>ORMF010472903.1_pt1 | contig 10855 bp, 10 predicted proteins | sample 1779871 | NCBI WGS metagenome assembly ORMF01 (sample SAMEA104232316, study PRJEB22302) | groundwater metagenome | biome: forest; feature: aquifer; material: groundwater | place: USA | collected 2011-08-07 | depth 5.4 m
CGAAACCCCTCAAACCACTTCCGCCGCGAAGAGCCACCCTCCCTACCGCCCCCTGCCAACTGCCTCCCGACTCCCAGCCTCCGATACCCAACCCGAGCAATCTCCCGAAACAGCCTCTGCGTAATATCCTCTCTCCCCATCTGCGCTCATCCTCCCCAATTGTCAATTGTCAATTGTCAATTGTCAATTTGCAATTCTCTCCGCTCCATCTAATCTCCCCATCCTCTCCGTAAGCACACACGCCGTCATTCCGAACTTCGCGCGTTTGGCCCAGCCGTCATTCCGAATTTCGCGCCGTTCGCGAAGTGAGGAATCCGCCCCCTAAACGACCATGGTATTAACGACCGTCAAACCCCACAACCACGTCATTCTGTAAGAATCCGCTTTTCCAAACGACCCTCACTCGCCGCGCCCATTTTGCATTCTGCAATTTGCATTCGTCCCTCAACCCTCAACAATCAACCATCAACCCTCTCTTCTCAAACATCCCCAACACCCGTCTCTTCACCTCCGCACTCTCCTGCTCCAGCGCCTCCAGCACCCCGTCCCGAAACTCCCGCACCGCCCCCGCCCGCGTCTCCGCCTCAAGCCGCCTCGTCTCCGCCTGGATCGCCCGCGTCGCCACAGCGATCAGTTTTCGCATCTCCCCATTCGCAGCCACCCGTGCCCGCCACTCCTCGTGCCCCTTCATCTCCTCCAGCATCCTCTCCGACTCTCGGAACATCCTCTCCAGCCGCCCACGAATATCAATCTCGATAACCTCACCCGTCCCACCGTCCTGGCGCATTTCATCCCCCTTTGTCCGCTGTTCAACCTCCCCAATCACGTCATTCTGTAAGAATCCGCTTTTCAGCCGGCGCTCGCAGCCTGCTCAATTTGCAATCCCGCGGTTCCCAAACCCTCAACCACCAACCAGCCCTCCGATCTCCTCAAACCCTCAACTCTCAGCAGTAATGTAATATGGGTGTATATCTGTACCCCATCGGGCCAAAATAAAAAGCGGCCTCGCCGCCACTTCTCGCACCTCCCACCTCCCACCTCGCGACTCAAAGATACGCCCGTCCACTATATCACACTCCGCCCAATCATGTCAATACCCGTCTACATCTTTTTTCGAAGCATCTACACAACACCTAAATCTCCATCGACTCCTGCCCGTAGACGCAACGACTCTTCGAGCAGGCCTCACATGTAACCTACTTCCCGCTCTTGGTTCGGTTGTCCATCATGCAGAGCATCCGGCAGTTCTGCGGCTCGGTCTTTCCGCCCTTGGTCCACGGAATGATGTGGTCCGCTTCCATTTTGTCAAAGTCGAACTTGTTTTTGCAGATCGAGCAAATCCCCTGCTGCTTCTCGTAGGTCATCACCTTCGTCTTTTCATCGAACCCGCGTAGGTTCAATGTCTTTTCGTTGTCCGTCAAGAGATACTCGTAGATGCCTTTCTTGCTGTCCACCTCGTCGTCCTCGATCAGGTCAACGATGCGCTTTTCGAGCGTTGCCGGATTCAGGTCGTTCCTGTGGCCGTGGTCACGATATAAACGGCCCCAGTCCAAACCCTTCATTAGCTTTCCGCGATAGTTCGGAAAAACGCGCTTCACCCAATCGATGACGGTCTGGAAGTGCACCCACAACTCCTGGGCGTCGGCGTCGTGCTGGTGGACGCTCATGTACGCTTCCACCTTGTCATCCTTGCCGCCGGTGATCCACTCCAGGGCCTTTTCTAAAACCTCTTGCCGCTGGGTGTCGCCGTTCACATACTTTTCGCCGATCTGAGATGCCGGGCAGTTTCTGCGGGAAAACCATCGCTTTGCATCGGCGAGCCACGGGCCTGTGTACATGGCGTTGCGCAACTCCTGGTCGGTGAGCTTCAGTCCAGCGATGTTGATGATCTTGAACCAGTCAAGCTTCTCGCCTGGCGTTCCTTCGCACCAGTAGATCGAAAGCTCGTAGTCCATAATCTGCTGCTGCTTCTCGGCGGTGAGGTTGTGAAAGAACATGGGGGAACCGTCAGCTAGCACCGAAAAGTCGCCCTGAATGTACTGGCAGATGCTGATGGTGCGCTGCTGCCCGTCCATAAGCTCGAAGCCCTCGCCCTCCTCCACCCAGTACATGGTGTTGAGCGGGAATCCTTTGCGCACGGTGTTGATGACTTCGTTGCGCTGCTTCTCCGCATAAATGAATTCGCGCTGGTATGCTGGGCGGATGTTCAGGCATCCGCTGTAGCCGCGAACTCCGCCTTCGCCGTTGTCCTCGTAGTCCGCCACGAGGTCAGAGACTTTAATGCTGTGGAGATCGATTTTCATTGCCGTCTTCGCTTGATGACAATCCTGTCGTATTGGCGGCGGTAGGTTCCGTTTCCGTTCTCTAGGTAAAAGCGCGGCCCGCCTTGCAGGTAAGTGCCCTTCGGAGCTACCTCCGACATCGGGAGACCGAGGGTCATGCTCGACCCGAGAATGTCGAATTGGTCCGGGTTGTATTTGTCCAAGAACGTGATCGGAACGCCCATCGCACCGTCGTAGTCGACCGGGATGTCCACAACTCTGCTCACCTCAATGCCGTCGAAGTTGGCATAAGTAGGGTATTCGGCGGGGGAATACTTCTTATAGAGCAGAATCTGCTCATGGCGTTTGGGGTTATCTAGGTTTGTGAACCAGGCTGACGTGGAGCGACCCTTGACCTTTCCATTGACGAGCTTATAGTTACTTCCCTCTTTTCCGGAGTCGATCATCGCCTTCGCAACAGCATCTGGGACGTCGAAAAGTAAGTCGACTCCCATCGGAGTCACTCCGATCCACACCTTATTCTCACTAATAAGCTTGAAGAACTCCTTGTAAGTAATTGCGTTTTTCGAGCCAATGATCAAGAATTGCTTGCCGTGCTCCACGAGCTGCGCCACGTATTCCCGGAACAACGAGAACGGCGGATTAGTGACGACGATGTCCGCTTCGTTTAGAATATCCACGCACTCGCGGCTCCGGAAGTCGCCGCCGCCGTACTTCTCGTCGCCTTTCAGCGGTCTGGCCGTGTTTGCGTCACGGCGGAGGAGATGCTCGATATCGAGCATGTCGATAGCACCGTCCTTGTTCACGTCCGGGACTTCGTTGATCTCGACCGCGTACGGCTCCTTGCTCTCGGGCTTGAGCCCTTCAATTTCGATGAGGGGCAGTTGGCCACCCACGATCGGCGAATGGTGGTAGCTCGTGGCGAGCAGCTTCTGGATCCCAAGCGCGTAGAAGTTCAACGCGAAGTACTTGAAGAAGTTGCTCTCGAACGGGTCGTCGCAATTGCATAGCACGACCTTGCCGCGAAGGTGCGCCTTGTAATGCTTGAGCTCGTTGTTGATGTCGTTGAGCTGCGTATAGAACTCGTCCTGCTTGGCAGCCTTGGCGCTGCCGAGTGTCCGATTGCCGGATGAAGAAGACGTGGGACTAACGTTCATTCGTCGCAGTATCTCCCAGAACTGTCGATCCACGATCGAAAAGTGGTCCCTCTGAGTTCAGCGCTGGGCACCTGACTTCCTGCCGGCCGGTAGGCCGCGGAGCCAAGCCGCGACTCCTCCCCCCCAATCAGGGACCGCATGCCGCCTCGACCATGCCGATTATTAGTGAGGGATAGCTGACAGACGCCGACTACCAATTCTCCATAGATTTGTCTGTGAAGATCCGGCCTTCCTCGGAGCCCAAGACGCTGATGTACAATGCGTTGGGATCTTCGTCATGGCGGTCGAGCCTCTGCGCCCGCTTCCAGTCAACGCGCGCAACACCGCCATTGGCCACGTCATAGACCTCGGACTTATCGCCTGTCCTGAAGTCTTCGTTCATGGCCTCGAACGTCTCCGCTGACACCTCAAATGTCTGGGTCTTGCCATCATGGAACGTGACAACTGCAAACATGCTTTTTACTCCTTTTATGCGATTCGGGGCACAGTCTCGTTGAGTACGTAAGTCGCGAACTGCTCCCCCATTGTGGTTAGTTCGTACGGTTTTGTGTCCTCGAAAGCGGATTCCAACGTCCCGGACCTCCCAACAGAACGACCGGTCCTCGGCTTAGCCAGGAACTCACCGTACTCGTTCGTCTGGCGCATCTGACGCAGAACGTGCCCAGTGCTTAGATCGAAGATCAGCAGCTTAAACAAATCGGCCTCAGCCGAATCCTCACGAACAGGGCCGTTGCCTATCTCTTCCCAAATCCGCCCTCGGGTCGCACCTTTGTTGCGGAACAGGACGCGGATTACCCGGAAGTGTGTCTCGTCGTACCGCTCGATCCATTCTAAAAAGAGACGCACGAGATCATCACTACAAATGGATGTACTCGCTGCGTTGGTCAAGGTACGCCGGACATAACCGCGCTTCGAGTCGGTATTGGAACCATCCCAGATGCGAAAGCCCTGCCGGACTAACGCAAGATAGTCGTCCTGATTCAAGCGCTGTTGCGGCTCGGCGCCAAGTTGATCGACGCGGGAAACGATGTCATCAAGCGTCGCCACGAGTTCGTTTATCTTGTGGTGGTGCTGCTCGAGCCACTGCTGGATCAGCTCGTTGAGCTTCGACTGCTCTGCCTCCGCATGGAGTGCCGCCGATGCACCAATCACACCGCCTACCCACGGGATGACACTAAGGGCCGCCACGGCGAACCGACCGCATTTCCCATACTTCGTGCCTCGCAGCTCAGGTGTTACTTCTCCAACTGCGGCGCTGATTACCGCGGGCAAGGATTCGTTATCCGCCATCACTGTCTCTCTGGGAACCCGAGCGAGCCCAGCATATCTTGGTCCTTACGGAGTCTTGCCAACCTAGCTTGAGCCCGGGTATGGGCCTCGCTTTGTAGTCGAGCCGGCAGACCCGCCAAGTCGGCCTCGATGTCGCTGAGATACTGCTTTACCTGAGCGAGGTCGCGATCGAATGCAGCCCTCACGGGGCCTGCGTCCTGATCGCGGGAGGTGTACTCCAGAATAAGCTCATTACGCTCAACACGACCCTGCGGTGTAGTTGTCGTGAATGAGGATGGTTGGCACTTGAAGAGGTCTGCCTCGCCGGTGAACGGCACAAAGAACTCGATCTTCGTTGCTTGCACCGGTGCGCGAAGGTATGGATCGTTTTGCGGCGTGATCGTCGTTTCACTCTGCCTGGTGGTAATCTTGGTTTCGTCCAGCACAATGGGTTGAATCCCGTATTTATCCGCCATCGCCGCGCAGAAATCTGCGGTTTCCCCACTTGGTAGCTGGGCGGCCGCCATTCCGTCGATGACTTCGACCATCTGATGTACCTGCCCCTCAATAGCTCCGCGCAGGTCCATCTGGTTGAACAGAAAATCCTCGCGTGACATAGTTCCCTCCTCTCTCAGCTCGATTCAACGAGCGACTCTCACCACTCTATACTGAACGACGGGTCACAATTGCGGAAAAGTGTCGCGAGCGCTAAATTTTTTTGCACGCGATCATTCTCGCAGAGCAGGACCGATCTCGCTCCCACGGTCTCCTTGGTAGCCGCATATGAACGCCCCGCGTGCCACCAGCCCCAACCTCGCCACGATTTCCTTCGCACGTTACTCGGCTGCTGAGAGCTTCCTTCAGCCGGTTTCAACCAGAGTTCTCGGCCCCGGCAACGCTTCGAGGGGCTGAGAGTTCTGGTCGAATAGCACAGCGGGTTCTAGCCCAGAGATCTCGTGGAGACACTGCTTCGAGCCATGAGATGCGGCCCAAATCACAGCCCATCATAGAATCAGACGAATCACGGTTCAGACAACCCCGCCCCAAGCAGCCACCCACCCACCCACCAGAACTTCCTCTGCCCAATCCTGTCAATCCCATAATCCGATAAATCCGAGTTCAGACAATCCCACCACTCGCCACTCACCAATTACATTTTATCACAACATTTCTACATACATCTGTAACCTATTCCAATCTCAGCCGTCTAATATGGCAGTGACGCCGCCATCAGCGGCCAAACAACGCGCGACCCCACGACGGGCGCGTCAGGTAGGTCGTCGCACAATTGGTCGATCGTAACACAAATTCCCGAACGGGAACCCGGGCGGTTGGTAGTGGATGGAGAGCGGAAAACCAATCATAGTCAATCAGTCAATCACACGAATCACAGTTCAAGACTGGGTTCCCTGCGTGCGCCACTGGTTCAAGCACGCAGGGCTCTCAACTCTCAACCCTCAACTCTCAACTAGAGCGGGCGGTCCATCGGAACACAATTGCCGGCAGGGGACAGCAGTAAGCGCGGAGGAGAACGAACAGGCGAAAGGTCAACTGGGAAGCAGGGGAGTTCGGTCACCTCCTCACCTCTTCAACTGTTTAACCCCTCAACCGCCCGTCCCCGTTAGCCGCGGTAAGTCGTTTTGCGGTATTCATGGTCAAAAACCGCGCACGCGCCCGAGCGCAAAGCACGCCCGGCGCTCCTAACATTCTTTGACAACCGAATAATGAAAAGGTCGGACCACCGAATCTGACCATTGCCGTTGAAGACCATTCGTTCCATCCGGTCGGGTAGAATCACGATCATGGCGCTCGCGGCCCAAAGTACGCTCCGATTTACCCTCCCGACCTTCGAAGGTCCGCTTGATCTGCTCCTCCACTTGATTAGGGAAAATCGAGTCGACATCTACGATATCCCGATCGCGGACATCACGCAGCAGTATCTTCAATATCTCGAATTATGGGAGCAGCTCGATCTTGCGATTGCCGGGGAGTACCTTGTGATGGCGGCCACCCTGCTCGAGATCAAATCCCGGATGCTTCTCCCGCAATCACCTTCCATTGAGGTCGAGGAGGACGAAGACCCCAGGGCGGAGCTCGTGCATCGGCTCCTGGAGTACCAGAAGTATCAGGGAACGGTCGAGACGCTGCGCGGTTGGGAAGAGGCTCGCACTATGATTCACTTCCGCGGCGCGCTCGATAATCCGGACGATTACTCTCTCCCACTGATGGAAGGCGAGCTTACCGGCGCACACCTGGCAGCCGCTCTTCGAAAGCTCCTCGAGCGTGCCGGCATTGGGGAGGATTCAATCACAGCGGTTGTGCCACGCCGAAAAGTGAGCCTGCGGTTCAAGATGGCGGAGGTACTCAGAAAAGTACGCGGTTACGGAGCCGGATTGGATTTTGAGCTGCTGTTCGAGGAGCCGCTGTACAGATACGAGGTCGTACTTACATTCCTGGCGCTCCTAGAGCTGCTGAGGCTCGGCAAGATTCGCGCAATTCAGAAGAAGCCGCAGTCACCGATCATGGTATATCCGGTTGACGTTTCAGAGTCCTGAGGTATCGACAAACGACAGCTTCGGATTGCGATAATTCATGGTAGATCAACTCACGGATATCGGAAGTGGAATGACGGAGGACAACAGATCGACTTCGGTCTCGACGGCCGCAGTGGAATGTCTCTTGTTCGTTGCGGGGGAGCCCCTCATGCTTCCCGATATCGCACGCGCTCTCCAGTGCGACGAATTGGAAGCGGAGAATGCGCTGCGCGAGCTTCAGCTTGGATTGGGAGAAAGTAGTCGCGGACTCCAGCTAATCTTCATCGCAGGCGGTTATCAGCTCTCGACGCGCCCCGAGTTTGCGGAACCGATTGCCCGCCTTCTCGCGCGCAGCGGGTCAAAGCTCTCGCGGGCCGCGCTCGAGGCCGCCGCCATCATTGCATACCGCCAGCCGATCACCCAGCCCGAGATGGAGGCTGTGCGAGGAGTTGCGTGCGGCAGCGTGCTCAATACACTTCTCGATCGCGGGTTGATTGAGGAATCAGGGCGGCGGCATACTGTCGGCCGCCCGATCTTGTACCGAACGACGCGCGATTTCCTGCACTACTTCGGCCTTTCCGACTTGAGCGAGCTCCCGCAGATGGAAGACGACGGTTTCCCCGTTCAAGTCATCCTCTCGCCCGATGTCGGCGAGACGACGGAAGCGGTAGCGGTCATCCGAGAAGAGTAGTTTCTCAGCTCCGTGCTCAGCATTCTCCAATCCTCTTCCTGCTGAGTCAGGCTTCGCCGCGAAATCAGTACCTGGGGACTGGGGTGATAGACAGGCGCCAGGAAGCGGCCGAACCATTCTCTCGCAGTCCCGACATCCAACAGTGTCAGCTCGTGCCGCTCGATGTGGGCGACGGCCTTGAGCGCGGCCCCGCCGACCGTGACAACGAACGGCGGATCGAGCGCTTCGATCGTCCGGCGAAGGAAGTTCGTGCAGTTCCGTATCTCGTACGACTTCGGCGGTCGATTTGCGCCGGACTCAGACCTCGGGCTGCAGAGCACGGCGTTGGTAATGAAGATTTCCTCCGCCCTTAGCCCTGCCACACCCAGAAGGTGGTGGAAGGTCACGCCAGACCGGTCGCCGGTCATGGGGATTCGCGTACGGTCCGCTCCCTTCCGGCCCGGCGCTTCGGCGACGAACAGCACGAGGGGATGGAGCGATCCGTTCAGCGTGCTCAATACGGCCGTACGTTCCGCCATTCCCGGACAGAGCGAGCAATTCTGCGCTTGATTGGCAAGCAGATTGAACAATTCTGCCCGGGACGGCGATTGCATAGAGCTCAGTCTCGCGTGAAGTGTTCGTCGGTGACCGCGGTCTGCTTTAACGATTTGACATGCCCATCGACGAAGCATATGTCCGCCAGCCCGCGATGCTTCACGGTTTGGGTCGCGGCATTGATCTCCTTCGTCTGATCGACGTGCCTAAAGTCCATCGTTGGGTCGCCGTACCACTGGCTTGGCGGGTCGATGAAGGGTGTCTCGCGCATTTCGCCGTTTCCACCGTACCATGGGACGTTTACAAATCCCGAGTCCGAATAGAGAATCTTGCTCGCAGATGACCCAAACGCCGCCATGGAAGCCGGATTCGTGGGCGGCCAGCTGTATGAGAGATAGAAATTCGACCCCACGTAACCCCAGTTATACCCGTATCCGTTACCATCCCCGAAGATGTTTTGCCCGGTCCAGCTCGCGCACTTCTGCACCTGGTGGTTCTTCATGTAGGGATATAGCAGTCCCTGCGTCTTGTCCCACTGCTTATTCGAGAAGGCCGCGCAGTTCGAAACGCACTTTCCGAACCAATAGACGGTCGAGTCCGCATATTGAGCGAGCGGGAACACTTCGTCGTAGTCCTGAGTGTACATCATCGTCGCAAGTCCAAGCTGTCGCAGGTTGGACTGGCAGCTCGCCTGCCGCGCCTTCTCCCTGGCTTGCGCAAACACGGGAAACAGGATCGCCGCGAGGATCGCGATTATCGCGATCACTACGAGAAGCTCGATGAGTGTGAAGGCATTGGGCTTCAGTCGTACTCGTACTCGTACTCGAAATCGAGTCGAGTACGAGTACGAGTACGAGGACGACCATGATCCGGAACCTGAAAGACCATAAGACATTTCGGCACCTCCTTTTGCGGATCGACCGGGTTTCAAGCCGGTCCCCGCGGGAAGGCCCCACAAGCGGAGAGGGAAGGGGACGTCCAACAAAAAACCATCCAATCGCTCCTGCTGGGCGATGGATGGTCGAATTGGTTATCCCGAATACTTTCGGGACGGCCGTCCTGAACCATCACACCCTTTGCTCGCGAAGGGCACAAGTGATGCGTTGCAGGCGGGCATTCGGACTTACTCGATTTTGGATTTTGGATTTTGGATTTTCGATGTTGGGCCGTTTCCCCACACCCTAAACCCTAGACCCTAAACCCTGCTCGATTCACCGCAGCGGGACTGTGCCGGAATCTCACCGGACTTCCCCCGTTTTTTGACCGCGCCACGACAGCGCGGCTCCTGCAACAGACGTTTTCTAGTTGTCTGCAAGTAGTATGACCGGACGATTACCCGAAGTCAATCCAGCCGATTGAGTTTCGCGCGAATAATCCCGTATTTTTCACGACGCGCTCTTTGACACAACTTCAATAGTTGTGGTACTTTACAATCGACAGTCGAATATCGGACTTATCAAGAGTGGCGGAGGGACCGGCCCGACGATGCCACAACAACCACCCCGTTCGCCGACGGGGCAGGTGCTAAATCCGGGCCCCCTGGGGCAAGATAAGAGTGCAGGCGCTCACAACGCCGAAACAGCCTCTTTCCTTGCGGGGAAAGCGGCTTTTTTGTTGTCGTCGTTCACAGATCTCGCGCTCGAAATACCAGTGACTTCGGCGAAATCAACCCGGAGGACAATTATGTCTGAATTGAATCTCTTTACCTCGGAGAGCGTAAGCGAGGGACATCCCGATAAGCTGGCCGACCAGATCAGCGATGCGATCCTGGACGAGTTGCTCAAGAAAGATCGACGATCCCGTGTCGCGCTGGAGACTTTCTTAACACGCGGCCTGGCGGTCGTCGGCGGGGAGCTGACCACGGAAGCGTATGTCGAAATCGCCGACGTCGTGCGCAGCACCATCGTCGAGGTTGGGTACACGAACACAGACTACGGCTTCGACGGGCACACGACCGGTGTGATGCTCGCCATCCAGAAGCAGTCGCCGGACATCAACCAGGGAGTGGATCGCAGCGACCGCCTCGAAGACCAGGGCGCCGGCGATCAGGGCATGATGTTTGGATTTGCATGCAACGAGACCGACGTACTGATGCCCCTGCCGATCACCATCGCCCACCGCCTCACCCGCCAGTACACGGAAGCCCGCAAAGCCCACCCCGAGCTCGGTTTCCGCCCCGACGCAAAATCCCAGGTCACCATCGCATACGACGGGGGTAAGCCCCGATACATCGACACCATCGTATTTTCCGCTCAGCACGACGAAACCCTGTCACAGTCCGATGTCGCGGCGCGTGTCCGCGAGCATGTCATCCGGCCCGTCCTCGCGCAGTATTCGAGTTATGACAAAGGGGATATCAAGTACCACATCAACCCGACGGGAAAATTC
>ORMF011487612.1_pt1 | contig 10853 bp, 7 predicted proteins | sample 1779871 | NCBI WGS metagenome assembly ORMF01 (sample SAMEA104232316, study PRJEB22302) | groundwater metagenome | biome: forest; feature: aquifer; material: groundwater | place: USA | collected 2011-08-07 | depth 5.4 m
CAAGGCGATGCTCTACCACTGAGCTACTCCCGCTTTTCAACGAGTTTCGATTCTAAGGATTCGTGATGGCTTGTCAAGGCAGCAGTGGCACAGACTCCAGTCTGTGATTTCGACGCCCAAAATCACAGACTGAAGTCTGTGCCACTCCTTTGCCTTATGGCTGCGGCATGGGTGTCGCCAGCACCCCCGCGATAAACTGGTTCAGGCCGGCGTCAGAATTCTCGTGGCGAAACTTGTAGAGTGTCGTCAGTTGTTTGGTCCACTCAGCTTTGCCCACCTGATACTGCGGATTATTTCCGGCCAGTGCGACCGCCCGCGCATAGGCATCGATGATGCGATCCATTACCTTGTTGATACTGTCGAGTGCGGCTTTGCTTTCGGGACTCTCAGGCTGGTTTGCGAACCGCTTGCTGTAGTCGGACGACAGTCTTTGATAAGGCCCTTTCTCGTACGCGCCGGCGAGCAAAAAGTATGGTGATGGAGTCTTCCTCAGGTCGCTATCGATCTGGATGACTCGGATAAAGCGGGCAATGGCTTCTTCCGGATGCGGCTTCAAATTCATGAAGCCGATCGCGTAATTCAGTGACGCAACTGCGTCGTCTCGACTCTTGAACGGCTCCCAGGCGTCGGGCGTCTTACCGCTCTCGAGCAACTGAATTGCTTTCTGAGCGTAACGCACCGATTCGGCATTGAAGGTCTCGTTCCTGGCGTTCGTGGTGGCGAGATATCCGCCGTAGCCGAGAGCGATCAGCGCCTTAACGTCTTCGGGATCGTCCGCCAGAACCTGCTTAGCCAACCCGAAACCAGCGGCGTAGTTTTTCTCGCCATAGATCGAACGCAACAGCGTGTCCTGACGTTCGTCTTTTTCAAAGGCGCTTATCCACTGTCTCAGGTACCGCGTGTACTGATCGTCTTCTTTGTTGTAGCGCGCCAGGTAATCTTTGGCAGCCTGGTAAGCGACGCCGGGATTCGGTTCGCGATTCTCGACGAATCGTTTGTAAGTGGTGACCTTGTACTCGTCCTCGGTCTCCTGGACCGCGGTCCCGGTTCTCGGTTGCGCCTGAAGGCGCGTGGCCGCGGAAAATGCCAAAGCCAGACCAAAGAGTAGCGCGAGCGTAATGCGATGTCTCATCAAAATAAGATGCCTCCAGTAAGTAATCGCAGTCTTGGATGCCGATATTTCTCAAAACGTTGAACAGGATTCCGATTTTAGCAGACAGCTCGGCAGGTCCGTAACCGTCGAAGGCCGCGAGGAGTCTCACTCTTTCTGTGCGCCTTCGGTATTTTCTTAGCGCCTTTGCGTGAAATCTGGGCCCTCTGAAAGTTCACGCCAAGGCGCTAAGAGAAGACGGAAGACGCAAAGACAACTTGTTAGGACGAGTGATGGGACTACGCGGGTGCGCTTGCTTCTATTGCTGCCGGCAAATCGACTATTTCCCAGGCGGCCCGGTTGCGGAGCAGCGACGCCATCAGCGAGGCATGGAGCAGATGACCGCTGCGTTCGGCTGTCACTCGTCCCATCAAGGGCATACCCAACAGAGCCAGGTCACCAATAATGTCGAGAATCTTGTGACGCACGAACTCGTCGGACCAGCGCAAACCCGTTTCATTCAACATGCCATCTCTGGTCAGAACGATTGCGTTATCGAGCGAGCCGCCGCGAATCAGATTCGCGCGCCGCAGCGCTTCCACTTCTTCGATAAAGCCAAACGTTCGGGCGGACGCAATCTCGCGGGCAAAAGAGCCGTTATCCAGAGTGACCGAGCGATGCTGAACTCCGATCAAGGGATGCGGAAAATCGATAACGCAATCGATTTCAAAGGCGTCGGCCGGTTCAATGCTAATGCTGCGATTTCCAGCTACTGCGGAAACCTTTTCTCTTACCAGCAGAGCGCGGCGTGCGGTCGGCTGATCAAGGAGGCCGGAGCTTTCGATCATCTCAGCAAAGGCTTCCGCCGAACCGTCCATAATCGGAACCTCGAGGTTATCGACTTCGATGTAAGCATTATCGACGCCGCATCCGCGTAAAGCCGACAACAGGTGCTCGACGGTGGAGAGCATCACCCCGGTTCGCATCAATGTCGTCGCATAGCTGCAATGAGCAACTGATTCGACGGTAGCGGGAATTTCAAAACCTCCCAGATCGGTGCGCCGGAAAACGTATCCGGTGTCGGGCGGAGCGGGCATCAGCTTTACCTGGACCGGAACCGCGGTGTGCAGACCGATGCCCCGAGCTTCGACCGATTCGGCCAGTGTTGTTTGGCGTGCGCTGGTGTGGTTGGATTGTTTCATTCGCGAGAACTGGAACTGAGCGAAGCTGTTGGTGCAAGCTTTATGCCTTTCCGGATCAATAGAAAACCAACCAGTTGTAACCCTCCAGTGTGGCGCAGCGGCCACGACTTGCGCGGGTAGCGCGGCGGAGACGCCACGAGATCAACTCAACATACCACCCTTGGTTTTCCTTTGCGCCTTTGCGAGAACAGCTAAGCACGGTCTGAGTTTCACGCAAACGCGCGAAGAAAAGCGGAGGGCGCCAAGAAGATCAGACTCTCCGATCAAGAGTGCAAATTGACACCCTGAAAGCACAACCCTATGATCGATCTCATAATGCCACCAAAGAGTTCCCCTGCCGTGACTAAGCCGGCTGAACGAGTCTTTCTCATCGACTCGATGTCGCACATCTTTCGCGCTTTCTATGCGCCCATGGCCAATCGCGCGGCGCCGCTGGCAACTTCCAAGGGTCAGGTTACTCAGGCCGTCTATATCTTCACCAACATGCTGCGCAAGCTCATTTCTGACGAGCAGCCGAAATATATCGCGGCAGTTTTTGAGTCCGGCGAAAAAACTTTTCGTCATGAGACGTTCAGCGATTACAAAGCCAATCGCCAGCAGATGCCGGATGATCTGGCCTCACAGATGCCTTACATCAAGCGCCTTTGTGAAGCCTACAACGTGCCAATGATCAGCGTGCCGGGATTCGAAGCCGACGACGTAATTGGCGCGCTGGCGATGCAGGCGGCCGGCCAGGACTTGCAAACAGTCATCGTTTCCAACGACAAGGACATGTGCCAGCTGGTCCGCGATCCCTTGATCGTTTGTATGCGACAGAATTCGCAGGTCATCAAACGCAAAGAACCGGTACCGCAGGTTGAATGGTGCGACGAGGCCTGGGTCGAGAAAAAGTTCGGAGTTACCGCCGCCCAGGTGGTTGACCTGTTAGGCCTGATGGGTGATTCGGTCGACAACATCCCCGGCGCGCCGGGCATTGGATCCAAGGGCGCAGTGCAACTGATTCAGACCTATGGTTCGATCGAAAACGCGCTCGAGCACTGGGAAGAGGTCAAACACAAAACCTATCGCGAGTCTTTGCGGAACAATGCTGAACTGATTCGCAAATCGCGCGAGCTGGCGCGAATTAGAACTGACGTAGATGTGCATCTTGATTTGAATGAACTGGAAAGGCGCCCGCCGGATCGCGCTGCGGCTTACGATTTATTTCGTGAATTGGAGTTCACTGCGCTGACGAATGAGTTTGCCGACGGAGCCGTGGCGCCGGCAAAGGTGGCCGGCGAACGCACCTATTCAATGGTCCGCAACCGAACTGAACTCGATGCCCTCATACAGCAGTTGTGGCAAGCCGAACATATCGGGTTGGCGATTTCTAACTCTTCACCGCCGGGCGCTGGTCAGCAGCAGAGCATGCACGATGGGCCTGCGCACGGCATTGCGTTCGCGCCGCGCGCAGGCACGTCGGCATTCGTCGATTTCGATAATTTTGCCGAAGGAAAAGAAGCAGCGCTTGAGGCGATGCGAGAGTTGCTTGGCAACGGACTGATTGAAAAGTCTGTTCACGATCTCAAGCGAGCCACAGCGTTGCTGACACCGCTAGGTGTCGAGTTAGGCGGCGTTACTGACGACACTCTGATCGCCGCTTATGTTATCGATCCCACGCGCAGCAAGTACGAACTGATTGATTTGGCGCGCGAAACGGTAGGGGCGGAAGGCGGCGGTCCGGCATACGACGGCTGGAGCGAAACTGGATGGCAGACAGTTGAGGTAGCGGATTTGACGGCGCAAGTCGCGCGGGTCTTGCATCAGCGCATCGACGAGAAAGATCTCGGCAGCATTTATCGTGAGATTGAATTGCCGCTGGCCCCCATGCTTTATCGTATGGAACAGGCCGGCATTCGCGTCGACCTAAACGTATTAAATGAACTGTCTCATCGTCTGGGCGAGGAACTGGCAAGACTGACTGATAAGATTTGTCAGCTCGCCGGCCGCGAATTCAACATCAATTCGCCCAAACAGGTGGCGGAATGCTTTGAATCTCTAAACATAGTCTCAGGGCGCAAGACTTCCACCGGCCGCGTCTCGACCAGCAAAGCAGTGCTCGAAGAGTTGGCCCAAACCTACGAGTTGCCCCGGCTCATCATTGAGTATCGTGAACTCGATAAATTGAAAAGCGTCTATACCGACGCGTTGCCTCATCAAATTGCCGCTGACGGACGCATTCACGGGCAGCTCAATCAAACTGTCGCCGCGACCGGCCGGCTGTCATCCAGCGATCCCAACTTGCAGAACATTCCGATTCGCACGGAACTTGGCCGCAGCATCCGCCGCGCGTTTGTTCCTGAGCGCGGGAACAAACTGATTTCGGCGGATTATTCGCAGCTTGAGCTGCGTCTGCTGGCCCACATCACGCGCGATGAAGTAATGCTCGACGCTTTTCAGAAAGGCGAAGACATTCACTCGCGCACGGCCCGTCTGGTATTCAATGCCAAGACCGATGAAGAATTGAAAGAAGCGCGGCGCTTTGCCAAGATTGTGAACTTCGCGATTGCTTACGCAATCGAGCCCTGGGGCTTGTCACAGCGTGTCGGCATCTCGCGACAGGAAGCACGCAAGGTGATCGATGACTACTATGCGACCTACAAAGGTGTGCGCCGTTACATGGACGAGATTCCGGTGCAGGCGCGCGAGCATGGCTATGTGCGTTCACTCTACGGGCGCATTCGGCCGCTGGCTGGAATCAACGATCGCAACGCGAACATTCGCCGCGCAGCTGAGCGCGAAGCGATCAATATGCCGATTCAGGGGACCGCTAGTGATATCGTAAAAATCGCGATGCTGCACGTTGAAGATGCCTTTCGTCGCGAAGGCCTGGACGCGAAAATCCTGATGCAGGTGCATGACGAATTGCTGATCGAATGTCCGGCTGGCATCGCCGATAAAGTTGCCGAAACATTAAAGCGAGAGATGGAGCAGGCTGTTAGAATTGACGTGCCCCTGGTGGCGGAGACCGGCATCGGCGACAATTGGATGGACGCGAAGAAGCAGTAGGCAGTAAGCAGTAGGCAGACGGGGCAGTAGCCCGACCGCGAGGGAGGGCGTCCCTTTTAACGAGTCTCGATGGCTGTGAACAAACCACACCAACAGTCCGATGGCGAAGTCGTCTATAGACGGGTGTTGCCACCCGCTAGCGGCGGCAAGAAAGAGTCGCGGCTCGATCCCACTCTGCTGCCATTGGTGGCCGGCTTCGCGCTCTTGTTGCTCCTGGTTTGGGTCCTGGGAAGTTTGAGCGTGCGTCGTTTGGAAGATACCAGCAGCGCCGCTCTGGATCTCGAACATGCTCATGCGGCCAGAGCCGGATTGTTGCTGCAACTGCGCGTGTCGCTAACTAAACTCGACAATGAAGCGCGTAAGCGCATGGAAGCTAACGCGCGTCGCGAGTTGTCCCCACCCTTCGATTTGCGTCTGGATTCAGCGCGGGGAGAGGCTATCTATCTTTTGGCCCAGGTTGATCATGTGCCGCTCAGTGAATTGCCGGATTGGCGCAAATTCCGCGACGATCTCGCGGTCTATATCGAAACCACGAAAGACAAAGGTAGATACTTGCAGGAAGGTTTTGCGCGCTTTCGCGATGTCGACGCCGAACTGAATGAACTCATCAAGCGATCCGCGATCGAGGAGCAACAGGTATTTGTGCAAGCCGCCGCGATGCAAAAAGCGGCCACCCGGTCGATTCGAATCTGGAATCTGTTTGCGCTGCTGGCGGGTTTGGGCGTGGCGGTGGCAACGATCTGGCAGGTGCAACGCCGCTTTCGCCAGAACAAACAAAGTACCGAAGCCGCGCGCCGCGAGCGCGAGTTCAGCAATCAAATGCTGGAAGGAATGGTCAGCGCTATCGCGGCGATTGATCGACGAGACCGCATCCGCAGTGCCAACGCAGCGTTTCTGAACATCTTTCCCCAGGCGACTATTGGCTCTTCGATCCACAATCAAGTCGGTTCGCCCGAACGTACCAGATTGCTGGAGTCGGCGACCGCCTCGCACGTTGAGACGGCGACCTATCGTGGCCGATGGAATTTGAGCGAGGACGGGTCAGAGCGCACCTTTGATGTTTATTCGTCACCGCTGGAGATCGATCTTGAGTATGGCCAGATTTTGACGCTCGTGGATGTGACCGAAGCGGCCAAATCCGAGGCTGCTTTGCGACGCAGCGAAGCGCTGGCAGCGGTAGGCGAAGCTGCGGCCCAACTGGCGCACGAGATCAAGAATCCGCTGGGCAGTATCCGGCTGGGAATCGAAATGCTCAGCGAGTACATGGTCACCGCCGATGCTTTGAAGACGATGGGACTGGTGGAACGCGGTATCGACCACCTGAACAAACTCGTCGTCGACGTGACGCAGTTCTCACGTCGTCGGCAGTTGGACGCAGCGGAGTTTGACTGGCAGGAGTTGATCGATTCGAGCCTGGATCTGGTAGCCGATCGGGTGCAGGAGAAACAGACGCCGGTTGAAAAACACTTTGCCGCGGTCCCGATTCGCGGGAATGGTGACGAAGAACAATTGCGCGAAGTATTTGTGAACCTCATCGGCAACGCCATCGACGCGAGCGCTCCAAAATCGCCGGTGAGAATCACTACGGAACTGGTCGAGTCCGACAATCGATCCAAATCAATTGAAGCACCGGCACGGAGGAACGGCGGCCTGGTGCGCATTCTGATCACCGATCACGGGACCGGCATGGACGCCAAGACGCAAGCCCGTCTGTTCGAACCATTCTTTACCACCAAGAAACGTGGCACGGGTTTGGGTCTTTCCATCGTCAGACAAATCGTTGACCTTCATGGCGGGGACATCGCGGTTGAGAGCGCGCCTGGTAAGGGCACGACGTTTCGAGTTGAGTTGCCGCTGGGAATGAGTGAAAGAGTATCCGAATGAGATATTGAGATGTCTGAGAGTTAATCCAGTCTCGCGCCCTGAAAGCGTCGAGTTCGTGGTCGACGGCCATCTATGAATTTGTTCGTAGGAGAACCCCACGTCGGGTCGAGTCTAATCAGAGTAGAAGTAAAGTCTTAAATCGTCATCCGCAATGTAACGAAGCGCCTGACGATAGATTGCTCTCAACGTTCCAGTATCCAGTTCGCGATGGTTTGGAATTGTAAGGGTTTGTCGCGTGCCGTCTGAAAGAACGCGACGCAACTTAACGTGGCTTCCGCGTTGCGACGCAATTACAAACTCAAACTCCGCAAATATTCTGACAACGTCCGGATCAGAGAGGTTTCTAAGCCTAGACATGACTCAGGGATTCGAGTTCGAAGCTTGCAAGAATTGATGGATTAGGTGCAAGGTCAAATTCCGAAAGATCCTCATCCTCCAAATGGAGTGCCAAAGCTTCCTTGAGATTATCGGCGAGCTCGTCCAGCGACTCAGCCTGGGTCACGACTGGAAGATCGAGACATTCAGCGATGTAGTACTTCTCACCTTTGTGAATGTGAACCTGGATAATCTTTTTCATGGAGTGCATTCTATCATTGGCAAGGCTGACGCAAGAAGGGCGTGGTGGTCAAATCCGTTCCAGTTCTTCCTTTGGTTCGACGGTAATGTTCTTGAAGCGCGTCAAACGCACGAGGCCGGGCGCTGAGCCTTTCGGTTTCGAGACGAACTTGCGTTGCGTGTAATGCACGTCGACTTTGGGATCTTTGCGCGCCTGCGAAAATTGGGCCGCTAGTTGGGCCGCTTCGATGAGCGTCCGATGGGGAACATCTTTGCGCGTGGTATTGCGGACGACGACATGCGAGCCGGAATAATCGCCGGTGTGCAGCCAGAGGTCGTTCGGCTTAGCCACTTTGAAGGTTAGATAATCATTGTCACGCGCGGTCCGCCCCACCAGAATTTCAAAACCATCTGACGAAAGATAGCTACGAGTGCCGGGGATCTTTTTCTCGGTTTTTGATCCACGCGCGCGCGCAGACGGAGTTGATTTTTTTGCGGTAAACTTTTCCAGTGCGGCCTCATCGCGTTCGACGATGATTCTTTCCAGCGCCTCGGATTGGGAACCGACAACGTCCAACTCACTGCGGACGGTGGCCAGACGCGAGGTTATTTGCTTTACCGCGCGTTTCGAACGAGAGTAGAGCGCAAAGCGGCGCTCGGCTTCTTCCGGAATCGTCGAGTGCTCCTCAACTTCGATCTCGACGAGGGCTGCGTCCGGCGCAAAGTAGTCGACTAAGATAAGCCGGTTTCCATTTCGTCTGACAGTAGTTAGGTTTGCCAGCAAAAGATCGCCCAGGCGTTTGTGATGGTCGGCATTGGCGTGACTGGCCAAATCCACTTCGAGCTGTTTGACCAACTTCTGGTGGTGCTTGATCTTCTTTCGCAATTCGGCGCGCGCGGCCGCGGCGCGGTTGTCGAAAGTTTGTTGGATTAGGAAGGAACTGAAGTAAGCGTCCGCGGATTCGGACGCCGTCGCGTGCTGACCGCTGCGAATCACTTTAACTAGCTCGCCCTCGCCGGGTCTTGAGAGGTGGGTGCCTGTCGCCGGTGGCTTTTGATAGGATTCGCCGATCTTCTGACCGGGGCCCTTGCCTTCGCGGAACTGATTCATGATTACGCCCTGGGAATCGATCAGGAACAAGTTTGCCGCTCGTCCAGTCAACTGAGCGATCATCGTGCGTTCCTGGCCCTGGCCCAATTCGTCAATCCCAGAAAAATGAAGCCAGACGATTCGGTCACTGGGATCCTTCTCGAGCGTCCGCAAAGTTGTATTTGAGAGTTCCTTTCGTAAGCCCTGGGCGAATTGGGTGAGCAGAACGCTCTGCTTTTCCAAATCACGGACCCGGCGCTTGATAAGGTAAATTCTGGGCTGGGCCGGCTCGACGCTGATAAACAGGTCGCCGTAATCGCGCAACCGGAAATCGATCGCGAGTGAAAGGGGTGAGAGCTGAAATATTTTTCCCGGTGCACGACCAATTATCAGCGGCTGGATCTCTGCGACTATCTCTGTGATTGCCTGATCGTCCATTGTCTCGATCAAGAAACTAACACATTACGGCCTGTGGTCTGACGAGCGTCCATTCTGGTTTCGTGCTTTATTTCCGCTTGGACAGGAACGATCCACGAAATCGCACGAACAAATCCAGTGACCTTCGTGTGATTTCGTGGATCGTTTGACTGCTATGCGTTCTTGCAGTAGCCCGATCGTGAGGGAGGGCTCGCTTACCTCCCAGGCAACCCCTGACGGACGGGCTACTGCCCCGAGGTGCTGCGCAAAGACCAGAAAGCAAAAGGCGAAAGCCTAAAGCCTTCGCTTTATATTCTTAACGGACGATCTTGTTCCTGTCGCTACTCGCGGATGACGATGGTTTTGGAGAAACGATCGTAGATGGTGCGGCCGTCCGGATCAATCAGTGCATAGAGGAGTCCCACAACCAGGCCCAACGCGAAGATATAACCGAGTGCGCGTTTCATCGCCTGGCCTCCGGTTGGAATCAACCCGGTGCGCGTGTCGATCGTTCGCAGCGAAAAGATCCGCATCGCCAGAGTGCGGCCCGTTAAGGCGATTGAGATAGTGAAATAAGCGAACATTGTTACGACTGTAATGCCGCCCATCAAACCAATGACTCGCGGGTCCGACCAGTTGCCATTGGAAAACTCAATCGCAGCTGCCGCAGGTGAGGCCATCAACGCTACCAGCAATAAATCGAAAGTGCCCGCAATTGTCCGGCGCAGAAACCCTGCGCCCTTGTTTCGGGTGTCACCGTCGATTGCCGGTACCGACAAGCATGTCTCAAGGTAAGACAGCGCGACGTCATCAACGCCATCGGAAATCACGCGTACCGGTTTTCGCTCGCTGGGTTCACTCTTAGGTTTTGCAGGAGCGACGACCGTCAGCTTCGGTTTTGTGTCGACAGGTGGCGGGTCACTGACCTCCAACTCCACGTCGATGTCTGCGATCGGTTCAAACGCCGGCGCCGCGGCCGCTCCTGTGGTTTCGCTTGCGACTTGCTCAGGCCGTCTCGCTCGCTCTAACCGTTCCAACACCTTTGAGACGATCGGATTCATCACCGGTTGATCGAGATCGGGCACCAGCTCAAGCTGAGCCGACGGCAGTGCGCACGAAACCATACCGGCTTCCTGGGCCGCCGCGGCCTCTTCCGCAGCTTCATGCGCGCGGCGCTCCTGGACTTCGCGCACGCGCTTACTCAATTGCTTTCGCCACTCTGGCAGCGGCCTGGCCGTACCGGGAAACTCGATCAGAGTGGAGGTTTGCTGTCCGGCGGCAGCCGGATCCAATGTACCCTCGCAAAGATCTTCGGGGGGGCCAGTTTCGCTAATTGTTTTTTCGACGGATGTATTAGGTAGCGGTTCTTGCATCTTGGATCGAGAAGATACGGGGCAGTATCTGAGTTGCCAGCATGAGCGAACGCAAAGACCTGCATCAGAAAAGTCTCCGGTCAGCTCAGTAATCAAACCAGGGAATGGGCAACGATCCAAACGGCCCAAGCCCTTTAGGCTAGTCGAGCGGATAGTATCAGACTTTACTTTAAGTCGTCAACGAGAAAATATAG
>ORMF010140139.1_pt1 | contig 10848 bp, 12 predicted proteins | sample 1779871 | NCBI WGS metagenome assembly ORMF01 (sample SAMEA104232316, study PRJEB22302) | groundwater metagenome | biome: forest; feature: aquifer; material: groundwater | place: USA | collected 2011-08-07 | depth 5.4 m
AACCACGATGTACGGCACGCCCACCTGGCGCGCCAGCAGCACGTGCTCGCGCGTCTGCGGCATCGGACCGTCGGTCGCCGCCACCACCAGGATCGCGCCGTCCATCTGGGCCGCGCCCGTGATCATGTTCTTGATGTAGTCCGCGTGCCCCGGACAATCCACGTGCGCATAGTGCCGGTTCGCCGTCTCGTACTCGACGTGCGCCGTCGCAATCGTGATTCCGCGCGCCTTTTCTTCGGGCGCATTGTCGATCGAGTCAAACGAGCGGAACACGATCTTCGGGTTGTGCTTCTGCAATACCTTGGTGATGGCCGCCGTCAGCGTCGTCTTGCCGTGATCGATGTGGCCAATCGTCCCAACGTTGCAGTGCGGCTTGTTCCGTTCAAATTTTTCTTTCGCCATTTCTGTGTTGCCTCGCTATCTCAGTAGTACCGGTAAAGCTTGCTGAACCGGGCGCGTAGTGCCGGGTCCACTTCTTCAATTTTCGACAGATACAACTCGCGCATCTGGCCCTGATCCGAGACTGTCAACGACTCGTACAGCGATCGCGCCGCTCCGAGTTTGGCCTCGGCGATCACGTCGATCGTGCCCGCCGCCAGGATCGCGTCCCAATCGCGGATGCGGATATTCTGGCCGCTCAGCTTCTTCAAATACTTCGCAATCCGGTCCGCCGTAAAAACCTGATCGAGCGCCGCCTTCAGTTCGCCGAATGCGCGCTCGTTCTCAACTCTGATCGTCGCTTGCTCAAAAGCCATCGCGTTCAAATCCTGGAGCGGGAGACGGGAATCGAACCCGCGACCAACAGCTTGGAAGGCTGTGACTCTACCACTGAGTTACTCCCGCCCTCACCGCAGCGGCTAAAGCCGCTCTTCCTTTGCCTCTCAGCGGCACGGCTAAAGCCGTGCCCTCCCACATTTCCTGGAGCCGATGATCAGGATTGAACTGATGACCTCTCCCTTACCAAGGGAGTGCTCTACCAACTGAGCTACATCGGCTCAAACACAGCAGAGACGTGGCAAGCCACGTCTCTACGAACTCATTTATCACTGCCACCGTTCGGGTGCATCACATCCTTGCGCCGCACCGCAGTTTTCACTGCAAACAGCGCTAGCACCGCCAGCGTGGCCAGACGAAGCTTCTCGTCGGCGATCGTGTTCCACGACAAAATCGCGAGCACGATGTATGCGGCCATGGCCAGCGCGAAGCGGCTTATGCGCATTCCACATCCCTCGCAAGCGCCGCTCGGGAGTCGTTCCCGCCTGCCGGCTCAAACTGGTGCACAGGGGAGGATTCGAACCTCCGTACCTCGCTAGGAGGAACAGATTTACAGTCTGTCGGCTTTAACCACTCACCCACCTGTGCGAAAACCGGAAACCCGCCGACACACAAAGCAAAACATAAAACTCGTCAAACGGCACCGCTAAGTTAGGGAAACAAAATGCAGGAATTCTCGCTCGACACCCTGCGACCCGCCGGAAAATACCCTGATGGAGTGCGTTAGAACTGTTGCGCCACGAGCGCGTACATCCGCGCAAACCTTCCGTTCTTTCCGGAAAACCGTTTTCCTGGAGCTGGCGAAGGGATTTGAACCCCTGACCCTCTGATTACAAATCAGATGCTCTACCAGCTGAGCTACGCCAGCAAATGGAAGCAAGGTCCTTCAGACACAATACTTCCCTGATCCCATCCTGATGTCCGGGACAATTATTTAAGGTATCACAGGGGATATTCAGGTGCAACCGGACGGCCGTGCGCCGGGTGCGGCCGAGAGGAAATCTTCAAATCGCAGCGGTCCCAGAGTGTTATTATGCCATCCCTGTAAGCCCCTCATGCGGATCAAGCGCACCCTCCCTGTTTTGATCGCCGTGCTCGCGATTGCGGCGGCTGTTGTGGCGATCGTCCAACTCCGCAAGCGCGCTCCACCGGAAGCGGTTCGGCTGCTGCCCGGCGCCGATGGCTTCTTCTATGTCAACCTGAGGTGGATTCGGACCTTCAACGCCACCAACCAGCTTCCACCCGTTTCCCGCGACCCGGAGTATCAGAGGTTTGTCGAGGAGACGGGCTTCCAGTTCGAGCGGGATCTGGAAGAAGCCGCCTTTGCCGTCCACTATCCGCAGAGTTGGGGAGGCGGGACGGGCGGGTTGGCTCCCGAACCACGATTTTCCGAGGTGTTCGTCGGCAAGATTGACTCGGGCAGGCTGACAGCGTACCTGAAAAAGCTCGCCTCGTCGGTTGATAACTACAAGGGTTTCGACATCTACAACGTTCTGCTCGAAGGCCGCACGGTTCGCGTGGTCGTGCTTTCGTACGACAGCGTGGCGGTTTCGAACCATCCCGACGAGAACGTGATTCGGGGAATCCTGGACCGTTCCCGGAAGCTGGCCTCGCCGTTTGGCGGGCCCCAGTTTCTGCGGCAGTATTACAAGAAGGTGCCGTTTGCGAGTCTGTCGTGGGCGATCCTGCGCATCAACCCCTCCGAGGCCGGTTCGTTGGGCGGATTGAGCGGCTGGGCATTGTTGTTTCCCAAGCCGGCGGTCCTGGTGATTTCGGGCCGGTACATCCGGGCGCTGCATTTGCGGGCGGAAGCCTTTACGCAGAGTGATTCCGACGCCCGCGAAATCACGGACAAAGCCGGCGCCTTTCTGAACATTTTTCACTCCGCGGAGACGAGCATCGGCGCCCAAGGTCCGGATGTGGATGTAAAGGCGTTTTTCGACAGTCTGAAAGTGGAGCGCTCAGGGGATCGGGCGATTCTGACCGCGACCGTGCCTCCGGGATTTATCAAGAAGGCCCTGGCGGAGGCCCAGCCGGAGGACGGCGCAGCGGTCGTTCCAGCCGAGCCGCGGAAAGAGCCGGGCTTGAAGCCAAAGCAAAAATCGCAGAGCCGGTAAGCTGCCCAGAGGGCGAGCGGGGCGCTCGCCGGACAGCCGGCAAGGCGCCGGCGCTACGGGAAATGCTGTAACGATTGCGCGTTTGCGGCATCTCTTGAAAGGGCAGTAGTTCGCCTCGATGTCGTTACAATAGATCCATGTCCAGCTTGCCACTACCACTCGCAGCGTTTGTCGCGGGATTAATCTCGTTCCTGTCGCCCTGCGTTCTTCCCCTGGTGCCGGGATACGTCTCGCTGATCTCGGGGGTGGGCGTCGAGGAACTGAAATCGCAAGAAGGACACCTTTTTCGGAAGGTAATGATCAATTCGGCTGCGTTCATCCTTGGTTTCAGCATCGTCTTCATCACGCTGGGCGCGATTTCGACGGAAGTCGGACAACTGTTCGCGCAGTACAAATCGCTACTGGCGCGGATCGCCGGGGTGGTGATCATTCTGTTTGGGCTGCACCTGACCGGCATCTTTCAGATCAAAGCCCTGCTGGCCGACACTCGGCTCCATAGCCTCAAGGGCAGTTCCACGGCCTGGGGCGCGTTCGTCATCGGGTTCGCGTTCGCGTTTGGATGGACTCCGTGCGTGGGGCCGATTTTGGCGGTGGTGCTCGGTTTCGCGGCGGCCCAGGACTCAGTTGTGAAAGGCATCTTCCTGCTGGCGATCTACTCGGCCGGCCTGGCTGTGCCCTTTTTACTGACTTCTCTGGGCATCGGGCGTTTCCTCAAGTTCTATAACCGGTTCAAGTTTCATATGCACGCGCTGGAGGTCGCCAGCGGGGGGTTGCTCATCGCACTGGGCGTGCTGCTGGTGCTGGGCCGCTTGACGCTGATCTCGGGTTGGCTGTCGTTTCTGAATCGTTTTGCGCTGTAGCAGGAGAGTTTACTGGTGAAAAGAAATCCTTTGATTCTGCTGTTCGTGGCCGCGATCGTGGCGGCCATGTTGTTCGCCGGCATTCATGCGGCCCGCAAGAACCAGGCCGCCGGACCCGTGCGAGGAGAACTGCGCGGACAGATCGCGCCTGACTTTGAACTCCAATCGCTCGACGGCAAGAACGTGAAGCTCTCGGATTTCCGCGGCAAGGCCGTGCTGCTCAATTTCTGGGCGACCTGGTGCGGCCCGTGCAAAATCGAGATGCCGTGGTTTGTCGAACTTCAGAAAGAATATGGGCCGCAGGGATTCCAGATTGTGGGCGTGGCCATGGACGACGCCAGCACCGAAGACATTGCCAAGTTCGCCCGGCAGATGGGGGTGAATTACCCGATCCTGCTGGGTAAAGAAGCAGTCGGGGAGAGTTACGGCGGCGTCGGCGTACTGCCGACCACGTTCTTTATCGATCGTGACGGAAAGTTCGTGGCCCGCGAGTTCGGGTTGCAGAGCCGCAGTGTGTTCGTGGACCACATCAAACAGGCACTGACCCAGGGCCAAACGGTACAGGCGCAAAAGTAACCTCCAATCGAAGTGGTGACTGGGATACCCTTGGGTAGATGAAACGCTTATTTGCAAGTTCGCTCGTCCTGCTATGCGCCAGCGCGTATGCCCAGGATGCGCCTACTATGAAAGCGACCGTGAGCATGGCGCCGGCTCCAGTGGTGACCATCATGCAGGGCAAAGCGAAGCCGGTTCCGCTTTCGTTTCGAGTGGCCCGGGGTTACCACATCAATTCGAATAAGCCGAAGTCGGAGTTCCTGATTCCGACCGCGCTGAAAATTGGCGCCACTACCGACATCGTCATTGGCGGAATCACCTACCCGGACGGCCACGACATGAGCTTTGCTTTCGCGCCCGACGAGAAGCTCAACGTGTACACCGGAGAATTCAGTGTGGATGTGCTGGTCCGTCCTCTGCGCTCGGTGCTGCCCGGCAAGTATATGGTTCGCGGCAATCTGAAATATCAGGCGTGCGACAACGCGGCCTGTTATCCGCCCAAGCAGCTCCCGGTGAGCTTCGAAGTGAGGATCGGCAAGGCGGCGCCCGTGAGTCGCAAGAACCCCGCCCAAAGTCCGCACGCGCACAAGTAAAGACCTTCCATCTGGGGAACCTCAGTCCCGCCCGCGCGGACCCACCCGCCACTTTCCCGTCGGGCCCGCCGCATAGAAGATCAGGAAAAGCAGAAGCAGCGGAAGGTGATCGAGTTCCGCGCCGAAGTACTGCCAGAGCGGCGCTCCATGGCCGGGGTCCCACCATGTCGCCAGAGTGAGACTCAGCATGTGCAGCATGCCCAGGACGGAAGCTACGCGGACAAAGACTCCGAGAATCAGGCTAATCCCGATAAACAGTTCTACCACCCCGACCAGATAGCCGAAAAAGACAACATGAGGTAGGACGACGTGGCTGAGAACCGGCCGATAGAAGCTGACCGCCGTCTGCTGAATGTAGCCTTCGAGATAGTGCTTGAATCCGGTATGAGCGAACGCGCTTCCGAAAACTTTGTATTCGCCGAACAGGACGAAGAAGATTCCGGTACCGATTCGGGCGATGACCAGGGCTTTGGAGAGAAGACGGTCTGATTGTGTGGCCAACGGCCCCTCCTAACGCGAGACTCGCGGAGAGCGAGCCTCGTCCAGTTGACGAGCGAGCGTATCAATGCGCGCTTGCAGCACGTTGCGGATGGAAAGCATCCCCAACAGCCGGCCGTCGTCGTCGACGATGGGCAAGTGCCGGTAGTGGCGCTCGACCATGGTGGCGAGCGCTTGCCCGGGAGTGGTGTCGAGCGTTGCCATCTCGACGGGAGTGGTCATCACTTCGCGGACGGGAGTCTGCCCAGGTTCGCGGCCGCTCAACGATAGACGGCGCAGCACGTCTCGTTCGGTGAAAATTCCGGCAACGCGCTTGCTCTCATCGACGACGGCAACCGCACCGACATGGTGATCCAGCATGGTTTGGATGGCTTGTTCGGCCGTGGCTTCGACCGGAACGGAAGCGCCGTCCGCGTCACACATTTCCAGGATGTTCATGGATCACCTCTTCTGCCCAAGCTCGTTCTTGAATACCTTGCCGTCTTTCATCACGAAGCCGACGTTGCCTAGAACTTTAATGTCAGCCAGCGGATCGCCGGAGACGGCAATCACATCGGCATAGGCGCCGGGTGCGATCACGCCGATTTTTCCCTTCATATCGAGCAGGTCTGCCGCCCGCGAGGTGGCGCTCTGAATCGCCTGCATGGGAGACATGCCGAATTCGACCATGCGCGGGAACTCCTGCGCGATCGGATCGGTCCACGGGAATCCGCCGACGTCCGTACCGAAAGCAATCTTCACTCCCGCTTTGAGAGCCTTGCGGAAGGATTCTTCGTGGGCGGAGACGCGCTTGCGGTCGCGCTGGCCGTCGGGAGTATCAGCCGGTGCATGATCGTAGTAGTACACACTCAGGGTCGGACAAAGCCAGGTGCCCTGCTTGATCATTTGCGCGATTTGCGCGTCGGTCAGAGCGAGACCGTGCTCGATGGAGTCGCAACCGCCGTCGAGGGCGCGCTGCATACCCTCGCCGCTGTACGCGTGGCAGGCAACTTTTTTTCCCCAGCCGTGCGTTTCGTCCACGATGGCGCGGAGTTCCTCGACCGTGAGCGTGGGCTGGGACACGAGCTCGCCATTCTTGCCGACCCACGAACGATGCGTCATGTACACCTTGATCCAGTCGGCGCCGTGGTCGAGTTGCTCGCGCGCGGCCTTGCGCGCCGCGACCGGGCCGTCAACGATCTGCACGCCTTTGGGTACCTCGATTTCGGGCGCGTAGCCTTCGAGCGGATATCCGCCGGTCGTGGAGATGGCGCGCGTCGAAACGAACAGGCGCGGGCCGGGAATGTATCCGCCTTCGATGGCCTGCTTGATGCCGACGTCGCCGTAGCCGGCGCCTTCGGTTTCCACATCGCGCAACGTGGTGAAGCCCTGTTCCAATGCGCGTCGCACGGATACGGTTGCGCGGGCAGCGCGGAGCGCCAGCGGATATTTCAGTAGCTGGATATCGTATCCGCCTTGGTCGGGCTTTTCGCCTTGCAGGAAGATGTGGGTGTGGGTGTCAATCAGGCCAGGAAGGACAGTGGCTTGCGAAAGGTCAATCGTTTCGGCGCCGGCGGGTATGCGCGCGGTGGCGGCCTCGGAGACTTCGATAATCTGGTTTCCGCGAATAACGATGACTTGACTACGGCGGGGAGAATTGGACTCGCCATCAATGAGAACGCCCGCGCGAATCACCGTCATGGGTTTCAGCACGGGGCCACTGTTTTGCGCCCGGCCTGCGGAAACGACGAGCACTACAGTCAGAAGGGCTAACCAGCGCTTCAACGGGAACCTCCGGAAAGGCTGGATTGTACTCCGGCGGTATGCGCTACGCGGGTAAAAATGTCACGAGAAAAGTTCGGGCGAGAGCGGGGCGGGTGACTGCTTAGGAATGCGAAGTACGAAAGCCGGCTGGTCTCCGTCGTCGAATACCAGCGAAGCCCCAGCGGATTCCAACACGCGGCTGGCGATGGCCAGTCTCGCACGGCGCAAGGTGACGCTGACGGGATCGGGCCTCGGTTTTAAGGCGGTCGAAACGTCACCGGCGACTTGCGCGCGCAGCAGGGATTCCGAGGGATTCTCCTCGAGCCGGAGAGCAATTTCGCGGTTCGCCGGCTGCGGCTCGATGAGGGCGGTGATCAGATACTGAAGAGCCAGCCGGAGCCGCGCTTCCGCGACGGAGATGCTGGCGGCGGACGTGCCCGTGAGTTGCAGCCGGACCTGGCGCGCGGCGGCCACGGAAGAGAGTTGCGCGACGACCGCGGTTAAGACCGGAGCCAGAGCGACAGGATGCGGCGGCGGCGCACCCAGCTCAGCATCCAGATATTCCCGCATCAGCTTGACCATGCCGATTACTTTTTCGGTTTGTTCGAGAGCGACGCTAACAGCTTCCTGCTGCCGGCCAGCGACTTCTTCGATCGAAAGTTCCAGGGAGCAGCGCAGGCTGGTGAGCGGCTGACTCATCGAGTGGAGCAATTCGCCGAGCACTTCCTGATCCTGCGGTGGCCTCGGAAGTGGCTGCGGACTTGTGCTCATGCGGTGGCCCCGGCTGGACTCAGCTCGTAACCCACACCGCGAACCGTGTGGATCAAGGGCGGAGAAAAGCCATCGTCCACCTTGCGGCGCAGGTAGTTGATGTAAACATCCACTACGTTGGTGGTGGAATCGAAAGTCAGGTTCCACACGTGTTCGATGATCATGGCGCGGGTCAGGCGGCGGCCCGCGTTGCGCATCAGATATTCGAGTAGAGCGAATTCTTTGGTCGTCAGATCAATGCGGCGGCCGGAGCGCTCGACTCTCCGCTCCACGCGATCGAGGCGCAGATCGCGGACCGCAAGAACGGACTCGGAAGGCAGGTGGCTGCGGCGCAGCAAGGCCCGCGCGCGCGCGGAGAGCTCAAGAAAAGAAAACGGCTTCACCAGATAGTCATCCGCGCCCGTATCGAGGCACTGCACGCGGTCTTCGACGCGGCTGCGGGCGGTAAGAATCATCACCGGCAAACTGGGCTTGCGCTGGCGCAGACTCTTTAGGACGGTCATACCGTCGAGGCCGGGCAGAGTAAGGTCCAGGACTACGAGATCGTAGTCAAATTCCAGCGCCATCGAGCGCCCCTGTTCGCCGTCGGTGGCCGCGTCCACGGCGTAGTGTTCGGCCTCGAGACCCTTGCGGATGAAACTGGCCAGGGCAGTGTCGTCTTCTACGATCAGAATTCTCATGAGCTTCTTCTAAGTTCGACCTAAGTTGGTTCTCATTCTCGGCGGGATGGATCGAGGGCACAAGATAACGAGGCTGCACTAAGGGACGTGGGTTCCGGAAGTGAAACTGGGAGCGCCAAGCAGCTTTGCATCATCTGGGATGGAGGCGACTCAGCGCTGCGTGTCAGCAAACGGCTCCGCCACCACCTGATACTCGTCCTCGTAAACAACATAGCCGATGCGGTCTGCTTTCAGCATGCGAACCGGGATACCGTGATTCTGAAGAATTGCGACCAGATCACGGATCCGCGCAATGTGTTCGCGTGCACTGTCCTTGAACCATGAAATCGCTTTGCTCTGTTTGCGGTAGAAGGGAGGTTTGGAAGCCGTGAACCGTGTTGGCCGTCTTAGGTTCTCGTTGAACCACTGTCGAATGGAATCGTGTTGTTCTTCTTCGTAGGCATAGAGCTTTCCCTCCTCCCGCAGATTGACGACAGCATGGAACACTCCAAGCTCTCGCTCGGAATCTTCGTCGATATTTGCAACTACGAATCTTAAGTACATGGATCATCCAGTTGAATTCGCCCCGGGGCGACACGAAGCCGCCCCGTGAGCGGCGAGGGAATCTATTCCCGGAAAAAGTAGTTGCGGCGGCTGCCATCAAAGAAGCCGGACTGCATACAGCACTTCTTGAAAGCGCAGTCCGGAACCGCAGGGGCACAAATCATTGCGACCCAGCTTTTCGATGAGTTCCTTGTCACCGTGGACCATCCGGTGACCGCGTTTCACGTGGGTTTCCGAGGGGTATCCCCTGCGGCGTTTACTGTTCCGCTTGAAAGGAGGATTGGTTGGCGAGTTCGTCTTCGTGTTTCATGGCACACCTCCTAGGGAAGTGTCAGAGTACCATATTTCAGTGCTTGAGCAGTGGCTTGACGCTGATGTGACCTTCAGACCGCGTTGTCACCTTCTAAGCACCAAGAGCTGTCCGGATGGCGGCGACGATGCTATCCGCGATCCGCTCCATCGGGTCTTTCGATTCCGCTTCCACCATCACGCGCGCCAGCGCTTCGGTCCCGGAGTAGCGCACCACTACGCGGCCGTTGCCGTCGAGTTCGCGCTCGGCAGCGGTAATGGCCGCCTGCACGGCGGGAATCTGTGCAAAGGGAACTTTTTCGCGGACGCGCACGTTGCGAATCGTTTGCGGAAACACTTTCAGATCGCCCGCCAGGTCGGCCAGCGACGTGCCCGAGCGGACCATGATTTCCATGACGCGCAGCGCGGTGAGCAGGCCGTCGCCAGTCGTGGCGTCTCCGTCACGGAACAAGATGTGGCCGGACTGTTCGCCCCCGAGCGTCGCTCCCACGCGCTGCATTTCTTCGAGAACGTATTTGTCTCCGACATTCGCGCGCAGCATGCGAATGCCGGAGCGCTTGAGCGCCAGTTCCAGTCCCATGTTCGACATGGTGGTAGCGACCACCGTGGCGTTCGCCAGCGAGCCATGCGCCTGCATCTCACGCGCAGCGATGAGGAGCACAGCGTCACCGTTCACAACCTGGCCCTGGGCATCCGAGAACAAAGCTCGGTCAGCGTCGCCGTCGAAGGTCACTCCGAGATCGAACTGGCCCTGATTGCCGGTTACAAAGCGGGCGACGGCTTCGGGATGAAGTGCGCCGCACTGCTCGTTGATGTTCTGGCCGTCCGGTGCGGAATGAAGAAAGGTAGCCTGGATTCGAAGGGCGCGAAATAATTCCGGGGCTTCGGCGGCGGCAGCGCCGTTGGCGCAATCCACGGCGACCCGCAGGCGGCTCACGTCGGCCGTGATGTTCGAGGCCAGCCAGCGAACGTATGCCTGGCGGAGGCCGGCGTCGCCGGGAAGACTGGAAAGCGGAGGGGTGGAATCCGGCTGCGGCATCGCTTGCGAGTCCTGCAACAGCGTGAAGATCTCTTTTTCGATGGCCAGTTCGTGCGCATCGGGGAGTTTGTAGCCATCTCGGGAAAAAACTTTGATCCCGTTGTCGGTCCAGGGGTTGTGCGAAGCAGAGATGACGACGCCGGCGTCAAAGCGCTGCGAGCGGGCGAGGTAGGCAACTCCAGGGGTGGTAATCACGCCCGCACTGCTCACCACAACACCGACCGACGCCAGTCCCTGCCACACCCGATCGGCAATCCAGCGGCTCGACTCGCGCGTGTCCTGACCAATGACGACGCGGGGCTTGGCGTTCCCGCGAATGAGATCATGGCCGAGGGCGCGTCCGATCAGGTAGGTGCTCTCGCGAGT
>ORMF010143644.1_pt1 | contig 10847 bp, 6 predicted proteins | sample 1779871 | NCBI WGS metagenome assembly ORMF01 (sample SAMEA104232316, study PRJEB22302) | groundwater metagenome | biome: forest; feature: aquifer; material: groundwater | place: USA | collected 2011-08-07 | depth 5.4 m
AAGGGCGCCGTCCGCGCCACCAAACGGGCCAGAAACACGCGGGTTACCGGTGCGGACGGCAGCTCCGTTTTGCGCGTGTTCCTCAAAAGACAAATGGGTGTGGGGCGTAACATGCGATGAATTATAACTCATTCTGCCCGTTGCATCCCGGCTGATCATCGATTATCATTCATTTGGGTATGAAACCGATTGAAACCATCACCAAGGTCGATCAGGTCCGCCACGCCATCCTGGAATTAATCTTTTCCGGAACACTCCTCCCCGGCCAACGTCTTGTCGAGGCTCGGCTTGCAGCCGATCTCGGCGTTTCCCAGGCGACCGTGAATTTGGCCTTGCAGATTCTCCATGATCAGGCGATCGTGACGAAAATTCTAAACCGGTCTACAAACGTGAGCCGCTACAGCGAAAGGGAGATCGAGAATCTCTTTTCCGTCCGTCTGATCCTGGAGCCTGCGGCGGCCGCTGCTGCGAGCCGGCGGCTGACTCCCGCTGGCGCCCGGGCACTGGAACAGCAAGTGGACGCAATGCGGCGTGCGGCCCGTGAAAGCGACTTGCCGCGTTTTTGCCTTGCAGATTACACTTTCCACCAGGAGCTGTACCGGATCACGGAAAATCCCGTACTGATTCAGGCTTGCCAGGCGATCGCGGCTGCTCCGTTCGCCTACATCCTTTGTGACCGCCCATCCGCGCTACCCACGGATTATTCGTCGCTTGCCGAGGACCATCAGTTGGTGATCGACTCTCTCCGCAAGGGACCGGAGGCGGCCGGGAAGTTGGTGAGCGAGTTGATCGCGGCCTGGCGCATGCATTCGGTGCGTGCGCTGGAGTCCGCGGTGGAAACGGAGAAAACCTATGCGTACCGCTAATGCGGCGGCTCTGTTTCTGGCGCTCTCATGCGCCGGCGCGCAGGTGGCCCCGCCGTCGTTCCCGCGGGAGGTGCTGCCTGTTCTGCAACGTAGTTGCTTCGGCTGCCATGGCGTCTCCCAGCAACTTTCCTCATTCAGCCTGCTGAATCGGGAGGCGGCGCTGCGCGGGGGCTTGCATGGAACTGCCATCGTTCCCGGCAACGCAAGCGAGAGCCCATTAGTACGGAGGCTGCGCGGCACTCTGGAACCAGCGATGCCGCTAGGGGGAAAGTTAAGCCCCTCGGAAATCGCCATCCTGGAGCGTTGGATCGACGCGGGAGCGCGTTGGGATGCCGCGCCGGAGCCGGCTCCGGCAACCAAGGCCGCCGCGGGGTCCGGCAAGATCACCGATGCCGACCGCAATTGGTGGGCGTTTCGCAAACCCGTTCGGTCCGCTCCTCCGGCAGTAGACGATCCGCGCTGGCGGAAAAATCCTGTGGACGCCTTTGTCTTCGCCAAAATGAAGGAGAACCAACTTCAGCCCACGCCCAAGGCGTCTCGGACAACACTCGCGCGCCGCGCTTATCTGGACCTCACCGGTTTGCCGCCGTCCATGCAGGAGTTGGACTCGTTCCTGAGTGACCCCTCCACCGATGCCTTCGCAAAACTGGTGGACCGGCTGCTGGCTTCCCCGCAATACGGTGAGCGGTGGGGGCGTCACTGGCTCGACGTTGCCCGCTATGCCGACAGCGGAGGGTACGAGCAGGACTTTACCTATGCCAACGCATGGCGCTATCGAGATTACGTCATCCGCGCCTTCAATGAAGACAAACCGTATGACCGCTTTGTGCGCGAACAGATCGCGGGCGATGAATTAGATCAGCCCGGCTACGACTCACTGATTGCGACCGGGTTTCACCGCGTGGGCGCTACCGTCGGGTTCCGGGAAAAAGACAACCCGCAGTACCGCTTCACCTACCTGGACGACATGATCGGCACCACCACTCGTGCCTTTCTTGGCCTGACGGTAAGCTGCGCCCGTTGCCACGACCACAAGTTCGATCCGATCCCGCAAATGGACTACTACAAGCTGATGGCGGTGTTCTACCCCTACGTGAACTACGATCATCCGCTTGCCCCGAAAGAACAAGTGGAGGCCTACGAGACACGGAAGGTGGAGTTGGAAGCCAAGTCCGCTCCGCTGAAGGAAAAGATCCGTTTGATCGAGGCGCCGTATCGCGAACAGGCCTTTGAAAAGAAGCTCGCCGCCTTTCCCAAGGAAATCCAGGAAGCCGTGCGTACTCCGGAATCGCAACGTACCGCGGGGCAGAAGCTGCTGGCCACCCAGATGCTCAGCATCCGGCCGTCGAATTATCGCGGCTTGATGACGGCTGCGGATCGCGCGGCTGCGGATGCCCTCACGCGCCAGGTGCGCGAAATCGATAAACAGATGCCGCCTCCTCTGCCGCTCGCGATGGGAATTCGCGATGGCGACTACCGGCTTGCGCCGATGGGGCCCGGCGACGATGAAGCGCCGGGCAAGGGCGTTAAGAGTACCGGGGAGGACATCAACGAAACCTATGTGCCGGTGGCGGGTAAAGCCTATCATCCGCCGAGATCATACTTTCTGGAAGCGGGCGACTTCGAGTCTCGCGGGCCGGAAGTAGCGCCCGGCTTCCTGGAGGTGATTCCCATCGCGAATGTGCCCACCGCCATCCCACCCAGGGACGGCCGCACCACCACGGGCCGGCGGCGCGCCCTGGCCGAATGGATCGTCCATCCGGACAATCCGCTCACGGCGCGCGTGATGGTCAATCGAATCTGGCAGCATCACTTCGGACGCGGACTGGTTGCTACCGCAAGCAATTTTGGCCGGCTCGGGCGCAAACCTTCGCACCCGGAGCTGCTCGACTGGCTGGCGACGGAATTTGTGCGTTCGGGCTGGAGCGTGAAGCAAATCCACCGCGCCATCATGAATTCAGAAACCTACCAGATGGCCTCAGAGTATTCCGGAAGCCAGGCCTTGGAAACCGATCCCGACAATATTTATCTCTGGCATTTTCCCCCGCAGCGTCTGGAAGGCGAGGCGATTCGCGATGCCATTCTGGCTGTCAGCGGAAAATTGAACCGGCAGGTGGGCGGGCCGGCCTTTTTCCCGCCGGTGCCCGAGACCGTGCGCAGTGCGGTCTACAAGGGAATCTGGGTTGTCAATGAGGATGGCCCGGAGGTTTGGCGGCGCGGCGTTTACTCCTACTACAAGCGAGGTATGAAGTACCCGATGTTCGAGGTGTTCGATCAGCCCGATCCCAACATTACCTGCGAACGGCGCGCGGTCAGCACCGTACCCACCCAGGCGCTGACGTTGCTGAACAATGACTTCGTAGTGAATCAGGCGCGCCTGTTCGCGGAACACATTCAAAAGACCGCCGGGCCGGAGCAGCAGGATCAGGTTCGCGCGGCCTACCGGATCGCACTTTCGCGGGATCCCTCGCAGAAGGAAATGCGAAGTAACGTTGAGTTTCTCAACCGTCAGATGGCCGCTCACGGCGGTTCGGTCGGGAAGGCGCTGGACGACCTTTGCGATGTGATGCTGAACCTGAATGAGTTTCTCTATATCAACTGAGGGAGAACAGTGATGAAAACGATCTCACGACGCGATCTGCTGTTTACTGGAGGCGGTGGTATCGGTGGAGTCGCGCTCGCGAGCCTCCTTGCGCAGGACGGGCTTCTGGCCGGACCTGTCGGCGCGCAAGCCTGCGGCGGGGGACCTGCAAGCGCGCTTGCCGCCCCCAAAAAGCCTCATTTCAAACCCCGCGCCAAGTCTGTGATCTCCCTGTTCATGACCGGTGGCGTGAGCCATATCGACACATTCGATCCCAAGCCGATGCTCCGGAAACATCACGGCCAACCGTTGAGCGGGTTCGGCGAAATCGTGGTGCGGCAGGGTTATCCCGGCCCGATCATGGCCAGCCCCTATTCGTTCAAAAAATACGGGCAGAGCGGAACCGAAGTGTCAGAGCTGTTCCCGCACATGGGCTCGATGGTGGACGAGTTCGCGCTCATCCGCTCCGGCTACGGAAAGTCGAATGACCACGTGCTGGCCCATTACGAGTGGAACACGGGGTCGTTGTTGATGGGCTATCCCAGCGTTGGTTCCTGGGTCACCTATGGGTTGGGCACCGAGAACCAGAGCCTGCCCGGCTATGTGGTCATCCATGACCCGCGCGGCGGTCCCAACGCCGGCGTGGCCAACTGGAACAGCGGTTACCTTCCCGCCGCCTACCAGGGCACGGTGTTCCGTCCCACCGGAGAACCGATCCTCGACCTGCGGCCTCCGGCCGGCATCTCTCCGGAACAGCAGCGCGCACGGCTGGATCACCTCGCCAGGTTGAATGAAGAGCACGCCACAAAGTATCCGGGCAGCGGTGAACTGGCGGCCCGCATCGCCTCCTATGAGCTTGCCTATCAGATGCAGGCTTGCGCGCCCGAGGCCGTGGATCTGAATCAGGAGAGCGAGGCGACCAAGAAGCTCTACGGCCTCGACAATGAGGCGACTGAGCCGTTCGGCCGCCAGTGTCTGCTGGCGCGGAGGATGGTGGAGCGCGGCGTGCGTTTTGTGCAATTGTTCAATGGCGCCAAGCAGAGGACCGACATCGACGATTGGGACGCCCACAGCAACCTGGCCGACAATCATAGCGCTCACGCGCGCGAGATCGATCTTCCCATCGCCGGGCTGATTCGGGATTTGAAACAACGCGGGTTGCTCGACGAGACGCTGGTCATCTGGCATTCCGAATTCGGCCGCATGCCGATTTCGCAGAAAGGCCTCGGGCGTGATCACAATCCCGGCGCGATGTCCTTCTGGATGGCGGGCGCAGGCATTCGCGGCGGCCAGGTGATTGGCGCCACCGACGAGTTTGGCTATAAGGCGACCGAGCAGCCCATCTCCTATCACGACGTGCACGCCACCCTGCTGCACTTGTTAGGGATGGATCACAAACGCCTGACCTACCTCTTCAATGGCCGCCAGATGCGCCTGACCGACGTTCACGGGGAGTTGATTCCGCAAATCGTGGCGTGACCGCGGGCGCGCCTCAATAAAGGGAGATTGCCATGTTCGCAAGAATTGTTGCCAGGCCGATGCTGGGCGCTTTGGCTGTAGCCGTGCTGGTTCCGCTGAGTTTTGGCCAGGTGACGGGAAGTATCAGCGGATACGTACGCGATCCATCCAGCGCGGGGGTTCCACGGGCGGTGATCGTCGCCCGCTCCCTGGAGCAGCAGCTCACCCGTACGGTCACCACCGATGACCGGGGCTTTTACAATTTGCTGGCGATGCCTTCCGGAACCTTCGAGCTCAGCGCAACCGCCGATGGCTTCCAGAAACAGATTCAGGATGGTGTGCGGCTTTCACTTGCCGAAAACCTCCGTGTCGACATGACGCTGAAGGTCGGCTCAGTGCAATCGGAGGTGACCGTGAACAGCACGGCAACTCTGGTCAATACCACCAGCCAGACGCTCTCGGGCTTGGTGGACGACCGGCGCGTGCAGGATTTGCCGCTCAACGGCCGCAACGTCATGTCCCTGGCACGCATTCTTCCCGGTGTTCTCAACGTGAGCGCGCCGCAGGAGATGGGCAACACGCGCGCCGGTCCAAACATGAGCGTCAACGGCGGCCGCTCCGTCAACAACAACTTCACTTTCAACGGCGCCAACTTTACCCACTTCGGCCAGACCACTGGATTGAACTTCCCACCGCCGGACGCCGTCCAGGAGATCCGCATTCAGACCCACAACTTCACCTCCGAGTACGGCAACAATTCCGGCAGCCAGGTGAGCATCACCTCCAAAGCCGGCACCAATCACTTTCATGGCAGCGCATGGGAGTTTCTTCGCAACGATAAGTTGAATGCGCGGAGCTTTTTCCAGACAAGACGCCCCACCAGCCGCCAGAACCAGGCCGGAGCCGCGGGCGGCGGGCCCATCAAGCGCGACAAGCTTTTCGGCTTCGGCTATTACCAAAAACTGTGGAACCGGCCGGAATCCGGCTCATCCCAAACACTGGTCCCAACTGATACCGAGCGCTCCGGCAACTTCATAGGCCAGGCCGTTATTCGCAATGTGAACGATCCGCTCACCGGGCGTCCGTTGACTGACCCGGCCGGGCAGCCGTGCGTGGCCGGCAATATGGTCGCGCCCGGATGCATCAGCAAGGTGGCGCAGAACGTTCTCACACGATTCATTCCGAGATCGCCTACCGGCAGCTATGTGTCCCTGCTGCCGACACCGTCGGGAAACTATTCTTTCATGGGGCGGGTGGACTTCATCCAAAGCGCGAACCACACGCTTTTCGGGCATTTTCACCGCGATTCTTACTCGCAGCTTTTTACAGCCGGCAATATTCAGCCCTACACCACCGGTGACCGCGCGGTGAATAACAACAACTTTTCCGTTTCGAGCACTTACACCTTTAGCTCCACGCTGCTGAACCAGGCGACGTTTGATTATCTGCATGTCACCTCGCTCGATCTGGCGCGCGAGTCGTTCACCCCGCAGAGTCTGGGCATCAACCTCCCGCCGGGGATCAATGGAGAAGGGATTGCGATCAACGTGCAGGGACGGTTCAGTCTCGCTCCGGTGAACCCCAATGGTCAGAACTACACCAACTGGCATTTCCGTGATTCCATGAGTTGGATCAAAGGGAAGCACACGCTCAAGGGCGGCTACGAAATGCACAAAGTCATCTGGACTCTGAACAACCAGTACACCCAGACGCGCAGTTCCACGTTCACGGGCATCGGAAGCGGAAACCCGATGGCGGACTTCCTGCTGGGTCGCTTTGACCAGGTGAGTGTCCTGTTCGGACAGCCGGGCAGCGACCCGATCAACTGGAAACACTTCTTCTTCATACAGGATGAGTTCAAGGTGAGGCCTCGACTTACCGTGACCCTTGGCATGCGGTGGGAACCGTACTTCGCCTGGGATCAGAAGTTCGGGCGCCACACCGTGACCGATGTGCCGAACTTCAATAGCCGGTCCACCGTCCGGCCGGACGCGTTGCCTTATGTGCTTTTCCCAGGGGACCCCGGGCTGCCCTCCAATGGTAAGTTGAGCTTCGACGATCGCAACAACATTGGCCCACGCGTTGGCTTTGCGTGGGACGTTTTCGGAAACGGCAAAACCAGCGTGCGCGGCGGCTACGGACTTTTCTTTGATCAGCTCAGCGCTACCGTCGTTCATACTTCCGAGGCGCCTTTTGCCGGTACTGACGTTCTGCGCCAGGGTCAAATCGAGGATCCCTACAAGTCGCTCAATCGCGCGCTGCCTCCGCAGGGTATTTTGTCGGGCAACTTCGGCTGCAAGCCGGTCAGCGCTTTCCCCGGTGTCGCCTGTGACTTTCCGCTGCCCGCCAATCTGGTGACCACCGATACACGTCTGGTTGTACCCTACACCCAGTCCATCAGCCTGACCATCGAGCGCCAGTTGGGATCCGACTTCGCGCTCTCGGTGGGTTATGCGGGAAAACTATCGCAGAAGCTCGAGGGGCATCGCCATTGGAATCCGGCCGTTTTCAAGAACGACCCGATTACGGGCCAGGCCCCATCGGCGCAGAACATCAACAACAGGGTTCTGTTTCCACAAACCATCGGCCTGTTCAATACGCAGTCGCGATTCCTCGGCAACGACTACCGGGCGGGGTATCACAGCGCACAGTTTCGCATCGAGAAACGCTTTAGCCGCGGATTCTCCTTCATGGGTTCCTACGTCCTGAGTAAGGGCGTGGACAACGTGAACGCGCCGCAGCCCGGGCTGACGCCGGGTGTTGGGAATCCGTTCAACCTCAAGCAGGAAAAAGGACTCGGCAACTTCGACCGCCGTCACGCGGTGGCCGTGAGCTGGCTGTGGAGCCCGGACTTCCGTTTCGGGAACCGCATGGCCAAACATGCCCTGGGCAACTGGAGCCTGGGCGTATTCCACAGCATCCAAAGCGGAGCGCCTCTGAGCATCACCATGGGCACCGACGTCGCGCTGGATGGAACCGGGCAACAGAATCTGCAGCGGGCACAGCTCGTGAATGGCGTCACCTACGCCGACGTCACACGCGACCACACCAGCCGCGCCGACATGGTCAGCCGGTTCTTCAATACCACGGCGTTCGTCCCCGCCAACCTCGTGCCGCGCGGTGTATACGGCAATTCCGGCCGGAATATCATCAGCGGGCCGGCGATGAGCAATACCGACTTCACGCTCATGAAGGATATCGTTCTAAAAGAAGCAATGCGCGTGCAGTTGCGCGGAGAGTTTTTCAATGTATTCAATCAGGTGAACTTCTCTCCGCCCAACACGCTGGTGTCATCGGGCTCGTTTGGACGCATCACCGGAGCCGATGACGGCCGCGTGGTCCAATTGGCGTTGAAGTTTCTTTGGTAGCGGGGAAAGGAGCATTGAGGATCATGTTCATTTCAAATCGATCCGCGCGCCTGGGTTTGCTCTGCGCCCTCGCCGCGGTGGGCTTGGCGGCGTTGGCGCAAACCAATTGGCCCCGGCTGCCCTACGTCGTCGATCCCGATTGGCCGCGGCTTCCCGTCGGATGGACCTTTGAGGAGACCCCGGGCGTTGCCGTTGACGCGCGTGAGCACGTCTTCGTTTTCCACCGCGGTAAGCATTCCATCATCGAGTTCGATAAGGCCGGCAACGTTGTACGCAGCTGGGGTGACGGCACCTTCGTGCGCCCGCACGGGCTTCGCTTTGATCCCGATGGCAATCTTTGGGCCGCTGACGATCAGGGCCACATTGTCGTGAAGATGGATGCCCTTGGGCGCGTTCGCATGGTCCTGGGCCGTAAGAACACCAAGGGGGAAACCAACGACACCTTCAACCGGCCCACGGATTTGGCTTTCGCGCCCAACGGTGACTTCTATGTTTCCGACGGCTATGGAAATTCCCGCGTCGTGAAGTTCACCAAGGAAGGGAAATTCATCACCGCCTGGGGCAAAAAGGGCGCCGGGGAAGGCGAGTTCAACCTGCCGCACGCCGTAGCTCTCGACAAGCGCGGCCGCGTCTACGTCGGTGACCGTGAGAATCATCGCATGCAGATTTTCGACGCCAATGGCAAGTTCATCACCCAGTGGAAGCACGTCGGCTCCCCTTGGGGAATTGTAGTCTTGCCCGACCAAACCATTCTCATGTGCGATGGCCACAACAACCGGATCTTGCAGTTAAGCCCGAACGGCGACGTGTTAGGCGTCCTGGGCGAGGCCGGCAAGCTGCCCGGACAACTCGACTTTGTCCATCACATGGCCGTTGGGCCCAGCGGCAACATATACACCGCGGAAATCAAGAACTGGCGCGTGCAAAAGTTCGAGCGCCGTTGAGGGTTCCGCTAAAAACATCCCATGCTACACTGAGGCCGGGCCGGGCTGCGATAACTGGGCTTCGGGCCCCGAAGCGAGGTACCCGTGCCAGCTCTCTACGAAGCACCCGTATCGCGTGTGGTATCCAGATCTGCCAAGAGGGATCGAGAGTACCTTAGAACCTGCGTCTTCCTTGCTTCTCGCGCCGAACTACCCGAGCCTTGCCAAAAGCTCCGCAGTGGTAAACCATTCTATGCCCGCTTCCTCGAAATCATTGTCGTTGGACCAAACAGCCGCTCCGGTCTGAAGCCCCAATGCGAGAAGATCTACATCATCCGGATCACGACGTCCAATGCGCCGTTTCGCCTCAGGTATGCTTTCCTCATTGCTCTCACGCTCTACAACCGTGACGGGAAGTGAGGCGACCGCCATGAGAGCGACATCGAGGGATAAGCCCTTCGTGGCCGCGAGCTGCGCGACCTACTCCTGTACCTCTGCCAGTGTGAATTCAGTTGTAAGAATTCCGGTCACTTGCGGGTGTTCCAAAACCGCTCTTGCGCGCCCGCCGATCACCGCCGAAAGTAGAACATTAGCGTCGGCGACGAGTTTCACGCTTGTTCTTCCGCCACGTTTCAAAATCTGCGGCGATTTCGTCCTCCGTGAGACCTTTCTTCTTCAGCTCTTTTGCGATCTGATCGCTCAGCATAGAGAATACTTCCCGCTTCAGCTCAATGGGCATCGTGCCCTCGGGCCAGGGAAAAAACACTCCGGCCAGGCGTCCTCGCCGAGTTACCAGGATGGGATCCTTTGACCTGAGCAAGCCGCTTGCGTTGTCACGAAATTCGCGGACGGTGCTAATCTTCATGTGGCCACTCTAGTGACCATTATAGGTCTTTTTCATATCCCTGACACCATCACCCTAATCTCTACCGAGATTGCTATGATTGCCCGCCTCCGCTAGAATAAAAGCTGCTGGGCTTCCCTTATGGCTCTCGCCGTCCCTAGACTCTATCCTTACGCGGACACCTCCGTTTTGGCCCAAATCGGCAACACGCCGCTGCTGCGGCTGGCCAAGATCGACGCGGATTTGCCCGGCATCGAGATCTACGGCAAGGCCGAATTCTTCAACCCCGGCGGTTCGGTCAAGGATCGGCCCGCATTGAACATGATCCTGGAGGGCGAACGCTCTGGCGAGCTTATCCCCGGCAAGATCATATTGGATTCCACCAGCGGGAATACAGGCATCGCCTACGCGATGGTGAGCGCCGTTCGCGGCTACAAGGTAAAGCTCTGCCTGCCGCAGAATGCCTCTCCGGAGCGCAAGAAGATTCTCCACGCCTATGGCGCGGAGCTGGTCCTGACTGACCCGACACTCGGATCAGACGGAGCCATTCAATGCTGCCGGGAGATTTACCACCAGGACCCGGGCCGCTATTTCTACCCGGATCAATATAGCAACCCGGCCAACTGGCAGGCGCACTTCGAATCGACGGGTGTGGAGATTCTGGAACAGACCGATGCCCGCATCACGCACTTTATCGCGGGCGTGGGCACCAGCGGAACTTTCATGGGCGTGACGCGCCGCATGAGAAAGGACGCTCCCGGCGTACAGTGTTTTTCCATGCAGCCCTCCACCGGGTTCCATGGGCTG
>ORMF010497573.1_pt1 | contig 10847 bp, 10 predicted proteins | sample 1779871 | NCBI WGS metagenome assembly ORMF01 (sample SAMEA104232316, study PRJEB22302) | groundwater metagenome | biome: forest; feature: aquifer; material: groundwater | place: USA | collected 2011-08-07 | depth 5.4 m
AACCACATTCGCTGGATTAGGCTCCCTGGTTACAAAATTGATTACGCCGGCAACGATCCGTATGGGGATATGAGGAACACCTTGATCGCTTTGCACAACCTTCCTCATGGAAATCCTGATCGAATCGAATTCGACATCAGGCAATATGAGAATCTACCGCTTGGAAAACTTGCCATCATAGGAGCCGGTACCAGATTTGGCGGGTATGTTCCGTATGTTGGCTCTCAGTATCAAGTAATGTCGGAAAAGTGGAGCCCGCATGGGTATGTCCCCGCCTATTGGGATAACGAATACCAAGGAACGATATTCTCTGCCATTGGAGATATCGCACATGAGTTTGGACATAATATTGGATTCTATCACTATCAGGGTGGTTCTTATGAGCTGATGCATTCGGGAGGCCTCCGGAGGATAAATGCAAATTGCCCTCCACACATAAATCCGTGGGAGAAGATTGCCAAAGGATGGATTCCGCGAGAAAACAGAATCATCGTTCGGAGCAACATGCAAGTGCAGTTGCCTCCAATAAACAGTTCCCCAATGGTGGCAGTTGTTTCGCTCTTCGGCGATCCGGGGCGAGACGGGAGATGGGGAGGCTATTACGATTGGGGACACAGCGAGTTCCTCATCATCGAGAACAGACAACGGTTGGGTTTCAATCGGTATTCGGGCGGCGAGTTCGTTCCCCAGGAATTCACGGGCGGCGGTCTTGTTTGGCACTATTCGAGTATGACAGAATTCCCTCTCCCCGGAAATTATCTCATCCGTCGTCTCGGGATGAAAACTGTTGGTTATGGCCAGCCCCCTTACTATCAGGATCCAAATCCTGATCACTTCTATCCCTGGCATGGAACAACCCTTGCCGAATACTCGAATCCAAATTCGCGCACGGTTGCAAACTCTCCAACGGGAATCTCCTTACATAACTTTGCGCTCAATGGCGGTTACCTGACATTTGACGTCACTGTCCCGGGTGGCTCAGCGCCCAATTATGACATCTTCGTAGGTCCCGATTACGCCGTTCCATCCACGTGGAGTGGCAACGTCTATTGTCAGCAATACGCGTTCAACTCTCCATTCAACGTGACATCAATAGCAGCAGGAACGGTCGCGGAGATTTTCGGGAAGATTCAAGCGAGTGGTCTATCAGTCGCTGGCACACAATCACAACCGATAACATTGAGGGGATTGGGTTACGGTGATTATCGCCAGCAGTGGGGAGGGATTGAGATCAACTTCAGTGGGTCGGCGAACGTGAGTTACACGAATGTCTCGAAGGCAACTACGGGAATATCGTGCGGCTATGGGGCACTTTCTGTTGCCAACAGCAACTTCACAAAATGCAATACAGGAGTCAACAGCGGAAGCGTTGCTTCAATGATCACCTCAAACACATTCAGTCAATGCGGAACAGCGATTTCACTCGTACCGGTGAAACGTTCTCCGAATATTTCTTACAATACAATTACCGCGTGCGGCATCGGCATAGACTTGTACAATAGTATTCCCCCCGGCTACCCAACCATCATCTCAAATAGCATCACGGCGGGAGGGACCGGTTTGTATGTTCATCAAACGTACGGGCTGTTCTTGGATGCGAACTCCGTCAGCACATGCGAGGTAGGTCTGTATGTCGCGTCAGGTTCTCCTTTCCTGCAGCGAAATAGATTCGAAAACAATATCTATAACGCTGTCGTCTCTGAGAATGCCCACCCCACGTTTGGAAGCGAGTATGCCTATGACCAACCCGGGCTGAACGTATTGCGGTATAGCGGGTATGCAGATTTGCTTGCAATCGGTGGAGATCCATTCCTTGGCTTGTTTGAAGATGAACAGCACATCAAGGGTGGCTTCAACAGCTTATACTTCTCGACCGGTACACCACGCTGTATTGTTGAAGCGCAACAAGATGCAACTGTCACTGCTCATTACAATTGGTGGGGGGTTCCAGATCCCCCTGGTGCGTGGTTCTGCGGTAATGTTGACTACTCCAAACCACTCTGGTATGATCCAAATGGAATGGGCAACGGTGGGTTTTCATCATTTACGGTTACGCTTGGGGCGGAGGAACAAGAGTTAAGGTCGGCATACATTCAAAAGACGAACCGCAACTATGCTGCCGCTGTGAACGCGTACAAGGGATTCATTCTTAACCGTCCAAATAGTACACTAATCCATCGCGCACTCCGCGAATTGCGCCAGGCATTTCGGGACTTCATTGTCTGGGCGAACGACACAACGATTCACAGCCAATTGGTGAATTACTTGGCACCTTTGGCAAGCGCTGTAGGTAATGCCCCTCTGAAACGAACGGCGCAACTTGTTCTGGCTGAGGAACTACAGCATCGTGGTGCGTTGTCCGCGGCAATTGCAAGCTACCGGCAGGTGACCCAGCGCCAGCCAAACACCTTCAATGAACGAACAGCGCTGTTCTCATTGTATGACATCTATGCTTACGACGCTGCTGATCGGCGCGCTGCTGGCGATGTGTTGGCAAGCCTACGCTCTAAGTATCCAAATGACCGGCGAACGCGATTGGCGGAGTTACGGTATCAGTTCATGTCAGATGAAAATGGAAATAGGATCAACAAAGCGAATGGACTCATTCAGCCAATGGTATCTGCGGCTCCTGCTGAGTATCTATTACATCAGAGTTATCCCAATCCATTCAACCCAACAACCACAATTCGTTTCGCGATTCCTCAGAACGAACACCTCACTCTGAAAGTCTATGACCTGCTCGGTCGCGAGGTTGCATCATTGGTTGATGAAATGCGAACCGCGGGAACCTACGATGAGACATTTGATGCTTCAAAGCTTGCATCCGGCGTTTACATCTACAAACTCACATCCGGCAGTTTCTCGGCGTCGAAGAAGTTCGTGTTGCTCAAGTAGTCCAACGTTTTTCTTTTTGCCCAAGGGTGAGCCATCACGGCTTGCCCTTTTGATTTGGTATTCTGTACTTCAAAGCTTCGGCTCAAACAGAACCTCTTGCGCAGAAGACTCAGCCCGTACCGGTTGCTATTGCTCGCAATAATTTCCTCCAGGGATTTCTCTCTCACGAGGCCGTTACATTAGCCAATGGGATTTGTAAACAACTCATCCTCCGAATAAGAGATGAGGTTTTTTGTTAGCTCCGCTCCTGTTCTCTCGCCGTAGAAAACCAACGTGATTCGCAAGTTCTCCTTCCGAACTGAAAATACCACGAATGGGGTATTGCGCGGCAAACAATCTCTGTTAAAGTTGTACCAACAAAAAAAGCAGCCTCCACCATCGTCCGCATGCCTTGGGAGGAAACAATCCTGAACAACGGAATGATCGTGTATATGGTGAAGGAAGACATCCAGTTGATGGATGGAAACCATTGGGGCTTTAGCCAAACAACATCCTGCGATGAATGGCTAAAGCCCCAGCCTTTTTTTGAACCTTCGATCCACGACCTGCCTGCCCGCCTCATTGTGCTAAGAGAGCAGGCGGGAATGTCGTGGCAATAATTTTAGTGAAGATAAGAGCGCAGTTCTTTCTCCGTCTTCGCTCCAATCAACAACTCCTCAACGATGCCGCCATTCACAATTGCAGTCGTCGGTGTTGCCATTACACCAAAGGCACGCGCTGTATCCAAATCGTCGGCGACGTTTACCTTGAACACGTTAGAGAACTCGCTCTGTAACTTCTCAACGACAGGCGTTTGAGTTCGGCACGCCGCGCATGATGGACTGTAGAAGTACGCCAACACTCTTCCGCCGTTTGCAACAGACTTCCCAATCTGTCCCTTCAGCCCTTCAATCTTTTTTCCTTTGCTTCGTTTCGATTTCCAGATGACGAAGAACTGCATGCCGAAGAAAAGGAGAAGGACCCCGCCAACAACGTACAATGCAGTCGTCATGACGAAACTTCCTTCTGCTTGTTCGGGCTGCTCGTCCATCCTGCCAATCCACCGATAAGCGCGCCGTATGCCGTGCTGATGTACGGGTTGGAAGTAATGGGACACGTTCCACTTACGCAGCCGATGAAGTAATAATACGCATAACCGCCCGCGGCTCCGGCAAGAATCACGAGTGATCGTTTCAACCAGATGTTCATCAGACTTTCTCCGTTACAAGTTCATCGTTCATTTCTTCAACCAGCTTGTTGATGGCATTATCGTCCCAGCTTTTGTCCAGCGCCAACTCTTCGAGCGTTCCCCAGCTCGGCTCGCCGCAAACGAGACAGGGGAGATTTCGGTTGATGAGAAATCTTACCGAGCCGGGAAACCTCTCAACCAAATCTTCGATGCTGGTCGTTCGTTGGATGCGATTCATTTTCCCGCTCCAAACATTCGAGTGATGATGTCGCCAATATATGCTCTTGTCGCATTGATGACAAGTGTGCTGTCGTGGGACATTCCCCAAATCAAAAACGGAAAAAAGCTTGCCACTAAGACACCAAGACACGAAGGTTTCACGAAGTTTTTTTAGGGATGCTCTGCGAGTTTGACCATTCTACGAAAGCATCTCTTGTTACTACGACACGTACTTCTTCGTGATTTCTTAGTGACTTCTCCCGAAGGGACTCCCTTGGAGGTGTCTTTTGCCGAAGGCATCACTTCGTGAGTGGCTATTTCTCTCTTTCCGTTTTGGGGAATCTCCAATGTTTTCGCACTCGCTCTAGAATCGGCTGCAAATCTGCTCGCTGAACTGCTTCGCCTGTTCGGCTGAGGAAGCTGTTTTGATGAGCGCCTCAGCCTCTGTGCAGCGTTGCTGCAGCAATTCTCGTTGAGGGTCGAGAGTTGGATGTTTGACCAACTCTTCCATGTTACTTCACCGCGGCTTCTTTCCCACGAGTTGAAATCTTGAATGGGGCATAGAGCGGGCAGAAGCTAATGACGCTCGTTGCGAGGAAGATTACTGCAAACAGACCGAGAATGATGCTGAGCGTTCCACTAATGGTTCCGTTCAGCAACAGTACGCCAATAACGACTGCGGCGATTGTCCTGATAACGCGGTCTGCGGTTCCCATATTCTTTGTCATGTTGTCCTCCATTATTGTTTTGTGGTTGTCCGAAGGACTCCTTCGGAGAATGGTTTCGGAGTTTGCGCTCCGATGTTGATGCATACATTTGATGCTCGGAGTGTTGAAAAGGGTCAACGGTTTATGCGCGTGGCTTTTCTGTCTCGCTGATTACCGTCTGTTGATTTCAGCATCGCAAGATTGATTATTTTGAAGAGCCTCTTCTCTGTGGAAAGGGAAACGGTTGGTCCGGTCTCTTTCCGATAAAGGAGAATGGTCTTCTTGAGCGAATCCAGATACGCCGCGCAATCAGGGCACGAATCCAAATGCTTCTTAATTGCCCTGCACTTCGGTGAGTTGATGTCGGCGTCCAAATTGTCGCAGATGTAATGATATGTCTCTTTACATTTCATCGTCATGCCTCACTTTCTGCCGTCATATACGGATTCAATTCGTCGCGCAAGAATGCTCTTGCGCGTCGCAGCCGTGACTTTGTCGCTTCGACAGAGATGCCGAGAATCTTTGCCGTCTCTTCATTCGAATTCTCTTCGACATCTCTCAAAATAAACACAACTCTGTAGTCCATTGGTAGTTTCTGGATTGCTGTATCAAGCACCTCGCCCAACTCATTGTTCATCAGAATATCCACCGGAGTTTCATCCCAGCGCGGAACATGATGCGCCATCGTCCCTTGGTCAGTAACAGACGGCTCGTCGTACGATTCCAACAAGTCATCCAACTTTCGCCGACGGCGCTTCATCAAACAATTATTCGTAACGATGCGATAGAGCCATGTGCTCAGCTTCGAGCGTCCGTCAAACGAGCTGAGGCTGCGATACATGTTCACGAACGTATCTTGCAGCGCTTCTTCTGCTTTGTCTCTATCTCTGCAAACTTTATAAGAGAACTTGTATACCATCTCTTCATAACGGTTCACGAGAGCAGAAAAGGCGGCTTTGTCTCCTTTCGTTGCGGCATGAATGAGCTGTTGGTCTGATTTCTCTTGTTGTGCTTTCATTCGATATGATGCAGTGAAGGTAAGAAACGTGTCTGTACTAACGTAACAAAAGTCGGAGTCGTCTGCAACGATGTGTAGAATGACTCCTTCGGAGAAGAATCCATCTACATTAGCTGCAACAGCAACTTTGAAAAACGTGAATAGTCAATGGTCAACGATCAATTGTCAACCGTACGACCCCGTTCAATTGCAATTGACAATTGAACATTGACCGTTGACCATTGACCGTTAGTTTTGTTTCACAATTCCTTGCGCTTAGAATTGCTCCTGGTGAGGCTCGCGAAACACGCGAACATACGGTTGCTCGCGGAACAAACGACCAGCCTGCCTTCCGACGAACTTGTTGAATCGCTGGTGAAGGAGTTCGAGCAGGTTGTCGAACGATATAAGAACTTGAGTGATTTTGCAAAACAAGCGCGGCAACTTGCAGCGAACCAAACTTCCGGACACCCTTCTCTACGCGAAGCAGCACGTTCACTTTCTGCTCTATCAAATGAGAGTTCTCGTACGGCGAAGAAAAAAGCTCAAGGCGCAGCACTTCCTCAGCCGCTGAGGATTGAGCCTATAGAGATCGACCTTCCTTCTATCGACTTGAAGCTCACAGAGCACTCAATTGCAGCGAAGCGTGCTGAAGAAGAAAGAAAAGCACAACTTCGCAGAGAATTAGAAACGATTGAGCGAATGATTCATGCTGAGATCGAGCGGGATTGGCAGAACAAAGCGGGAGAGATTCACGAGAGAATTGTTCGTCTGAAAAACTCACAACAACTTCTTCGCAACCAGCTTGCGACGATTGATTCTGAGCTTGAGGAATCAGAAGAAACTCATTCTTCGGTTACAACCCAGGCACCGCAACCCCGGCTGGAAATTTCGGATGACGACATAATTTATTTGCATGCTGTTGGTTTCTCTCAGAACACTGAAGATGGGTCATCAATAAATTATATTACTGACCTGAAGGGAATTGATGGCAAAAACCCCGTCTTTATTGTTGAACATGCCGGGTGTCGTTTTTTTGTCAGCAAGATGCAGCAAGACTATCTACCTGTGACAAAATCCGGTTTGTTGCTGCTCGGCAATCAAGAGGCGCTGCATTTACGATCTGTTCACGAAGAAATCTTGAACAGGCTGAAGTGCGAAGAAAGGCATTTACCATTTGAGTTTGGTTCTATTATGCAAGGGAAGGATGAATTTTTCAGCAAGGTGAAATCTGCGTCGCAAGAACTTCGCGTTGCGATAGAGGCTGAGGAACGGGCGAATGTATGGTCTCTTAAACTGTTTGCTCTTGATAGCCGTGCCGGTAAGATTGCTTCGAGTCAGCTCCCGGTAACAAAGGCTCGTGAACGAGGAAGAGAAACGAAAAGAACGTCAAAGCGTTTTGACATTAAGTTGCTGGAAAGAATACTCCGGCAAGAACAGATAATTGCGGAAACGATTCACAAAACACTGACCGGATGTTCAGTTTCTTCTGATGTTGTTTCGATGATTAGCATTAGCAACGGCACTTCGGAGGATTGGAAATTGATCCTTCACTCTTCGTACGAGATTGCGACTAACGATTGCTCGAAGTTCTTCTCAACCATTTTTGATTTGCAGGAGGAGTACCGAACAACGGGGATAATGTTCGAGGTCCACGGGGCATCGGAGCGGTTTTCTTTTGCTTTGGATTCGCCGGCTTCTCAAGCCATTTCGGTATAAAGTTCTGCGTTCTTCATTTCTTCGTCAACTGTTATGATAAGATTGTTGGGCCTGCAGCAAACCTGGCAGTCTTCGATATACTCCTGCTTTTGTCCGCCTGTTCCATCCACAATGGTCGTGTTGATTTGCAGACAATAGGCGCAAATGAATGTTGCTTCGATTTCCATGGTGAAGGGTTTCCTCATTGAATTCTCCGGAATGTTACGGACGGCCTTGGTTTTTTTATGGTGCGGGGCGCTATCCCACGCTCCCTTTTCTCATTCCGTGAATTTATCTCTCTTCAAGATGCGAAAAATCTGTGAGAAATGGTTTTTTGGGCTGGCATACAGTGTCCTTTTTTTCCATCTTAGACTACAAAGGAATTTCCAATGAACCCAACCCCGCCACTCTTTCTCACAGGGCTTCGCTGCATTATCTGCGGCGCAACATACGAACACGGAAACATCTTCACCTGTCCCATCTGTGGTGAACAGGGCGTCCTCGATGTGCAGTACAACTACGAATCCATCTCCCCACACCTAACATCCAGCACCTTATGCCAACGAGCTCAGACTCACTGGCGCTACCGCGAGTTGCTTCCAGTTTCGCCCGACATCGCTCTACCACCTCTTCACATCGGCTGGACTCCGATTTACGAAGTGCAGAGACTCGCGCAAGCAGTTGGAATCAAGAAGTTGTTTTTGAAAGATGATGGAAGAAATCCAACCAACTCGTTTAAGGATAGAGCAAGCTCAGTAGGTGTGATGAAGGCGCTGGAGTTTGGGTTTGATACGATTGCCTGCGCGTCGACAGGCAATGCTGCTTCGTCGCTTGCGGGCATTTCGGCTGCGGTGGGATTGAAGAGCTATATCTTCGTTCCTCAGCGCGCACCGGAGCCGAAGATAACCCAACTTCTTATCTTTGGTGCGACAGTATTGAAAGTGCAAGGAACGTACGAGCAAGCATTCGATTTATGCAAGCAAGCATGTGACAAGTTCGGCTGGTACAACCGCAACAGCGGAACAAATCCGTTTTTGGTTGAAGGAAAGAAAACTGCCGGACTTGAAATTGCTGAACAGTTCGGGAAAGATATTCCTGATTGGGTTGTCGTCTCCGTTGGTGATGGGTGTACGATTGGAGGCATTGGCAAGGGATTGCAGGAAATGAGGCGTCTCGGATTCATCGAGCGTGTGCCGAAGCTGCTTGGCGTGCAGGCCGAAGGCGCGAAGCCGATGCTTGAGGCGTTCAAGAGCGGAAAGGACTTGATTCCTTCCGACACAAACACGATTGCTGACAGTATCGCAGTCGGCACGCCGCGTAACTGGCGGCGAGCGATTCAACAAATCAAAGCTTCGCACGGAGATATGATTGCGGTGAGTGATGATGAGATTCTTGATGCGATGCGATTGACTGCGCGACTTGGTGGGGTGTTCGGTGAACCGGCCGGTGTTGCCGGTGTTGCGGGATTGAAGAAAGCAATCGCGCAAGGAATTGTGAAGCCAAAAGAGTCAGCAGTTGCGGTGATTACCGGCAATGGACTAAAGGATATTCAATCGGCGAAACAGGCGGCAGGAAAGGCGATAAATGTCGAGCCTTCGTTGGAAGCTTTGGAAAAGGCGCTTCGTTGACTTGTCATTCTGAACGGAGTCACGCCCGCTTTTGGCGTGACGGAGTGTCCGAAGGACTCCTTCGGAAAAGAATCTATCTACATTAGTCGCAACAGCAACTTTGAAACAAAATGAATAGTCAATGGTCAACGATCAATTGTCAACCGTACGACCCCGTTCAATTGCAATTGACAATTGAACATTGACCGTTGACCATTGACCGTTAGTTTTGTTTCACAATTGATAAATGATTGAACCGCACCATGCTTCTAAAAAACGCAACTCTACTTCTTCTTTCTCCCTCGGTCGTCGAGCGCGACGGCTTGCGTGTTGAAAACGGCAACATCGTCGCACGAGGAAAAAACCTTCGTCCGAAGAAGAACGAAGAAACGATTGACCTCACCGGCAAATTCATAATGCCCGGCATGGTGAACGCGCACACGCATTTGTACTCCGCACTCGCGAGAGGAATGTCGGCACCGAAGTCCGCCGGAGGCGGACCAAAGAACTTTGTCGAGATATTAAAGAAGGTTTGGTGGAAGCTCGATGAGTCGCTGGACGAAGAGAGCATCTACTACAGCGCGCTCGTCGGCAGCATTGAGGCTGTGAAGTATGGAACAACGACGCTGATTGATCATCACGCTTCGCCCAACCGCATCCCCGGCTCACTCAACATCATCAAGAAGGCGATGAGTGTCGTTGGGTTGCGAGGCATCCTCTGCTATGAGACAACGGATCGGGGCGGCCGCAAGCGATGCGATGCCGGACTTGAGGAGAACGAACGGTTTGTAACTGAGAACACGAACAACCCGCGCTTTAGAGGTTCGATTGGCGCTCACGCGTCGTTCACACTGAACGATGATACGATGCAGGCACTCGGTGAGCTTGCGGGACTGTACAACTGCGGCGTACACATTCACGCCGCTGAGGATAAAGCGGATGTCGAAGACGTGAAAAAGCGGAGTCATCCTGAGCGCAGTCCCGATGCTTTTCAATCGGGACGGAGTCGAAGGATGCGCTGGGGGAACATAGCTGACAGGCTCGAGAGTTTCGGGATTCTCACACACAAGTCCATCCTCGCGCACGGCGTTCATCTAACGGAAAACGAGATACAAAGAATCGGAGAGTCAGGCGCGTGGCTTGTCCACAACCCTCGTTCTAATATGAACAATGCAGTCGGCTACGCGCCACTCCGATGGTTTGGCAAGAACTCCGCACTCGGCACCGATGGCTTTCCTGCGGATATGTTCGAGGAGAGCAAGCTTGGCTTCTTCCGCAATCAAGAGTCTGAACACAAAGTTGAGTTTACTCGTCTGCCGGAGATGCTGCAAGCGGGACAAAAGCTAGTTTCGAGTTTCTTCGGTCCGCCTAATGCGGATTTCGGGACGCTGAAGGAAGGAAGTCCGGCTGATTTGATTGTTCTGGATTACGCTCCGCCGACTCCGTTGAATGCGAGCAATCTGCTCGGGCATTTTTTGTTTGGGATGAATTCGGGGATGGTGGCGCATGTAATGGTCAATGGTCAATGGGCAATGTTCAATGGTCAATTGGTTGGG
>ORMF011491895.1_pt1 | contig 10844 bp, 14 predicted proteins | sample 1779871 | NCBI WGS metagenome assembly ORMF01 (sample SAMEA104232316, study PRJEB22302) | groundwater metagenome | biome: forest; feature: aquifer; material: groundwater | place: USA | collected 2011-08-07 | depth 5.4 m
TTGAGCCAAGCTGTCCCTTCTCTGTTCACCTCTGTTCAAGTTTGAAACAGGAGGTTCACCCCCTTCACGCAATAAATTCCTTTAGTTTCAATACATTTCTCTCTGGCACATATCTTGGAATTACTATCAGCAAAGCTCAAAAAGGAGGCTGGGGAGATGATAGAAAAAATCTTATTTGTAACCAAAGGAGGTGAAGGTTGTGATGAAGGGTTTCCCTATGTGCTTGAACTTGCAAAGACACTTCATTCAGGGGTTGCCGTGTTGATGGTCTACAGCAAGGGGATGATGGAAACCTATGAGGATGTGATGGCTGCTGTTGCTTTTGCAGAAGCAGGACAGCTTGAAACAGTAAAGGAATTGATGAATAAGCAGGCAGCAGAAATAAATGAGACTGAAAAGAAAAAAATAGGCGAACTGGCAGAGAGATGCAGGGAAAATTCTCTGGAATTCATTTATCAGACAGCTGCCGGTGACTCAATAACTGCAATTAAGGATTTTCTCAAGGACAGGCCCGGCATAGACATGGTTCTCCTGAGCCCTAACCTCTCAGAGAATAAGAAGGGCATAGACTTTAAAAAATTACTCAAAAACATAACAAAACCTGTCGTAACCATATCAAGGCCTGCAGGGGCCCAGGTATGAAGACAGAAAAAAGGAGGGATTGAAATGAAAACACTCGGAAGATTAATTAACAGGCTTGACACCCTGATGGCTTCTGCGGCATTTGCAGAGGAAGGAGAGTTTGATACAGCAAGGGAAATTCTGCGTGATGCAAATTCTCAGAATGAAAGAGCCACAAAGAGAGTAGACAGGGCACATACAAGGCCTGTGGTTCATAACGCAAGAAACAAATAAGACTAAATCTAAGGAGGAAAAATGGCAGCATACAATGAAAATGTAAAGAAAAAGCCTTATGGGAAGCTGATAATAGCAGGGATCGTCTCTGTAGGGCTTTACGCAGTCCTGCTCATGAAGCAGGATTTAGTGAACAACTATTTCGCATTGGGAGGAGTTTATGCTTTTTTACCGATACTCACAGCTTTTCTCTTCTCATTCGTCCACGGTTCATTCACGGGAAATTTCTGGACAGTGCTGGGTATCGAGGCGGCAAAGAAGAAAAAGGAGGTAAAATAACATGCACGATGTAGCTCAGATTGCAGCTAACTTCATTAATCTGGATGTAATGACTATTACCTATCTGTTTATAGTCGGATTTGTCGGAGGCCTTGTAAGCGGATTCATTGGTTCAGGCGGCGCATTTGTGCTTACGCCTGCAATGATGAGCCTGGGGGTGCCGGGCCTTGTTGCTGTTGCAAGCAATATGTGCCACAAATTTCCAAAGGCTTTGATAGGCGCTATCAAACGGGCAAAATACGGGCAGGTTGATGTAAAACTCGGGATAGTGCTTGGTATTTCTGCTGAGGCAGGAGTTCTCTACGGCGCGTATATACAGGAAAGCATTAAAAAAGCATTCGGGGATGCAGGTTCGAATCTTTATGTCAGTGTAGCTTTTGTTGTAATCCTTGCAGTTGTTGGCGGTTTTGTTCTTCGCGATGCATGGAAAACATATAAATCAGGAAACACAAGCGAAGAAGAAACACTTACAAAGCTGGCAAAATGGGTTCAGTCCGTTAATATCCCGGGAACAATGGTCTATGTCAAAAGCCTTAATGCAAGAATCTCAGTGCTCTTTACAATTCCTTTGGGATTTGCAACAGGTATGCTTGCAGCAACAATCGCAGTAGGAGGTTTTATTGGTGTCCCGGCAATGATTTATGTCCTCGGCGCCCCGAGCCTGATGGCCTCAGCATCAGAGCTTGTTATAGCATTTGTAATGGGCCTTGGCGGTTCATTCAAATTCGCAATGCACGGGCTTGTTGATATCAGGCTTGCGATGATAATACTTGCAGGCTCACTCTTTGGAATCCAGCTCGGCGCAATAGGAACAACCTACGTGAAACCTTTCATGATAAAAGTTGTTATGGGCGTGATAATGGTCATTGTCCTTTTCAGCCGCGGCTTGATGGTCCCTGTTTATCTTTCACAGCTTGGATTGATACAGACACTTAATGAAGGCACTGTTAAATTGTTGAAGAACACAAGCTTTGCTATAATGGCATTAGCGCTGCTCTTGGGAGCCTTCATCGTTCTTCGCGCCATGTGGCAGGGACACAGGGCAGAGCGTGAACTGGCAACGAAAGAGGTTTTAGTCAGGTAAGGAACGTGGGAAGATACAAAAAAATACTGGTGGCATTTGACGGCTCTGAATCCGGCAGGAATGCGCTTTTGCAGGCATTCAGGCTGGCAAATGACGAGGAATGCTGGATTACCGTTGCCACAGTGGTGCCTGCATATGACGGAGATATTGACCTTACAGGAGTTACTGATATACATGCGGCATTAAGGCGTACAGGGGAGGAAATTCTTTCAAGGGCAAATGGGATAGCTAAAAAAGAGGGCGCCCTTATAAAAACTGTGCTTGAGGAGGGAGAAAGCTCTGAGAGGCTCGTTGCCCTTGCTGAGTCTGAAAACTGCGGGATTATTGTTATGGGAAGGCGAGGGGTATCCCGTTTTGAAAGGTCCCTCATCGGCAGTGTTGCTGCAAGAGTGATTGGACATTCCGGTAAAGATGTGCTTGTGGTGCCTTCGGATACAGTAATCGGCTGGAAGAATATCCTGCTGGCTACAGACGGCTCAAAATACAGCAATGTTGCAACAGGCAGGGCAATAGACTTTGCAAAATCATATGGCGGAGAACTGATGGCCATATCTATTGTTGATGTACCTGCCGAGTTTTATGCCGAGGCGCCTAAGGCAGTAGAAGACATGACTCACAAGGCAAAAGAATTTGTTGCAGAGGTTAAGAAAAAGGCAGAGGCCTCCGGCATCAAAACAACAAAATTTGTTGGCGAAGGCGATGCCTATAAGGTAATTACAGACCTTGCAAAGAAAGAAAAGGCTGATGTTATTTTCATGGGAAGCCATGGGCGCACAGGGCTTACAAAAATTCTTATGGGAAGCGTTACGGAAAAAGTTATCGGGCTTGCAGAGTGCCCGGTGCTTGTGGTTAAGGCCTAAAATTCTAAAGTCTTAATACTGTTTTGGCGCTACCGGCAAATAAAGGCATATTACTAATTCCCTGTTCTGAAATCTGCAACTTTACTGCCAGGACGACTACGCAGGCAGCATAGCCTGTCTGGCCATTGTCACTATTGGCCTTGATGCTGTTTTAACAAGTTTCTGCAGCTCCTTTGCAGTAATGTTTCCGTTATTAGTTACGCTTGGACTCAAGAGAACCATGTCTATGGATGTTTTCTTACGAAGAAAATCTTTTACAGATGGAACTATGTCTTTTGCCGCGGTCTGCACTTTTACATCAACACCGGACTCCTGACATTTCCTGGCAAGGATGTTAATTTTTCCGTCTGAGCTATCAGTTCTTACATCGCTGCCCGAATATATTCTATTGGCAGTTTCATGTTCTCCGGCCTCTGCAAATGTAACAGATATCATCACATCCTCAAATCTTTTCATTAGATTATTTTTGTAAACCAGAAGGATGGTTATTCCTTTGTTCATAATCTTTGCCAGGTCAATGGCATAAGAAAGACCTTCCTCGCAATTTTCATCGTGATATGTCACAAACAAAAGATTTTCCCTCATTTTTACCTCCAAATTTTCTGATTTTATAAGTCATATAGGCCTTACAAGGCCTATATGACTTATATCTCAACCAACCTAAGTGGCCAGCACAGATACAACAGGGCATCGAAGTTCATGCTCAAGCATGTTATGCGCAAACTGCCTGATTGTATCAATAAACTCTGCATGATGGTCATGCTTTGTAGGAGCAGGCACTACGATAAGTCTTGTGGTTGTATTTTTAGCCATCTGCTTTATGACGTCTTCTACCCCTCCTCTTACAACCTGGGTATCAACAGTAACTCCGTTGTCCAAACAAAACTGGACAGCCCTTTCAAGGAATGTAACAACATCCTTTTCAATATTGTTAGAGACTGTTTCATAGGAAGCAAATTCATGCATGGCCAGCGCTACTCTTTCGGATTCATCAAATTCAGGGAAAACAGTGAGCAATAAGAGCTTTGCTCCTATTTCTCTGGCCCTCTCGCTGGCGTATTTGATTGTTTTCCTGTACGGCAGCCCCGGATGGACTAAAACAACTATTTTTTTATCCACTATGTCCTCCTTTTTAAGCCTACCAATTTTAAGTTTATACAAATTCTCTCCATGGAAATTATTCCCCTGCTGTAGCTCTGGCCTGAACTGCAAGTCTTTTTTCCAACCTGACACCCTGGAGCATTTTTGAGATAATCAGGATGCTGAGACCAACGGACGCTCCGAGCATGAGATAGCCTGAATAATCATTCCATGTCTTCTCCATAGCCCTGGCCTGTTGTATCACATCTGACTGTTGGGCAAGCCAGCCCTTCACTGCGTCCTTATTCATCAATATCCAGTCCCTGACCTGCACCTTGGCAGAGCCGAGTTTAACGCCTTCTCCCTGTGCCCATTGAATGAAATCAGGGTTTGCCTTTACCCATGCATTGAGGTCTGAGGAATAAACTCCCTTGTAAGTTCCCGCGATATGCTTAAATATAACCGAGACTCCTGCCAGTAGCATAGTCGAAGCAAAATACAGACGAATTTTCAGGCCTTTCACATATTGAGTGGCAAGTGTGCCAAACTGGGCTCCGACCGCAGCTCCGATGAGCATTACAGCTGCTGCAATAATCTCGACCCTTCCTTTCATGGCATAACTGAAAGCGCCATAAGCCCCGGTAATAACAATCTCGAAGAGATCTGTGCCGACTGCCACCCTTGTCGGGCAGCCGATAACATACATAAGAGCAGGCATTCTTATAAATCCGCCGCCGACCCCCAAAAAGCCTGCGAGAAAGCCTGTGAAGGCTGAAACACCCAGGATGACCCATACGGACATATGAAACCCTGAGGTCTTAAGGTGTATCATCGGAGGTATTTTCAATTTCTGCATCTTTAACGCAAGGCCTGAAGTGCCTGCGTCTGATACAGGTTTTGACTTCTCTGTGGAGGTCCCTTTTGTAAGCTTGAAATACTCATAAAGCATATAACCGCTCAGGCCGAAAAGCAGAACCATATATGTATATCTCACCGTAACATCTACCCGTCCTACCTTTTCCAGCCACATGATAAAGTTGGCCCCGAACTCTATACCTACTGCAGTACCAAATATCATCAACAGGCCCAACCGCATGTCCACATTGCCGTATTTTCTGTGCTTTGCTGTTGCTACTATTGATTTTCCTGCAATATGCGCCATGTCTGTTCCTATAGCATATGCCATCGGGAATCCGAATACATTAAGCGCAGGCGTAACCATAAAGGCCCCGCCGACGCCAAAGAAGCCGCCTATAACTCCAACGCAAAAACCGAGAAGGATGAGCTTCCATGCCATTATCTCAACGCCTGAGATCGGCAAATATATCATCCCTAAAAGTGGTATATCCATTTTATTTTCCTCCTATACCGAATATTTTTCTGATGATCTTTCCTGATGCCCAACCGACTCCCATCATAAGCACCATCATTACAGCAAGCATAACGACAGTAAATAAGATGGGCATAATTTTTGAAACAATAGCTGCCATTTAGCCTCCTTTGACTTTTAGTGGTGAATCTCGATTCTTTCACCTTTCACTCCCAGGAACTTAAATAAAACCTCTATGGTAGCCGCAATCAATACTCCCAGGCCTGACATGGTTATAACTGTGACTGCCCCAAACCATAGGTGGCTGTTTTTATTAAGTTCTACAAGCCATTGATTAATTCCTTCCATTATCTCACCCCCTTTCTATATCCGTAGTCGTTCAAGCTCTAATGTCCTTGCATATAAATCTGTCCTGTAGAAAGTTTCAGAAAAACTTACCGGCGTATCGCCATGTGTGTAACAGATATGTCTTACCCTGAGGACATCTGGATTGGATGCCAGTTCCAGAAGGCCTGCATCTTTTTCACTGATATGGGATACATCCATAAGCTCTTTTACTCTCTGTATCTTTATTCCGCATTTGTTTTCAAGAAATTCGTAAGAGGAAATGTCTGTTATCTCTTTATTGTTAATTGAACCGGGCAGAAGGTTATAAGAGATGTAAAATTTCTGGAGGAACAAGGGCGCGCCATCAGCAATTGTGAGTCTTGAGAAAAAGAAACAGTGGTCTTCGTCAGAGAGATTAAGGCAATTTATTACATCCTTGTCCGGCTGGAGGGTTTTGTTTTCTATTATCCGTGCAATATATGAGGGGTTGTGGTAGATATCGCTCTCGTCCAGATTCACCAGCATTGCGATACTGCTGTCGGGTTTTCTCCTCCTGACAAAAGTGCCTTTACCCTGAAATTTTTTCAGATAACCTGTTGAGACAAGCTCTTCAACCGCTAACCTGACAGTTGCCCTGCTTACATTGTATTGACCGGATAATTGCTCCTCTGTTGGTATCTGTGTGCCGACTCTCCATTTGCCTTTTTCTATATGCTCCTTCAGTATCTCAAGTATCTGGTAATAGAGTTTTTGTGGTTTTGCTCTGTCAACACCGCTCAGATACATTTGGGCTGCCCATTTTCAGTGAAGTTACATTCATACATACATCAGGACAATTCAATATCCGTGCCCCTGCAAAAAAAGCTTATTAATCAGTGGGTTGGCCGATAAGCAGGGAAATCATGATGCAGTATAATTACTGCACTTCTCCAGCAGCGGGAATAGGGATATGAAATATAAAAGTATTTAAAATTAAGAAGTTAAGGGGCTGATTTATGAAGCGGGGAAGTTATGCGCGATATGCTTGCATGCAAGAATTTATTGCACAAAGATTGTATTTGTCGTTTGTAAATTAAAAAGTTTATTGGCTATTCTGCTTAATTTTTCATGAGCAGGCTTTTGCTTGGCTCCCACAATCAGAAGGTCATAATAACCTGCCTCGGCAATAATCTCTTCAGACGGGTTGCCTTTTTTAATTATAGTTGCTGCGTCTATCCCCATAGAATTCAGCGTGACAGTTGCATTGGATATTGCGCGCTCTGCTATTTCATTAAGGTCTTTTTCCGATTCCTTTATATGCCTTTCGATATTGGGGACCTCGGCAATCTGCCTGTACTCGCTTATCATGGCCTCGGCATCAGGGACTACTGATATAATGCTGAGTTCCGCTCCCAGTAATTTTGCAAAATTTCCGCCAAATGAAGCCACTCTTCCTGAAACCTCAGAATTGTCAACAGCAATGAGAATTTTCCTGATATCAATCTCGGCGCTTGTTACAAACACAGGAACCCTTGACCCGGCGGCAATAATCCTTGTTGTGCTTTCTACGAATTCCTGCGTGCCTTTCCCCTTGCTGCTGTGCCCCATGGCTATCAGCTTTACGATGCCGTGCGCATCAGTGTATTTTAACAGCTCATTTGCAGGGATTCCGTATGAAATAATCCCTTCGATGGGTATCCCAAAACTTTTTCCGATTTCATAAGCCTTGTTTATCACTTTATGCCCAAGGGTTTCGAGTTCAGCTGATATTTTTTCAGTAAGGGAAACCCAGCCTGTTTCCTCGGCCGTGTATTCCTGCCCTTTATTTACATGGAATGCCGTAATCTGCGAATATGTTTTCTGAGCAATATGACAGGCTGTCCTTAAAGCATTAAATGCTGCATCGAAACCATCGAGAGCAACGAGTATCTTCATGCCTTACTCATCCTTTAATTTATCAGACTTTATCTCGAGTTCTTTTATCTTCTGCTGCAGGCTCTGCCTGTGAATGTCGAGCAGCCTTGCAGTCTTTGATATATTGCCATCGCATTCTTTGAGTGCAGCCACCACAAAGCTGCGTTCAAATTCGCATCTTGCAGCCTTTAACGGTTTGAGGCGTATTTTGTATGATGACCCTTTGTTGCCCCTGATTGCTGACGGGAGTTCGTCCGGTGTTATTTTATCACCGTGCGAAAATGCTACCGCATATTCAATAGCATTTTCAAGCTCTCTCACATTACCCGGATAATCATGGTTCATTAATGCCTCAACAGCGGAGGAACTAATTCCCTTAACCCTGTTATCCACACGCTTTTTTGAGTATTTTTCAAGAAAATGGAGGATAAGCATTGGGATATCTTCACGCCTTTGCCTAAGAGGGGGTATGTGGATTGAGATAACATTCAGCCTGTAGAAAAGGTCCTCCCTGAACCCACCTGCTGATATAGCCTTTTTTATATCACGATTTGATGCGGCTATAGCCCTGATATTTATATGAGTAGGGTAAGGGGTGCCTACTTTATTAAATTCGCCCTCCTGTATAACTCTGAGGAGTTTTACCTGAAAGGCCGGAGTTGTCTCTCCTATCTCATCAAGAAATAATGTTCCTCCTGATGCCAGTTCAAGAAAGCCGGTTTTATCCCTGACAGCGCCGGTAAAAGCGCCTTTTACATAGCCGAAGAGTTCGGCCTCGATCAATTCTCTTGAAATTGCACCGCAATTCACAGGCACGAAACGATTGTTTTTCCGCTGTGAGTTATAATGGATGGCCCTGGCAACAAGCTCTTTCCCTGTTCCGGATTCACCGGTTATAAGTACATTGCTGTCGCTTCCCGCGGTCTGCCTTATTATCTTGAAGACCTCCTGCATCTTTGGACTTTTGCCTATCATATTTTCAAAACCGAAACACTGGGTAAGTTCCTGCCTGAGATAATGTATCTCCTCTGTAAGAGCAGTCTTTTCAAGCGCTCTTTTTACAACAATTCTTACACTGTCTGGTGACAGGGGCTTTGTCAGATAATCATATGCGCCTTTCTTTATTGCAGCCACCGCGGTTTCTATCGTTGCAAAGCCTGTAATGACAATAACCTGTGCAGTCGAGGAACGGCTTTTTACATATGTAAGAATATCTATGCCGCTCATATCAGGAAGTCTCAAATCAGTAAATATGATGTCAAAATCTTTTTCGGATATGACAGACAGGGCAGCGTCTCCCCTGTTTGCAGTAACCACCTCATGCCCATCTTTTGAAAGAAGCATTTCGAGTGATTTGCATACGCCTATTTCATCATCGATTACAAGGGTCTTTATCATTTTTATACTTGCTCAATAGGCAGTTTAATTTTAAAAACGGTTTCTTTATCTAATTTGCTTTCGACTTGAATACTGCCGTTATGCCTTTCTATTATCTTTCTTGTAATCGCAAGGCCGAGCCCGCTGCCCCCGATTTCTTTTCTCGTTGAGAAAAACGGCTCGAAGATATAGGGAAGATTTTTTTCATTGATGCCTGTTCCTGTATCCTTTATAAGTATGGTCATGGTATTGCCTTCCGTGTATCCCTCGATCTCGATACTCCCATCGCAGGGTGTAAACTGATAGGCGTTTGTAAGGATATTGACTAATGCCTGATATATAAGCACCGGGTCAAGCACCGCCTTTTTAGGCAGAGAATTAAGGGAAGAAGTCAGAATTATATTACAGTCTCTGTTTTGTTCCCTTACAATGTCAGCGGCCTCTGTTATAAGGTCTGTTGGATTTACCTCTTTAAACTTCAGGGGCTCTTTTCTTGCAAAATCTCCAAGCTCCCTGATTAATGCCTGGCAGCGGTTAACCTCTTTCAGCATCAGCGTCAGCGCCTCTTTTTTTGTCTCGTCTGTCTGCATGTCTTCATAAAACATGCTCAGAAATGTTGTCAGAGATGATAGGGGATTATTTATCTCATGTGCAATTTCAGACGCCAGTAACCGCATAGCTGTAAGTTTTCTATTTTCAACGAGTTCATCCTGCTTTTCGATAAGCTCTTTGTTGGCTCTTTCAAGCTTTTTAAGAGTGTTTTCCAATTCAGCCCTTGATGCACCCAGTTTATCAATAGTTTGATTATATGTTTTTATAAATGAGGTTATTTCTTCGGGTGCGCTGTCTGTATTCAAATCTATACCATAGGTAAAGTCACCGTTTTTTAGCCTGCCAAAAGATTTCTCCATCATTTTTATTGTCTTTACCGCACTCATAGAAAACAGACATCCGACAACACACGTTGCAACTATGAGAAACATAAAAGAAACAACCAGTAAATTTTTGGATGTAGAGATGGTTTTGTCTATGGCGGCCCTTTTTCTATTTGAAACCTCCCTTGTAATTTTTTCGATTGCCCTTCCTGAATGACGAATCTTTTCGACAGAGCTTTCTTTCAGCGATTCGCTTTCAATAAGAGAATCAAACACCTTCATATAATTCCTGACAGGGACAGCCAGTTCAGGCTGAGTCCTGACAAGTTCTTTTGCTATTTGATGCAGGTTGTCTACGGCTTTTTGCTCCCTGTAGATTATATAGTTCTTTTCATATCGCCTAATATCAAGGGCCATTGCTTTACTCGATGCCTTGTTTTCTATCATCCTTCCTAACGGCCTTATGTCTTCTTCCAGTTTTTGTTCTAGTTTTACGCTTGAGATTAGCGAATTTACAGATTCCTTATATATCTTGATGTTCTCAAGTAAAGGTTTGTAATTAAGTTTATTTACCTCTTCTGCAATCTCATTTTCAGCATTATGGACTTTTGTGTCCATCTGTTCCAGATATTCATAAAATTTTTTAATATTTTCATCTTCTCTAAATAGAAGAATATTTTTTTCATATCTCCTGAGTTCAAGAAGGGTAATATTTATGTCATCTGCTTTTTCGATAAAATTTATTTTGCGAGAAATAGTGCCCAGGTTATAAACAGCGTAGAGAATGATAGCCGATGCTATAAAGGTAGGCAAGAGCAGGCTCAAGAGTACTTGCTTCCAAAGCTTAAGGCGCATGGCATAATATTAGAATAGGAAAAAGACAA
>ORMF011775497.1_pt1 | contig 10841 bp, 8 predicted proteins | sample 1779871 | NCBI WGS metagenome assembly ORMF01 (sample SAMEA104232316, study PRJEB22302) | groundwater metagenome | biome: forest; feature: aquifer; material: groundwater | place: USA | collected 2011-08-07 | depth 5.4 m
AGCGCGTCTTCGTCATCCTGTGATCGCACGACGTGAGCGGGTAGCCGAGCACGCTGGGGCCGGCGAACACCAACGGGTAGTCGGTGAAGGCGTTCGCTTGCTCGATGCAGGTGGCCGCGTCCCTGGCTGAGGTGTATACGTTGCCGCCGCCGATGGCGCCGGTGGTGGTGTGGGTGGTGCGGGTGGCAGCCTGCCAGATGACCGCGCCGGCCGCCAAGCCGCCCGCAAACAGCAGCAGCGCGAGGATCTTCGTACGGTGTATTCGCAGCATGATATCCTTCCCCTTGGGCGTCCCTACGGGGCTCGCCTGCCTATTGAAGCTGAATGACGTTGACCTTGGTGTCCGTACGCGGTCGTGCGCCGTTGCATTGGGGACGAAACCTGCCGTTATCAAAGAACACGGGCCCAACGAACGTCATGCCGAGTACTTCGACGAGGTGATAATACGTCCAGTCGCGGGCGGCGTCGTAGCCGCTGAGTCCGGGCCAGTTCTCCGGGCCATTGTAGACCTCGGGGACGTAGTGGTTTTCGTATCCGGTCAGCGAGTTCATGCAGGCGGGCGCCTCCCAGTGGGGCGCGCAGGATGCCCAGTAGCCGTAGGGGGAGGGCAGTGTATGGACGATACAGCGCGTGTGCCATCGCGAAGCAGTGCAGATGCTGAGCCCGCAGCGTTCCCAGCCGCCGTTCGTCCCCCGCGTGATCGAACCCTCGACGCAGCCGCCGTTGTCCAGGAAGTTGTCGCGGCCGGTGAGCTCCGGCCCCCCCGGAATGGGGTGCCCATAGCCGGTGGTCATCCCGATGTCGCTCAGCCGGTTGTTGGCCAGTTGGGTCGCGGAGGGAGCATCCACGCTGGGCGCGAGCAGGATCGTCCCGATCGGGTCTCCGGGGTTGCCCGCGCACGGCGAAGCGTTGGCGTAGCTGCCGCCCAGTGTCTCCCAGATCGACGGCCCGGGTACGGGCGGTGGTACGAACCCGTTCTGGCCCCAGTGGCTCGTCACGCCGCCAATGGAGCTGAGGGCAACGTTCCCGCGATTCCGGGTATCGGCGCGGATCCAGCCCTTGCAGGGATTGCTCTGACCCCACCGGCTCGCGACGGCGCCGAGGTCGCCAATGTCCACATAACCGTCGAGATTTACATCCCAGTCGGGAATCGTGGGAGTCCACACAGCCCCGTTGAACGGGCCGTACTCGGGAGGGATGAGCGACAAGCCAAACGGACTCTTAGTGAAGTTGATCCAGTCGTCGGCTCGCACTTGCGGCGAATTATCGATGCGGCTGACCGTTGTCGTGTCGCGCGTCGACACCCACACACTGTTCTCTATCTGCCACTGGTACTTCCCCGCGGACTCGGCAGATGTCAGCGGGCGCGTCGAGATGGCTATGTCCGCGTTCCCAGCGGTGAGGTCGGCTATGCCGTTGTTAGAGTTCGTCTCGACGATGTCGATCGCAGTTCCTAGCGCCCACGTGTTCTCGAACGTCGGCCTCGTGACCGCCGCTATCGACGGAAGCGTCGGCGAACTGGAGCCGTGCACGCGGATCGTGATCGGGCAGGAGCCGGCTGCCTCGGCCACGCGAAGTGTGTGGCGCGGGCTGGCCGGGAGGATGGCGATCATCGCGGCGGCGAGCGCAACCGCCAACCCCACGATCGCCACAGGCTTCCATGCCATCTCGACTGCTCCGTACACCAACGCCGATGCTTCCGATCACCTGGCCGGGCTACTGGCGTGGTCGAGCGTATGCTCGCGCAGTACGGTCGTCAATACGTCGGGGCCGCCTGATCGAAACGTTAACGACAACGTTAACAATGGGCGGCGGATGCACGCAGAAGCCGGGCGGATTCGAAGTTACCTCTCGTGCCACGCCGCGTACGCCGCCCGGCGCGACAGCCGCGCGCGCCGCATCAGCGCCGCCACCCCATCCTTCGCGCCAACCCCATCAACCTTCAGCGCCGCGACGATCGACGGCACGTCGACGGGCGCATCATCGTCGGACGACGGCGCCGCTCCGCCTTCGATGACTAGCGTGAATTCGCCGCGCGGATTGGCGAAGTGGGTGATCGCTTCGGAGATCTGGCCGCGCCAGATCTCTTCGTACAGCTTCGTCAACTCGCGGCAGACGGCGATCCGCCGATCGCCCAGCACCGCCAGCGCGTCCGTCATCGTCGCCACGACGCGATGCGGCGACTCGAACACGACGAGCGTGTCGCCGCACACCGCCGCGTCAGCGAGTGCGCGTCGCCGCGGACCGGACTGGCGCGGCAGAAAGCCGAGATAGTGGAACCGCCGCGACGCCAGCCCGCTCGCCGCGACCGCGGCCAGTACCGCCGACGCGCCCGGTATCGGCACGATCTCGTGCCCCGCATCCAACGCCGCGACGACGAGATCGTGCCCGGGGTCGCTGATGCCGGGCATCCCAGCATCGCTCATCACGGCAACGTCACCAGCCGCGAGCGCGTCGAGGATTGCCGGTGTCTTCGCGATTTTGTTGTGCTCGTTGTAGCTCGTCACGCGCGCCTTCACGTCGAAGTGATCGAGCAGTCGGCGCGCCGACCGCGTGTCTTCCGCGGCGACGAGCAACACCTCGCCGAGGACGCGCAGCGCGCGAATCGTTATGTCGTCGAAGTTGCCGATCGGCGTCGCGACGAGGTACAGCGTGCTCACCGCAACCACCGATCGCGCACATACGGATATGGAAGAACGCTATAGCGTTTCATCGGACTGTAACGAAAATCCTTGATCTCTCGAATCGGCCAGAGCTACACTCAATGAAATCATATCCCCGATGGCCCGCAGGGGCGCACCGACAAACGAACATGAAGCAGTAGTCACGGCAAACCGGTAGGAACGCCTCCGCCGGCCTCGATCTCGCCATATCTCGATCCGGGCGTGGCGCGACGGGGACCACAAGCAGCGAAGCCGAAAGGCGGGCAGGCCCGGCGGCATAGTTGGAGGTACCCGAACCATGTCACAGCCCCAGTTCAAAGAGATGCGGCGCGCATACGGTTTCGACGACGTCGCGATCGTCCCCGGCGGCCACCACACGATCAACCCCAGCCTCGTAGAACTCTCCTTCAAGCTCGGCGCACTCGACTTTCAACTCCCTTTCATCGCCGCCGCGATGGACGGTGTGGTGGATGTGCGCATGGCCGCCGAGTTCTCCAAGCTCGGCGGTCTTGCTGTCTTGAACCTCGAGGGCGTGCAGACCCGCTACGAGGACCCCGACCCGGTGCTCCGCGAATTGGCCGAGGCGCCAAAAGACGCAGTCACAGCGCTGATGCAGAAGGTGTACTCGGCGCCGATCCAGCCGAACCTCATCGGCGAGCGCATCAAGCAGATCAAGGCCGCGGGCGGTGTCGCCGCCGTCTCGTCGACGCCGATGAACACGAAGAAGTTCGCGAGCATCGCGGCCGACGCCGGCGTCGATGTCTTCGTCGTACAAGCAACCGTCACCAGCGCGCGCCACGTCTCCACCAGCGAGAAGGGCCTGATCTTCGACGAGCTCGTGCAGAACATGCGCGACGTCCCCGTCATCGTCGGCAACACCGTGACGTTCGCGGCGACGAAAGAACTGATGGAGACCGGCATCGCCGCGGTGCTGATCGGCGTTGGCCCCGGCGCGGCGTGCACCAGCCGCGAAGTGCTGGGCATCGGCGTGCCGCAGGTCACCGCGACCATCGACGCCGCAGCGGCGCGCGACACCTACTACCGCGAGACCGGCCGCTACGTCCCGATCATCACCGATGGCGGTCTCAGCAACGGCGGCGCCGTCTGCAAGGCGTTCGCCGCCGGCGCCGACGCCGTCATGCTCGGCTCGATCCTCGCCGCGACGCAGGAGGCGCCGGGCCGCGGCCACCACTGGGGCATGGCGACGCCGCACGGCGAGCTGCCCCGCGGCACGCGCGTCAAGGTCGGCATCGACACGACACTCCAGCAGACGATGTTCGGCCCCACGTCGCGCACCGATGGCCGCGAGAACTTGGTCGGCGCGCTTCGCACCGCCATGGGCACCTGCGGCGCGCGCACCATCCGCGACTTCCAGAAGACCGAGATGGTCATCGCACCCGCGATCAAGACCGAAGGCAAGGGCTACCAGATCGCCCAGGGATAGCTGCGGGGGCGCATCAGCGCAGCATTCGGGTAGGGGCGCACAAGCCGTGCGCCCCTTTCGTTTGCGGGGATCCGTCGTCGGCTATGCGTCTTGTGATCCATAGCGTGGGCTTTCGGCGTTCGAGCCGCCGTGCGGGCTTCTGACGTTCGTACCTGCACCGTGCCCGCACGCGGGCGGGGCGAGCCCCGCCCCTACACAGCCCGCGCGCGTCGCGGCAACCGCGCCGGACTACTCCAACCCATCTGTGCCAATCTGTGAAATCTGTGGACGAACAAGAATCCGCCGACCAGACCGACCAGCCGGCGGGACATCAGCCCGCGCGGCGTTCGAGCCACCACGCGAGCACCGGACGTTCGTACGTGCACCGTGCCCGCACGCGGGCGGGGCGAGCCCCGCCCCTACACAGCCCGCGCAGCGTCGCGGTCGTGTCGACGTATCATCCAACCCATCTGTGCCAATCTGTGAAATCTGTGGACGAACAAGAACCCGCCGACCAGACCGACCAGCCGGCGGGACATCAGCCAGCGTGGCAGCCGCGCCGACCCCGGTCCAACCCATCTGTGCCAATCTGTGAAATCTGTGGACGAACAAGAACCCGCGTTAGTCAGGCCGGAACGGCTTGCCGAGCAGGCTCACGACCATATGCAACAACCCCGGACGCAGGTGCGCGCGATCCGGCGCGACGAACTCGGCGCGCTGCTGATCGTACCGCTCACGCCGATGCGGCGAGCCCAGCGTCTCGTACGCTTCGTTGATCAACCGCAAGCGCTTCACGGCGCGACGAGTCGGTTCGCCGTGCAACTGGTGCGCCTGCTCCCAGTACCGTTCTTCGATGGCGCGGGCGTGCGCGCGCGGCGGCACGCCCAACACCATGTAGTAGTCCTTGAACTTGCCCAACCCTGTCGCCCTCCCCCGAGAGGATGCGAATCGTACCGTGAGCCGCACCTGCCTGAATGCGGCGCCCCCACGGGTAACATCGGCGGCGGCCGGGCTCGCCTGTGCCCTTCGCGGACGAGATTTCGGTTCGTTGTCGTACTCGGGGGGCGCGGATATACTGCGGGACACCGCGCGGAAGTAGCTCAGCGGTAGAGCACGTCCTTGCCAAGGACGGGGTCGCGAGTTCGAATCTCGTCTTCCGCTCCATTTTCGAACCAGGATGACGCACGGGGACTTCCTCGTGCGTCTTGCTTTTATCTCGTCTACGATCCTTGTGCCCGTTCGAAAGGGAAGCGCGATTGGCCGGGACGAGCAGCGACCGCACCGCGAGCCACTGGAAGCGGCTGGGCATCGTCCCCGGCGCGCCCGAGTGCGTGATCAAGGCCGCACACCTGGCGCTGATCGAGGTGCACCACCCCGACCGCGGCGGCGACGCCAACGTCGCCAAGGAGATCAACGCCGCTTACGATGAACTGAAAGGCCGTGGCTCCGAGGCGAACGCCTACGTCGCGGCCAACTACAACGGCGAGCCCTGGGCGGTGCTCGGCGTCAGCAGCGCCGCCGACCCGCGGCTGATCAGCCGTGCCGGCAAGCAGCTCGCGGCGGAACTGCACACACACCGCCGCCTCGCCGATCGCGTGGAATGGGCGCTCCAGAACTTCGCCGCCGCTATCGCCGCGCCGCGCCGCGAGCGCATTGCGCCGATGACGCCGCCACCGGCGCCGCGAACGCGCGCGACGCCACAGCGGCGCACGCCCGCTCCTCCCGCCTCGCCGGGGCTCCCCGACGGGCTCCCGCCGAGCATCGACTTCGGCAAGATGCAGTGGGGCGCCGACGTCACACGCACGATCCAGCTCACGTGGAAGCACGCGGCTCCGTACGGCGTCACGATCGAACCAGACGGGCCGCTGCGCTCCGAGGTCACGGCGTCGAAGGTGCTGCCCGGACGCTTCTCCGCCGTCTTTTCGATCGACTGGGACGCGCCGGAGTTCGCACACAACGCGGCAACGCGCGGCTACACGCTCGACGCCACGATCACCGTGCGATGGACCTCGCGCGACACGGCGACGCTGCGCGCAAAAGGCATCGTGTTGTACCCGGCGCACGTCAGCGCCAGCCCGGTCGCGCTCGATCTCGGCAACGCACGCCTGAAACAACCGATCCGCACGTCGCTCGTCCTCGTCAGCACGGCGCCGGCCGACGTGACGATCGAACCGGCGCCGTGGATCGAGCGCGTCGACGGCAGCGGCCGTGTACTCGATGCACCGCTCAAGCTCGCGACGAACGTGCCGGGGCGGGTCGAGTTCCGCGTGCACTGGCCGCCGATCGCCGAGCGCGGCCGCGCGTCGTTCGAAGCCGGGCGACCCGTACGCGCGACCGGTCGCATCATCGTCCGCTGGAACGATCGCGATCTGGAGATCCCGGTGGAGATCACCGTCGCGAAGTAGCGCTCGACGGTGGGATGCCTACCGCCGTGGCGCGGGCTTTTCAGCCCGCGTTTCGGCATGTCGCGCCTACGCGATCCGCTGCGCGAAGCGGATCCGGAACCCATCCGGGTCCGCCACGATGAAGTCGCGTAGCCCGTACGGCTGGTCCTTCACCGGCAGGACGATCCTGGCGCCGGCAGCTGAGATGCGCGCGTATTCCGCATCAACATCATCCACCATCAGCCGGATATCGACGCCGGCCGCGCGCGGGTACGGGAGCGCTTCGCACGTCGCCGTCCCCAGGAACGCCTCGTGCGCCAGCATGAACTCCGCTGCGCCGCGCACCACGACCGCGAACGTGCGCCGGCCGTCGGCGCCGGCATCCGCCCGCAGCAGCGTGAATCCGAGCGTGTCGACGTAGAACGCCACACTCGCGTCGACATCGCGTACGAAGAACTCCGGCGCCACCAGCGCAAACTGTTCGGAACTGCTCGTCGACATGCGACGCCTCCGTGTGCCTGGGGCCGGCGTCGCTCGCGTTGCGACACCGCTGTACCCCGATGATTGTTGCACGCCAGCCATCCGATGGCGTACCATCGCGCCTATGGCACGCACAGAGATCGAAGTCATGCGCCGCATGCTTGACCAGGCCTACCGCAACGATCCCTGGTCCGCGCTTCGCAAGAACATCGCCAGCGTCAACCCCGACGAGTGGGATATCCGGCCGGCGGGCTGGACTGTCGACGAGTTCGGCACCGACCCCGAGCTCTCGATCTGCGACATCGCGCTCCACACCGGCGCGAAATACATGTATGCGGATCGCGCCTTTGGCGACGCTTCGCTCGAATGGGGCGCGATCAAACCTCCACCCTCCCGCGGCATGGAAGACGTGCTCGCCTGGCTCGACGAGGCACAGCGCCTCATGATGGACGGCCTCGCCTCGCTCGACGACGACGCACGGCTGCAGGATGAACGCCAGGCCCCGTGGCGCACACCCATGCGTCGAGGCGCACTCATCGCGATCATCACCAACCACGACCTCTACCACTCCGGCGAGATCAACCGGCAGCGCGCGCTGATCCGCGGCACGACCGGGTGGGATCGCGACCCGACATCCAACCCCCCGTAACAGAATCGCGCGACGAAACGCATGCCAACATGTAGGGGCGGACCTGCGTGTCCGGCCTGCCCGTATTGGCGCATCCGTCGAACATCGACGCGAGCGCGCACGACGGTTATCGCGCAACGCCCACCGTAGGGGCGGCCCCGCGTGGCCGCCCTTTCCGAATTGGCACTTCCCTTTCCAACAACAAGAACATCCGCCGCCGCGCGACTCTAGCGGCGACTCGAGGCCGAGGTCGCTATGCCGGCGCCAGCCGCAGCTTCTCGATGCGCGACGTGATCGCCGTCCGCTGGCGCTCCAGTGCGGTCGCGATGTCCTTGACGTCCGTACCCTCGGCGACGAGGCGCAGCAGCCGCGCGTCTTCTTCGTCGCTCCACGGCTGGTACGCGCGCGGATGCTTCACCCGCAGTTCGGCCAGCCGGCGCTCGTGATCGCTGCGCGCATCGTCAGCCGATGCCGGCGTATCGTCGAGGTACGCGTTCACCGCCGCGACGAGCTCCGCTCCGTAGCGATCGGCTTGCTGCGGCGTGACGTCGTCGATCGCCCGCAACGCATCGATGGTGCGCGGCTGCGCGTCGATCACCGCGAGCAGCACGTCGTTGCTGCAGACCTCCCACAGCTTGACGCCTTCGCGCGTGCTCTGGCGCCGCCGCCACGCGCGCAGCAGGTCGTACAGCGATCCATCGCCCGCATCGCCTTCACTCGCCGCAGGCGGCACAGCCGCCAGGTGCGCCGGTACCCGCTTGCCGAACTCTTCGACGTGCGCGCGCACCTCGGCGAGGATCTGCACACCATAGCGCTGCAGCTTCGCCGGTCCCATGCCGTTGATCTGCATCAGCTCATCGCCCGACGACGGGCGCGCCTCCGCGATCGCCGCGAGCGTGGCGTCGTGGCAGATGACGTACGCGGGCACGCCGTCGGCGTCGGCGCGCAGCCGGCGCCACGCCTTCAGCCGCTCGAACAGCGTCGCCGCGTCGCCGTCCAGCGTGCCCGACGCCGAGCGCGGCTCGCTGGCGCCGGAGCGTAGCGTCGGGCGGTCCGCCGCCGGCAGGCGCACCGGGTTTGGCTTCACGCCATTGATCACGTCCACCGTGCGCCGCGTGATGTGCAGCGTCTGGTGCTCCGGGTCGATCGCCAGCACGCCGCTCGCGACGAAGCGCCGCAGGAGGCGCCGCACCCAGTCCTCGCGACGGTGCTTCAGCGCGCCGAACTGCGGGCGCGCCTGCCAGTCGTACTGGCGGATCTTCGCCGAACCGTGGCCGATCAGGTAGCTCGCGACCGTGCCCGCGCCCGCCGCAAACGGAAGCGATCGGATCGCGCCCAGCGCTTCGCGCACCTCGCCCGCCGATGCGTCCTCGTCGGGCTCCGCACTCAGGCGCCCCTCGGCGGCGGCGACGCAGTTGTCGCACTGGCTGCAGCCGCCCAGCTCCTCCGCCTCGTCTTCGAAGTACTCCAGGATGTGGTCGTGCCGGCACGCCGATGTCTCGGCATAGCCGATCATCGCGCGCAGCATCTCGCGCCGCCGGAGCTGCTGCTCCGCCGTCACGAATTCGTCCGACGCGATCATCTTGAACCGCCAGGCGATGTCCGGATCGGCGATCAGCAAGAGGCCCGCCGCCGGCTCGCCATCCCGACCCGCACGTCCCACCTCCTGGTAGTACGCCTCGACCGACTCGGGCAGCGACTGGTGGACGACGAGCCTGATATCCGGCCGGTCGATCCCCATCCCGAACGCGTTGGTCGCCGCGACGACATCGAGCCGCCCCGCCTGGAACAACTCCTGCACGCGCGTACGCTCCGGCCCCGACATGCCCGCGTGATAGTGCGCCGCTCGCCAGCCCAGCGCGCGCATCGCTTCGGCCACGTCCTCGGCGTTGCGCCGCGAGCCGGTGTAGACGAGCGCCGTGCCGCTGCCGGCATTCGGCTTGCCCAGCGCGGTCTTCACGGCCTCGCCGATGCGCTTCTCCTTCGCCTTTGGCCCGCTCACCTCTTCGACCGCCAGCCGCAGGTTGTGGCGCGCGAAGCCGCGCAGCACCTGGTGCGCGTCCGGCATGTGCAGCCGCTCGACGATCTCTTTGCGCACCGCGGGCGTCGCCGTCGCCGTGCAGGCGATGAGCCGCGGCGGCCGCAGGCGCGCCACCAGTTCGCCGATGTGCAGGTAGTCCGGCCGGAAGTCGTGCCCCCAGTGGCTGATGCAGTGCGCCTCGTCGATCGCGAGCAGCGACAGTGGCAGTTTCGCCAGCACGCCCTCGACGAACGCGTCCGACGCCAGCCGCTCCGGCGCGATGTAGAGCAGCTTCATCTCGCCCGCGAGCACCGCATCGATGCGCCGGCGGTTCTCCTCGGCATCGAGATTCGCCGCAAGATACGTCGCCGGTATGCCGCGCGCCGTCAGCGCAGCCACCTGGTCGGCCATCAACGCGACGAGCGGCGTGATCACGACCGCAACGCCCGGCAGATCGACGGCGGGCTGCTGAAAGCACATGCTCTTGCCGCCGCCCGTCGGCGCGACGACCAGCACCTGCCCACTGCCATCAACGAGCGCATTGATCGCTTCGCGCTGCCAGTCGTAAAGCTGCACCTAACCCCCAGCCCCTTCCCGATGCGGGAAGGGGAGCTTTGCTGCGCGGACTGAAGTCCGCGCGACGGTACAGGAATGCGCTCTTCGGATGTTCGTACTGTGCAGCATGCCCGCGTAGGGGCGGGGCTCGCCCCGCCCGCGTGCGCGAGCAGCGTGCCCACAAAACGGCAGCCGGCGACGGCTGCGCCACGCTGCTCGTGCTCGCAGCGATTGCTCTACCGCTCCTAAAGAACCTTCGTGCTCTTCGCGCTCTTCGTGGATCGTCCACCGTGCAAACACGCTCGTAGCGAACGCCGCGCGGGCTGAAGTCCGCGCGGCGGTACAGGAATGCGCTCTTCGGATGTTCGTACTGTGCAGCATGCCCGCGTAGGGGCGGGGCTCGCCCCGCCCGCGTGCGCGAGCAGCGTGCCCGCAATGTGCTCCGTGGCGCGTGCTTTCAACGCACGCTGCGCACGCACGTCGTCCCTGTCCGTGGCGCGGGCTTTCAGCCCGCGCTCTTGATTGGTTCGTCGATCGCGCGGACATGCTCGGAACGAACGCCTCGCGGGCTGAAGTCCGCGCTACGGTACAGGAATACGGCCTTCGGATGTTCGTACTGTGCACAATGCGCGTGTAGGGGCGGGGGTCGCCCCGCCCGCGGGCGCGGGCAGCGGGCGCCCAAAACGGC
>ORMF010571822.1_pt1 | contig 10834 bp, 9 predicted proteins | sample 1779871 | NCBI WGS metagenome assembly ORMF01 (sample SAMEA104232316, study PRJEB22302) | groundwater metagenome | biome: forest; feature: aquifer; material: groundwater | place: USA | collected 2011-08-07 | depth 5.4 m
CACCACAGAAGGTACGTAGGGCGGGTCTTGTTCTGTAGACCCGCCGTGATGCCCGTGATGCCGGGTCCAAAAAACAGGACCCGGCCTACGTTATTCATGTCAGGGAAGCGGAACGACTTCCAGATTCAGCGCGCCGGTCTCCGCGCGCGCCAGCACGATGGAATGTTGCGCGTCGAGAAGGTCGAGCTGCTCCACGCCCTTCATGTGAGCCACGGTCTCGAACGGCAGGCCGCCGACCTCAATCTTCGAGGTAATGGCCGACGCATCGCTGAACGGCTCGGTCGGAATTTTCATGACGCCACGGCTGTTGTTGGACATGAGCAGGAAGTCTTTGCCGCCTTTGTTGTACAGCACCATGTCGAGCGGGCGATTGCGGTTGCCGAGCTCCGCGATGGTCCTTCCTTGAACCTTCGCGCCCGCCGTGAGGCTCGAGAGCGGGAACGTGACGAGCGGGGTGCACAGGTAACCGGCAATCAAGTGCTGCTGGTTTTTGATCTTGTACGGCACAAACGTGTACACGGGCGACCGGGTTTCGAGTTGACCATGGTTGCCGTGGTAAATCTCGACGCTCGTGCCGCGATCAACGGACGTGAACGGATAGGCCACGGAGCGCAGCTTCGAGCTGAACTCCTCGTTCGAGAGGCCCGCGACGTAGAGACGGCCATCAATGAACGCCATGTCTGTGATCGACTGCGTGCGCGGATTGTTGTTGCCCGTCGTCGTGGCGGCTGGAGGATTCGGGAGAGCCACTTTGGAGAATTTCAATCCCTGGAGCGCAACGAGCGCGATTTTTCCGACGCCATCGATACGGAACAGCACGGGCGTTGCGGCCGCGCCCTGCCCGCGCATGGCCGCGACGAAGGCGTTTTTCGTGCGAGGGTGCACGGCGAGATCGGTAATCGTGACCTCGCGTGGCTCGGTGCCGAGCATCGCGGCAATCTTCTGATCCAGCGAAGGAATCGCCTTGGCGCCCTGCGCCCCGCCGCTGCCGAAGGGGCCGAGTTCGATCGCGAGGATGGCGGCACTCTGTGGATCCGCGGCGAACAGCGTGCCGTCCGGCGCGAAGGTCAGGGCGCCAATCGACGTCAGGGTTGGTCCCTGCCCGGCTTCGGGAGCCATCCGGCCGGCCGAGGGTGACGAGGCGGTGGCCGCCAGGAGAACGATGAGAACCGAGAGCTTCAGGAATGAGGCACGCATGAGAGCTCCTTCTGTAGGCCGGGTCCTTTCGGACCCGGCGGTTCGGCGGGTCTGAAAAGACCCGCCCTGCGACCGATCAGGGCAACGGAACGATTTCGAGATTCAGGGCGCCGGTGTCGGCGCGGGCAAGCACGATCGAGTGCTGGGGGTCGAGGAGATCGAGCTGTTCGATGCCCTTCATCCCCTTGATCGTTTCGTACGGCACGCCCCCGACTTCAATCTTGGACGTGATGGGCGCCGCCGACGCGAAGGTGTCGGCCGGGATCTTCATGACGCCGCGGCTGTTGTTCGACATGAGGAGGAAGTCTTTGCCGCCCTTGGTATAGAGCACCATGTCGAGCGGCCGGTTGCGGTTCCCCAGCTCGGCGATCGTGGTGCCGCGCACCTTCGCGCCTGGCTTGAGGCTCGACAGCGGGAACTTGACGAGCGGCGTGCAGAGGTAGCCGGCGATCAGGTGCGCCTCGTTGTTGATCTTGAAGGGAACGAAGGTGTACACGGGCGAGCGCGTTTCCACCTGCCCGTGGTTGCCGTGGTAGATCTCCACGTTGGCGCCCTGGTCCACCTTGGCGAACGGATACGCGATCGATCGCAGCGTGGAGTTGAACTCCTCGTTCGACAGCCCCGCGAGATACAGCCGCCCGTCCACGAACGCCATGTCGGTAATCGTCTGCACGCGCGGGTTCTTGTGGACGTACTCGTTGCCGGCCTGGACGATGTCCATCTGGAACGGCGACTGGAAATCCGCCGCCGCGGGCGGGTTGGGCAGAGCCGCCCGGGTGAACTTGAGGCCCTGCAGCGAGACCACGGCGATGCCGCCTGCTCCGTCCACGCGCACCAGCACTGGAACGGCCGCTTTGCCCTGCCCGCGCATCACCGACACGAACGCGTTGCGGCTGCGCGGGTGAATCGCCAGATCGGTGATCACCATCTCGCGGACGTCGGTGCCGAGCAGGCCGGCGATCCTTTGATCGAGGGCCGGAACGTTCTTCGCGCCGGCGGACGCGCTCTGCGAGAGCGTCCCGAGGTCGATCGCGTAGACGGCCGCGCCAATCGTATCGGCCACGAAAAGCGTCCCGTCAGGCGAGAACGTGAGCGGGCCGATGGACGACGGCGCCGGCCCCGCGCTTTGCGCGGCCACGCCACGCCCGGAAGGTGCCCAGGGCGCGAGCACCAGCACGAGAGCCAGAATCGACAGTTTCGAGGCGGGCGAGCGCATGACGGGCAGCTCCTTTCAGAGAGCGGTTTTTCGGAACGCTCCACGCTACGCCCGCGCCCGGTGGGTGTCAAGACACGGACCTGATACGATTCCGCCTCAGCGATGAGCCGGATTCTGGTCACAGGCGGCGCAGGTTTCATCGGATCGCACGTCGTGGACGCGCTGGTGGCCCGGGCGCACGAGGTCACGGTGCTCGACGATCTCAGCGGCGGCTTTCGGGAGAACCTGCCCGCAAGCGCGGCCTTCGTGCAAGGCAGCGTCACCGATTCGGATCTGGTGGACCGGCTGTTCGCCGACGGCCGTTTCGAGCATGTCTACCACTTGGCGGCATACGCCGCCGAGGGCCTGAGCCACTTCATCAAGCGGTTCAACTACACGAACAACGTGATCGGCAGCGTCAACCTGATTAATGCGGCCGTGAACGGCGGGACATCGACGTTCGTCTTCACGTCCTCGATCGCGGTGTACGGCTCCAGCCCCGAGCTGCCAATGACGGAGGCGACAGCGCCCCGTCCGGAAGATTCGTACGGGATTGCGAAATATGCCGTGGAGCAGGAGCTGCGCGCGACGCGCGAGCTCTTCGGGCTCGATTACGTCATCTTCCGGCCGCACAACGTCTTCGGACCGCGCCAGAACATCGGCGATCGCTATCGCAACGTCGTGGGTATTTTCATGAACCAGATTCTGCAAGGTCGGCCGATGACGATCTTTGGCGACGGCTGCCAGACCCGCGCCTTCAGCGAGATTGGCGACGTTGCGCCGGTGCTGGCGTCGGCGATCGAGACGCCGTCGGCGCTGAATCAGGTCTTCAACGTCGGGGCGGACCAGGCGTGCTCGCTCAATGAGCTTGCGCGCAAAGTGGCGGCAGCCATGGGCGTGGCACCCGAGGTTGTCCATCTGCCGGCGCGTCATGAGGTGCAGCACGCCTATCCATCGCACGACAAGGCACGACGCACGTTCGGCACCCCCCCGCAGACGACGATCGAGGAAGGACTGCAGAGGATGGCGGCGTGGGTGAAGGACCACGGCGCGCGAACAAGCGCAGCCTTTCAGGGAATTGAGATCACCAAAAACCTGCCTGCCGTATGGGCGAACGGATGACGGGCTATCACGCCGCGCATTTGACGCCCGATCCGGCCCGCTCGGTTGTGTGGGAGGCCATCGCCGATCATCTGGCCGGCTGGATTCCGCCGGCGGCTCATGTGCTCGAAATCGGCGCCGGGTATTGCGACTGGATCAACCACGTGAAGGGCGCGCGTCGTGTGGCCGTGGACCTCTGGCCTGAACTGCCGCGATTCTCGGCGCCAGGGGTCGAGCCCGTGATTCTCGATGCGACCCGCGACCTTCGTACCCTCGGCAAGAACGGGTTCGACGTCATTCTCGCGTCAAACGTGCTCGAGCACTTTCTGCCGGACACCGCCGCGTCGGTGCTCGACGACATCGCGGTTCTCCTCAAACCGGGAGGACGGTTTTTGGCCGTGCAGCCGAACTTCCGCTATGCCTTTCGCGAGTACTTCGACGACTACACACATCGCTCCGTGTTTACAGACGTCTCGCTTGCCGGGCTGTTGCGATCCCGGGGCTTCGAAATTGAAAGGGTTGAGCCAAAGTTTGCACCGTACTCGATGCAACGCACTCGCGTGAAGCCGCGGCCGTGGCTGGTCCGCGCGTACCTTCGCTCTCCGATCAAACCCGGCGCAGGGCAGATGCTTGTTGTGGCGCGTAGGGGCTGACCCGACGTGTACGAAGGCAAGACCGTCAGCGTCGTGCTTCCTGCTTACAACGAGGCGCCGTACATCCGCGCCGCGGTGGAGGACTTTTCTTTTCGCGGCGTGGTCGATGAGGTCATCGTCGTGGACAACAATTCGCGGGACGGCACGGCCGACGAGGCGGGGCGGACCACCGCGCGCGTCATCCAGGAGCGCGCGCAGGGCTACGGCCATGCGCTGCGGCGGGGCCTCAGGGAGGCCAAGGGCGACTTGGTCATCATGGCGGAGCCGGACGGCACCTTCGTCGGGCGCGATGTGCTCAAGCTGCTCGCCTATGCAGAGGACTTTGACATGGTGTGCGGCACGCGTACCACGCGCGAGCTCATTTGGGAGCAAGCCAACATGGGCTGGTTCCTACGCGTCGGGAACTGGGTGGTGGCGAAGATGGTCCAGGTCCTTTTCGACGGCCCCTCGCTGACCGACTGCGGCTGCACGCTCCGGCTCACGCGTCGCACCGCGCTCGATCGCATCCTCGGCGAGCTGACCGTGGGGGGATCGCACTTCCTTCCTGAAATGGTGATCGTCGGGTTGAAGCGCGGCCTGCGGATCATCGAGGTCCCGGTGAACTACCGCAGCCGCGTGGGCGAGTCGAAGATCACGGGTTCGCTCAAGGGGACGCTCAGAACCGGCTTCCGAATGATTGCGTTGATTCTGAGATCCAGGATCGCGTGACGATAGCCGCCCTGGCGCTCGTCGTTGCCGCGATCGTCACGCCGTTCTGGTACTGGAGCGGCGGGTTGATCGAGATCGAGGCGCTCCAGTTCATCAGGCAGTATCTCGATGGACGTACACTGCTCCAAAAAATCTTCGATCCTCATGCGAACGACTTCGGGACCTACCAGGCACGAGAGCTGAGCTACCTCGTCGATGCGATGGACGCGCAGGTCTTCAAGCGCCTGATCGCTTCCGACGTCGTACTGTTCGTGCCTCTCAGCGCCGTCGCTTCGGTGGTGCTGACGGCCGCCGTGTTTGTCGTTGCCGTGAAGCGCTACCCTGGCCTGCATCCGCTTACGGCGGCGCTGCTTCTGCTCGTGTACTTCACGAACTACATCCAGCTCGTGACCACCGGCATGTTCTACCGCGCAACGAAGCCGCTGCTTGCGCCGGTGCTGATGGCCGCGAGTTTCTACGTGCTGGCCCTCGTCGATGCCGGCAGAGGTACCGAGGGCTGGCTGAACCGCAGGCGGGCGCCTGCCGCGATCTTTCTCTTGTGCGTCGCCATGAGCCTGCTCGATCGTCAGGGCTTTTTCTACGCGCTCATCATCGTCGGCGTCGTCGTCGTCCACGCCGTCAGGGCGCGGCGGCGATGGGACATCGTGGCGGCCGCGGCGACCGCGGTAGGTTGCATGGCGGCCTACAACCTCATCCTGGGTCCGTGGATCGTCCAGCGGATCAACGGGTACTCGCCCAGTTTCGAGTACCAGAACGTGCCGATCGGAGAGCTGTTGAGCAGCCCCGTGTACGCGCGTCGGGCGGGCGAGCTCTTGCTGCAGGCAAGCGCGGTGCTCCTTGGCAGCGTGCCGTCATGGCTTGCCGCGGGCGCGATCGTTCTCTTCACGGTTCTTGCCGTGAGGCGAGCGACTGACAGGATGCAGGTCGGTCTCATCCTCTCTGGCGTCGCTGCAGGACAGCTCGGGATGTTCGCCGCGATGGTCGCGAGACACCCGCCCATCTACGAGTGGTTGGACCATCGTCTCTGGTACTACCCGGTGCCCTATCAGGCGCTGCTGTTCGTCTCGATCGTCGCCGGCTTGAACGCGATCGTCGTTGGATGGGGACGGAGCCGCACTCTGCTGCTCAACATTGCTCTGGCTCTGCTCGTACTGGGCAACGTCGCCCGCTGGGACGACCACCTTCGGGCGATGCAGCGGTCACGCTGGTTTCCCACGGTCTACCTGCAGACGTCGCTGCTGAAGAGCTCCCTCGACGCCGGTGCTCCCCTAGGGTCGCTGAACGAGGAGTACTTCGGCTTTTACCAGTTCTGCCTGACTCTTTCGCCGCCGCTGCGCGAGCGGGCGGCGCGGGCGCTCGCCGCCGGTGCCGCGCTTCGATGACCGCACGGACCAGGGCCGCGGCAGCGTTCCTGGTGTGTGGGGCGGCCGTTGTGCCGTACCTCTCCACGCTGAACAACTACTTTGTTGCCGATGACTTCGGCGTCGTCGCGCTTCTCTCGGAGAAGCCCGCGTCGTATTTCCCCCGATGGTTCGTCAGCTCGTGGATGGATCGGATCTGGGGGACGACGAATGATGAAGTCAGGCCATTCCCGGCAGCGTCATATCAGGCGATGGCCGTATGGGGCGCCGCGTCTCCGGTGGCCAACCACATCCTCAACATTGCGCTTCACGCCGCTAACGCGCTGCTGGTACTGGCTATTGGCCGCGTCGCCGGCCGGCTGAGCCTTGCCGCGGCGACGTTCGCAGCGCTCGTGTTCGCTCTACTGCCGTTCCAGGCGGAGAGCGTGGCATGGATCACCGGCCGTGTGGATTCCATGCCGACGTTCTTCTATCTCGCGTCATTCCTCGCGTACGCGAGCTGGACTCGGTGGCACAGCGCTTTAGCGCCTTTCGACTGGCGGTATGCGATCTCGCTGGTGTTCTTTTTCATGGCGCTGTTCAGCAAGCAGAATGCGGTGACGCTTCCGGTAGCGCTCGTGCTCTATGACCTCTTGGTCGAACGCGTCTCCGCCGCGGACCTGCGCCTTCGCGTGTGGTCCTACATTCCCTACTGGCTGCTCACCGGAGGATACCTGCTGCTTCGGTTTCTCGTGTTCGGCGAGATCGCGCGCGAAAGTCAGTTAAGCCGTGAGGGCGTCGAGAGAGCCGGATATTTCGTGTCACGTCATCTGCGCCGAGAGGTATTCGGGGAGGTCGACGCCGCATCCCCGCTTGCCTGGGTTGTCGTTGCTCTCGCCATCACAGGTGTCTGGTGGCTGTGGTGGCGCTCCAGGCTCCGCGCGGGAACGCCGCGCGGGGGAGTCGCGGCATTCTTTGGTCCCGTGTGGTGGATTCTGGGCGTTGCGCCGCTCGTCGTAGTGGCCTACGAGTCGCCACGCCACATTCACCTGGCATCTGCCGGATGGGCCGTGCTGCTGGGGTTCGGGTTCGATGTGACGATGAGAGCGGGACATCGGAAGCTGTGGCGGCTCGCGGTGGTGCTCGCGGGAGTGGCAGTTCTAGGCGCGCACGGCCGCCAGCTTGTCACCAGCGTGAATGACTGGAACGCGAGGGCGCTCGTATCCCGACGCGCCGTCGCCGACCTCGAGCGCGAAGCGTTGGCGGCACCTCAACACAGCCTCATCCTCGTCGGGGCGCCCGACCCGAGCTGGGAGTTTGCCCTGCCGTTCGCCGCACGACCACCGTATGCGCGCAGCGATCTCACCGCACACGTCTTCCTGATGTCACCGAGACAGCTGTACTGCTGTCCCGAGCAGTGGCACGCCGACACGCTTCGGATCCTGGAGCAGTGGTCGGCGCGACCGGGGAGCGCGGCGATAGCACTTCACTGGGATCCGCGCACCGGGGCACTGTCTCGACTCACCGATCGCGAGAACCCGGATCTTCGGACACTCCTGGAGATACTGCAGGACGTGAACGCTCCGGACGCGCTCGACCGGAACATCCGGGCGATTCTGACTCAGCTCGTGGCGCGCCCGTGAAGGAACCAAGCAGCCCTGAAGGGCTGCTCCACCAGTCGTCATAACTCCACTGGCGCAGCGGTCTCAGTACGTAGCAGCGGTCTCAGTACGTAGGCCGGGTCCTGTTTTTTGGACCCGGCTGGTGCGGCGGGTTCTACAAAGCAAGACCCGCCCTACGTTCCGGTGGCGCAGCGCTCTCATCCGTAGCGCAGCGATCTCACTTGTGGCGCAGCGCTTTAGCGCTGCGTGAGGTCGTATTCGTCGCGCGGGAAGAGGTCGGTGTTGAAATCGGTCAGCGTGCGGCGATCGAACTCCGGGCCGAACCAGGTCGGTTCCGCGAGGTACGGCTGAAGCAGCTGATCGATGCTAATGCCCGCGGCCTCGTAGTGGTCTCGGACGGCCGCATCTCCCATCCGTGCCGCCACGGCCTCGCGATCGAGCGCAATCGGGTCGTTGCTGCCGACCATGAGTCCGGGCAGGCTCATCACGTACGGAAACGCGCGGATGAACGCGTTGTGCACTCGCGCGGTGGGCGCCCAGGTGGCTGCTAGGCCCCCGGGATTCAAGTGGTCGCCAACCAGGCGGAAATACTCCTCCGAATACAGGTTGCCTGAGTACGCGCTTCCGGGGCGCAGCGCGTCCGCTTCGATGATGTCGTAGGTGCGCTCCGCACGGCGCAGGTGGATGCGGCCATCGCCGAACGCGTGCTGGATACGGCCATCGGCGAGCAATGCGGTGAGGCCGCGGTACGGATGACGATGGCGCAACGCGCGCAGGGTTAACAGCTGCGGCCTGACGATCTCGATGGCAACGATGCGCTCGATCTCACGGCGTCCGGCAACGGCGTAGACGGTATCGCCGGACCCGAGACCGATGACGGCAGCCGTACGCGGGCGCGGGTGAATCAGCGCGGGAATAGCGCCGAGGGCCGTATGGATATCTCCGTACGGCATCGTGCTCTGCCCCAGGCCGTTCACATAGACGACCACGCGGCCCTCGAAACCCTCCTGACGCGTCTTCAGCACTGACAGCCCGGAGCCGTCCTCGCCAAACACCATTGCGTTTGGCGTGGTACCGTGCACGGCCGCCCAAAGAGAAGCAGCGTCTGGAACGCCGAACATCACAAATGTCACGAGGACGAAGGTCGCGGCGGCTAGCGCGGTCCTTTTCGCGGCCCGGGGCGCGGAGGCGTCGTGGCCTCGAAAGGCAGTGATCATCGCGAGCAGCGCGAAGACTCCGCTGGCGACGGTGAGGAGCTTCAACACGCCCGACGTGCCGAGCCGGTCAAGCAGTACCCAGCCGGTGAGCATCGCTCCAAGCATGCTTCCCGTGACATTGGCGAGCAACAGCACGCCGACGCGGCGGCCTATGTGAGCAAGATCGGTCTGCACCACACGCTGCAGCACGGGAAAGCTGCATCCCATCAGCAGTGTGGCCGGAAGCACCAGAAGGGCAGGCACCCCCACATACAAGCGCAGGAAGCTCGCGGCGAGGGCAGTCGACTCAGGCGTAGCGCCGCCACGCACGACCAGCCGAAGGCTGTCCACTGCCATCGGCACGCTGAGCGGCTCGTAGCTGGCGAAGTACTGGTGGAGCCACGCAACGTCCTCAGAAGCAGCCACGACGAGCGCAAGCAGTCCCGTGGCGCAGAGGCCTACCGCCGCCTGCAAGGCGAAGAAGGTCGCCGCCGGACGGCGAACGCGGGCGGCGATGGCGCTGCCAATCATCGCGCCCACTCCAAGGCCGGCCAGGTACAGCGCGAGGAGCGTGCCGAACGTGAAGGCTGTGGATTTCATCATGACGCCGAGGAGACGAAACCACACGATTTCGAGCGAGAGCGCAATGAGCCCCGAGATGCCGTAGATCAGGGCCCAGAACCAGAAGGCGGGCTTGTCGGCCGTAACAGGAAGCGCGAAGGCGGATGAGGCGGGTTGGGAAGATGAGGTCGTCGTATCGTTACGGAATCGAAGCGCGAGGGGGATCATGGCGATCGCACAGGCCACGTTGAGCACCGCGCCGACGCGCACGCTGCCCTCGAGGCCGAAGCGTGGCAGCAGCACCCATGTCGACACAAGGGCACCCACTGCGGCGCCAAGCGTGTTGATGCCGTACAGCGCTCCAACCATCGCCGCCGCGCGCTGCACGCTCGCGGTCATGGCGCGGGCGAGCAGCGGCAGTGACGCGCCCATGAAGAACGTGGGCCAGAGCAGGCTCGCGAAGAGCAGCGACGCCATCGCTGCGGGCGAGATGTCTACGTGGCCGAAGCGCTGGTACAGCACGTCGTAATACAGCGTCGTGCTGGAGAAGCCGAACGCGGCGACCGCCAGCTCTGCGATCGCGAACATCCCAAGACTGGCGCGCGCCGTGACTCTGTCAGCGAGGTGCCCGCCGGCAAGGCTGCCGACTCCGAGGCCGGCCATGTAAGCGGCGACGATAATCGTGGCGGAGTAGACGTCCGCGCCGGAAAAGATGACGAGCAGCCGCTGCCAGCTGACCTGATAGAGCAACGCGGCGAAGCCGGACGTGAAGAACACGGCGAGGATGAGCGGGAGCATCAGCCGCCACATTATGCAGGGATAATGGACGCCCTATGCCGCGATTGATTGCGACGCCAACAGTGGTACCGGCCGCCGGGGTTCCGCCCAAGCGTATCGAGGAGTACGCAGGAAGGGTCAATTCCGGACACACCGGCGTCAGCGTGGCCCGCATGGTCTCACCGCAAGGGTGGCGGGAACCGGGACAGCGCCCCGAGTTCGAGGAAGTCACCGTGGTGTTGCGCGGAATGATCCGGGTCGAGCATGAAGCGGGCACGCTCGACGTACGCGCGGGTCAAGCGGTGGTGACTGCGCCCGGCGAATGGGTGCGCTACAGCACGCCTGAGTCGGATGGAGCCGAGTACGTGGCGATCTGTCTTCCGGCCTTTTCACCGGCCACTGTCCATCGAGATCCTGAGTAGGCGGACCTGTAGGGCGGACGTGAAGGTCCGCCCCTACAGCGCAACAATCCATCTCGTGGGGC
>ORMF010191285.1_pt1 | contig 10833 bp, 7 predicted proteins | sample 1779871 | NCBI WGS metagenome assembly ORMF01 (sample SAMEA104232316, study PRJEB22302) | groundwater metagenome | biome: forest; feature: aquifer; material: groundwater | place: USA | collected 2011-08-07 | depth 5.4 m
ATCATCGCGCTCTGCGATGCCGACCTCAAACGGGCGGAGGGCACGTTCAAGAAGTTTCCCAACGCCAAGCAGTTCAGGGACTTTCGCAAGATGTTCGATGAAATCGGGAAGGAGATCGACGCCGTCGTGGTCGCCACCCCTGATCATTGCCACGCAGTGGCGGCGATGGCCGCCATCAAGCGCGGTAAACACGTTTATTGCGAGAAGCCCCTCGCCCATTCCGTTTTCGAGGTGCGCCAGTTGATGAAGGCTGCCCGCGACCACAAGGTTGTCACCCAACTCGGCAACCAAGGCCACTCGTTCGACTCCATCCGCGTGTGCCGAGAGTATATCCAGGATGGCGCCGTCGGAAACGTGCATACCATCCACGCGGGTTGCGCCGCCGTGAACTCGGGTATCGACCAACTGCCCCTGCTCAAGGAAACACACGCGGTTCCGCCCACCCTCGATTGGGACCTCTGGCTGGGCCCGGCGCTCCAACGCCCCTACCATCCCGCCTACCTGCCCGGCAGTTGGCGGGGGTGGGTACCGTTTGGCAACGGGACTGTGGGCGATTGGACTTGTCACGTCGTGGACCCCGTCTTCTGGACGCTGGACCTTGGCGCCCCCACAAGCATCGAAGCCACGGTAAAGGACTGGGATCCCAAGACTCAGGGCGACGCGTTCCCGAAGGGCGACATGATCACTTACCAATTCCCCGCCAAGGGCAAGCGCGGGGCGGTCACCCTGCACTGGTACAGTGGCACCGAGCGAATCCCCCGCCCAGCCGAGTTGGAGGAGGGACGCAAGGCGGTTGATACGGGTGCTATCGTTATCGGCGACAAGGGCACGATCATGTACGGCTCGCATGGGGCTGGTGGCGTGCGGATCATCCCCGAAGCGAAGATGAAGGCCTACAAAGTCCCTGAGGAGACGATCCCCAGGGTCAAAAACCACCATCACGACTGGCTGGAGGCCATTCGGAACGGCACGAAGGCGGGCTCAGATTTCTCCTACGGCGGCCCTTTAACAGAACTCGCCATGCTCGGTGTCATCGCGATCAAGCTGCACGGGACAAAGTTGGAGTGGGACGGACCTAAGATGCGGTTCACCAACAGTCCAGCGGCCAACGCACTCATCAAGCCGCCCTATCGTGCGGGGTGGACTCTGTAGGGTCCCCGGCATGTTTCGCTACGATGGGCTGTTCGGCCGTTTTGGCCGTAGCCGCGCCCATCAGTTCGCGCTGATTTTCCCTCCACGAATGGCCGCTCGCCGCCCTTCGCACTCGGGGAGTCGCGTGATCCTGAAGAACGTGCGCCGTGACGTCGGCAGCTACCTCGCCGGAATCGAAGCGTAAGCCTCCGCCTCTCGCAAGGAAATCACCCCATCCGCATTCGTGTCCGCAGCGGCAACACCGGTGTTGAAGGCAACGTTCGCTGACGGTCTGATCTCCCGTGTGTAAAGCGTCTGTCCCGCTATGATCTGGCTCGGCTTGCGAGTCTTTGGAAAGCGCCTGGCCAGCAGAGCATCGTAAAAGGTGCGCATGGCGTCGGGCGATTCGAAGCTAACGCTCTTCCGCGGAGCGTCTGTGATGGTTACCCTGTGGACCGAAACACAGCCCGTGGCGGCCATCGCAAAGAGTCCCAGCAACGCAGCGAGGATGAGGGCGTTCCTGTTCATTGGCTCCTGTTCTTGGGTTTGTATTGACGGTTCATTCGACCACGAAGTCGATCAACGCCCTGGCTCAAGTCGCGACTGAAGGGCGCGAAATGCATCTTCGGCCGAGCCGTATTTCCCGGCCTCGAGCTCGCCGGCGGTCTCCAGCATGGCTCTACCCGCCAGACCCAGCCGGGTGATTGTTCCTGGATCGTTTCCCATCGAGAGTGCCAGTCGCCAGCTTCCCGCAACCCTCACGAACCGCAGAGGGCCTCTACCCGGTAACTGGACCGTCGCGGAGTCGTGGGCGATGCGCTCTTCCGCCTGGGCCAGGCCTTCAACAGGGACTTTCACGAGGCTCCATCGCTCCAGCGCCTCAGTCACGGTCCCTGCTCCAAATCTCGCGACCAAGGCCCGCTTGAAACGCGCTTGGCCGATGACGACTTTTTCCACGGCGGCCTCGGTCTGCGCGTCCGTTCGCCCATCGAACTGGACGGCTTCAGCGGCTTTTCGACCCTCGCCCGATTCCAACATCGCCGCCAGATAGCGGAGAGTTGCTTTGGGCGTGGCGCGGTCCATGTTTGTGCTCCCGGAGAGGGTCGGGTCTCCTGCATTCAGGGGCGTCGCTGGGCTAGCCCAATGACGGGTCGCCACGGTCAACACCCCCGCTCCGAACAGAAGTGCGACACCGACCGCCGACACGGTTTTCAATTTGCTCCAGGCCATGAGTTTCAGAGTCGCCTGTGCTAGAGTGAAGCTTAGTGCGGAGCCCGTAGCCCCCTTCGCCAAAGCCGCCGTTGCCACAGGAGCCGTCACCCCTGCCGGTGGGGCATGCGCCGCGAATGTGGAGAGTGCCGTGAGCAGGACCCCGGTGGGTACCACGAAACCGCGTCCCGCGAGTGTCAACCGCAGCCTTTCAATCGCCCGGGACACACGCATCTTGGCCGCGTCCTCGCTGACCCCCAGGGTGAGCGCGACTTCCTTGTGGCTCTTCGCCTCGAAAAAGCGAATCAAGACCGCCTCACGGTCCTTCGTCGAGAGCTTGTCCAGAGCGTCGTCGAGGTGGGGTGAAATCCCATCCCAAACAGACTCCGCCTCCGCTGGCCGCAGCGTTGTGTCTAGCATTAGGGCCTCGTGTTCGCGACGTTGACGCCGAAGCTCCTCCCTTGCCCGGTTGGCGACCGCAAAGCGTGTGGCTCGGTACAGCCACCCGGAGAGGAGTGTGGCAGGCGGGATCCGCCCTGCTTTTTGTGCCAATGCGATGAAGACCGCCTGAGTGACATCCTGCGCCGTTTGCGGTTCGCGCACCCGCCGAAGCGCCGCGTGGTAAACGAGCCCCGCGTAGCGGTCCACGAGGGTGCGGAACGCCTCCTCGGAACTTTGCGTTGCGTACTCGTTCAATAGCTGCCAGTCATCGGTCTTCTTCATGCTACCTGCTCTTAAACCGCCGCCGGATTCAAAAGGTAACAAAGTGATGGGTCCGGAGGCAGCCTGATAATGAACGCCGGCCGGCGAGACTGCCCGCCTGCCCGGTGGTGCTGCGTGGACATGGCTGCCAGAGGTAATCAGGCGCTCCTTCGGGGGAGCGAAGAGGGGAATCCTGCTCGATGCCCCTTCTTTGAATCCGGCCTCTGTCACGGGCTTTTCAACGAACTCTCCACGTAAATCATTATTAATATTCGGTTCACGGACGCTTCATTTTGGCCTGCTAGTGTCCCGTAATATGAAACGAAGACAGGCGATGGATCTGGTCCCCGTTCGGGGTCGTGGCAGAGCGATAAAAGCCATAGGAGCCGGCGTCACAGCCATCGCATGAAGGTCCAGAGCCTCCCTGCGGTAGGACTGGCCGTTGGCTTGCAGCTCGTGCCCGTCTGCCGGGTGGCGTGGGTCCGCTCCGTCGCCACACCGCCGGGCTTTGCCATCGTGTTTCGGTGGCTGGCCTGCGCAGTGACTTTGCTCGGCAGCTACCACACGGTGTCTGGCGCGTCCACGGCGATCGCCGGCGTGGCGAACACAAACCCGCGCGGTCCGGTCACCACTGTCGCAACGGGCAAAGTCGGGCAACCTTTTAGCTATCGAATCGTGGTGACCAATCCGGGGGTTACAGCGCAGAACTTCTATGATGCGGTGCCTTTACCCCCGGGACTGACAATCGACAAGTCGTTGGGCGCAAACGGGTACATCACTGGCACGCCAGCGGCCGCCGGCTCCTTTCCAGTCACGGTGTCGGCGGGAAACCAGAACTCCGCAACGATCGTTCAACTCGCCATCTTGATCGTCATTGTCGGCAGCTCTCCGCTACCCCACATCACCGACCCCCCGACCGATCAGATTGCATTGGCTGGAGCGGACGTGACCTTGAGCGTCACGGCAAGTGGTAGCGGCCTGGCCTACCAGTGGCGCTTCAACGGTGTGAATCTGGTGCACGCCAACACCCCTGCTCTTACCATTTCAAAGGTCACCACCGCCCAGTCCGGACTCTATTCGGTCGCGGTCAGCAACAGCGGCGGCGTCGTCGTGAGCGGCGAGGCCCAACTGCTGGTGGTGCCACCGCCCGGGCCCGCCCTGGCTCTCGGCTTTCGCCTGGTCTCGGTCAGCGCTAACCAGCTTGCGCTGTCATTCACCGCCGAATCAGGTTACGGCCACTTCGTGGAGTATTGCGACTCGCTGGGCGGGACCAACTGGGTCACTTTGACGAATTTGCCACCCGCCTTCACAAACACAGCGGTCAGCCTTGATCTCACCGCCGTCGACGCGCCGCAACGCTTTTACCGCGTCCGTGTGGATGGGCCTTAGCAGCCGCCGCCGCGACCTTGCCTCTTCGGCCCTTCAGGTTCGGCAGCCCCAGCGGTCTACTGTCGGGAGACAGAATATCAACACACCGGGCTCCGCCTCCGACGGTCCCTACCGCCAAGATCCTGAACCGGGGCTGGCTCCCGTTCCGCATGGATCAAGGCGATGATGGACGTGTAGCGCGACCCAGGAGCCGGTCAGATCAGGCCTTTGAGATGCTTGATGGAGCGTTCTGCCTGGTCGATGGTGCCGCACTCGACGGACAGGACGATGTCGCGCTTGGCCTGGCGACAGATCCGGATGACTTTGGTCCAATCGATGACGCCCTCTCCGCACGCACAGCCCACCGGAGTGCCCGTGACTTTACCGCGCTCGCTGCCGGACTGTTCGATCGAAATATCCTTCGCATGCAGATGGACGAGGCGTTTGACCACGCGTTTGAGCCATTGGTAAGGATCGTGGCCGCAGAGATAGCTGTTGCCGGTGTCGAAATTGATGCCGATCGACGGGCTCTTCACGAGCGCGTAGATCCGATCGAGGCCGTCGGGGTGTTTGCTGTATTGCTGGTGCGGTTCCAGGCCGATCAGGATGCCACGGGGTTCCGCCACCTTGGACGCCTCCATCAGGGTGTAACGCATGAACGTGAAATCTTCCGCTTCGGTGCTCCAGGTTGGCTTCGGACCCTCGTCAGTGTTCACCACGGGAGCCCCGCACTCGGCTGCAAAGCGGATCGCCTGCTTCAAGTACTCGACACTGATCTCCGGTCTGCACAAAGGCGTGTGCGTGGACAGGCCGGAGAGTTTGATTCCGGCCTTTGCGCAGGCCCGCTTGATGCGATAGGGATCGTCGAGCATGGAAACGCTGTGGAAGTAGCCCGCCTCGCTAAGGAGTTCGCGCCCCCAATGGACCATCGGTTCCACGTACTCGTAGCCTAGCTGAGCGGCTTTCTCGACGCCCCATTCGAAGGATTTGTCCGCGTGGCGGACGAACTCCATGTTGATGCCGATTGATATTTTGTTCATGTTTTTAGCTTCGTGATCGATGTAGTGAAAGGAGAGTTGAGGATGAGACTCCTGGGGCCGGCGAGGCAGTGTGTTTCAAGGTGGAGCGGACTCGAATTGCTTCGCAGCCTGACCGAGTGTTTGCTGGCTCCACCGCCCTGGGTGTACGACCAGTCGATAGCGCAGAGTCAGGTTTTGGCCTGACTTGAGCGTATGTGGCCCGTAACAGAGGACAGCGGGACTAACGTAGCGCATCGTGGCGTCGTTGATGGCGTACCACGGAGAGGGACTGTTCAGATTGAGAGGATGGTCGAGGATCGCGATGCCGGCTTCGCGCTGGTCGAACGAACCCGAGTAGTCCAGCGCCGACGCCTTGCCGCGGTAGCGCCCGGCGTCGAACTCCACAAGCCCTCCCGTGGTGACCGCTCGCACGTCCTTGATTCCCTGAGCGAACCGGGCCGACAGACCGGCGTATCCGCCCCATGGCTGGCCTCCGGCCTCGCTCGCCAACGGCGTGCGGTCCAAGACCAAGTCTTTGCCCGCGGCTGTAAAGGTCATCGTCCAGTCCTGTCGATAGGCGCCTTGGGCGTCCGGCGGCGAAATCTCGATGACGCGGTGCTCGGTGAGCACCGGGTCGCCGTCGGCCGGACGGTAAAGGAGGTCCATCACAACCTGAGCCGAGAAGTCAGGACGAGTTTGAACCCGCGCGTCCCGCCATTCGGTGCGGCCTGGGCTCACGCCGGTGACGGCATCCTCCTCCCAGTAATTGATACCGTTGATGAATTTCCAGGAGAACCAAAGGGCGTGGTGCCAAGGATGGTCCGGTGGGCGCTCCCACGTCAGCGCTGGTCCCCCGGGGAGCGCTACCGGATGGAAGAATGGCTTGGGTTGGTTGGTCTGGAAGTTGAACTGCCAGACAGCCTGGCCGCTTTGCAGCAGCGCAACGGACCCCGCGCCCCGCTGCCAAGAGCGGGCATCGGGCTCGGTGGCGCGAAGGGGCCCGCATGGAAGCAGCGGGCTAAGGACGAGGACCAGCCAAGCGACCGCGCGCACCGAGGGGAATCTGCGGCGTCGGCGTCCATCATCACGGGCGGCCTGCGGTTCTTTGCTCGGGCAGGCCGACTGATTCACGATGCGCATGGGTCCATTACAACCCGATTTTCCTGTTTTAGGAAAGGAGTATCCAGCGCCTAAAGCACGATCTCCTGCTTTGCGAAATCGAACGTGGCAACCTTCTTGTGCAAGAAAGAGAGCATGGCCATGTTCAAGGCCGCCTGCACGTGATACCCGAACTGCACATCGCTCACAGGCGTCTCCCGCGTCCGCACGCAATGCAGGAGATTCTGCCAGTGCGGATAGGTCGCGTCCATTTTGCCGGCCGGGATGACCTCCTTCTTATCCTTGCCGACACGGACCGTGATGCTGTCAAAACCGACATTCCATTCGCCCGGGTTGTCCAGGGTAATGGTACCCTTGTCACCGCGGATGGCCGGCTCGGTGATGTAGTCGTTTGCCAACGTGCAGGGGATTACGATCGACAGCTTTTCGGGATAGTCGAGGCACATGTTGAAGGTGTCCGGCACCTCACGGTCATAGGTATCGTATTTAAAAATGCCGCCTGAGGAGACCACCAGCGAGGGGATTTTGAGCCCAAGCGCGCTGACGAAGGGAGTGAAGACGTGGGGGAAAAGGTCCGTGCAAGGACCGCCGGCGTAGTCCAGGTATTTGCGCCAGGAGAAGAACCGATCCACTGTGAATGGAACCTTGGGAGCGTCGCCAAGAAACCCTTCCCAGTCGAGCTCTGGGCCCGGCTTGGCGTCTTTGTCAGGGATCGGCATCCGTTCTCCCCAGTCGCCCGCGCGGTAAAATCCCGCCTGCACGAGCTGCACTTTCCCGATGACGCCCGAGCGGACGACCTCAGACACCTTTTTCCATGCAGGGCTTGAGTTGCCCTGGTTTCCGATCTGGACGACGCGTTTGAGCTGCCTGGTTTCCTGGTAAAACTGCTTGCTTAGGGCGAATTGAGACCAGTGGCCCATCGGCTTTTCGCAGTAGACGTCTTTGCCCGCCCTGATGGCGTCGATGGCTTGCGGCACATGGAGTCGGTCCGGCGTCGCGATGCAGACAACGTCCACGTTCTTGTCAGCCAGGAGTTCGGTGTGTTTGGCGTAGGCTTTGGCGCCCGTCTGCTTGGCGGCTTCTTCCCGTCGGAACGCCCAGGCGTCGTTGACTGCGACGATTTGGGCTGACTCACCCCCGTCGATGAGTTTTTTGACCGTAGCCACGTGGCTCATACCACGGCCGCCCACGCCGATAAAGCCGATGCCCAGGCGGTCGTTCGCGCCGAGGACATTGCGGCTGGCGACGTACGGGGAGGCGACGGTGGCCAAGGCGGTTGCGGTTCCAGTGCTTTTCAGGAATTGGCGCCGATTCATGGCAGAGGACGATAAGAGTTCGGTGGACGGATTGCGATTCATTTCAGTTCTAGTTTATAGGGATATGATTCTACGCGCACGATATCTTCTTCGCGCCTAACGTGCCGGATGGGTCCTAGCGCGCTGTTTCATCGGGCTTGAGCCAGGGTGTTCCAGCCCAATACCACTTGAGCGGCTTCAGAGATTCGACGTGCCCGTCCGCAAAGGCCACCGCACTGCCCGCATTATGGCGCGGGTGCGGGCCGCCCCAGTTCGGATCGTCGTTGGTGACGCCCCCGCTATTGGGAGCATCGTTGCCCGGGTCGTGGATGATCCAGCAGCCGGGTTTTTCCGGCCTGGAGACGGTGACGCACTTGAGCGGGTCTTTCGTGTTGAGCGGCTTGGAGCCAGAGTCGCTGAGGAACATCGTGGCCGCTGGATTGAGTATGGTGGCATCGGTGCGGGAAGGCCATTTGCTGACGTCCCAGACGTTCGGCCAGTCGCAGCCTCCCAATTGGAAGTTCATCCCGTAGTTGGAGACCGTCTTGTCGAGCGCGTCGCTCGGGTAACTCTGCATGAACTCTTTGAATTTCTGGGTGCGTACGGGGCAGAGGAGGATGTTGGTGGTGGGTGCGTACGGTTTCAAAAAGTTGAACCAGGCTTTGCGAAAGTCGTTGTTGCCTCGCACCTGGAACGTATGAGGGTACCGGCCCGCGGAATCATCGGCGTAAATCTTGGTGGCGATACAGATTTGCCGTTGGTTACTGATGCAGGCGGCCGCCTGGCCTTTTTGCTTCGCTTTCGAGAGGGCGGGCAAGAGCATGCCCGCCAGGATGGCAATGATGGCGATGACTACGAGGAGTTCGATCAAGGTGAACCCCTTCAGGCGCTGACGGCTTAGGGGCGCTGAGGAAGATATCCGTGGTGGTGTCATAGGTGTTGTTCTTCTATCTATAAGCCGGTTGGAGGTCCAACTCAAGGGAAGAGGGCTTGTGCCCGCTTCCCTCCAGCGCCACGCGCGCAGCTAAGGCTTATGCAACCTAAAGAACCGCAGACTGTTCGTTGGTTGGACGGTTTTACTGTTGCCAACAACGTCCTCCACGGCTGACCAGGTGGCGCTGGGGACGTTGGGAGCCGATTCCAGGATGAAGCCGCTCGCGGCGGTCGGCCAGGAGAGGGTGATACCGGCGGTGGAAACCGCGTACGCCAGCCGAACCTCCGGGCTGCTGGGGACGGCCTGAGACAGGTCCTTGCCCGCTTGCCCGGCTTGGTAGATCCCGTAGACCTCTCCTGGCGTGAGCGCCCGCGCCCAGAACCCAAGGTCATCCATCTTGCCGTGCCAGTAACCTGCTGGACTTCCGGGCGCCTCACCCGCGTCATCCAGTTTGACGCCGATTCCGAGCGAAGGCATTGGAGGCGCGACCAGCGTTCCGTCATAGGCGGCTGATCCGACCTCCGCTCCGTTGTGGTAGATGTGCATGACAACCCCGTCGCAAACAAAGGCCACGTGTTCCCAGGACCCGAGTGGCATGGGGACGGTCTCGCGGGTCGAAGCGCTGCCGCCGCCGCTCATCGAGACGTAGTCGCTCAGTTGCCCGGAATCGGAGTCGAGCCCAAAATGGAACTGGCCCGCCTGGCTGCCGCCCCAGTTCTTGACGATGCTAGCCCAGGTCGGCCGGGACTCGGCCCAAACCCAGACGGACAGGCTCATCGTGGACACCGGTTTGGGATAGTCGGCAACCCGCGCGTACTGAGAGACCGCCGGCCCACCGAAACTCAGTGCCCCGCCGATCTTCCCCGTAATCCATTGAGAGTCGTCCCCCGCATAGCCGTTCAGGGCTGCCGGGCCGGATTTGCCCGTGGTGTCCGCCGCGGCGTCCCCTGTGGTCTCATCGAATTTCCAGTGGCCGATCAACCGGTCGGTGATGCCGGCCGCTACCACCAAGGCAGCGGAGCCCACAGCCGTTCCTACGGAGTTCGTCGCCGTCAGACGGTATGCGCCCTCGTCATCTGCACTCACCGAGGTGATCTTCAGTAGGGCCGTTTTGGAGCCCGTGATCTTTCCGCTATCGGTCAGGTCGACGCCGTTCTTTTGCCATTGGTAGGCTATCGGGGCGCTGCCTTCCACGCTGGCTTGGAACAAAACGGTCGAGCCCGGGCTTGCGAGTGTGGAGACCAGCGGCTGAGCGAAAACCGGCGGATCCAGTAATTGGATGTCCACGCCGGTCTTGTCGGAGGTCAGGTTGAACGGGTTGCCGGAATAAGCGCCCAGGGGTTCGCCTGCGTCCTGCTTGCCGTTGCCGTTCTGATCCATGAAGCATGTCACCTGGTATCCGTTCCCGCTCGGGATGGTAGGGATGGTATAGGCGCCAGGAGCATCGAAGGAATCCGTGTAGCTGGTTCCCATGGCCGCGATATCATCCGCCTGGATCACAGCATCCCCCTGAAGCTCAGCGCTGTTGCCGGCCGGGCTCAGGTCAGCCCCTGCGCCATCGTCGAAGTTCCAATACCCCGCTAACCCATCCTCGTTGCCCGTTAGACTGGCCCGCCAGTTCAGGCCGATCTCCGAGACGGACAGCGACTTTCGCCAGATTCGAATCTCGTCCAAGCTGCCTTTGGCGAACTCTCCAGCGCCGTTGAACGCGCCAAAGTAAACCTGCGCACTGTGGTTGGGGATGGGCACATCGGCGCTGTCCCTGCTGGCGACCAACTTGCCGTCCAGATAGCTGGCAAATCCTCCCTTGGTTCCCTGCTTCCAGGTCATGGTGACTTGGTGCCAGTTGCCGTCGGTCAAGTTCTTTCCCGCGTCGATCCCATCCACGCTGCGGTCGTTGGAGAGGATGTGCAGCCCGTTCCAGGTCGAGACGATAAATCCTCCGCTCTGCTGGCGCACTGCGGATTGAGAGATGCTTCCCTTGAACCAATACTGAATGGAGAGTTCGGAGCCCGAGAGGTCGGTCAGGGTGGTAATGGCGTAATCCCCCTGACCG
>ORMF012555408.1_pt1 | contig 10832 bp, 8 predicted proteins | sample 1779871 | NCBI WGS metagenome assembly ORMF01 (sample SAMEA104232316, study PRJEB22302) | groundwater metagenome | biome: forest; feature: aquifer; material: groundwater | place: USA | collected 2011-08-07 | depth 5.4 m
CCCTGCCCCTCCCGGGCGGCCCCCCCCGCGCCCCCGCCTGGGGCGGGAGCCGGCGGCGCCCCAGCCGCAATCAATTCCCAGGCAACGCCTATCGTCGTCAACGGCGTGATGTACCTGCCGGCGGCGGGCCGCGTCGTGGCGCTCGTGCCAGAAACAGGCAAAGAGATGTGGCAGCATCCGGTCAGCGGCGGCGGCCCCTCGCGCCGCGGCGTCGCATACTGGCCCGGCGATGGCAAGACGCCAGCGCGCATCGTTTTCGCCGCGGGACGCCGGCTCTTCGCGGTCAGCGCTGCTACCGGCGCTCTCGTCCCCGAGTTCGGCACGAACGGCGAAGTGGACATGGTGGTGCCCTACAACTCGGTACCGCTGATCTCCAGGAACGTCGTCGTGGTGGGAGCCAATACGCCGCCAGGAACCTTGGGAGGCATCGGCAACCCGCGAGCGTACGACGTCCGGACAGGCGCCAAGCTGTGGGAGTTCAGTTCGGTGCCGCAGCCGGGCTCTGTCGGCCACGAATCGTGGGAGGGCGAGAGTTGGAAGGGCCGCCTCGGCGCCAACGCCTGGCCCTTCTACTTCACGCTCGACGAGCAGCGCGGACTCGTCTACTTACCTTTGGCGTCGCCCATTCCCGGTGCGTATGGTGCGGATCGGAGAGGCGCCAATCTGTTTGGCAATTCGGTCGTCGCGGTCGATATCCAAACCGGCCGGTATCGATGGCACTTCCAAACCATTCATCACGACATTTGGGACCACGATCCGCCAGCGCCGCCAGGATTATTCGACGTCGTTCGCAACGGACGCACGATTCCAGCGTTGGCGCTGACCACGAAGTCGGGCTACATGTACATCCTGAATCGCGAAACGGGCGAACCGATCTTCGGGGTCGAGGAGCGGCCTGTTGCCAAGAGTGACGTGCCCGGCGAGCTGGCATTTCCTACGCAGCCGATCCCGGTGAAGCCGCCGGCGCTGGGGCGCGTCGACTTCAAACCGGAGGATCTGGTCACGGCGGCGGACACGACTCCCGAACACGCCAAAGCGTGCGCGGATTTGGTCGCGCAGCTCGGCGGCGTGTACAACGCCGGCCCGTTCACCCCTTGGCGGTACCGCGCCGACGGCGCACCGCCACCGACCACGCTCAACTTTCCTGGAGGGCTCGGCGGCGCCAACTGGGGCGGAATCGCGTTCGATCCCAATTCCAGATACATCTTCGTGGTCTCACAGGACTGGGGCGCGCTCGGCTGGGTCGAGAGGGCGCGCGCGGGCGCTCCTCTTCCTTATGACAAGGCGCTTCCCGATCGACCCGGCCAAAACCGCGGCAGCTTCGATATCCGAATGCCGGGCGGGGTCTGGCCTTGCCAGAAACCGCCATGGGGCCGTCTGACCGCTGTCAATTCGTCGACGGGAGATTTCGCGTGGCAGGTGCCGCTCGGCATCACCGAACAACTTCCTGCCGGCAAGCAGAACACCGGTCGGCTTGTATTGGCGGGGCCGATTGTGACGGCCGGCGGGGTGCTGTTCATCGCCTCGACCGATGACAACCGCTTTCGTGCGTTCGATGCAAGGACCGGGAAGGAACTGTGGATGACCGCGCTCGAGAAAAGAGGGAACGCCGACCCGATCACGTATCAGGGCAAAAATGGCAAACAGTACGTGGCCGTCGTTGCCACTGACATGCTCGCGGTGTACTCGCTGCCCTGAGGGATCTCTTCACTCAGACTCCCTCAGCGATTCCACGAGAATACGGCGTCTTCCTTTGCGGGGACGCCCTGAACCGCGCGAAGGATGATTCGCGCCGCGAGGAACGCGCCGGTCACTGAATCGCCGGATCCGCCGAGCGCGAAGAGGTGGTGCGGGAAGTTCCGATGCGCTCCGATGTACGGCAGTCCGTCTGCCGGCTCGGCATACGCCGCCTCCCATCCGAACTCCGGCCTCAACCCTGCAATCACCGGGTAGGTCAGCAGTGCCTCGTACATCAGCTGTCCCGTCCGCTGCACCAGCACGGCCTTCCGATTCCGTTCTGGTGTCTCGCGCTGATCGGCGCCGACGATGAGCAGACGGCCGTCACTGGTGGCGCGCAGATGGTGCCGAGGAGCTCGGGTGTCGCCCACGATCACGCCCGTCCGCATCGCGGCCTTCTTCATCGCCGCGCTAAGGGGCTCGGTAAGGGTGAGGTACGTCTCCTTGTGGGCAAAATGCCGGCGGAGCTGTTTGAACTCTGCTGGGGCCGACCCGGTCGTCACCACGACGGCCGTCGTGCGAACCGTCGCATCGCCGGTAGTCACTTCGGCGTCCTTTCGGCTGAAGCGAACCTTCCGGACGCGGGACTGTTCGAAGAATTTTGCTCCGCGCTTCGCCGCCGCCTGCGCAAGTCCAACTGTCGCCCTGTATGGATCCAGCGCGAATGCGTCGCCGACCTTCAACGCCGCGGGCGCATCAAGACCAGTCGCGCGCTGCAGCGGTTTCCGACCGAGCCACGCCACGTCGAGGCCCGCCTCCTCGCGGGCATCGTTCTCGCGGCGCAGGAGCCGCTCGCCATCGGCCGTGGCGATCGTCACCAGCGCGTACGGCTCCAGGCCCGCTTTGATGCCGAGGCGCCGCAACAACGCCGCGCCATCCAGCGCCGCCTTCCGCCACGATTCGAAGGCGCTTCGGGCGATTCGGACGCCGTGTGCGCCCGCCAGATCGCGGAACGCCGGTCCCGGCTCCGGCAGCAGCAGTCCACCGCTCCGGCCTGAGGCACCGTGCCCAACTCGCTGGGCCTCGAGCACCCGCACGTTCAGCCCGGCGGCCGCGCAGACGTACGCGGTGGTACAACCTGTCAGGCCGGCGCCGATGATCACGACGTCGGCGGCGGCCTCGCCTGTCGCCTTCGGATAGCTGGGGCGGCGCGAGTCCGGAAACTGGAGGAGCCAAGGGGAAACGCCGTAGCGGGTGCGCATCAGCAGCAACAGGTGGAAGTCGAAGTTAGAAGCTAGAGGGTGGAAGGTAGAAGATAAAGGAAGACAGTGGTTGCCTCAAGGTATCGGCGCATCGCTTTCCGCGCGGTCATCATAGTCGTTCCAGTCCTTCTTATCACCGCCGCGGGCGGCGCGTGGTGGCTGTACGTGCAGATGCGGGCAAGCTTGCCGCTGGTGGAGGGCAGCCGGCGGCTGGAGGGCCTCTCCGGCCCGGTCACGGTGGCGAGGGACGCGCTTGGCATCCCGGTTATCAGGGGCGCCAGCCGCGTTGATGTCGCTCGGGCCACCGGCTTTGTTCACGCGCAGGATCGCTTCTTTCAGATGGATCTGGCGCGGCGCCGCGCGGCGGGCGAGGTGGCGGCGCTAGTCGGGGCCCGCGGCATTCCCCTCGATCTCGACGTTCGGCTTCATCGATTCCGTTCTGTCGCCGCGCGTGCGCTCGCACTGCTTCGGCCCGACGACCGTGCACTGCTGGATGCGTATACCGCCGGCGTCAACGCCGGCCTGAACGCATTGGGCGCCGTGCCCTTCGAGTACCTGTTGCTCCGCGAGAAGCCAGGCGCTTGGCGTGCCGAAGACTCCCTGCTGGTCGTTCTGTCGATGTTCGTCACGCTGCAGGATACGAGCGGTTCGTACGAGGCGACGCGCGCGACCATTCACGACCTGCTGCCGCCGGAAATGTCGGCCTTCCTCTCACCCCGCGGCACCGAGTGGGACACCCCGCTGATCGGCGCTGCCTTTCAGATGCCCGCGATTCCGCCGGCGGCAGTGTACGACGCGCGTACGCGCCGTCGGGGCCGACCGCCCGTGACCAGGACGCCATCGCGCGAGGAGGCCTCGCGCGACCGCGAGGCGATGGCCATCGGCAGCAACAACTGGGCGGTGGCAGGCACGCTGACCGGGGACGGCGGCGCCCTGGTGGCGAACGACATGCACCTGGCCATCAGAGTGCCGAACACCTGGTACCGCGCGGCGCTCGAGTGGCCCTTCGACGTAGCTCAGGGCGGGCCGGCCGCCGGGTCCAACGACATGAACCGGCTCATCGGCGTCACCCTGCCAGGCGTGCCCTCCCTTGTCGTCGGCAGCAATACCCACGTCGCATGGGGCTTTACCAACAGTTACGGCGACTGGGGCGATATCGTGCTGCTCGAAACGAATCCTGCGAATCCGGACCAGTACCGGACACCGGACGGTTGGCGGCGATTCGAGGCGCACATCGAGACGATCGAGGTGGCGGGCGCCACTGCGCTCACGGAAACCGTCACATCAACGATCTGGGGACCCGTCATCGAACCCGACCATCGCGGACGGCCGCGCGCGTTCCAATGGGTGGCGCATTCGCCGGACATGCTAGCGTCGAGCCTGACGCCTGTGGAGTCGGCCCGCACGCTCGAGGAAGCGTTCGCGGAGGCCAATGGCGCCGGCACCCCCGCACAAAACTTCGTGGCGGCGGATCGCAGCGGACGGATCGGCTGGACGATTTACGGCAGCATCCCGCGCCGCGTCGGCTTCGACGGCTCCCTTCCTGCGTCTCGGGCCGACGGCACCCGCGGCTGGCACGGCTGGCTCGACGACAGCGAGTTCCCTCGCATCATCGATCCGCCGCTCGGTCGGCTTTGGACGGCAAACGCGCGCGTCGTGGACGGGGACATGCTCGAGAAGATCGGCGACGGCAGCTACGAAGTGGGGTCGCGCGCGCGGATGATCCGCGAGCGCCTGCTCGCGTCGGACCGGTTTTCTCCCCAGGATCTGCTCGACATCCAGCTCGATGCGCGCGCAACGTTTCTCGAGCGATGGCGCGAGCTGATGCTGTCGGCGCTCTCGCCCTCGGCACTGGCCGGCAATCGCGTGCGCCAACACGTGCGGCGGGTTCTCGAGGAGGAGTGGACCGGCCGCGCGTCGCCCGAATCCGGCGCCTACGCGCTGGCGCGCACGTTTCGCGATCGCGTGTCGGATCGCGTGTTCAATTTTGTGCTGGCCGACTGCTACGAAAGCGACGAGGACTTCGACTATTCGAGGGAACGCAAGCGCGAGGGACCGCTCTGGCGGCTGGTCACCGAGAAGCCCCGGCACCTGCTCGATCTCAGCTACGACTCATGGGATACGCTGCTGGTCGCTGCGGTTGACGACGTGGCGGATGAAGCGCTCAGCGGCGGCATGTTTGGAGCGCCGTCGGCGCGGCGCTGGTCGGAGCTGAACGCGGTGGAATACAAACACCCGATCACGCTCACGACGCCGATTCTCAGCCGTTGGCTGGACATGCCAAAACACGATCTGCCGGGCGATCTCTACACGCCGAGAATGGCCTGGGGGGCGGTGGGCGCGTCGGAACGAATGGTCGTGTCGCCCGGCCGCGAGGCCGAGGGGATCATGCACATGCCGACCGGCCAGAGCGGGCATCCGCTCTCACCGCATTACGCCGACAGCCACGATGCGTGGGTCAGGGGCGAGCCGACACCGTTCTTGCCGGGACCGGCCGCCCATACGCTGACGCTGACTCCGTAGCGACCGGCACGCCGTTCACCATCAGATAGTCATAGGTCATCGTCATCTTCGACATACCGGCCATCCGGATCTGCGCCGTCGACTCGAATCGCACAGGAACGCGCACGCCGCCCACGCGCCCGTAGTAGCGGACGACGTCGACGCGCTTGGTCCAGAAGGAGGGGTTCTTCGAGAGCTTACCTTCGATGCGCAGAAGGTCCGCAGCGTCGTCCAAGAACGCGGCCCCATCCACCAGCAGCAGATGACGTCGCCTGGGCGTGATCAACAGCTTGGTCACGCCCGGCTCCGTCGTTGCCCCGGCCTGGAGGCGATAGTTTTCGGTACTGACGGAAGAGGCGTCGCGGGCGGAGTCGCGTGCCGTGGTGAGGCCGGCTTCGTTTTCGAGGAACGGCCGCAGGACCCTCTTGAGGATGTACTCGGAGCCGCCCTGGTCAATGATGCGGTACGTGAACCCGCGCTCCAGGTCCAGCTCCGTCTCGACGAGGAGCCACGCCTCTTTCTTGAAGCGTCCGTTGTAGGCTTCGAGGCGGCGCGTGCCGCGATACTGGGTCAGCGGGTCGTCGTGGCGCGACAGAAAACGCTGCACCAACGGATCATCGGGTGCCGCAGCAGGCACTTGTGTCCATGTGAGGGCCCCGAAGCCCATCCATAGCACCAGAGCCTGAATCACCGCGAATCGCGTGCACATTCCCACACCGCCTTGATGACGTTCGCCTCCCACGGCCGATAAACGCAGCCGAGGCAGGACGCCGGCGCAAGTGTGCGTGCAAATAGAGATCCGCGCTGTCTAAAACAGAACGCTCCAGGAGAGGGCCAGACCGCCAGCCGCGGCCGCCGCCTGGGACGGGGGCCTGCGGTAAATCGCGGTGCGGCCGGGGATAAGCGCGTCGACGCCCGTACCCAGCAGTGCCCATATGCCGCTGGTCGCGAGCGCGAAGCCGACCGCCTCGCCGCCGTATTCGGCAATGAACGACAAGCCCACCGCCAGCCCTATCGCGCCGCCGATAATCGCGCCGTTCTTTACCGAATCGCCGCGCCGGTCGATCCGGACGACCGAGTCGAGCGGGATCTCGCGCACGACGTTATCGACGCGCAACTTGAGCGCGGTCGGTCCCAGCTCGAGCAGCTCGCCCACGATGTCCTCGCCTGTGAGCGGGATCAGGATGACCTTCTCAACCCGTCGCGTTCGATCTTCGGCATCCTGCGCGGACACGGTCGATACCGCAATCAACAGAAGCACGCTCGCGATCACGACGCGTTGTTTCATACGTCTCGGCCCAATCCGTCAATCCCCCAATTCCCCGATCCCCCAATTTCCCAATTCCCCAATCCCTGGCCCGCTTCCACCTTCTTAGATCAGCAGCGCATCTCGCGCGGCGATGACGCGTTCCTGCGCTTCGGCAACGGTGATGCCGAGGGACGTGAGATGGCCCATCTTTCGGCCGGGGCGCGGATTGGACTTGCCGTACAGGTGGAGTTTCACGTCCCCAAAACGGCAAGCGGCTGCCCAGTTCGGTTCCTCGCCGTCCGCCCACAGATCGCCCAGCAGGTTGGCCATGGCGGCAGGCCGAAGCAGCTCGGTCGCGCCAAGCGGCAGCCCGCAGACCGCTCTGACCTGCTGCTCGAACTGGCTGGTCACGCAAGCGTCGAACGTCAGGTGGCCGGAGTTGTGGGGCCGTGGCGCCAGCTCATTCACCAACAGCTGGCCGTCGGTCGTCAGGAAGTACTCGACGCACAGCACGCCGACGTACTGCAGCTGCTCGAGGATCGCGCGCGCGATCTCCGCGGCCTGGCTGGCCGCGGCGGCCGGGATCTGCGCGGGCGCTGTGGTGAGGTCGAGGATGTGATCGCGGTGGCGATTCTCGAACGGCGCGTAGGCGGCGATCTCCCCGTCGAGGCCGCGGGCCGCAATCACCGAAATCTCCGCCTGCAGGTTGACAAACTTCTCGACGATCGCCTCCTGGTGGCCGATGGCGTCCCAGATGTGCTCGACGTCGGCCAGCGCAGTGACCTTGTGCTGCCCTTTCCCGTCGTAACCGAACGCCACGGTCTTCACCACCGCAGGTGTGCCCACGCGTGTGACCGCGGTCCATAATTCGTCGAGCGTCACGGCACACGCAAACGGGACGGTGGGAAACCCGTGGTCGGCTAGAAAAGTTTTCTCGCGCGTGCGCTGCTGCGTCGTGTGGAGCGCCATGCCGCTCGGCCGCACGGGCGCGAATTCCTCGATCGCGTCCACGGCTTCCGTGGGCACGTTCTCGAACTCGAACGTGACGACCTGTACCTGCCGGGCGAAGGCGCGCAGCGCGTCGATGTCCTCGTACGACGCGGTCACCTCGAGGTCGGCCACGTGGCCCGCAGGCGTGTCTTCGTCTGGAGAGAAGGTGTGAACGCGATATCCCATGCGTCGAGCGGCTATCGCGAACATGCGCCCGAGCTGCCCGCCGCCGAGGACGCCCAGCGTGGCACCAGGCCCGATGACCCGCGTCACGGCAGCCGTTCCTGCCGGACCCGGCCAGTCTGTTCTTCCCGGAACGCGCGCAGCTTGGCGCGGAGCTCGGGGCGTGACGTGGCCAGGATCGATGCCGCCAGTAGGCCGGCGTTGGTGGCTCCGGGCTTGCCGATAGCCATCGTGCCAACGGGCACGCCGCCCGGCATTTGAACGATTGAGAGGAGCGAATCGAGGCCCTGCAGCGCGGCGCTCTGGACCGGCACACCGAGGACCGGGAGCGTCGTGTGCGCCGCGACCATCCCGGGCAAGTGCGCAGCTCCACCCGCTCCTGCGATGATCACCTGCAGCCCGCGCTCCTCGGCACTGCTGGCGAACTCCGCCATCCACACCGGCGTGCGATGCGCCGACACGATATGGTGCTCATGGGCGATGCCGAACTGCTCCAGCACCTCCACCGCGTGCTTCATCGTGTCCCAGTCCGACGACGAGCCCATGACGACGGCAACGAGCGGCCGATCCACCCAGATATTCTAAGGTAGGCGGACCTGAAGGTCCGCTTCTACGACAGCCCCGCACCGAACATCGTTCCGACTATGCCACGCCATGTAGGGGCCGGGTCTTTAGACTCGCCCGACGCATTTCCTCAATCATTAAACGACGCAAATACGATCATGAGCATGGCGAGAAAGGCGCCTACCCCGGCCGCGACGCCGAGGCCGACCGCCTTGCCCGTACTCAGGCCGCGCTCGTCCGGCTCGAGCGACCGGATCGCGTCGTAGCCGATCCGCTGCGGTGGAACAGGAACCCGCGTCTTCGGCAGCACGACCAGCGCGCCGGGGGTCACCTGCATGAGCGTCGCCTTCACACGCTGCCCGCCATTCAGCCGCAAGATGACAGTCGCCCCCGGCGCGAGCCTGCCCGCGAAGTCGCGCCACACCTCGGGTGGCGTCTGCGCCGCAGCTCGAACCGGGAGGCCGAATAGCAGGATCAGCGACACAACGACGGCGTTCCTAAAAAACATAGCGGACTCCCTGCCTTTTGGTTTGGTGGCGCAGCGCTTTAGCGCTGCGGACGCGAAGCAGCCCTGAGGGACTGCTCCACCGGGAATATCGCCAACCCCGCTCCATCAGAAATCAACTCCGACGCCGCCGCGCCACGTGAACCCGATCACTCCCGGCGAGCCGACCATGAGGCGGGCGTCCGTCCGGATGAACGCGCGCTCGTTGACGTAGAACTTGAAGCCACCGCCCACGAACGGACGCACCTCGACCGACCGTTCGGTTTCGGTGCGTATCAGCGGCGGGAACGGGGGCTGTGAACCGCGCAGCGGTAACGGTTCCTGCAGCTCGCGCCGCTCACGCTGCCAGTCAACCAACACTCCGGCGGTCAGGAACGGGTGCACCCACGAGTTCTCGAGGAACTGATACGTCGCCGCACCGGACGCCTGTGTACTGCGCACGTGATGCTCGGCGAAACGGTAGGTGGGAAACGGCTGCCCCGGCACGTCGACGCGCTCCTGGCTGTAGAACCTGCCTTCGCCGGCAGCCGTCAGCGCCACTTCGGTTTTTAGATGAGTGGTCCAGTGCCGGCCAACCTCAAAAGAGACGGCGGGCACGTCGTACCAGTCGTTCCACTCGCCGGCGGCCGGCGACTCGTTGCCGGCCAACCAGGCGACCTTAACCGCCGCATCCCAGACGCGCGGGCTCGACGGTGTGAGTACCAGCTCTTGCGCGCCGGCACGTGAGGCGGCGACCAGCTGAACGGCGGCGATGACAAAGACTGCAATCCCCCGCATCTCTCGGACCCTCAGTTGAACGAGGACCGCTCACGGCCACCTCCCATCACGACCGCCGGCCGCGATACCGGAGCGCGAGCGCCTCTGCCCGGTAATGTGCCGACTGCCCCCAGATCGGCTCAGGGTGTACATTACGAGCATGAGCTCGGTTGCTGTTCGTCTGCTCCCCCTCGTTACGGCGCTCGCTCTATTCTCCCTGCCGACACACGCCCAAGCGCCGCCTGCGGCACCCGCACCCGTCACGTTCAAGGTGCCGTATCGCATGGTGAAGCTGGCCAATGGTCTGACCGTCATCCTTCACCAGGATCGCACCGTACCCGTCGTCTCAGTGAACCTCTGGTACCACGTCGGCTCGGCCAACGAGAAACCGGGACGGACCGGCTTCGCGCACCTGTTCGAGCACCTGATGTTCGAGGGATCGAAGCACGTACCTGAAGGCGAATTCGACTCGCTGCTCGAGGGTGCGGGCGGCAGCAACAACGGATCGACGACGCCGGATCGAACGAACTACTACGAGGACGTTCCGTCGAATGCACTGGAGCTGGCGCTGTTCCTCGAGTCCGATCGTATGGGCTACATGCTCGACACGATGACCCCGGAGCGCGTCGATGGCCAGCGCGACGTGGTGAAGAACGAGCGGCGCCAGAGCTACGACAACCAGCCGTACGGGATGGCATCCCTCGAGCTGGACAGCATGCTCTATCCGCCAGGACATCCGTATAGCTGGCCCACGATCGGCCACATGGAGGATCTCACCGCCGCGACGCATGCGGACGTGGTGGAATTCTTCAAGAAGTACTACGTGCCGAACAACGCGAGCCTTGTCGTGGCCGGCGACATCGACCTCGATCGGGCCGAGGCGCTCGTGCGGAAGTGGTTCAGTGAGATTCCGGGGGGAGCACCCGTCGAGCGGCCGACGGTTCCTGCCGTTCGCCTCGACACCACGAAGCGCAAGACGATCAAGGATCGCGTGCAGCTCCCGCGGATATATCTGGCCTGGATCTCGCCGAAATCGTTCGCGTCTGACGAGGCGGCGCTCGATGTGGCGGCATCGGTTCTGGCGGGCGGCAAGAATTCTCGCATCTACAAGCGGCTGGTCTACGACACGCAGATGGCGCAGGAC
>ORMF010552015.1_pt1 | contig 10831 bp, 3 predicted proteins | sample 1779871 | NCBI WGS metagenome assembly ORMF01 (sample SAMEA104232316, study PRJEB22302) | groundwater metagenome | biome: forest; feature: aquifer; material: groundwater | place: USA | collected 2011-08-07 | depth 5.4 m
ATTCTTATTCAAAAATGCCTCAGAATCGAAATAAATTTAAGTGTAAATTTATAGCTTCCAATATAATAATTTTTATTTTAAAGGGAACAAATAAAGTGTGCTCGGGAGTGGGAGGGGGGGGGGAGGGGGAGGGGCGGCATTGCTAAATTTTGAATTTGAAAGCTTCACTCGCTGCTAAATTTCCAGGGAATATTTTCAGTTTCTTTAAATTTTACTGATTTCGGTAGGAGATCTTTCATGATCTCTTGTTCGAGGAAGTTCGTCCACTCACATTAGAAGGCAGATTTAGATTATCATGGAGTAAATATATGTAAGGTACAATAAAATAAATAAGAATATATGGTGAATAATTTAAAAGTTTGCTTAATATTAAAATTATATATATAATTCAAGGGGGTTCGGGGGGCGAAGCCCCCCGAAGCTGAAAATTTTACAAAATTTGAATCAAAAAGTATAGTTTTCCAATGATTTAAGGAACCATTTAAGGTTATTTATCTCAAATTATATTTTAAATTTGCCTGGCTCAAAAAATCTGGGGGAGGGGCAAGATTTCAATCTGGGGGGGGGGCAGTTGCCCCCCCCCTGGCCCCCCTTGTTTACGCCACTGGTATCCATACAAGTATCTTATAGATAAAGTTATATCCAAATCTTATAGATATACGTAAGATTAACTTGACGACAGTGAGGAGGATCAATAAAAAAGTAACTTTAGAATTAAATACTACATGTTCATTGAACGCAAATTTATTAGTTTGGTCATATGATTCGAAAACTATTTTTAGTGTACATGTATATTATAGATGCCGGTAGAATAAATAATTAAATAGATCTGAAATATATACACGTAGAGAACTTATTTGATAATTTGAACTATCATTTTGGCATTTAATGGTAAAACTCAAAAGTTATAAATGGGATTTGGGCAAACTTGAATATTTGTTTTGCTAGTTTAGGTGGTTACTTTGCCATATTTTCTTTTAGAAGCTATTTTAAATTGACTTATTATTTTTATTTTATATCATTGAAATTTTTATTTAGTTTGTCTTATGTATTTTATTATTCAAGATAGTTATGACAATCTTATTTTCTAGGTCAGAAATGCTGAAAATTTTCCACTATTTATCAAAACATTTGAAAATTTAAATACTAATCTAGATGTTCTTGAAGCAATGCAAGCTTTTGTGGCTCCGCACATTTAATAATTCTAATGAATTTAACAATTGAATTGCATTGGAGAATCGATCATCATTAAAATTGATTATACATGTAGCAATTTCTGATTTTTATCTATTAAAACTAAGCAATAATGCGAAACAATTTTGAATAATAGATAAATAAAAATAACCAAATGGAAGAACATGCAGATATAGCGTGGGCTGGGGCAACTGGACTTTCAACAGGGCCCCATTCTAGCGAATCAAGGAACAAGTTTATTAGCCAGAAAGAGAATTCAATTGATTTCTTTGCAGAAATAAATAATCAATCTTGTCTTGGCAGTTTAGATGAACATGCATCAGATTCAACAGGATTTTCCCAATTTTGCCAGAAAGCAGAAGGCAGGTTTCCAGAATTGGTGAAACATAATGATCATTCCTTACTAGAATTGGTAAATAAAAGAGAGGAATTAGCTCAAAAACAGAAGAGAGAAGAATCCTCTCATTCTCATTCAATTTTGAGCAAGTTAGAAACTATAGAAACCCCAAATATAAAACCTGGCCAATATAATCAAAAAGTAGTGACGGGCGAAGGAATAGTTACCAAACTAACACAAAGGCCCAAAAATAAACAGAGACTAGGAAATGCACATGTTCTCGATTCCAATCATAACGGTTTATTAAATCGTTCAAACTATTTAAGCAAGTCACCAAAGACGAGTTGTCTGGCAGTTCAAAGTCGTCACAATCAAATTGAAGAATCCGAGTTACTGTCAGAAACTTCATTGAAAACTACTCTTAAACCCTCAAGTTTTAAACCAACTTATTATAAATCAAAAGGATTCTTCCTAAATCACAAAGAAACAGAGGAAAATCTTTTACAAATTGCCACCTATAGAAACATCAATATTGAGAATTTTCCCTCAAATCAACCCAGGATTGATCCAACAGAACTTGAATTTCTTAAATTTTCAAGCCCCTATAATGAGTTTTGCTTGATGCTGGAAACAGAAGAAAATGCTAGTTTGGGTAGTAATCCATGCAATTCGGACTGGGAGATTAAACTTATTCAGATTCTTATGAATTGGCCAAAATGCCAGATGAATATGATAGTTTCCAGACAAATAGGAACAATAAATAATAATAACAATAACCAATCTCTTGATCCATACATGTTTCGCAACACGTGTATTTCGAAGATCATTCAGCATTTGCCTGAGTTAATGACTAAGTCAAATTATTGGTTGCTTAATTTATCGAGACTTATTGATAAATTCTGGTCATTCATCTTTTCGACTAATCTTACCAATATGAATCAGTGTTTTGTCAGAGTCCAAATTCAGGTTCCAAAGAATTATACTACCCGTAGTAATAATTACAGCATAGTTCAAATTCTGTTACTTGATTATCATGCGGTTATTTCCAGTATTGAGATATATAAAGGAAAAACAGCTAAAACAAAAAAGAAGCATGATTTTGCAGTAACGAGACAACTCAAAATAAATATTATTTCGCATCAAGTTGCAGAAGTTAAAGTTCTTGATCAAATAATGAATCCGGTGGAAGATGCAGATGCAGGCAATCAAATTCAGTCTCAATCAAGAAAATCAAGATTAAAGTGGCAAGTTCCTCCTAGAGAATACTTGTGTATGCTTGCTAAGACAAAGTCCACCTTACATTATTTTTTAAAATTCAAAAGATTAAGTCTGGTAAGATAAAGTGATTTGATAGATTTTTTTGATTGACATCTTTATGTAGTATTTAGTGTTATTCACTTTTTACCTGAGGGTTGCAGTTTTATAATTAAATCAATCCAAAAAGAAATGAAAATATTTTTCATTTATTGAATATGCTTAGAATTGGATTGTAGTTAGGGGATGGGGGCCCATCACTTTACTTTTAATTGTTGTACAAATCATAGATAAAAAATATATAAAGAACAAATGACGAGAAATAAAAATCAAATTTAAAATGAATTAAAATGTCAATTAAAATAAATTTTCAAAATTTAGTACATATAATATTTAAAAAGAGAAACCATTTCATTATTTCCCTCAAGATTAATTTCTTATCTCTCACCTTGGCCAAATTAATAAAAATTCGGAGATTTAATCGGAAGCTATTGGGAGTAGAAATCCAAACTAGGAAAATTGTTTTAAACACGACTCAAATTTCTAAGTAAAATATTGGCATTAAAAAGTACCTCTAATAGAATGACTACAACGCCTTTTTAATAAAACAGAGATGAAAATTTAAAAAATAATAGTATAAAAATAATTATTTCATTGTTATTTGAAGAAATAAAATAATAATAATAATAATAATAATAATAATAAAATAATAAATCTTCAATTATTAAGCAATTAAGAAATTACCAAAAAAGTTCTGAAAACAGTAAGACACTGATAAAAGAAACATTTTGATAAAAGAAACTTTGTTCAAGGGATACTGAGAAAATAATTCTTAGAAAAATTAATATGCTTATTTCTTTGAATTTTAGTTTTTATGAAGTATTGAGCAACTTTTCGTATTAAGAACGAGAAAAGATTTAAATATTAAATGAAAATGTAAAAGAAGTGTGCAGAATTTAGCGAAGTTTGCACGTTTCTTTCATATTTTCAGATAATAGATGATGATTTCCCTAGGATTTCCCTAGATTTTCTAACAAATTTCGGAATCAAAATTGACCTTGTTTTATGATCTTAATATAATTTTATATCTTTGCCCTAAATTGTCTTAAAACTGCGAAAAATTTTGAATATAAAGAAACTCTACTTATTATATAGAATTCTCAATTTTACTATATGCAAGAGTAATATAAATTGAACCTAGTATACATTGGATTAAAATAACATCTGAATGCTCTGAGAATTGAGTGTATCCCAGATTTTACAGACCTCGGTCGGATATCGGTCAGACCTAGATAGTCCCCCTGAAAAGCATTTATTCTAGACTATAGAATCAACTCATATGGAATTAACAATAATTGAGTAGAATGAACATGCTTTGGTCCTTTAATTCTGAAAATATCTTGCTTGGGCGTTATATAAAGCACTGAAATCTTAAAGTCAAGCACTCCTTTCTAAAATTACGTTTAAGCCGTAATAAACATTTACATGTAAAAGCAACGAACTCTTTTCTGAATACTCTACGAGAGAATGCACAATGGCCGGCGAGATTTAATTTGACACATTTTGGATTAACGCAATTCCAAATGCTAAATTAATTTATGCCTCATTTTTTAGAATACTCAAATTCACGATTGCACACAATAAGCTAATTCCATTTCGAAGGAATAAGACAAATATTGATTAATTATTTATTTCAAAGTGAATTCTACAGAATTAAAAGTTTCACTTCTAAGCAATTTGAATGTAAGCGAATATAAGGCGGAGAACATATACTATATGTGGGATATTGGCAAAAGATTTTACTATTAAAATTTTAAGATTCCTGTTTTTCAAAGTTTCAAGTATTTTAAAAATTAAAAATAGAAAGCAATAAACAGTGGAAAAGCTGAAAACCAGGATTTGTTTTGATTTTACTTCAGTTCAGTCATTCGAATTTGCTTACTTTTTCTAGGCATATTTAAATTTTTGGTTTGTATTGATTTTCATTTCAATTTTAAATTTGGCTGGCATATTTTATAATAATTATTTTAGACGGCTAAGTTTATTTATTTTTAATCATTATTGGGTCGGTTTTTAAAAATTGCTAATAGTTACATCATATTGCCAAAAATCATAAAAAGACTCTATCTATTTTAAGTCAAAATGCATTTGGCCAGTGGCTTAGCCGGGAGGAACCAGGGGTAGGTTCTCCCCCTCCCTCGAAACCGGAAAAATGAGTAGGCAAAGGCAAAGGCCCTCCCCCACCCGAAAATAGGAAAAGAAATTGTAGAAAATTCAGTAAAATACTGATTTTCTATAAAATTTCAAAATTTTCTCAAGCGTCGGGGGGAGTTAGACCCTCGAACTGGAGATTTTTTGCTTACTTTCTATTGACAATGTGCCTTTTTTGAACGAAAAAATGCAGATTTCGTTCGAAAAATATAAAATTATCGTGAAAATCGAATGAAAAGCTCAGTTTTTTGGTGTTATAATTTTTTTAATTTTCGCAGTACTTTATGAACCGGCCAGCTGGTTCTCCCCTCTAAAAAAATCATGGATACACCATTGATTGAGCTACGCCCCAGAAAATACAAGAATTCTTGCTACTTAAATTCAAAAGAAAATCATTAAGTTAATCCAATAATTATCGATAAATATACTCTCAAATTACTAATATATGCATAATACGTTTATGTATTAGATGTATTACATATATAAAATGCACCAGTACTTTAAAATAAAATTTTTGATGACGTATTGATATAAAAGTAGCATAGAGAAAGAATGGAAATTTTTTTGAAATTTCTGAATTTCTGAACAAGCACTTTAGGCAAATGCTTCCAAAATATGCTCTTCCCAAATAATTTGACTCGAGTTCTTTTAATGAAGTAACTATAGTTTCTTGCTCGGGAAAGCATTTATTGCCGATCAAATACGATCCGAATGATTTTAAATTACCATGATTTTTATTAAAATAATAAAATATGATTTTATTCTGATCGAAATTTAAATGATTGCTTCTAGCAGAAATTTAAATTATAAGTCTAGGTTACTTTATGACTTGGCCATAAATCACGATTAATTTTAGTCATTTTGGAAAATGTTCACATTTATTAAAATAATTTTTGGTTCAATATTGTAATACAATGCGAGTATATAGAGACCGTACAAATAAATTTCCTCTTGAAATATATACTCGTATAATTAAATGCAATTATGATATTACATATGTATTGTAGGTAGCTTTGATAAATTTGAAGCAGCGGAATTGATACGCTGTGGAGATTTGAATGAAGAAAAGCATCCTTCATTTCAGGATTTAAAGGAATCTGAAAATTGCCCTATAACTATTAAAGAGTTTTATCGGTTTCGAGTTGAAATTCCTACAGACACATTAATATATGCAATTCCATACAATATCCATTTTGAAGCAGACAATCATAATATTAATCGAAATAATAATGAAAATCAAAATGCCCCTAATAACATTGATATTCCTCAACTCTCAACAAAACGACACGATCCTCCAAATAATTGGGAAGAACAAATAATTCCAAATAATTCATTCATTAATATTCATACACCTCCTCATGTACAAGCTCCGAACGGTAGAGTGAGTGGCGAAACTCATCAAATTCATAGAGTTAATAATTTTTGGGGCGTGGGAATACCATTTGAAAGAAGAAGCGAATTTCCAGATGATGATATTCTAAGCAATCATGGATTAGAATTAGAACTAGACAACCGAGATTTTTCGTGTATTCGAATCAGATGCAGACATTGTAGAATCCATATTTCTATGACAGATAAAGAACTTCGTACTGCCCTTTCCAATGGGAATCGAATAAATGAAAATCTAAAAACGATTCGAAAGAGGATTCATGTTGCAAATTCTTGTTGTAGAAGGTTCAATTCACCCGGCCATTCAGTGCGATTCTCAACACAAACAACTTCAACTTCACAAAGTTTACTGTTTAACGGTATCATCATTATCAGAGGGGTTGAAATTCTGCTTTATCGATAAAGCAACTTTCTCAAACTAAAGAGTATTCCTACAAATAATAAATCAAGCTTAATTCTACACCTATAGTAGGTGTTAAATCTAAAAGCAGAATAAAGCAACTTGCTTTATATAAAGCAGAATAAAGCAATTTTTAAAAAATAAAGCAATTTTTGAAAAATAAAGCAATTTTTGAAAAATACAGCAAATTAACAAACTAAGACTCAAATAAAGAGTGAACACGTATCGAAATCCCAAAAATTATTCTAGACAAAAATTCTGCTATTAAATTTATTATTCTTTAGTTTCTATGAGTTACAATTGGTATAGCCCTAGAACCGAAAACCCCCGAAGGTTATATCATCTAAAGATTTTAAATATAAAGCGTGATTCATATAAACTTAATTTGAAATACAAAATTGAGCGTCTTCTCATAAATTAATCAAAGGATTTATTTATACAAACATTCTTTTATTCTAAATATTGCTATCATTATATAAATTACTAGAATATTCACTATAATCGATATGTTTTTTCTTAAAGAAAAATTAAAATTCGTTAAATATAATTTAAATTAACAATTAAATTCCTGGTAAAATTCCTATTTTCGACATATAATCGAGACGAAATCGAATCTGATTTTTATAATTGCAATTATTTCAAATGCAGAATAATTTAAAGAATTGCAGAATAATAATTCAAAGAATAATTTATGAATAATTTTCATTTTTGAAATATATTAAAAATATACACAATTTTATCGAATTCTTGTTTTAAAAATCAGGCTTATTAAAATTGTCTTAGAAGATTTTAATTTATTTTGATTAATTCAATAATTAATCTTTAGAATTAATTTATATATATATATAATATTAATTCTAAAGATTAATTATTAAATTAATCGAAATAATGAAAATCTTCTAAGACAATTTTAATAAGCTCGATTCTTAAAAACAAGAATTCGAAATTTTTTTGTATATTTTTAATACATTAAATTATGAAAATTATTCATAAATCTTTATTATTTGTAAATAAATATAATTTATTTTAAACTCACTCCATATGTCAAATTCAGCTAATATTCCTTGCTTACTAATTCAATTCATATTCTCTTTTCGATTCTCTTACTTTCCAAGATCTTTTTGCCAAGATACTCATTACCGGTATCTCAAAAATACTAGGATCATGTGTTTTAATGGAAGGAATTCACTATAAAAATAAAGCAACTTTTATTGCTTTATTTTTGTGAAAATAAAGCATAAAGCAACTTGCTTTATAAAATAAAGCAATTTTTCCTAAAAAATAAAGCAGAATTTCAACCCCTCTGATCATTATGAATTCTGATTAGAAATTTCAAACAGGGGCCTACCGTAATAAGGTTCAAACCGAACTATTAAGGCCCGCTGGTGAACGTTCCGAAGTTCGGTAGGAAATTTAGAATATTCTCAGTATCAAAGAATCAAACTGAATTTTTATTTAAATTTTGTTAAATTTGCTCGTAACTTCGATTTCTCTTTAATGAAAACCAAAAATTTTCCTGCTTTGAAAGAAATAGCTACTTCGTTTTAAAAATAATTTCTTTGGGAATCTGTTACATGAACTAGAATAAATTATTTTTTGGTAGGAAATGAATTAATCATTGTTAAATGAAATAAATAAATTAAATGAATCAGTTATTATCTCCACTTTTCTTTCCAATCGCAAAAAGGAGCAGGAATGGGCCTGGCCTAAATTGTATTCCGTTGACATAACAAATTCCATCTTTTAATTTTACTCATACTTGAGTTAAGTAAAAACATCATCAAAAGTCAGATTATTTATAGTCAGGTCTCCAATTAGATTGCCATTAGCGATATTCTTATGAAGAATCTTTTTATAGTAATTTAAAAAATTTATATATTCTAGTCTTGGAGAATTAAATTTAAAATTTTACATTTTCTTTAGAATTATTTGATTTAATTTAATTACGATAATTATCTATAAATTTTTTATTATATTGAATAATTAATCACTGAAAATCTTTACCCCATTTTTTACCACAATTCATACCCCAATTTGCCCATAAATCTTAGCAAAAGCAAAAGCATTAGATTTTTCATAATTTACTTCAAATTCTTCAGAAAACAAGCGGACGTGATAATTATCAGGATATTTGATTCATAATTAAAATTTTCTTACTTCGTAATTACTTAATTTGCTTTCTTTTACTAAAATTTGATCGGCACAATTTGGTTTACTACCGGTAATCCTATTTTTCTGCAATCTTCTTACCATAGACTGTTATATTTTCCTAATTATTTCATATGTAAACACATAGTTTTTATTTTTGTAAATTGCGCTCAATTAGAACATATTCTTAATATACAAATCTGTCTTGTAAAGTTTCTCAAGGAAATAGAATCATGCTTGTGTTGAATGAATAGGCGGAATAGCTTCAAATTTTGTGGGCTTATCAAATATTGAAACTAGCCATGAGAATTTATCAAATTATGGACAGATACACGAGCAAGGGCATGCGATCTATTCAATTGCAGGTAGCACTTCTAGAGGAGAACTACCAATGAACCTAATTAGATCAAATGAATCTCACCAAGAAATAGAATCCGTTTTAAGACAAAGAAGTGATATGAATAATAATCAAAGCCAGCCCCTAAATAATAGAGATACTAGAACATCTAATTTTTCTAGTAATGAAAGTCAAAGATCCCAATTGACCACTTACAGGTTTAATGACAGGACAATGAATAGGAACGTCCCATCAGCTGGTCAAACAGGAATGACTCTTGATGAATTCGAACAGCAGACTTCGATCGCCCAACAGGCAGAGGAGTTTCCTCTGGGGGTTTGCTGGAGATGTCAAATTTCACCTCGAAATTGTATATTTCTATCGTGTGGCGATTTATTGATGTGTTTTCGCTGCGGAATGCAATATGAAAATAGAGCTTGTCCCCAGTGTCATCAGATTATAATACAACCAATTAGAGTTTATGTTGCCTAGAATTATTTTAAATTGAAAAATAATTAATATTAATTAATAATCTATTCATATTAACACCTTCAAATTTTAGCTTTCTTACTCGATTTAAAAAATCATTTTCTTCTATGATTGGATTCATCATTATAAAGTAATACTCAATTATCAAATTCTTGATTAATTCATTAATAGAAAACTAATCAGAAACGCATTCAGAAACGCAAACGTTTAAGCGCATAATTTTCAGTATATTGCAAATAAGATCGGCCAGTTCAATTGGCGAAACCGGTAATTCATTTTTATTATTCTTTATACCGGTAATTCATTTTCATTTTATTTTTCTATTTCTTTCATTATATTGGTATATGTAATTGTCTTTCAAATTGATTAAAAGATAATTTTAACCAACAAATTAAAATGCATCAGTAGACATTCAATTTTTTCCTTGTAAAAGCAAGAAAGAGTTCTCTTAACTTTTACACATCTACATGAAGGATCATTTCATTCTTAAAAGTCTAATCTAAACTCTCTCTCTAAAACTTCTTTATACTTGAAAGTTATCGGCAATTTAATTGAAAGCTTCGTTATATTTGCTATTTTAAAGGCCTTAGTAAATTTAAAGAATAATTATTAGAGAAAGACCAAACTGAAATATTGATTTCCGAACAGTACAAGACACTTTTCCCAAAATGGCCAGATTTCAGCCAGATTTCTAACCGACCTTAGCCAAAAAATTGCCGAATATTGAGGCGAGCTGGATATCCGGCCCATCATTAATAAGAATCGGCTGTTAAATTCTAAAGCAGGATAGATATTACACCACTAGAATATTTAATATTCCAGAAAGAATATAATAAAATTTGAATTTATGTGTAAAATTGATTCATCAATTCTCAAATTAATATTTGATTAAATTAGTCAGGTATAACTTATTAATAAATTAATATTAAAACGAGAGGTGAATAATTAATAAATTGCGTGTTTGAGGAGAATTTGAGTAAAGATAGATTTAGTAAGTAAATATAAGATGAGTATATTTGAGAGTTTGATGTGAAGTACTGATCAGAGAAGGTTAAGGACCGGAGGGGGGGGG
>ORMF010892938.1_pt1 | contig 10830 bp, 3 predicted proteins | sample 1779871 | NCBI WGS metagenome assembly ORMF01 (sample SAMEA104232316, study PRJEB22302) | groundwater metagenome | biome: forest; feature: aquifer; material: groundwater | place: USA | collected 2011-08-07 | depth 5.4 m
CCGGTGCGACATCCTCGCCGCCAGCAGGGCGGCGACCGAGCCTTCGCGCACCAAGCCCAGCGCGAAGGCCAGCAGGCTGAACGCGCCTCCGAGCGCCAGCGTGGTCCGCAGCGCCTCCGTCGGCACCCGCTCGCGCTCGAACGCGAAGCGCTCGTCCAGCAACGCCAGCGGCCCGAAGCGGTCGAAGTGCACGTTCGTCAACTGGTCGATGGCCATGCACGCCACCAACACGCCGAGATACACCGCGACCCGATACCGTCCCAGGAACCCCATCAGGAAAAAGAAATTGTAGGCGCACCACGTGGCGGCAAAGGCGCGCGCCGCCAGGAGGCCGACGAAGCGCGGCGTGAGCGCTTCTCGCCGGTGCGCGAGCGCGCACGCGAGGGCCAAAGCGACCGCGAGGAGGCTGGCCCACACGACCAGCCCCAGCGCGTACTTCACGGCGACCATCCGCGCCCGCGACACCGGCAGCGCTTCGAGAAACAGTTGCGTGCGGGCCTGGTATTCGACCACCACCAACCGATGACACAAGACCACGGTGGCCAGCGCCATCATCACGAGCACAAACATCCGCAGGCCCTCGAACACGCTCCCCGCCTCGCCGCGGATCAATCCGACCGCCAGCACCAAGCCGTAGCCGACAAGTGTCAACAGGCCAATGAGAAACATGGCCGGCCAATGTTGCGCCAACTCCTTGCGGACGAGCGTGCGCGTCATATCGCAGCCGACGCGCTGCCGACCAGCGCGATGAAGATGTCCTCCAGCGAGAGCCTTTGCACTTCGGCGTCGGGCGGTTGGAAGCTCTCCCAGGCCGCGGGCGGGGCGCGGAGGATGAGCGCGCGCGCGCCGTCGCGGGTTTCGTCGCGGAGGATCTCGAATTCAGGAGGCGGCTGGAAATCAGCACGCGTTGGAGCGGGAGTGAAGGCCGATGACAGCGCGACGGGAGATGTCTCGTTGCACGGGCCGGGCACTTCAGGACCTGTCGCAGACGCCGACGTGAGGAAGCCGGTGTCGTTCCCTGAGGTGGCTTCCGCTTCCGGCAAGCTGGCCGTGCAGGGAGGAGGCGCGGCTGAGGCTTCGATCGGGAGGACGACTTTTCTCACCGAGGCGCGCAGCGTCTCGAGGCTGCCCTCATACTTCATGCGCCCGTCATGGATGATGCCCACGTGATCGGCCACGCGCTCCACTTCGTCGATCAGGTGCGAGGAGAAGAACGTCGTGCGCTGGTGCTGCCGGGCCTGGCGATGAATCACCTCCAGGAATTCGCGCCGCGCCACGGGATCAAGGCCCGCGGTCGGTTCGTCGAGGATCAGCAGCGCCGGTCGTGGCGCCAGCGCCAGCGCCAGCGCCAGCTTTACCTTCATCCCGCTCGACAGTTGCGCGACCTTTCGCTCCGGCGGCACTTCGAGCACGCGCAACAACCGCTCGAACTCCGCCGTGTCCCAGGTCGGGTACAGTCCGCCGACGAACTTGCCCAAGCGACGCGCGGTCATCCACGGATAAAAGGTTTGCTCCTGCGACACGTAGCCGATGGCTTGCCGCTGGGCGATCGTCGTGCGGCGCGCCGTCTGGCCGAGCAGTTCGATCGTGCCGGCGTCCGGCTTGATGATGCCCATGAGCAGGCGGATGGCGGTGGTCTTGCCCGCGCCGTTGACGCCGAGAAAGCCGTAAATCTCGCCGGCCCGCACGGTGAGGTCCACGCCGTCCACCGCGCGCACGCCGCCGAAGGCGCGCCGCAGACCCGTGGCACGAAGCACGACAGCCGGCCAGTCTGGCTGAGGGCTGGGTTCGGTGGCGGGCAAATCTCCGCTGTGCATGGCGCGGAGCATAGGCGTCAGAGGCAGCAAGTCGAGCTTGGCGTGGGCCGCAAGTGCGAACGCCCGACGCTCGCGCGGATCGTTCACATCCGGGAAGCCGTTGCGAGAGCTCAAACCTCAAAGTTCTCAAGTCTCAGCGAAAAGTCTGGCGGCCTCGCATCCGCCCGGCCAGTGCAGACGTTGGAGCAGGCCTGACAAAAGGATGATTCTGCCCTCAATGATTCTGCCAGCCTGGGCATCGCGGACAAGCGTGCCCAAGTCGGAACGACAGAATCATTGAGGACAGAATCATGCTTTTCACGTAGTCTTCTTCGGCCAACCGGCTTGCTTGAAAGGGCAGAGTCTCAAATCCCGTTGGCTACACTCTGGGGTTTTGCGTTTCGGCCGAGACGGCTCACCCACTGAACTCAGCGAAGAACCAAGCTCCCCTCTGCGTTCCGTCCTGAATCGGCGGGGTGGGCGTCCGTGTGCGCTCGGTCGCGGCCCACCACGCGCTTCTCGATCGATCGGTCCGGTGACACCTACTGAGGAGGCCGTGGGATGGGCTACACTTCCGGCGCCAAGTGGTAGCGCAGATTTCCAATCTGCTGTATCGCGGGTTTCCAACCTGCAGGGACCCGAACCATTAACGATGGCCTTTTTTGAATCGGACGCCTTGCCGATTGGAAATCGGCGATACGGCAGATTGGAAATCTGCGCTACGAAGAAGTGTCGTCCATCCCACGGCCTCCTCAGTATACGACCTTGTTCCCGGCTTCCCGTTTTCCCACCTTCCCACTTTCTCCACCGCCGTCGGCTCAGGCGACACCGAGTTCGCGCTTCGCTCCTCAGCCGCCCTTGCCCTCCGCCGCCTCTCCCGTCTAACCTTCGCCGGTGGACGAACCGAACCGCACGGACCTGACCTACCGCTACGAGCGCCGCCGCGCCGTCACCGCCGGCATGATCGAAACCGCCGGGCACACGTTTCTCCTGCTGATCGCCGTGCGCGGCTTCGAGGCGGGCGCGATGGCCAAGGCGCTCGTCGCCGCTGGCGGCAGCGTGGGCTTGCTGATTTCGCCGCTGGTCGTCACCCGAGTGGAGGCCCTGGGCGTGCCCACCGCCCAAGCGGCCGCGCGCCTGGCCCTGCTGGGCGCGAGCAGCTTTCTGGCGATGGTATTCTTGCCGTGGCTGCCGGCGTTCGTCCTCGGCAGCATTTTGGGGACGATGTGCTCCTCCGCCGTCATCCCGTTGCTGACCCAGATTTACCAGGAGAACTACCCCGAGCAAATCCGCGGCCGGCTGTTCTCGCGCACGGTGATGATCCGCATCGCCGCCGCGGCGCTCTTCAGCGCGCTGGCGGGCCGGCTCCTGGGCGCAGACATGCAGAACTATCGCTGGCTGCTGCTCGTCTTCGCCGCCGCCTTCGTCTTCGCCGCGCATTGTTTTTCCCGCATCCCATCCCGCCCGCTGCGGACCGTCGGCGGCACACACCCGTTCCGGGCCTTGCGCTTCGTGCGTGAAGACCCGCTCTTCCGCCACACCCTGCTGTGCTGGATGCTCATGGGCTTCGGAAACCTGATGATGGTCCCCATCCGCGTCGAGTACCTTGCGAACCCGAAATACCAGCTCGGCCTCAGCATCGGCCAGGTGGCCTTGCTGACCGGCGTGGTGCCGAACCTCGCCCGGCTGGTCATGAGCCCGATCTGGGGCCTGCTGTTCGATCGCATGAACTTCTTCGCGCTCCGCGTCACGCTCAACCTCGGCTTCGCGATCGGCATCCTGACTTTCTTCCTCAGCGACCAGCTTCCCGGGCTCATCGCCGGCGCGATCATCTACGGCATCTCGACCGCCGGCGGCGATGTGGCGTGGGGCCTCTGGGTGACGAAGTTCGCCCCCCACGACCGCGTCGCCGACTACATGTCCGTGCACACGTTCTTCACTGGCGTGCGCGGCGTGCTGGCGCCGGGCGTCGCCTTTTACCTGGCGGGCCGGCTTCCGTTGCCGACGCTGGGGTGGATCAGCGCGGGCCTGATCGTCCTCGCCAGCGTTTTGCTCCTGCCGGAAATCAGGACGGGCAGACTGGCTCGCCCGGCCGCTGCGCTGGTCGAAGAAGTCTCGGAGTGAAACCGTCTCCTTTTCTCGCTTTCGCACTTTCTCGCCTGCACATTCTTCGCGCCGCCAGGGTCCGCTTCGGCAATTCCCGAATCGAGTCTTGCCTCCGGGGCTTGGCTCGGCTAGGCCAATGTCGATGAAACTTGATTTCTATTGTGGTCTCGTGCGCCTCGTCGGCGTCGCGGCAGCCTTCTGGTCGCTCTTCTTGCCCCACGCCGCTGCCGCTCCGCTCCGCGCGCTGTTCCTCGGCGACAACGGCCCGCACCAGCCCGCCGAGCGCTTCAAGCAACTCCAGCCCGCCCTCGCCCCGCGCGGCATCGAGTTGACTTACACCGACAAGCTCGACGACCTGAACCCGGCGACGCTCGCGCGCTACGACTGCCTCCTCGTCTATGCGAATCACACGAGCATCTCCCCGCAGCAGGAGCAGGCGCTGCTCGACTTTGTCGCGGGCGGCAAGGGCTTCGTGCCGATCCATTGCGCCTCCTACTGCTTTCTCAATTCGCCGAAATACATCGAACTGGTCGGCGCGCAGTTCAAGAGCCACGGCACGGGTGTCTTCAAGGAAACCCTCGTGCGTCCCGACCACGAGGTGATGAAAGGTCTGCAACCGATCGAGAGCTGGGACGAGACTTACGTCCACTCGAAGCACAACTCGAATCGCACCGTCCTCGCCGAGCGGCGCGACGACCAAGGCGCCTCGCCCCGTGAGATAGACTCGCGGTCCGCCTCGGCTGACGGTCAGCGCGTCATCTCACGGGGCGAGCCGTACACCTGGGTGCGCGAGCACGGCAAAGGGCGCGTGTTCTACACCGCCTGGGGCCACGACCAGCGCACCTGGGGCAACGCCGGCTTTCTGGCGTTGATCGAAAACGGCATCCACTGGACCGCCGCCGCCGCCACGCCAGAGTTGAAAGCGAAAACGGGCCTGCCGCCGTTGCGCTACACGAACGCGCCCTCGGCGATCCCGAATTATCTTTCAGGCCGCGGTTGGGGCACGCTCGGCGAGGCAATCAACCAGATGCAAGCCCCGCTTTCCGCCGAAGAATCGGCGCAGCACCTCGTCACCGTGGACGGCTTCACGACGAAGCTCTGGGCCGCGGACCCCGACATCCTCAAACCCATCTGCATGGCCTGGGACGAGCGCGGGCGACTCTGGATCGCAGAGTCGGTGGACTACCCGAACGAGCTTCAGCCGCCCGGCCAAGGACGCGATCGCATCAAGATTTGCGAGGACACCGATGGCGACGGACGCGCGAACAAGTTCACCGTGTTCGCCGCCAAGCTGAGCATCCCGACCGGCATCGTTTTCGCCAACGGCGGCCTGATCGTCACGTCGGGCGGCGAAACGATTCTCTTCCAGGACACCAACGGGGACGACAAAGCCGATGTGCGCAAGGTCCTGTTTTACGGCTGGGGCATGGGCGACACGCACGCCACCGCGAGCAATCTGCGCTGGGGGTTCGACAACTGGATTTGGGGCACCGTCGGCTACAGCGGCTTCGACGGCGTCGTGGGCGGCAAGCACCACAAGTTCGGCATGGGCTTTTTCCGCTTCAAGCCGGACGGCTCGGCAATCGAGTTCATCCGTTCGAGCAACAACAACACCTGGGGCCTCGGCTTCAGCGAAGAGGGCATTGTCTTCGGCTCGACGGCGAACAACAACGCGAGCATGTATATGCCGACCCCGAACCGCTACTACGAGGCTGTCAGCGGGTGGGCCGCCAGCCGCGTCGAGTCCATCGCCGACAGCCAGCTCATTTTTCCGATCACCGACCGCGTCCGCCAGGTGGATTGGCACGGACGCTACACCGCTGCGGCAGGCCACGCGCTGTACACGGCGCGGAATTTCCCGAAGGAGTATTGGAACAGAATCGCGTTCGTCACCGAGCCAACCGCGCATCTCCTCGGCAAGTTCCGCCTCGAAGCGAACGGCGCGGATTTCGTCGCGCGCAACGAACGGACTTTCCTGGCCAGCGACGACGAATGGACCGCACCCACGATGGCCGAAGTCGGCCCGGACGGCGCGTTGTGGGTGATCGATTGGTACAACTATATCGTCCAGCACAACCCGACGCCCGCGGGCTTCAAGACCGGCAAAGGCAATGCGTACGAAACCCCGCTGCGTGACAAGCGGCATGGGCGCATCTATCGCGTCGAGTGGAAGCAAGCCAGGCCCGTCGCGCGACTGCGTCTCGATACGGCCACGCCCCAGCAACTCGTCGCCGCGCTCAAGAACGACAATCAACTCTGGCGTATGCACGCGCAGCGGCTGCTGGTCGAGCGCGGCAAGGCCGGCGTGCTGCCGGCGTTGTTTGAGTTGGTGCGCGACACCGGCGTGGATGAAATCGGCTTGAACACCGCCGCCATTCACGCGCTCTGGTCGCTGCATGGGTTCGGCGCGCTCGACGGCGCAAACGCGGCGGCGAACGCCGTCGTGACCGCCGCTCTGAAGCACCCGAGCGCCGGTGTGCGGCGCGCGACCGTGAGCGTGCTTCCGCGCAGCGAAGCGTTCGCGAAGACGCTTCTCTCCGGCGGCTTGCCCAACGATTCCGACGCGCAAGTGCGCCTCGCGGCTTTTCTCGCGCTGGCCGAAATGCCGCCCTCCGACACCGCGGGTGCGGCCGTGCTCGCCGCGCTGAAAGAGGAACGCAACAGCGCCGACCGCTGGCTGCCCCACGCGGCAACCGCCGCCGCGGCGAGGCACGATGCGGGTTTTCTCAAGGCGGTGCTGGCAAACGTCGCGACTCCGGCGGGCGCGAAACCGCAGACGCCACCGACAAATCTTCTTCCCAACGCCTCCTTCGAGAACGAGCACGACGGCAAGCCGCTGGAATGGCAGACCATGACTTACAGCGGCCGGGCGGAGTTCGCGCTCGCTGACATCGGGCACAGCGGCAGCCGTTCCGTGCGGATCGCGTCCACGACTGGCGCCGACGCGAGTTGGTCGCATCAGGTCGCCGTCGAGCCGAACCTGAATTACCGGCTCTCGGTGTGGATGAAGACCGAAAACGTGACGGGCGCGGCCGGCGCGCTGCTCAACGTGCACGAGTTGCAGGGCACAGTGACCGTGCGGACGCCCGCCGTCACCGGCACGAAGGATTGGACGCGAGTGGAGACGAGCTTCAACAGCGGCGATCGCGCAAGCATCACGATCAACTGCCTCTTCGGCGGCTGGGGTCAATCGAAGGGTGCCGCGTGGTTCGACGACCTGCGGCTCGCGCAAGAAGGCGTGAACGTTCTGCCCGGCGCGCTCGGCACAGCCGTCCGGATCGTCACGGGCCATTACGCGCAACGCGGGCCGGTCGAGTCCGTTGTGCCCACGCTGCTCGCGCTCAACCACGCCGCACCCGGACTCGCCGTGCCGCTGCTCGATGGTCTCGTCGCCGGCTGGCCGAAAGAAAAAGCCCCTTCGCTGAGTGCCGCCGACGAAACGAAACTCGCGGCCTTGATGAAAACGCTCCCGGACGAAGCGCGCAGTTCGCTCATCACGCTGGCCGAACGCTGGGGCCGCAAGAACCTTTTCGCCGCGGAGATCGCTGGCATCGTCAACGCCCTGCGCGCGCAGGTCACCGATGCCGCGGTGCCTGACGAGCGCCGTACCGACGCCGCCAAGCGTCTTATCGGACTCGACGACCGATTGGACTCCGTGCAAGCCTTGCTCGCACAAATCACGCCGCTCTCGCCGCCGGCACTCGTGGGCGGATTGCTGATCGCGCTGGCCGAGAGCCGGCTGCCGCAGACCGGCATGGCGCTGATCGCGCATTGGCCCAAGCTGACGCCGGCTTCCCGCCGGATGACGCTCGCCGCGCTCCTGCGCCGTCCCGAGTGGGCGCTCGCGCTGCTTAGCGCGGTCGAGAAACGCGAGCTTCAGCGCACCGACCTCGCCGCCGAGCACTGGCAGCAGTTGAAGGCGCATCCGGACAAACACGTCGCAGCGAAGGCCGCCGAGTTGGAGAAGACCACCGGCGTGGCCTTGAACCTCGACATGGAAGCGGTCGTGAAGAAGCTGCTTCCCATCGCGCAAGAGAAGGGCGACCTCGCGCGCGGCAAGGAGGTCTTCACGACGACGTGCGCCGTCTGCCACACGTTCAACGGGGTGGGCGCGAAGATCGGACCCGACCTCAGCGGCATCGGCGCGCGCGCGCGCGCCGACATCCTCGTCGATATCGCCGACCCGAACCGTTCGGTCGAAGCCAACTACCGCCTGTGGAACGTCACCACCAAGGACGGCGACACCTACTCCGGCCGCCTCGATGGCGAGACCCAGACGAGCGTCGAAATCTTCGACACCGCCGGCCAGAAGCACAGCATCCAGCGCAAAGACATCGAGAGCTTGGACGCCTCGAACCTGTCCGTCATGCCGGGCGGCTTCGATGCGTTGCCCGCGTCAGACCTCGCCGCGCTCCTGGAGTTTCTAACGCAGACCTCGCACGACGGGGCGAAGAATTGAGCGGGAAGAAGTGATTTCGCCACGGATGCACCTGGCGCGGCGGAGCCGCAGTCAAAGTAGCGCAGATTTCCAATCTGCTGTGTCGCCGATTTCCAATCGGCAAAGGGTGAGAACAGTCGAGGGCGCTCGGTATGCCACGGCCCGCAGGCTGGAAGCCCTGCGATACAGCAGATTGGAAATCTGCGCTACGGGCGTCGGAAAAGGCTCGCAGCCTGCGCAAATTATCCGGAGTGCGCCCGTCCTCGGGCGCAGCGACGCTCGTCGGTTCTACCGTTTCCGAATGATCCAGAGGCCTTCTCCGCTCGAAGATGGCTGCGCCCGAGGACGGGCGCACTCCGTTTGTTTGCTGCTGATTCGTCCCGGCACCCTTACGCGTCCAAGAACTTCCTCCACGCGCGCCAGGCGTTTTCCCAGGCGGCGCTCTGCATTTCGAGTTGGGCCTGGAGGTAGGAGAAGTACTTCGGGCATCGGGGCGCGACGGTCAGCTTGCGCAAGGTCGCGAGCGCATCGGCGGTCTCGCCGGCGGTCGCGTGAGCCTGGTACACCGCAAAGCCGGTGACGAAATCGTTCGTCGTCAGCAAGAGGTCGCGCTTCAGTTCGGGCAACGGCTTTTGTTTCACGATCGTGGGCAGCGCTGGCGTCACGGCAAAACGGCTGACGAGCTCGCAGGCGGCTTGGAAGTTCTTCCGGGCGGCGAGCACTTGCGCATAGGCCAGCCAGCCTGCGTCGAGCCACTCAGGATTGGCCGCGAACTTTTCCTCCAGCGACGCCTGGTTGCCATGCCTGGCCCAGGCCGTGAAAAACGTTTTCTGCTGATCTTTGGTCAGCGCCTTGAGCGTGGGGTGCTCGAGCAACAGCCGCTCGACTTCGATCACGACTTCTTGCGGCGTCGCCTGCGCGAGGAAGATCATCAGCAACTCCAGGCTGTCGAGCGCGAAGGCGCGCAGGTCGTCGCGGATTTCCGGCGTGTCCGCTGCTTCGGTGAGCATCTGCCGGTAGAGCGCGGGCTTGTTGCCGACGGAGCGACGCAGGGCTTCGTTCCAGGCCGCGACAGTCAGGCGCGGTTCGCGGGTCAGCCACACGACGCCTTCTTCGAACGGGATTTGAGCGAGGTTCGGCTCCAGGAAGCGCGCGCGGCTGAAGTCGAGGAGCACCGCTTCGCCATCCTGCGCGATGAACGCCTGCGCGAGGCCGCGGTAAAAGTAGAGCTCCCAGTCGAGCGGCGCGTAACGCAGACCCTGGTTGGCCAGGTGAATCGTGAAATCGAAATTCCGCGTGCCCTGCGCGCGCACCAGGTTCCGGCGCACGCGGTCGAGCGAGGCCGAGTTTAGAAAAATACTTGCGCCCAGCGCGGAGGCGAGCCAGGCCGTCGCCACGGCGCCGAGCAACAGTGCCGAGCCTTGGTACAGTCTCGGCACCCAGGAATCGGCTCGGGACGGAATCCACGCCAGCCGACTCTTGTTTGAGGAACCGAGCGACGCCGTGGGACGCATCCCTGCCGCCTGTGGATCCGCCGACACGCCCGAGCCACCTCGCGTGGCCAGCTCCTCGCTCCCGGCCCCCGCCTCCCCGCTCCTCGCTCCCTCGCGCCGCAGCAAACTGGCGAGGAACAGCGCCGGCCACAGCGTGCCCATCCGGTGCCCCGACACATCCACCAAACCGTGCGCGGCGAAGAGGACGGCCCCCACGACGATCGCCGCCAGCAGGTAGAAATTCGGATCGGCCCGCGACGGCCAGTGTTTGCGGAGCCAATAGACAACCGCGGCCAGGACCAACACCGGCGCGAGCCAGCCCATTTCGATCCCCACCCAAAACCAATCGCTCTCCGGGTGCACGTTGCGCTCCTCCCCCGCGGACGCGACGCGATAGTGCGCGAACACCGGCGGGAAATTGCCCAACCCGATCCCGTGCCAGGAGACTTGCCTGAGCAACCTCAGTGCATCGGCATGGATCTTCAAACGGGCTTCCGCGGTGAGATCGACTTCCTGGTCCGGCCGTCCGATGAACCGTTCCAGCGTCCGCCCGCCGAAGAGCAGGAACGACGCGAGCAAGAGCAACACGGCCGACAAACCGAGGCCGAGCTTCCGCTTGCGCCGCGCCTGCCACGTCACCCACAGCACCCACACGAGCGAGCCGAGGAAGAACATCGCCACGCCCGCGCGCGACCCATTCACGACGACCGCAACGAGGCTGATGACGTACGCCGTCGCCCAGAACCAACCGAGCTTCTCCTTTCTGTCGAACGCGTAAAACGCCAGCGCCAACATGCCCAGTGCGGCCAGCGCAATCAGGTTGCCGGTCTGGTTGCGATTTGGAAAGAAGCCGAACGTCGTCCGATATGGCTGCCACAGGTCGAAGCGCACCCCGGTGAACTCGAACACCAGCGCCAGCACCGTCAGTCCGAGCACCCCGGCGCAATAGACCGAGAGCAACACGCGTCGGCGCGTCCGCCAGCGGCGCGTGAACAGG
>ORMF010665233.1_pt1 | contig 10827 bp, 7 predicted proteins | sample 1779871 | NCBI WGS metagenome assembly ORMF01 (sample SAMEA104232316, study PRJEB22302) | groundwater metagenome | biome: forest; feature: aquifer; material: groundwater | place: USA | collected 2011-08-07 | depth 5.4 m
CGCCGCTACAGACTCACCCCGGAGGGGCGGGCGACCATCTCAACGATCCTGTCCGCTCACGGGGTTACGCTCGAAGACGTGCGGAGGCGCGCATGAACAACTTCGCGAAAAACAAAGCTAAAGACGGATAGGGATCCAGCAAGGGTCTGCCAGAGTTGGGTTGTGGGATTTCGTTGGGATGCTGGATTTTGGATTTGGATCTCGCGCCTCGGCAGCGCTCCTGCTCCTCCTTCTCGCCTCCTGCAACGGCGGCCCCCCCACGGTCGAGTGGATCGACCCGCCCGAGGCGCGCCCCGCCGTGCTCGAGCGCACCTCGTATGCATTCGACGACAGCGGCACCCAGGACGGCGCCCCCGCCTGGCGCAACGTGACCTGGGAGGCCCGCGGCGAAGGGGCGCAGCTCCTCGTCCTCGCCTCCAGGGCCACCTGCGACCGCCCGCGGATCGACGACGTCCGCACCGCCGTCTTCTCAGTCGACGTCCTCCCCGATGCCCCCGAGGCCCCGGACCGCCTCCTGCGCGAGATAGACAGCGGCCACCCGATCGCCGTTCGTCGTTCCCTTCGGGCCATGCTCGCCGAGGAGATCGCCGACTATCCCGAGGACGCCGTCGTCGTGCCCTGGGAGGAGAAGCCCGCCGGCTTCGACGCGTGGGGCCTCTCGCTCTCCCTCGAGCGCCGCGAGGGGACGCGCTTCGCCTGGCGGCTCCGGAACGGCCGCGATGTCCCCGTCGACCTCGCGCTCGACCCCGACCCCGCTGCCGCCATCGATCGCGGTTGCCTCTCCCTCCACGTCGTCGGCCCCGACGGCCACCTCCTTCCACCGAGGCCGCGCGAGGGGCGCCTCGCCGCCCCGGTCGCGGAGACGATTCCGCCGGGCGGCGAGAAGACCGGCGAGATCGACCTCTTCGACGCGCGCGAGCTCCCCGAAAGCGGCGTCGTGCGCGTCGTCCTCGTGTACGCCTCGTACGCCTCCGTCGAGCGCATCACGAGCTACGTCGAGGGCGTGGCCTGGCCGCGCGCGTGGGCCGGCGCGCTCTCCTCGAACGAGCTCGCCCTCCGGATCCTCGAGTAGGCCACGGCGCCTTGACCGGCGAACGCCGAGTAGCCTATCATCGCCATCGGCGCATCGCCCCGGCGCCAGAAGGTGCATCCCCGCCATGGAAGTCAAAGACGAGCTTCAACAGGCCCTGGAGGAGAACCGCCGGCTCAAGGCGCGCCTCGAGGACCTCGAAGGCACCAAGCGCCTCGCCGACCCCCTCCGTCCGGGCTCGGGACCGGGGAGCACGACCGACGTCACCAAGATGGTGAAGCTCCTCGAACAGCGCGACAAGCGCCTGGAGGGGTACGCCGAGGAGCTGGAGGACAAGGCGGTCCAGCTCGAGAAGTCCGTCCTCGAGCTGAAGAAGAGGAACGAGAGCCTCCAGGCCACCATCGGCTCCCTCAGGCTCGCCCAAGAGATCCTGGAGCACGACCCGACGCCGACAATCGGCCTCAACAAGGAAGGGAAGTTGGTGCTCTTCAACCGCGCGGCCGAGACGATGCTCGGGCCCGCGGTCTACAAGGCGATCGGCAAGCCGGTCGCCGAGGTCTTTCCCGAGGTCGCCGATGGGGTGGAGAGCACCCTCAAGGACGGCCAGAGGGTCGAACGGGAGACCTCCTCCCTGACCGGCGGGACGCATGTCGTGTCGATCCTGGCGCTCGGATCGCAGAAGGAAAAGAGGGGAGTGGTCCTGCGGTTCACGCCGAAGCCCCCCTCCTCGTAGCGGGGCCTCCCGTCAGCCCCGAGGGACCCTGGGCGCGAGGACGAACCACGCGACCGCGCAGGCCGCCGTGGCGAGGAGGTCGGAGGCGAGCATCGCCGTCCCCGTCCCGAAGGCGCCGAAGCGTGGGACGAGCAGGAGGTGGAGCGCGATCGAGACGGCCGCCTTCCCTCCGAGGAGCGCGGTCCAGAACCACGTCCGCCCCGAGGCGACGATCGCGTAGGTGAGCGCACACGCGGGGAAGTAGGCGGCGACGCCGAGCGCGACGATCCTGAGCACCTCCGCGCTCGCGGCGTACTCCGCGCCGTAGCAGACCCGGATGAGCGGCTCGGCGAAGAAGCTCCCGATCGCGGCCGCGGGGACGCCGAGGAGGAGCATCGCGCGGAGCGCCGTTCGCGCCGTGCGGCGGTACCCCTCCACGTCGGAGGTGAAGAGCGCCGCGAGTCGCGGGAAGAAGCTCGAGGCGACGAGCTGGCCGAGCGTCATGATCTCGTTCACGGGCCGCCAGGCCGCCTCGTAGATCCCCGTCTCCTCGGGGCTGCGGAGGCGCATGAGGATGAAGACGTCGGCGCGGAAATAGATGCCGCTCGCGAGGATCATGAGCGCGAACGGGAGGGCCTGGCGGAAGAGCGGTGCGAGGTCCGCGGCCGTGGGGCGCACCGGTCGCACGGGGCACGAGGCCCACGAGGCGACGTAGAAGACGGCGTGCGCGAGCGTGTAGCACGCGAGGAAGGCGATGATCGACCCGTCCAGGAGGATCGCGCCCATGCACAGGCCCGCGCGGACGAGCGACGTGACGGCCTCGATCGCGGCGACGCGGCCCATCCGCTCCTGCGCGACGAGGACGGCGTTGTAGATCGACCCGAGGGACCAGAGCAGGAGCCCGATCGACGCGGCGGCGATCCCCTTCGTCGTCTCGGCGGGGTCGCCGAGGAGCCAGGAGGGGAGGAGGACGAGCACGGGGCAGGCGACGGCGACGCGAGTCCACAGTGCGAGGGCGCGTCCGAGGAGCGCGGGGGCCTCTGCCGGTCGCGCCGCGCACTCCCGTTGCAAAAGGAAGTGGAGGCCGAGCGTCGCAAGGGCCTCGAAGAAGACGACGTACGCCATCGCGTACGCGTACGCCCCGAGGGGCCCCTTTCCGAGGTGCCGCGCGACCTGGAACGTGACGACGACCCAGACGGCCTTGGCCAGGACCCGTCCGGCGACGAGGCTCGCCGCGTTCTTCGCAATCGCACCCATCCGGGGCGGGATCCTGCCACAGAGGCCGCGCGAAGGGTAGAGAGTTCGCGGTCCGGGCGCGGCGTGTCCGAATGCGACGGTCGCACCGTTCGATTCCGCTACATCGCGCGGCCGCCCCGTGAGGCGCTCCCGCCCAATTCCCTTTTTGGCCCGAGAGTTGAGCGCCGTGCGCCGCCTGGCACCCGCGCTGCCTCTACCTGCGCCCGCCGATCAAGTCCCTTTTCAAGAGGAGGTGGAGCGTGGCGGCATCACGGAAGACATGGACGCGTTTCCTCTTTGTCGGTGTCGTGGGAGTCGGCCTCGTCGCGCTCTCGGTCGCGTACGTCCCCTCGAGGGGCCCTCGGCCTCGATCGACGGGTGAGACTGGAGGCCTTGTCACGAGGGATGCGGCGGCACCTACCTCCGACCGTGACGGTGCCGCCCACGCCGCGGCGCCCGGTGGAGGCCCTGTCGAGCAGGGCGCCTTCGATCAGCGACGTCTCCCCCCGGGAGGGTTCGTCCAGCCCACGGGTGCGATCGCCGCCCTGATGCGCCTCTACGCCGCGGACCCGACGCTCGAGGTCGCCTGGGCGAAGGGCCGCCCGGTGCCGACGTCGATCTCGGGGATGCTCCGCGGGCCCGACCCGCGTGACCCCGAGACGATCGCGCGCGAGTTCCTGCGCGGGAATGCGGGCCTCTTCGGGATTCGCTCGGTCGACGAGGAGCTGAGGAGCAACCTCGAGGACAGTGACCTGCGCGACCCCGAGACCGGCTGGTCCATGGTCCGCTTCGATCAGGTCCTCGCAAGCCTTCCCGTCGTAGGACACTCCCTCGGCGTGAACGTCGACGCCGACGGCCGGACCCGTTCGGTCCACGGCCGGTTCGCGGCGGGGCTCGACCCGGCGTCGGTCCCCTCCTCGCCCTCCGTCGACGCGGTCGCGGTCGAGCAGGCCCTGCGCGCCGACCTGGGCGGCTACGCAGGCGCATTCGACGTCTTCAGCGTCCCCGAGCTCGCGGTGGCCTCGCAGGAGGGTGCGGCGGTGCTGGTCTGGCGGACGACGGTCGTCAGCCTCGAGAAGGGCGCAGGCGCCGTGTACCTCGTGGATGCGACGACGGGAGGGATTCACGCGAGGATCTCGACCACCTGCAGCAACGCGCCGACCTACGAGAGCGTGAGCGGATCGGGCAGCGACCCGCAGGGGAACTCGCGGTCGCTGCGCCTCGGTCGGTACTACCTGAACGGCGTGACGGCGTACGGCGACTACTACCTGGACGACCAGTCGCGCGACGGGAGGATCCGCGGGTACGACGACAGCGGGAATCTGAGCTCATGGTCGACCTCGGGGATCCTGACGGACAGCAACGGGACGTGGTCCGGGGAGCGGACCGACCAGAACGGCGAGGTCGCGGGCCAGTACAACCTCGGGAAGGTCCTCGACTACTACTCCAGCTACCACTCGCGGAACTCCTGGGACCGCTCGGGCGGCGACGTGTCGGCGGCCTACCACGCGGGGAACGTGAGCAACGCGACGTCCTTCGGCAGCGGGAGGATCGCCTTCGGCGACGGCGCCTCGGGCCGCCTCCCGCACACGAGCCTGAACACCTGCGGCCACGAGTTCACGCACTCGGTCCTCCATGACGAGGGGATCGACAGCGACGACGACGAGAACGGCGCCATCCACGAGTCGATGGGCGACGTGTTCGGCTGCTTCGTCGAGCGCGTCTACGGCAACGCGACGACCGGGGGCTGGAACTTCCAGCACGGCGAGGATACCTACTCGGGCGCCTCTGGGTACGTGCGCGACCTGCAGAACCCGACGCGCGACCACTACTCGGAGTTCGTCGCGGGTGGGGACACGCACACGAACGGCGAGATCCTGAACTACGCGATGTACCTCGTCTGGAGGGGAGGGACGCACCCGGACTCCGATGTGGCCGTGAGCGGGATCGACTTCACGGCGACGCGGAAGATCTACTACAAGGCGGTCCGCAGCTACCTGAGCGGCAGCGCGTCCCCGAGCTTCTACGACCTCCGCGTGGCGCTCTCCTCGGCGGCGTCGGAGCTCTACGGGAGCAGCTCCTCGGAGCGCACGACGATCCAGAAGGCGTTCACCGCCGTGGGGATCACGGCGCACAACTTCGACGTGATCGAGTGGGCGAACGACTTCGATACGTGGACGACCGGAAGCGCCTCGGTGCCCTTCAACTCCCCGAACGTCTGGCCGGGTGTCTGGTATCCGAAGTACGAGCTGGAGGACGGCACGGCGGCGCCGACCGCGTACGGCGAGCAGCTCGCGATGCTGCCCCCGAGCGGCGCCTGGGGCTACACGAAGGGGTCCTTCCCGATTCGCCTGGCGGAGGTCTCCGGCAGCTCCGAGCCGAGGCTCAAGGTGCGCGTCGGCTTCAAGGAGCGGACCAGCTACTCGAGTTCGAGCTGCTACACGGCCATGGTCGGCGTGTACTTCCAACCCGCGGACGGGGGCACGCAGTTCACGTGGTACACGGAGATCTCGTACGACGGGACGATGGACACGGCGAACGAGAACCTGTCGAGCTGGGCGGGGAAGTCGGGCACGCTGTACGTCTGGGTCCTGAACGAGTCGGAGAAGGTGAGCCTGCCGATCGTCTGGGACCAGCTCGAGATCAGCTACGAGTAGCGCCCGCGCAGGGGGGCGGCGTCCGCGGGGCGCCGCCCTGCCGCGCTACTTCCCGAACTCGAAGTGCTTCCCCTCGGCCTTCCACCAGGCGTTCCAGAGCCGCGCGGAGGCCTCGCGCTTGTCCGGCGCGTCGTAGAAGCGGTAGCCGAACGTCTGGCCCGTGGTGTCGGAGAGGGTGCGGAAGGAGATCGCGCAGTGCGACTCCTCGCTGCCCGAGAGGGCCTCGATGAGGATCGGGATCGCCTCCTTGTACTCCATCTTCACGAGGCAGTCGGCGGCGTAGAAGCGTACGTCGAGGTTCGGGTCGTCCATGAACTCGACGAGGTCGGGCACGACGGAGTCGTCCTTCATCTCGCCGAGGATCTGGATGCACTGGAGTCGGATGGCGGGGTCGGACAGGCCCTTCTTGATGGCGGGCATGGAGACCTTGGGGTTGGTCTGCTCGAGGACGCGCTGGATGGCCTTGGCAGTGTTGGTGTCGCGGTCGCGCATGGCGCCGACGAACTTCTCGACGCCCTCGGCCCCGAGGGCGCAGACCTCCTGGGCGACGCCGGTGACGACGGAGTCGCGCTTGCCGTCCTTCTTGAGGCGGGTGAGGAGCTCGACGACGCGGGCGTCGACGTCGACCTTGGGCTCGGCCCGCTCGAACTTGGAGGACGTGAGCGGGACGACGCCGGGGCCGCTGCTGCGGGCGAGGGCGATCTCGCCGCGGATCCCCTCCATCTGGGAGCGGATGTCGGCGAGGGTCGCCTGCATCTCCTGGGTGCGTTTGTTGAGGAGATCCTGGTTCCGCTCGACGGCGGAGACGCGGCCGTCGACCTTGGCGACGGCGTCATCGGGACGCTTGGGAGGCTGGGCGACCTCCTCGGGTTCGGGGGCGTCGCTGCCTCCTCCGAGGCCGAGGTACGAGCAACCGGTGAGCGCGATGGCGCAGACGAGCGGACCTGCCAGGCGTAGCATGGCGACTCTCCCCCCTTTGATGTGTCGATTCCTGCCCCTACGAGACCCCGGATTGTGTATCGGCAGGATGAGGGGGAAAAACTGAGTCGGAGTGTGGGTTCGTCAAACCATCGGCGGGGTCCCGATAGCAGATACACGATAGCAGATACCCGATAGGCTCCGCGCTCCTGTCGGGTATCTGCTGTTCGCCACGTGTTCCACCGCGCTATCATCCAATCCATCGTGTCGACCGTGCCCTCCGCACCTCCCGACCCCGTTCGTCGCGCCTTCGCCCGCATCGAGGCGTGGAAGGTGATCTGCCTCACGGTCTGCTTCTGGGGGATGTCGCTCCCCTGGCTCCAGCCGCACGGCGCTGCTTGGCATGGCGAAATGTCGCGACATCTGAAGCTGCCGGGGTGGGCGGTCCTCCGTCAGCAGGGAGGGTTCATCCTGCCCCTCCTGGCGTTGAAGCTCCTCCTGCTCCACACGCTCCTCTGGGCGTGGAACCGCCACAGGAGGACGGCTCCACTCTCCTCCGCGTGTGCCTACGGATCCTGGCTGGCCTCGACGACGGCGGACATTGTCGTCATCGGGCTCCTCGGGTCGGCCCTGTACGGCGTCGTCTCGTGCTGCGGCACGCCGCTCGACTGGGACGGCTTCTATGAGCGCTACAACGTCGAGCGCCACCTCACACCTGCCGCCCTCCTCGTCGCGCTTGCGGGGCTGGGCCTCGCTGCGCTCTCCTTGGCCGTCGGGCCGTACGTCCTCTATCGGGCCATGCAATCGCGCGCGCGGTCGGTGGTGCTGGGGGCGGTGCCTGGGGATCAAGGGGGCGCGGTCCCGGAGTCGCGCTGGCTCACGCCGCGCATGGCGCTCCTGGGGGGAGCCCTCCTGACCTTCCTGGCGCTACCTTGGACCTCGACGCGCCACTTCACGGCGTGGCGGGGCGAATCGCCCGTCCCGGACCGCTCCCCCGGCTACTTGTTCCTCCTTGGAACCGGGGGACACGGCCAGCGCGAGGGGGCGGGCCTGTTGTCCATCGCGCTCCTGGCCCTCATCGGACTCGCGTGGGCCTCCCGGCCCCGTGTCCTTGGGCGCGGCTGGCCGGCGCGTCTCTCCCTGCTGGTCGCCGAGGCGGTGTGCCTGCTCGCGTGGGGGGTCGGTTACGCGCTGCTCGCCTTTCCGCCCCTCGAGTGGCTCGGCTCGGGGCGCTGGCAGCGGGTCACCGAGGTCGCCCCGTTCCTGAACGCCCAGCTCCTCGCCATCTGCCTCCTCGAAACGCTGTGGTTCGGCATTCGCCAACGATCCACGGATACCACGGATGAACACGGATAGGCGCACCCATCCGTGTCCATCCGCATGCGCTCGTGTCGACTCGTGGGCTAAGTTAGGACGCACTTAGTTCCACGGGATACCGGAATGCACGATCGCTGGAGTCGCGCCCGTGAGGGCGCGGTGGATCATGCCCGTAAGGGCGTGATCCTGCGGTCGCACGCCCTTACGAGCGTGATCCACCGCGCGCTTACGCGCGCGACTCCAAGTCGAGCTGGTTGGTGTATCCCGGGAAACTTAGTGGACGCTACTTAGTCGCCGCTCCCCTTTCGTCCCGCCTCGCGGCGCGCGAACCTGCGCACGAGACCGCGAACCAGGCACAGCAGCTCCTCCTTCGCGAACGCCCCCTTGACGAGGATCTGCTCCACGTAGCCGTTGAGCCTGAGCCGGTCCTCGCGCGTGAGGTCCTTCGCGGTGACCACCACCACCGGCACCGCGGAGCCGTCCTCCCGCTTCCGAAACTCCTCCAGGAACCCGAACCCGTCCATCTCGGGCATCATCAGGTCGAGCAGGATGAGCCGCGGCTTCCCCTCCGCCACCCTCTGCAACGCCTCCCGCCCGTTCCCCGCCTCCCGCACCGACCAGCCCGCCTTCTGCAGGAGCGCCACGAGCATCCTCCGCGTCTGCTCGTCGTCTTCCACGACGAGGATCTCGCCCGACGCGTCGTCCCCGCAGCACTTCCGCACGATTCTAAGCAGCCTCTCGCGATCCACGGGCTTCAGCATGTAGTCCGTGATGCCGAGGGCGTACCCCCGCTTCTGCTCGTCGACCATCGTCAACATGATGACCGGGATCTCCGCGAGGGCGGGATCGGCCTTCAGCTCGCGCAGCACCGTCCAGCCGTCCATGCCGGGCATCATGACGTCGAGGGTGATGACCCCGGGCCGTATCTCCCGGGCCAACCGCAGACCCTCCTGGCCGTTCATCGCCCTCACGACCCGGAACCCCTCCGCCCCGAGCTGCCGCGCGAGCTGATCGTGAACGACGGGGTCGTCGTCGACCACCAGCACGACCTCCCCTGCCTCCAGGCTCTTCGGTGCGGGGGGAGGCGCCGCCGCCGTCGGCTTCTCCAGTCCCACCCACGCGGGGATCCTCACCGTGAACGTCGACCCCTTCCCCTGCTCGCTCTCCACATGGATGTCGCCGCCCATGAGCTGGCAGAACTTCCGGCTGATCGCCAGCCCCAGCCCGGTCCCGCCGTACTTCCGCGTCGTCGAGGCGTCCGCCTGCGAGAACGCCTGGAACAGCCTCCCCATCTGCTCCGGGCTGATCCCGATCCCCGTGTCGGTCACGGCGAAGACGGCCCAGTCCTGCCCGTTCGCCGTCTCCCTCCTCGCCCGGATCGAGACCGTCCCGTTCTGCGAGAATTTGCACGCGTTCGAGATGAGGTTGAAGACGACCTGCCGCAGCCTCGTGGCGTCCGTGCGGAGCGTCCCGAGGTCCGGCGCCACGTCCAGCGCAAGCCGGTTGGCGTTCTTCTCCACGAGCGGCTTGACCATGCCCACGTTGTCCTGGAGCATCTCGGAGGCATGGAAGGACTCGATCATCAGGTCCATCTTCCCGGCCTCGACCTTCGAGAGGTCGAGGACGCTGTTGATGAGGGCGAGGAGGTGCTTCGCGGCCCCGAGGATCTTCTTCAGGTCCCCGACGGAGCTGTCCATGCCCAGGTCCTCCGCCTCCTCCTGGAGCATCTCGCTGTAGCCGATGATCGCGTTGAGCGGGGTCCGCAGCTCGTGGCTCATGTTGGCCAGGAACGCGCTCTTCGCGCGGTTCGCCTCCTCCGCCAGCTTCATGGCGTCCCGGATCGCCTGCTCCGCCTTCTTCCGGAGCGTGAGGTCCATCGCGGCGCACAGGAACCCCGCGAGCACCCCTTCACTGTCGAGCAGGGGCGTGACCGAGAGGGTGACGGGGACGTGCTTCCCGTCCTTCCGGACGTAGGTCCACTCCTCGTCCTGCTCGTGGCCCCCCTTCGCGTACTCCAGGAACAGTCCGAGCGGGTCGAGGGCACGCCCAACCTCCGCGCCGAGCTTCTCGCACCGCCCCGACAGCTCGGTCTCCACATGGAACGCGAGGGGGGAGAGATTCCCCACGGCTTCCCCGGCCGAGTACCCGAGGAGCTGCTCCGCGCCCCGGTTGAACAGCCGGATGACCCCGTCGGGTCCGACTGCGACGATCGACACCTTGGAGGCCGCGTCGAGGACGGCCCTCTGTTCGGCGCTCGCGGTGAGGAAGCGGTGGAGGGCGCTGTCGGTCTGCTCGAACTGATGGACGACCATCTCGGCCGTGACCTCGGCCGCTTCGCGCGCGACCTTCAGCTCCTCCCGCAGGAGGGTGTTCTGCTCCTGCAAGGGGCCCAGCCCGGATCCGTCCCTTCCGGTGTCCATCCCGACGTGTCCCTCAGCAAGTGGTCGACTCGCAACGGCCGTTCGTCGCCAGAGCAAGGGCGGCCCGGGTGACCGCCTCGAGCCGCTCTCCGTCCACCCTCCCCTCGGCCCCGACCAGCCACACCTCCGGGACGTCGCCTCCCAAGAGGAGCGGCAAGGCCCGGACCAGATAGGCCACCCCCGCGCCGTGCCCATAGGCGTTCGGCGCCGCGCCGGCCAGGGCCTCGCGGTCGAGCGTCACGACCCCCTCGGCTCGGCCGAAGCCCGCCACCTGGTCCACGAACACCACGCGCCGGGCCCCCTCGACGAAGCGCGCCAGGTCCAGCCCCCCGAGCCCGCCGTCGACCGCCTCGACGCCGTCCGGCAACCCCCGTTCGACCAGCAGGTCGTACACCCGCGGGCCGGCGTCGTCCCCCCCCCCCACGCAGTCCTCGCACGGGCCTATGGCTCCCGCTGGCATATCCGCAACCAAGGGCCCGTCATGGCCGGGCGAATGTCGATGCCGGAACCCGATCTCGCCGTCGTTCGCGGGAGGGC
>ORMF011249337.1_pt1 | contig 10827 bp, 8 predicted proteins | sample 1779871 | NCBI WGS metagenome assembly ORMF01 (sample SAMEA104232316, study PRJEB22302) | groundwater metagenome | biome: forest; feature: aquifer; material: groundwater | place: USA | collected 2011-08-07 | depth 5.4 m
ATCCGCCACTCGCCGTCGCTGCCTTTGGCATACTCCTCGTGGTAGTGGCCGTAACCCTGGATCGCCCCTCGTTCCGGGCCGTTGTCCACCCAGTCGTACATCGCCCAAATTCCGCGCGCGGTCGTGGGGCCTGTAAATTCGATCTCCGGCATGTGGCCGTGATGGACGGTCACCGCCCCCGTCAGCTGCTTCGACACGAACTGGACGAAGTTGTCTCCGCCGGACTGCATCGGCTTCTGGCTACTGGGTAGCACGGAGTTGTCCGCGTAGAACACGAGGTCGTCGGTGAACAGCTTGCGCCATTCCGCCCACTGCTTGGTGTCCAGATACCGAAAGTAACGCGACTTGAGTTGGTGGATCGCGAACACGTCGGTCATGCGATCCGTGGTCACCCCACGTGCTTGCTGCGCAAAACCGATGAGTGAGCAGCCCAGGATCGTCGATGCCACGCACAGGTGCGAGAAAAACCGCCTGCGAAGCGCCATCACTCCCTCCTTTGTCGCTAGGGCAACGAGAACACCATGAGGCTGTTTCCGGCGGGCGGGTTGCGAACGTCGGGCAGCAGCACCAACGGAGCGCGAGTCGCCCACGTCGACGCAGCGATCGCTCCACCCGCCACGAACGCGACATACTGCTTGCCGCCCACGGCATACGTAATCGGACTGCCGTTGGCCATCGTTGGCAATCGCGTCTGCCACAGCTCGGTCCCGGTTCGCGCGTCGTACGCAAACGCGTAACGGTCCGAGCTTCCGATGAACACCAGGCCGCCCGCTGTCGTCAGCGCAGAGGTGTTGTACGGCGCCCGCCGGCGCTGCCGCCAGACCTGCTTTCCCGATCGAATATCGACCGACACGACCTCTCCCATCTGGCCGGGGCTCTTGGGGTGGAAGTGATACTTGAGGACCTCGACCGGCCCAGCTCCGCCACCGCCCGGACGGCGCTCCATCGGTTTGAAGATCGCCGTCTGGCAATACAAGTTGACCGGTACGACCATCGCGCCTGTGGCGGGGGAGTACGACATGGCCCGAAGGCTTTTCAACCCCCCCGTCGTCGGACACATGAAGAATTCCGTTCCCAGCTCCTGGAGCATGCCGGGCCGGTAACTCGTCTTGCCGGTCTTTGGATCGACATCGACCAGCGTCTGGTAGCCGAGATCGGTCGCGCGCACGAAGCGTCCGGTCGTGCGATCGAGCTCCCACAGAATCCCCAGCTTCCCCATGCTGAATACGGAACGCTTCCCGTCAAAATCGATCAGGATCCGCTCGAACGTCTCGTCCATGTCGTGGGATTCGCGAGGGATGTGCTGGAAATACCATTGGACCTTTCCTGTCTTCGGATCCATGGCCAGCGTCGAGTTCGTATACAGCGCCTCGCCGTCCGTTCCACGTGCCGACGCATGCCACGGCTTGGCCTGGGCCGTTCCCCAGTACACGACTTTCGTCACGGGGTCGTAGCTGCCGGGAATCCACGCGTCTCCACCCGCCCGGTACATGAGCGGCAGACCGCTCCACGTGTCTCCACCGGGCTCGCCCGGCCGCGCGATCGTGGATGTCCGCCACAACTCCTTGCCCGTGCGGCCATCCACGGCCACGATGTAGCAAGTGTCGTCCTCGAACGCGCCGCACCCCGTCAGCCCCGCAATGACGACGCCGTCGGCCACGATCGGTCCGCTGGTGAATCGGAACTTCTTGTCCTTCCCGCGGATCTCGGTATCCCACCTGACGGCTCCCGTTCGCGCGTCGAGACCGACGATATGGGCGTCTCCGGTATTGAGATAGATGAGATCCTGATAGATGGCGAGGTTGCGCATCTGGGCTGTCGGGTCGTCAGTCTGCCGCCGGTACTCCCACCGGAGCTGACCGGTGCGGCCATCGAGCGCGTGGACCACGTTGCCCGGGCTGGCGACGTACAGGACGCCGTCGTGCACGAGCGGCGTCGTTTGCGAAGCCCCGGGGTCCATCCCCCAGGACCATTCCAGCTTGAGGCCCCGCACATTCTGGACATTGATCTGGTTGAGTGGACTGTGCCCCTGCGCATCCAGTGTTCGCCGCCAACTCAGCCACTCCGACGCGTCCGGGTTGGCCAGCGTGGCGTCGGTGACCGGCGACATCTTGTCCACGGGCGCGAGCAGCGTGGTTGCGGTCCCGCTTCCTGGTCTCGAAGCACCCGTCGGCGGCAGACGCGCTCCCGGCGGTAAGCTGACTCCACGCGAGACGCCGAGCGCTCGCAGATACTCGCCGACCGCCGACACCTCCGCGTCGCTAATCCGAGCGCTGGGGATCGGGGCCATCTGGGCGCCGCCCTGGCGCACAATCGTGAGCAGCCTCGCGTTGTCGTGAGGGAGCGGTACGAGCACCGGTCCGGAGCCGCCCTCGCCGCTGTTCCCGTGGCAGAGGGCGCAATTCTTCTCAAAGGCCTGCTTGCCGACCTCGCCCTGGGCTTGTCCGGTGACCGGCATGACGGCCAACGCGAGCGGGCCCGCCGTCGACACGAACAGGGCTGCAACGCCCATCAAACGCTTGAACCCGGTCCCGAACGACATCAGCGCACCTCCGTCATGAAGAATACCGAGAGGATGGGCCCGCACTATCCCACCGCCGGCTCGCGGATCGATTCCCCGCGCCCCTTACCCGCGTTTGCCGGCGAATCTCGCTCGCATCCTACACCTGCGTGCTCCACCGGAGACGTAATTCTTCATCGTCTCGACTCCCTTTCAGGAAGACCAGGATCCGCCCCAACAACCGCAGGGCCGTCTCCTGCCGAGGCCTCATTGAGACGGGCACGCCGAGCGGCAGCGGCGGCCTCCTCGATCTCCCCAAGAGCCACCGCGCGAATGAGGGCGCGATCGCATTCAGTTGCGTGCGCCAGACCAGCCTGATATCAATCGATGTCGGCCCGCACGTTGAATGCTCAACTCAAACAGGTGATGTTCGGACATCCCTACTACTTCTCAGGAACGCCCTCGGGGTTGGCCGGTCACATCGGAAGCTTCTCGATCCTCCAGGCAGAGGACGAGGGCGCGCTCAGAATTCTGCTCATCGGTCATCCGCACCTGCAGATTCCCGGCGCTTCGATCGAGGCGCATGAATTCCTGCCGCTCCCGGGCATGTGAGTCGTTGCTTGCCGACGCCGGATGTGACCAGCCTCGCCCTGCGCCAGCTCGGGTCGACCGGATTGGCCGTCAGCCGCATCGGTCTGGGACTGGCGGCGCTCGGGCGACCCGCGTACATCAATCTCGGGCGAGACGACGACTACGGCGCGAATCGCAGTGCCACCGATTTCGAGCAGCGGGCTCATGATGTGCTCGACGCCGCGTATGAGGCCGGCGTCCGGTACGTCGACGCGGCACGTTCGTACGGCATGTCGGAAGCATTTCTCGCAAGCTGGCTGCGAGCCCGGAATCTGCCCGCGGGCGCGGTGACGATCGGGTCCAAGTGGGGCTACTCGTACGTGGGGGACTGGCGGCTCGATGCGCCGGTTCACGAAGTCAAGGATCTCTCGGCAACGACGCTGCGCCGGCAGATCACGGAAAGCGGCGATTTGCTGGGCGACAGGCTTCGTCTGTACCAGATTCACTCGGCCACCATTGAGAGCGGTGTGCTCGACGATCTCGAGGTGCTGCGCGAGCTCGCAGCGCTTCGCTCGAATGGACTCGCGATCGGCTTGACGGTCAGCGGCCCCAGACAGGCCGAGGTGATCCGGCGCGCGCTGCGCGTGTCGGTCGATGGCCTGAATCCGTTTCAGGTGGTGCAGGCGACCTGGAATCTGCTGGAGCCCTCAGCTGGACCTGCGCTGGCTGACGCCAAGGCGGCAGGCTGGGGCATCATCGTCAAGGAGGCACTCGCCAACGGCCGTCTCACCGACCGATACGGCGCCGAACACGCGGCCTCGCTCAAGCAACAGGCAGAGTCGCTTCGAACGACGCTGGATGTCCTGGCGCTCTCCGCCGCACTGTCTCAGTGCTGGACGGATGTTGTGCTATCCGGCGCGGTGACACGCGAGCAGCTCAAAAGCAACCTGCGTGCGGGGCGCCTTGCGGGGACGGTCAACGAGTGGTCGATCACCGCTGAACCAGCCGACGAATACTGGGCGCGGCGAAGTCGACTGGCCTGGAATTAGCGGCGGGCTCGCCGCTGCACATCCCGAGCGCGCCCCGAGCAACGGGGGGAACCCCGCTGCAATGTGTTGACTATCACCCCAGCGGGGAGTAGTTTCTGCATAGTCCAGGTTTCTCTGAAGGAGCGTGCAATGCACCTCAGACTCCGCATCGCTTTCCTCGTCGCGGCGGTCGTTGGGCTCCTCACGCCGGTCGCGGCGAGGCAGCAGTCGACCGAAGCCTCGAATGCCGTGACCTTCACGAAGGATATTGCGCCCATCCTGCAACGGAGTTGTCAGAGGTGCCATCGGCCCAACTCGGTGGCCCCGATGTCGCTCATCACCTACGAGGAGGTACGTCCGTGGGCCCGGTCCATCAAGACGCGGACCGGCCTTCGGTCGCAGCGGGGGGCGATGCCGCCCTGGTTCATCGAGAAGAATATCGGGATCCAGAAATTCAAGGACGACCCGTCACTGAGCGACGAGGAGGTCGCGAAGGTCGCGAAATGGGCCGACAGTGGCGCGCCACGCGGGAATCCGGCGGACATGCCGCCGCCACTCGGTTTCGATGACACCGGCGGGTGGACGATAGGGCAACCCGATCTCGTGCTGAGATCGCCGGAAGTGACCATTGGGGCTGTGGGCCCCGACAAGTGGGGATCGCTCGGGCTCGTGCCGACGCGACTCACCGAAGACCGGTACGTGGTCGCCGTTGAGGTTCGAGAGATCAACGACATTCCCAGCGGCGGTGCCGCCAATACCGTGGGCGCCAGGTGGGGGTTCCACCACATGGCGTATTCGACCGTCGTGCTGGACGAGCGCGATCGGTTGGATGCGGCCCCTACCGACGAAAACTCCTGGCCCGTTCACGAGGTCGGACGCAACGCCGATATCTTTCCGCCCGAAGCCGGCAGGCTCCTGCAGGCGAATTCGGCCTTGGATCTCCACAATTACCATCTCCACTCGAATGGCCGCCAGACAAGAGCGCATCTGGAGTTCGGTTTCAAGTTCTTCCCGAAAGATTACAGACCGCTCTACCGCCGCGCGAGCCTGCGACTGGGCAATGGCATCGACATCGATGTAAGGCCGAATCAGGCGAATCAGCAACTGCACGCGTATGCCACGCTGCAGGAGCACACCAAGATAGTTTCGTTCGAGCCGCACATGCACGCGCCCGGCGTGCGTATGTGCATGGAGGCGATCTGGGGCCAGAACATCCAGACGCTCAACTGCGTGGGATACGACCACAACTGGGTCAAGCAGTACACGTATGCGGACGATGCCGCGCCGCTGCTGCCGAAGGGGACCATCGTGCACATCATTGGCTTCCTGGACACCACGCCCGCTAACCGGAATCTCGCCGACGCCAGAAACTGGGCGGGCGGCGGCCGGCGATCGGTGGCCAACATGTTCATCAACCTTGGCTATTCGGTGTCGCTCACCGAGGAACAGTTCCAGGCCGAGATGGCCAAGCGGCGGGCCAACATGAAGAACAGGAACGACTTCGATATCGCCTGCCCGTTGTGCTGGGCGCCGCCGCTGGCGCCGCCGCAGCGGACTACAGCGCAGGGCATTCAGTGATGCGCCCGCTGCTCGCGGCGTTGGCGGCGCTGCTGCTGTTCCAGCCCGCTGGAGCGCAGACCAGATTCACGTACTCGAAAGGGCAGAGCGTGTCGCCGTCCTACGAGGGCTGGACACCCAACGAGGACGGCTCGTTCACGTTGTACTTCGGGTATATGAACTCGAACTGGCTCGAGGAGTTCGACGTGCCGATCGGCCCGGACAACGCCATCGCGCCTGGAGGTCCCGACCAGGGCCAGCCGACACACTTTTATCCGCGGCGCAACCCGTTCCTGTTCACGATCTCCGTGCCCAAAGATTTCGGCGAGAAGGAGTTCATCTGGACACTGACGACCAACGGGGTGACGGAGCGCGCGTACGCGTCGCTCAAGACCGACTACCAGATCAACAACCAGGTGATCTCCCTCGAAGTCGGCGGGGATCTCGGCAGCACGCGCGATGAGCTTCGCGATAACATTCCACCCGATCTCGAGGTGCAGGGGGCCAAACAACGGAACGTGAAGGTAGGCGAGCCGCTTACCTTGGTTGCCATCGCGGGCGATCCCGATAACCTGCCCCCCAGACGAGACGGTAGACCGCAGCCCGGATTGAGAGTGAAGCCCGCCGACGGCAAGATCTACAAACCGAATACGCGCGCACAATCCGGTGATGCGAACGTCGCGGAGACCGTGTACAGACCACCTGTGACGACGTCCCCGCAAAGCGGACCAGGCCTGCGGCTGTCGTGGATCGTCTACCGGGGCAAGGCCGCGGCGGTGAGCTTTACCCCCGACCAGCTGAAGACGTGGACCGACTCGCGCGCCTACGCGAACTCGCCGTGGTCGCCGCCGTACATCATTCCCGAGCCGCCGCGGGACGGGAGGTGGGAGACGCGAGCCACGCTCCAGGAGCCGGGCACCTACGTCCTTCGTGCTGTCTCCAGCGACGGATCGCTGTTCACGTACGAGAACGTGACCGTCAACGTGACGCGCTGACCTCCGTGAGCATCCCGAGCACGCCGATCGACGCGCGAAACAACCGAGCTGAATGGCGCATACGGTCCTCCGTGGGAGTGCTGCACACAGGGCGCAGCCGGGACAGCATCGAGGCGAAAGACCGTGGAATCATAAAGCCGTGGCCTCATCGCTGACAGCTCGTCCCGACAGGCCCTCTTGCGATTCCTAGTCTTAATCTATGAGAACAAGCTATCCATCTCTGACGTGAGATCATGGCCTCGATGGTATCCCCGGGCCGCAATCAACGAGAGCGATTGTCGTGCCCGCGCGATCTCGGCTGGCGAGGCGACGCGCAGCAACGCTCGCAAGTCTACGAGATCCTGCGGACGCCTCACATCGTCGCGGGAAAGGACCTTCAGCGCGATCAGGTGCCCGGTCCTGGCGACGCCCACTCTTAGTTGCGGCAGGAGATCGATCGGCTCGGCATCGGTGACCACCTCCGATTCGATCCCGGACGAAGCGAACAAGAGGTCCACGACGGGTGCTTCTGACTCGGCGGAGAGTGTGAGCCTGACGGTCGCGAGGCGTCCGACGGCTTCCTGCTCGACGACGGCGTCGATGCCGTAACCACGGGCTCGAAGGCTGTGGATGAGCCCCTCGGCCTCTGCATCGGTAGCCAGGGCGACAGCCAGATCTGCGTCTCGCGTGAACCGCGGCTCGGTTCGAACGGAGACGGCCAGGCCGCCGACGAGCCCGAACTGGACGTGGGCTTCGGTGAGATCCGTGGTGATCTTCCGTAGTGTGGCTTCGAGCGATGTCACGCGCGTCTGGCACTCATGTCCACCGTGCGCCCAGGACAGTCACCAGACTCCGCGCCCGGGCGCTCCCTGAGCCACTGGCGGAGCCGGTCGTCGATTTCCTCCTGGTTCGCCTGTGGGTGAGTTCGGCGCAGGTTCTGGCGCATGAGGTCCAGGCCCGTGTTGAACAAGTCGAGCGTGGTGCGGAATGCGTCGCGGGTCGACGGCATACGGGAATAATTGTAGCGGATTCCTTGGCGTTTACGGTGCCGGAGAAAGCGACGACACCGCCCCCATAATCCAGCTCGCAGGAAGATTCCAATAATGGAGCCTTTTCGCAGAGCACGCAGAGGATCTTGGCTAACGATTTCTCTGCGATCTCAGCGCGCTCGGCGGTGATCGTTGTGATCTGCCGTTACTGAATCAGCAAAGACAGCGTACTACCTGCTCGGCCGCACTCGGCGTGTTTGCCGCGCTTCTGCTGCATGCCCGGCTGAGGAGCGCATTGGGTGGCGCAGAGTCTTGGGTCCGATCGGCATCTTTGCCGCCACACTGTTCGGCGTGTTCTCGAAAGAAAACGCCGTGGCGATGCCGGCGATCATGGTTCTCTACGACTCTGTGATCCGCCTGGAGCCGTGCCGAGTGGGCGGCTCAAGCGGTGCTGTTGGACGGGCGCGGTGCGATCCAGCTGAATTCCGGCCATCCGAACCCACGAGCGCAGCCAACCGGCGCGCAGCTTCACGTGCACGGTCGACCCCGGCACACGGAAGACCCTCGGCTTTGATCTCCGATCGAATTCTGCTCTAATGCGTGCCGCGCGGACTTCGCGGTGCTTTGAGAGGCCCTTGCGAGGAAGCGATTCGTCTCCGCAGGGCAAGGTGGGAATCATGACAAGACGCTTCCGTTTGGCGCTGACCGTGGCAGTGACTCTCGCTTTTACGCCTGCAGCTGAGGCGCGAATCACCAGGATTGAGATCGCAACGAAGGAATCGCCCACCTTCGGCGGCTATTCGTTCGCGGGCGTGGGCCAGTACGAAAAGATCGTGGGGAGGGCGTTCGGAGAGCTCGATCCTAGCGATCCTCGAAATGCGATGGTCGTCGACCTGAAACTGGCGCCGAGGAATGGTAAGGGACGAGTCGAATACTCCTTTGACTTCTACATCCTCAAGCCAGTGGATCTGCGGCGAGGCGCCCACAAGGTCATGTACGACGCACCGAATCGAGGCAACAAGCCCTTTGGGACCTTGAATCGCGGGGCCGGCGGCAACAATCCGGGCTCGGTCGTGGATCCCAACGAGCTGGCGAATACGTTCCTGCTCCCGCGCGGCTACACGTTGGTGTGGAGCGGATGGGATGCATCCGTCGTCAGGACGGCTAATTTCGCTGCGACTATCACTCTCCCCGTGGCGAAGAACTCTGATGGTTCCGCGATTACCGGCCCAGCGTATGAGTACATCGTGAACGCTGGTACGTCATACGCCCTGCACTACGCGGCGGCCACAACCGATGGACGCAAGGCCACCCTCACCCGTCGCGTGCATCTCGATGATGTCCCCGAGGTCGTGCCCGCCAATGGCTGGACGTTCAATGCCGCTGGCACTGCGATTTCACTGCTCCCGGCCGGAACGGCATTCACGCCGGAGGACATCTACGAGCTGTCCTACGTAGCGAAGGATCCCACGGTAAACGGCATCGGCTTCGCGGCCGTGCGCGACTTCAATGCATTTCTGCGATATGAGAAGGCGGGCGACGCTGGGGCTGCCAATCCGATCGCAGGCGACGTCACGCGCATCTACACCTACGCGTCGTCGCAGCCCGCGCGCATGCTGAACGACTTCCGCACCCTTGGCTTCAATCAGGCTGAAAACGGCAGGATCGTGTTCGACGGGATGCTGCAATGGATCGGCGCGGGCGCCGGGATCAGCATGAACTATCGCTTCTCTCAGCCCGGACGCACCCAGCGCAACCGGCAGGATCAGTTGTACGTCGAGAGTGTGTTTCCGTTCGCGAATCAGCGCCTGTCCGATCCGATCACAGGCAAGACCGCCGGCCGGTACGACGCATGCGCGAGGAGCCGCACGTGTCCTCTCGCGATGGAGGTCTACTCGTCGAACGAGTACTGGGTGAAGGGCGCGTCGCTGCTTCACACCGACCCGCTCGGAAAGAGGGACCTGCCCCGCCATCCGATGACGCGCCTCTATCTCGTGGCCAGCGACGAGCACGGCGGCACGCGCATGAATTGTCAATATTCGCGCAACCCGCTCGACGAAGCGCCAGTGCTGCGGGCGCTGTGGGACGCGCTGGATCAATGGTCGACGAAGGGCACGCCGCCGCCTCCGAGCATGGTGCCTCGCCTCGCCGACGGCACGCTCGTGGCTGCGGGTTCCCAGGAGGCTGTCGGCTTCCCGAGCATCCCCGGCGTGACATACACGGGCCTGAAGACGACGCGTTATCTCTTGAACTATGGGGCAGATTTCTACAAGACCGGAATCATGACGATCAATCCACCAGCCGTCTCGCCGCCGATGTTCGACAACCCGAAGAACGGCCGGATCTATCCAACCTACGTGCCGAAAACCGATGCCGACGGCAATGACATCGCAGGCATTCGCCTGCCCGACGTGACGGTGCCTCTTGCGACGTATACCGGATGGGCGCTGCGCGCGGGCCCGCACGCGCATGACGGCTGCGAGGGTGTGGGACAGAGAATCCCGTTCCCCAAGACGAAGGCCGATCGCCTCGCGTCGCGAGATCCGAGGCTGTCGATCGAGGAACGCTATTCGTCGATGGCTGACTACACAGCGCAGGTCAAGAGCGCCATAGAGGATCTGATCGGGCGGCGCCTCATGCTCCGCGAGGATGCACAATCGGCGCTCAATCGACTCGTCAAGGCCGCGCAGGCAGCAGGGGTGGCCAGCACGGACGCCGCCGCAAAGTAGCCGTTCGACATCACCGACAAATCACCGCCGAACGCCGCACGCCGTTCGCGTGTTGTACATAGGGCCCGTGAAGCTCGGTGCTCGTTGGAGAAGGAACCAAGATTCACGCCGGACGGCTAGCCCGGCGTGTGACGAAGGAAACATGAGAGGCCTTCGGAACCTGGCGGCGCGAGGCCTGAAACCACTTCGTGGGCGCGAGCTGAGACCAGGACCCGCGCGTCGGCCCCTAGGAGCTCGGGCGTCTCGGACGCGACGTGACGCGTCGCGTATCATGTGTCCCCAATGCCGACACCAGACGCGATCAACTTCCGGGGCTTACGCGTGCTCTCGCTCGAGAGCCGCCGCTCGACCGAGCTTGCCGCCCTCATCGCTACGTACGGCGGTCAGCCGATCGTCGCGCCGGCCCTCCGCGAAGTACCGCTCGACTCCCATTCGGCCGCACTGGACTTCGCAGCGCGGCTCGTCGCCGGCGAGTTCGAC
>ORMF011483274.1_pt1 | contig 10827 bp, 12 predicted proteins | sample 1779871 | NCBI WGS metagenome assembly ORMF01 (sample SAMEA104232316, study PRJEB22302) | groundwater metagenome | biome: forest; feature: aquifer; material: groundwater | place: USA | collected 2011-08-07 | depth 5.4 m
ACCTTGAGCTTGTCGAAGGGGGCTTTTGTTTATTTCAAAGTTTTATGGGTTGTCCCAAAAAGTGAGATTGGCGATTGACTTTTACTCCGCCCAGGTGACGAAGGTGAAGAGTTTTTCGCCCTTACCGAGATCGCGTTCGTAGAGCGAGTTCTTGCCGCGCGCATCCTGTTTCGCTGCCTTGCCCCATGCTGATGGGTCATTAAAGTCTTCTATATTCTGACCAACGTTTGCCGGCTTACCCTTACCGCCACCGCTTGATAAAACTGTATTAGTGCTGTCGAGGTGAGTATAAATTGTTACTAGCTCATCGTAGTCATGCTGGTTCGGGTGGGTGCTTAGGGTGCTTCCGGCATTCACGCCAGTATTTGAGAAATAGTCCATGCAGGTATCCAGCGAGCTGCCGTTGGTGGACTGGTGGTCAAGACCGAACGTGTGACCAATCTCCTGGCACATGACATGCAGTTTCTCGTTCGGATTGTTATACGTAGGGGTGTTGAAATAGGTGTCGTTGAGTTTCACCGCTCCCTGTGTGATGTGCGTCCCGCCCGTGATCCATATCTGCGCCAGGCCAAGCCAGCCGTTGTTGCCGTAGGTTTTGCTGCAAACTTCAACCCGACCGGCAGTAGGTCGGCAATTCTTTGGATTTGAAAGACCTGTGACAACTGCAGTATCTAAAACTGATGAGAGAGTCCAATCGCTTGATGCGGTAGCGAGAATCGGATCCCAGACGCTAGAGACATTGTCGCCAAGCTTGAGTGTAAACGGATTGCCCGTCCGCGCCCAGTGATAACCGCCCCACGAATGGGTGGCCAACGCCGTTCCCGCAACTGCAAAAACCGCAAGCGCCACTGGCAAGATTTTCAATAGTGTTTTAGATTTCATATATAGTGCGTTGTTTAACTTCTACACAGGGAGTATACCACACCCCGCCATCGCGCGCAAGAGCAGGGGTGTGGATACCGAACTAACCAGGAATCCAAACAAACCCGGAACGGTGAATAATGAATTTTCCCAACCCCTTGCAAAATCATCGTTCCCGTTCCTCCTTTACACAAACAGTTGCGTTCACAAGGTACCAAAAAAACGTCCCCAAACGGGGACGTTTTTTTATTGTGCCAATAATTGAAGCTGTGCTAAAATTCTCTAAATATAGTAAAATATAAACAAAATGACACTCCTAAAACCAAACCGCATTAGCCTACCAAAAGGCTTTTTACTGGGAGCTAGCAGTTCCGCCCACCAGGTAGAAGGCAATAACACCAATAACGATTGGTGGCATTACGAACAGGCAGAACTTCTGCCCAAATCTGGAGTAGCGGCCGACCACTACAATCGTTACCAGGAAGACTTTGGGTTAGCCAAACAAATGGGGCTAAATGCCATGCGGATTTCCGTGGAGTGGAGCAGGATAGAACCAGAAGAAGGACATTTTGACCACAAAGAAATAGAACACTACCGAGCAGTGCTGCTGAGTTTAAAAAAACTAAGGTTAACCCGGATGGTTACCCTGCACCACTTTACCCTGCCATGGTGGGTGGCCAAGCAAGGCGGTTTTCAAAATAAAAAAACCATTGTTCACTTTACTTCCTTTGCCAAATTTGTCGCCGAACAGCTCGGAACAGAAGTTGATCTGTGGTGCACTATTAATGAGCCGGAAATTTTTAGTCTCCTGGGATATATGCGCGGCTGGTGGCCGCCGTTTAAAAAAAGTCCTCTTGCCATGTGGCAAACTTTATCTCACTTAATTGCTGCGCACAAAGCCGCTTACCGAGCAATTAAGTCTGCTCTGCCCAGTGCACAAATAGGTATTGTAAAAAACAACGTTTACTATGAACCAGCCCGACCGCAAAATATTTTAGACAGAGCTGTGGTAAATTTCAGCAATAAATTTACCAACGAATACATTTTAAACCGGGTCAAAGACCAACTGGATTTCATTGGCCTGAACTATTACTTTTATCATACCTTGCGCTTCCACCCGTTCAAACTTTATGAGCAAGTTAACCGGGAGGGTCCAAAAAGCGACATGGGCTGGCGCACTTATCCAAACGGTCTTTATTTTCTCCTGAAAGGACTAGCTAAATATGGGAAACCAATTTACGTTACGGAAAACGGCATTGCCAATGCGCGTGATGACATGAGGAAAAATTTTATTACCGAGCACTTGGCAGCTGCGGCAAAAGCGCTGGCCGAGGGTGTTGATGTCCGCGGTTATTTTTACTGGTCGCTAACCGACACCTACGAATGGCACGACGGCTTTAACCCGAAGTTTGGTTTAGTGGAAATAGATTTTAATACGGAGGAACGCCGAGTTCGTCCCAGTAGCGAGGTCTTCAAGCAGCTATCTCGGATTATATAAACCTATGAACACTTACATAATTATTGCCATTATCGCCTATTCCCTTCTGGCCATCAATGGCGTTATAGATAAATTCCTGCTTACTAAAGCTGTCCGCCACCCCATTGCTTACGCTTTTTTCATTGGCATAACCGGCCCTTTGACCTGGGTGCTGGCGCCGTTTGGCTTAAAATTTTTAAGCGGCGGCGATTTGTTCATTGCCATAGTTGCCGGCGCCAGTTTTGTTCTGGCTCTCTATTACCTCTACGTTGCCATCCAATTAACCAGTGTTTCGCGGATTTTACCCATTCAGGGCGGCCTGGTGCCAACTTTTACTTTGTTATTCGCTTATCTCATTTTAGGCGAACGGCTTAGCTCGTACCAGATGCTGGCCTTTATTTTTTTAGTGGCTGGCGCGGTCTTAATTTCCCTGAAAAGAGACCGCACTGGCTGGCACCCGCGCGCGCTAGGACATGCGCTTCTGGCCGCAGTCTTGTTTGCCTGGTCGCTAACTTTGACCAAATACACTTTTGACCACAGCAATTTTGTGTCCGGCTTGATTTGGACGCGTTTAGGCTTTTTACTTACCAGCTTAGCTTTTCTTATCCCGGCAAAATCTCGGCATTACATTTTTAACACGCCCAAACAAACCAGTTCCGACAACAAATTTCTCTATTACGGCGCGCGCCTTACCGGAGGAGCCGCCGGTTTAATGCAAAATTATGCCATTGCTATTGGCAGTGTTACAATTGTAAACGCAATGCAAGGGACTCAATATGCGCTTCTGCTTATTGTGACCGCATTTCTCTCCCGTTATTTTCCCAAAATCCTCAAAGAAGAAGTGAACAAAAAAATCTTAGCGCAAAAAATTCTGGCCGTGGCTTGCATTAGCGCAGGCCTGGTATTTTTAACCATTCATCATTAATGAACACGCGGCGCAAAAAACTAAAAATTATTCTGGCTGCGGGCTTCCTAATACTGCTTGTTCTCGTTACTATTTACCAAATTGGCGCTCCGGCCAAGCAAGTTTCCTTTGGTGTGAATTTTTCCGCCCCGAACGCGGAATACCTGGGCCTGCCCTGGCGCGAAACTTATTTGAGTATTCTCACCGACCTGCGACCCAAATACATGCGGCTCATGACCTACTGGGAAACCCTGGAGCCACAGCCAGGCCAGTTTTCTTTTAGCGATGTCGACTGGATGCTTGCCGAAGCCGCGAAGCATAACACCAAAATTCTTTTAGTGGTTGGCCACAAACAACCGCGCTGGCCAGAGTGCCACCACCCGGACTGGTATAACCATTTAAGCCCCCAGCAGCAACAGCAACAGGCCATTCTAACTATGCTTACGGCGGCAGTGAATCACTTTAAAAGCTTTAGTAACATTACCGCCTGGCAGGTGGAAAATGAGTCGCTGTTTAACTACGGCGAAAACTGTCCGGTTATAAGCCGCTCGTTTTTGGAAAAAGAGGTGGCCTTGGTGAAACAGCTGGACAGCCGGCCAATAATGCTCACTGACAGCGGCGAGAAAGGCGCCTGGCTGCCAACCGCCCGAAGCGGCGCTGACATATTCGGCGCTACCATGTACCGAAAAGTTTATGATACTAGATGGCGACGTTACATAGAGTATCCGCTCCCGACCTTTACTTACAACCTCAAAGCCGGCCTAGTAAAAATTTTTAGCAGAGCGAAAAAAACCATTGGCAGCGAACTGCAAGCTGAACCATGGTTTCAAAAAGACATTCGCGACACGCCTGTAGCAGACCAGCTCCAGCTTATGAACGCACAAATTTTTGCAGATTACGTAAACTACGCAAAAGCAGTGGGGTTTGAACAAAACTACTTTTGGGGGGTAGAATGGTGGTACTGGCTGGGCAAAACCCAAAACAACTGGAGCATGTGGGACGCAGGGAAAAAAGTGCTCCAGTCAGCTAATTTCTAATTTCTATTTACTACTTTCTAATTTATGCATTTACTATTTGACATCGGCGGGACAAACTTAAGGGTTGCTGTAAGCAAAGGCAAAACCTTGGGTCAAACTTTAACCGCCAAGACTCCAGGTGATTTTGCCCAAGGCATAAACTTGCTTACCGAGCTAATTGGAAAATTAACTGCCGGAGAAAAACCAGAACAAATTTGTTGCGGCATTGCCGGCAGTTTCAATGCGGAAAAATCTGCACTGTTCCGCTCCCCTAATTTATCCGGTTGGGAAAACCAGCCGCTAAAACAGACTCTTGAACAATTATATGGTTGTCCGGCCGTGCTGGAAAACGACGCGGCCTTGGCCGCTCTTGGCGAAGCAAACTTTGGCGCAGGAAAAAACTACACCATTGTGGTTTACTACACCATTAGCACCGGCGTAGGAGGGGCGCGCGTAGTAGACGGAAAAATTGACGCCAATACCTATGGCTTCAGCCCAGGACACCAAATAATTCAGTCAATTGAAAATAAAAATTTTACTCTGGAAGATCTTATTGGCGGCAGACAGTTAGAAATAAAATATAAAACCTCGCCGGATATGCTGCCCCCCGAAATCTGGCAAGAAATAGAAAAAAATTTAGCTGTGGGTTTATATAACTCAATTAAGCACTGGTCCCCGGAAATAATTATTCTGGGCGGCGGCATTGGCAACAGTGAAAAGCTGTCTATTAAAGCTGTAACTAGCCACTTGCAAAAATTAACCAGTAACAAATTTTTAACTGTATCCATTCTCAAACAAGCTGCGCTGGGGGATTTGGCAGGTTTGTACGGAGCAATGGCCTTACTAAAAATTCACCCTGTCAAATAATAAAATAAAGAGAGGCAGTCACAGGCCAGACTGCCTTTCTTACTTTAATATGACAGAATAGCCGGCTTTCTCTTACAAAAACAAGAATGCCATAAAAAAGCCCCCGCTCGCACTGTCATACCTCTTCCCTCTTCTTCTCTCTTCCACTGCTATACATAGCAGTATGATAGTAGGAATTAAAGAGGCAATTGCTTCTTGGCAGTAGCCTGTTTAAATTTGCGTGAGATTACCCTGTCCACCTCCCTAGCTCCAACTTTTAACGCGGTGCCAAGCAAAGTTTTTCTTTGTAACTTTTGACGAAACGGGTTTTCTAAATTTTTAGTTTTTTCCCGCTTTCTAGTCCAATATTTTTCTCCCAATGCATCCAGCTCCCTACTAGCCTGCCTTAAACCATCACCTCTCTCATTTAACACATTACTTACCCGGCCCACAGTACCGGCGTTTACGTTTAGCTCTATTTGAATGCTCTGATAACTTTCCTGCTTTAACAGCCGTCGGGCAATTTCCAAGCGCTTGGCAAACATTTTATATTCCGTGTGGGTAAATAAATCTTTAAACAACGAACGAATGTCCTCTTTGGAAGTCATTAAGGTAAATGCTGACCATAAATTGTTAACATACTGCCCGAATTTTTGGGGATCTATTGGTTTTCTTGAAACTTTTGTCATATATTTTACTTAATTGGTTTATTACCCTCCTACTGCCATACATAGCAGTATAGTAGTATTAATGATACAAGCTTAGAGAAAGGGTGTCAAATAAAAAAGCCGCTCCCTGCCGTAGCGGAAGAGGGGCTTTTTAAAATTTTGTTTAACGGGTAATGGAAATGTTATCGGTTCCTGCCGGTTCTTCACCATTAGCTGAAACAGTAACTCGGCCATTGGCATCTTTGATTACACGGTAACCAGTATCATATGTTGCTGAAGCGCATTCACTAGAGGAAATTTGGCCATCGTTTTTGTCAGTAGCTGGGTCTACCCCAGTTTTCGGGTCTATGGGAAAAGATGGAATGTAAGTAGGAACCAATAGTGCACAAAGGTCAGCTCCGCTGGTTTTCTTGATACCAAGCAGGGAGGTAGTAATTGGGGCGGGAAGAGATCCTTTTTGGTCTACTGTGTATTGCCCAATAGCATTCAAGATTGCATTAACGTTACTAATGCGCTGAGAATCGTTAGCTTTTCTGAACTGTCTAGCTGGGTTAATGGCAAGAATGACTATGGCTGCCAAGACAGCAATAATACCAATAACTACCAATAACTCAATAAGGGTAAACCCCTGCTGGGCTCCGGGTGTATAACTATTAATTTTTGAAAGTGATTTCATAATACAAAAAAAATAGTGCCCTCGACCTTTTAAAACAAAGAGTTAGTATTTGCCTGCATTCTATCACAATTAGCTTTATTCCACAATTCTCAATTAAGACTAGTCGGGTGTTTCCTGCCAAGAAATTAAAGAATAATCCGTGCCATTAAAAGTGGTCTGAAGGTTGGTAGTGGCTCCTCCGTAAGACCCTTGGGGACGTATAGTCACTTGCACACCACTAGTTATAGGAAAAATGTGGCAAGGCTCCCCACCCACTGTAACTGTTTCGTCACCCTGGTAGCCTGGCTGGATAATCAGACGTAATAGTGCTTCATCCCCGCAAGCCTCTGCCAAAGCCAGACTACGCTGCTTGTTCTCACTGTCCAAAATATTAAAGCGGCCAAAAAAACCAGTTGTGCTTACTGCTAAAGAAAAGGCAATAAGCAAAATGGAAATAATAATCGCCGAGGTTAAGGCAATAAAACCATTTTGATTCTTGGAGGGGAAATCCCGCTCGCTTCGCGGACAAGGATTTTCCCCTTCCAACGTCTCCGCCAACTGGCGGATCCTGCCTCCCCTTTCCATGGAGTTAATAGTCGCGGTATAAAACCGCCGACTATTAATCAAATCAAAAAATTTAGGGTTCATAACGCGAGTATTTAGTAGTTTCAAAACTCTGGCCATTAATTTGGAATGTGGCTTTGACAGCGTCGGGCTTAATGCCGCTTGAAGGGATGTGCTGGAAACTTAAATTGGTAATTGTAACGTTACTGCTGTTTAATGCTTGGGTAGCGGCTGAATCGCGTTGCAGGCGCATAAAATTTCCAGACAAGTCAAACTGCAACGTATGACCATCTTTGGAAAGCCGCAATATAGCTCCGCTGCTACCACTTGGAGGCTGTGAAACTGAACTGGCGCCCGTAAGCGCCCAATCTAATTTGCGCAATAAAAAATTAGCCTCTTCCTGGACAATAATTTTGGTCTCGGTCTTGTTGCTGGACTCAATAATTTGGAACACTGCTACCAACATCCCGCCAATAATAATTATAAACAGCGCGAGGTAAACGAGCGTTTCAATTAAAGTAAAGGCTTTTTGGTTTGGCATTATTTCGGTCCAATTATTTGTAAAGCGCTGCTGACGTGTTGGGCTATGTACAACAAGTTAAGTTCGCAGTCCATAGTGGCGCCAGCTCCACTAGGCAGGGACAAAAAAGATCCCCACTGCGTAATGTTAGAAGGATTAGAAGCGTCAAAAATTTTCAACTGCCCGGGGGTTAGTAAAAAAGCCAGCGCACTACGAACTATAAGATCATTAACGCTGTTATTTATGTCCTTAAAGCCTAACGATGGCAAGTTGGTGGCAGGATTAGAATCTTCTAAAACATAAAACTCCTGATTGCCAACAGTACGACCCAAATATATTTTATTCTCTAACAGATAGAGACTCTTTCCGTTACCAGATCCACCAGCAGCATCAAAGCCTCCCGCCCTGACAATATTGGCAGAATTACTCACATCTAAAATAGTAAGTTCTTCAGTAGCTGGCGTAGTCAAATAAGCATACTTGCCGCTGACCCAAATGGCATTGACCTGGGTATTAGTCTCATAACCTCCTTTGAATACTGGGTGAAGAGGATCGGTGACGTCAATAACGTTAAACTCTTGGCCATTACCTTTGGTTAAACCTAAATAAACTGTATTGTTAACATAAAAAATACTATTGCCCACACCCAAACCACTGCCGCTGCCAACTTTAAAATCTTTAAGCTTAGAAGGGCTGCTGGGGTTGCTAATTCCAAGAACCTGGAGCTGGGCATTAATGCTGGAGTTGGCTACAAAAGCGTAATTACCAATGGCTCGAATAGCCCTTAGTCCTGGCCCAGTGTTAAGAACAGAAAGTTGAGCGGGATTAGCTGAATCGGTTACATTGAGAATATACAAATCGGGGGATGTTGCCACTGCCGAGTCTGTGATTAAGTAAGCTTTCTTTTGAAACACATCAATATCAGTTCCTTGATTACCTCCGGAAACTGTAAATGAACCAAGGAGCTGTGGGTCGGTCCAATCCCCACTAAGAGTTTGGCTGCAAGTATCGGCGCCAAAGGCGTGGTGATAGTCGGTAACAATAGTAGTAAGCTCAACTTTTTGGAGTCGGCTTTCGGTTTGCCAAGACACACGACTGGTAACTTTCTTAGTGTACTGGTCTAAATCTTGTACTACTAAATCTTTAGTGTAAATAGTGTCGGTGGTGGTAGCGGAACTAAGCCCTAAGAAATTGTCACGGGCAGAGGCCCGAGCAGCTTCCAGCACAGCCTGCGCGCGGTTGAGAGCCTGGTTAGAAAGTTCAGCGTCTAGCGTTATAGATTGGTTACCAAAAACCACTGCTATAACAGTCGAGACCGATACCACTAAAATTGCCAACGCAATAAGCATTTCCAAAGTGCTAATACCGGTTTGTAATTTTTTACCAGTTAATTTGGCCTTCATTATTTATTGCGATACTTGCAGTATGCGCTATGTTATCACTTAATTGTAAATCACCGCCATTAACAGTGGCATTACCCGAGAGCTGGTCAAATTTCACTTCTTGCATACCGCTCCTGGTAATAACAAAACTTGCCGGAATTGTTTGGTCGAAATTTACATTCCGTAAAGCATAAGAGTCACCTTGGAAAATAATATAGTCCTGGCCTAAAAAATATACGCCGTGTGGCGCTTGGTTAATATTGGACAACGCCTGGTTGCGCGCCTTTTCTAACACGCTTACCACAATTTGCCGCTCATAGCTAAAAGCATAACTCCGGTAAAAATCCATAGTTACAAATAAACCCCACGTGGCAATAATAGCAATAAGTGCAATTACCATAAGAAGCTCTATTAAAGTAAACCCATTAAGGTTTGAGGTTCTGGGTAATGCCATATATGGGAGTAATTATTGAAATGGCAACGAAACCAACTAGTATGCCCATAAAAATCATAAGCGCTGGTTCTAATACAGTAGATAAGTTTTTAGTTTGCTGATCAACTTCGTTTTCGTAAAGCTCCGCCAAAAATAATAACGACTGGCTCAAATTTCCTGTGGCCTCCCCCACCGTAATCATTTGCGAAAGAATAGGCGGAAATAACCTATTGTTGCCTTCCATATAAGTAGAAATTTTTTCGCCTTGGGTAATTTTTTCCGCAATATTCTCAAACTGTCTTTGATAGACTAAATTGGAAATGGTATTAGCAGTAATACTAGTGGCCTTAACAATGCGCACGTCGCTTTTGAGCAAAAGACCTAAGGTCCGACAAAAATTTGCCATATAATAACTTTGCAAAAGATTACCTAAAACCGGTACCACTAAAATACTACGGTGAAAAAAATAACGAAGCCTCTTAATACGCAGTAACAATAAACTTCCAGCTATAACTATAATTAAACCCAAAATTATGAAAACCCAATAGTGGAGCACTGCGGTACTCACAAAAATTAAAACCCGCGTGGTCCAAGGCAGCTTAAAATTGAAACTGTTAAAAATAGGGAGAATTTTGGGGAAAACAAAAATGGTCAACAATCCTGTTATACCAAATGTCGCTACAACAATAAGCGCCGGGTAAATAAGAGAACTAATTAATTTTCTGCGCAATGCTTGCTTTTTCTGCAATTCTTCGGCCAAATAATTTAAATTTTCCTCCAATGTCCCACTAACTTCACCAACGTGGATAATGTTAATGGTAAACACCCCGAAAACTTGTTTGAATTTATTAAGACCAGTAGAGACAAATTGCCCGTTTTCTACATCATGAATTACAGATTGTAAAATGTGTTTGGCTGCTTTGGTATGCGATTGTTTTTCTATCATTCTTAGAGCTTCCAAAATAGGAACTCCTGCTTTAATAAGAATGCCCAGGCGTTTGGCAAGAAGAATTTGGTCTTGAATAGAAAGACGGATTAAAAATTTATTCATGCAACATCCTTAAAACTTCTTCAATGGTGGTAATTCCAGCTTTAGCTTTGGCAAAACCGTCTTCAACCATTGTAATCATCCCGCCTTTGGCGGCAATGCTGCGAATGTCGCTGGCTGAAGCTTTTCTCAAGATTGCGTTGCGAATAGCCTTATCAATAATTATAACCTCATGAATACCAATACGCCCCTGGTAACCGCTATGGTTACACTTTTCACATCCGCGGCCAAAATAAAAAACCTGTTGTTTGTTTGTACTTTTTAAAGGAAGCACGGGCTTCAAACTTTGAAACTCTCGGGGTGTAATTTTTTTTTCGGTTTTACAATACTGACAAATTTTGCGGACCAAACGCTGACCAATAGCAACATTGACAGTGGAGGCAATTAAGTAAGGCTCAATTTTTAAGTCCAAAAGTCTAGGCAAGGTTGTGGCGGCGGCATTGGGGTGGAGCG
>ORMF010060483.1_pt1 | contig 10826 bp, 9 predicted proteins | sample 1779871 | NCBI WGS metagenome assembly ORMF01 (sample SAMEA104232316, study PRJEB22302) | groundwater metagenome | biome: forest; feature: aquifer; material: groundwater | place: USA | collected 2011-08-07 | depth 5.4 m
AAAAGGGGGCTCGCCAGCAATAAATTTCAATGCCGCTGCGGCATCTTGATGAACCCCGGCGATGGAGGGACGGCCTTCCGATCTGCCATAACCACGATAGTCGAACGCGAAGACGTCGTATCCTGCCGCCGCCAACCACAGCACGCTATTGATATGCGAGCCGATATTCTGAGCATTGCCGTGGAGAAACAGGATAACCCCTTGGTGCTCCCCTCGGCCATCTAAAAACCAGCCATGCAGCTTCAAACCGTCCGGTGTGGTGCAATGCACTTCTTCATGTACGAAATTGCTCAGGTTGGGATTATCCGGGAAATCCCGCGTCGGCTGAAAGAACAGATTAGTGCAGCCGCAACAAAGTAAAGCAAGGAAGATGCCTCCCACCTTGAACGCCTTGTTTCTGTAGAAAAAAGAGGCCATTTTACCCCGTCTTTTTTATACCCTGGTCAAGCGGCGATATTTGATGCGGTGCGGCTGGTCAGCCGCACCGCCCAGCCTGGCTTTGCGGTCGGCCTCATATTCCGTATAATTTCCTTCAAACCAACAGACCTTGCTGTCGCCCTCGAAAGCCAGGACATTGGTCACAATCCGGTCGAGAAACCAGCGGTCGTGACTGATAATCACCGCACAGCCGGCAAAATTCTCCAACGCATCTTCCAGGGCGCGCATGGCATTGACGTCCAGGTCGTTGGTCGGCTCATCGAGCAAGAGCACGTTGGCGCCTTCCTTCAGGATGCGTGCCAGATGGACCCGGTTTTTCTCACCACCCGAGAGCTGCCCGATTTTTTTTGCTGGTCCGCACCGGTAAAATTGAAACGGGATACATAGGCACGGGAAGTGAAAATCACTTTTTATCGAATATTATTGGGAAATGGTTTTGTATAACAGCTTTCTATCCGTACTGCTCAGGAGTGATAACAAGAAGATTCATTACGCGATATCGAGGTGCTCTTCGCCCTCCATAATCTGCCACTGATTGGTATCAGCGTTGAGGCGCGCACCGATGGCCGATAACCGTGCATAGATATTGTCAGCGGATATCTGAACCCCCATTATTTTGCTGGCAAGCTCTTTCAGATCCTTTGTATTGAGTCCTTCATGTCCAGCCTCTTCTAATGCGATTCGAACCGCTTCTTCTGTTGTCAGTCTTCGTGTATCACTCCAGTTGCTCATGCAGAGGTAATTGCCGGCAGCGTAGCGCATTCGTCCAGTACTAAGTGCTATTGATATAAAAAGAGCCGGATCAACTGTTGAACATGAATCGATCCCCGGCATTTCTTTAAGTGCTTCATGTATTTCAGTTTTATGTATTCCCTTTTGCATCCTATACAGGGTTTGCTCCAGGATTTCTACGATCATTTTCTGCTGCTCTACGGAAAATGGGATATCGCGATCAACAAGTCCCCAGCAATTTTTCCCTACTCTTATTATGTTTCCTTCTTCATGGATCTGGAATACCCCATTGACTCCGCGTCCCACAGCTAAGAGGCGGTTACGTATCTCAGGTCCAGAAATTGGTTTTCCTTCGATACGCAACAAGGATTCTATAGCCTGCCTTATTTCGATACGATCATTCGGCGTCATCCTTATTGTTGTTTTTCCATCTACCCAGACAAGCCTTTTGAGATCGACCAGCGTTTTCGACCGCTTTAGTCCGATATTTATAATGTATTGGGTTAGCCTTCCATCCATATCTAAACCTCTCTCACACAGGATCTCCTGGAGTTCCGAACAGTGCCATTGGCGCCCTTCCGTACCTGATGAGATGATATCCTCGGCCCCTACTATCATTTCTTGGGTCTCTTCTTCGGATAGAGGGTAATGCTTCATTAGGCCATAGGTCCCGCGCCCGTAAAGGAACCCGATTTCAGTTGCAACATTGTGTACTCTTCTTACGTCTATTTCACGGCCCTTGATTGCTATCCTATCGGCGATCTCAGTGAAATGAAGCGGACGGTCCGATTCGAACATCGTTGCTTCGACATAGGCATCGACTCCTCTACCAAAAGCATTTAAAATCGGCTCATTGAAACCCTCTACTATCGAAAATATCGCGTTTGCAGATGCCGTAAAAAATAGCTCGTCACAAAATTCACGAGCTTTTTTCGGCAAAATGGAACTTACTGCATGCTTCGCTTCTGACTGTTTCCAATTATGGGAAACCCCATGTTCGAGCACGCTACGTGCCTCTTTTACAGCAGATTCCCATTCTTCTTGATCTATCGCCGACAAGTATGAGAACCCGCTGATCTTTACCACACACACCTCGCTGGCACAGAATTTTTCGAGCACATACTTGAGCGGTTCCTCCAATTTATTTATATTTGCAAACCAAGGATCTATGATGTCAAGTGCCACAACAGGGAGCGGAGTATCTCTATTTGACAATGCTCTTTTGATAGGTTCTTCAACACGTTGACGCCAGAAGGGCTTGCTCTTTTCCTTATCGCAAATATTCATCTCTATTTGCCTAACACGTTCGCGGGTCACTCCAAGCAGAACACCTATTTCTTCCAATGTTTCTTGTTTGGTGCCATAGCCCATTCTTTGCTTAATAACCGTGTAATTACTGCCATCTAAATGTTTGAAAAGTCCTAAGAGTGCATCCTCGAAGCTAGGCGACTCGGTGGCTTGTATCCTTGTGCGCTCTTTCAAGTATTCCAAGAATTTTGTCTGCCCCAGCACCACGTGCTGTGATTTTAGCAAATCTACTGTCTCTGGCCGCTCGCCAATTGCAGTTATGATTGCTATCGCAATGTCAGCTACACTTTTGCGTCCTAAATTCTTCATGCGCATAAGCTGAAAATCGGTGTAATCAGCCAATTCAGCAATAAATTTGATACCTTTTTCTTTAAGGCAGTTGTATGAACGCACACTTAGTCCAATTTGATCGATCGGGGTATTAAGAATATATGGAGGTACGATGCCAAGCACCTCTGCTGGGCTGTTGTGATCTATATAATCTAAAAGATAATAAAAGCGATGCCTACCAATTTTAACCCGAAGTTTTTCCTCAAGCTTTGATTCGGACATGAGATAGCTCTCGTCATTGACTATTCCGACTCTCCTAAGTGTTTCTGCGTCCTGTGGGAGAATCTTTGCGTACATATTTAGCCATTCCTCAAAGGTAGGCTGCTCGGTTGCTTGCATCCCTGTGCGCTTTTTCAAATTTTTCAAGAATTTTGTCTGCTTTTGTAGCCAGTGCTGTGATTCTAGCAAATCGGCTGTCTCTGGCCTCTCGCCAATTGCAGTTATGATTGCTATCGCAATGTCAGCTACACTTTTGCGTCCTAAATTCTTCATGCGCATGAGCTGAAAATCGGTGTAATCAGCCAATTCACTAATGAATTTAAGCCCTACTTTGTTAAGGCAGTTGTATGAACGTACACTTAGCTCAATTTTACCTATCGAGGTACTAAGAATATATGGAGGTGCTATACCGACCACCTCTGCTGGGCTGTTGTGGTTTATATCCTCTAATAGACAATGAAAGCGGTGCCTTCCAATTTTGAAACGAAGATTTTCCTCTAACTTTGATTCAAATTCGAGATAGCTCGCATCATTGATTATTCCAACAAGTCTAAGCAGTTCTGCGTCTTGTGGGAAAATCTTTGCGTACATATTCAGCCATTCGCAGTTGGGATCAATTGCAGGTTTAGTGGGAGTATCTTTGTGAAATTGTTGTGTTGTCGATAGTTCAGAGGCGAGGCAGAGTTCCTCGGCCGTGGTTACATACCCCCAACCCGAAAGCGCCACATAAACAGGGATCCCTTCAATTGAACCTGCCTGCTCTGGCGCGCAGGGACCTATGCGTGCGAATGCATACCGTGCAGGCGCAGTGAGGAGCATCTTGCCAGTAAATCTGATGCTAAGGTCCTCAAATAGGTATGTATCCGCTCTTGTGAATCCCAGATGAATTACGCCGGTCACCTCAGCAGTATGATACGCTGCTCTCCAAGTTTCAATCGTGGAGTCGAAATCCCTGTGAACACTGACGCGCCAGTCGCCACATGATTCTTTTATCAAAAGGAATACTCTTAACGGCAGCATGGTTACTCTACGCAAAGTCGGTCAGATTCTTCAAGAATCTGACCGATATCAAATGTTCCCTCATCGACTTGTCTACTCATTTCCATAACACCCCAATCCGCCAGACGTTCAGCCCATCGATAGACAGGTATATCACCGGTCTTGATGAGCATCTTTATTGCAGTATATAGGCTTTGGTCAGGGTCGATGGTGGCGACGCCGAAAACATTTTGGCGCGAGCCAGTAATTTCGCTTGGTGTAGCGCCATTTGCAAGAGCGAGTGCAATAGCAAAGCGATAAGCATCCATCATCTGGGCGAAATAGCCGTCTTCACACAGCCTCTTGAGTTTAGTATGCGCCACCTCTCCGATCCCGATTTGGTTAGGTTCTGTAGTCATAGGGCAGTAATCCTTTCGATGACGGAATGTCGAGGGCCTTTTTCGTTAATTATATAGGCGACCCCTATTCGATCAGCTATCATTGCCAGATCCGTCTTGGGACGTATTTCACCATCGTGAACCAGCAGAATCAGTTGGCTGGTTGTTGTCGGTAGGTATCGAAGTATGTTGTCCCTGTGTTTAAGGTCCAGCCTTCCGAATGGTGTGTCCATAACTACGGGACCACCGTCGGATCGGCCAGTACGGCTCAATCCATCAATAAGTGACAGTGCGACAACCTGCTCGGCACCAGCGCTACGAACCGCAATTACACGGCCATCTTCGTCAAGTATAGAGAGCCCATAATTTTTGTTGATTTGAAGACCACTGTATGATTGTTGCGTCGTCATTGCACAGAATGCTTCGCTTGCACGTGTTTCAACGTGTTTACGCAAACTGTCTCTGAGGTTTTCGATACTTTCACTGAATGCCCTTTCTAGATCAGCGTAGATATTCACTAGGGCTGTACTTCGAGAATCGAGAGCCTGTGGTAGGGTACTCAGACGTCTAGCGATGATGTCCAGTTCCTGTTTTACTTTTTCTTGCTTATTTTTTCTGTCAGTGATCGCCGTATCTATCTTGGCCTCCTCTCTCATTAGGGAGTCGCGAATAGTGCGTTTTCGCGCAATTTCTGCGGTGTCGTAACCCTTTAGTTCATCCTCTAACTTCACTATGTCATTTTCAACCTTTGTAATCTCAACTTCATACCGATTGATCTGCCTGTCCCTGTCCCTAATCCTGTCACCTACCCCTTGTTTCAGTATCTTGTTGAGTTTTTCGATTTCTTCAGATGTCGACTGGAGTAATTCCTGTTCATCAGCTATGGCACGCAATTCAAATTCAAGGACACCGAGACGTGAACCAACCTCGTCACGTTTTGTCGGGCTTACAGTTTGATCGCAAGTGGGGCATATCGATAGTGAAATTATTTTACGGAGTTGGCGGATTTCGGTATCGATGGAGCTACGTCGACTTATCTGGCTTGACAGACGTCGCTGCTCAGTTGATAAATGCCCTCTGCGAATCAGAAGCTGCGGTCTCAAGAGATCCCGCCATGCACACGACACTAGTTCCAGTTTTTCAGTGTTCAATTGGCTTATGTCCTTGTCTATCTGCTCTCGTCGTTTCTCACGCTCGATAAGAGTCTGCTTTGCTGTATGGATGGATTCGCTCTTTTCTAGATCATCGTCAAGCGCTGTCCGATCATCCTTGGTCTTTTTTAAATCCTCTTTCAACTTCCGTATGTCGTTTTCATACGCATCACCTGCTGCCTGCAAGTCTCTCTGCCTTTCCAAGTCTCTTTCGGCAACTTTTAAATGTGAAAGTTCAGAGCTTTGCAGTTTTTGCGCCTTTTTTAGAAGAGTGCCGGATTCGGTCCGCCCGTTAATGAGCGCAGGTACCCCAAGGACCTGTTCAATCGCTTCTTTGATATGCTTACCTTGTTCACTTCCCTCTATAAGAAGCGATTCATATTCTTGCAGCAATTCACCATCGAATAGGAAAAAGCGAGATACCTGCTGAGGCACAAACCTGTTAATCTCTGGTTCAATCTGGTCGCCAGTGATTGCCATCCCGTCACGCTGTAACTGCACCGTTTGATCGAAGTCCTCTGGCTTTCCAGGTACAGATACAAGCCTCTTTTTTATAGCACGCCGTCGGAGGTCGTAATAATGAGCGTCAGCCTCAAATTGGATCGCTATTTCCATCTCCCAATCTCCAGCCAAGCCAGCATCTGTGTTGTGCAAAAGGTGAAGCGGTATATTACGGAGATGCCTACCTGTGGCAATCCCATAAAATCCCCAGCGAAGTGCATTCAGAAGCGAGGTTTTTCCGCGCATATTGTCACCAAGAACAATCAGCACGTTTTGCCCCGGCTTGGTGGGGAACATAATTTTTTGTTCGCCGCAGAATGGCATGAAGTTTCGCATTGATAGACTGATAAGCTTCACGTGATTCTCCTCTTTAAGTGACTGCGTTATTAATGTGGTCTTCTATGAGGCGCGACATTTCCCTGAGCGGTATGTCACGATCTTTTTCAAACTGGTGCCTAATCTGAATATCGTATGCCTTGCGTAGAAGCGCATCCGGCAATTTTGACCCGTTACGCTTGCTGGCTCTCTGAAGGGCCTCAAGGGCCATATCGTGTGACTTCATGCTTCATCCTCCTCTATACCATCATTGACTAGAGTATCTGGATCGAGACCTAGCCGGGCTGCTATTCCTCTCAATTCGACTCCTGCAGACAAATTAAGTGCAGAATTGGCGAATTCGATCGCACGTAAAAGTTCGCTTTTTAGTAGCGCATACTGGTCAGGTTCGTCTTCAAGCGACAATGGGACGACAATCGCATCGTAAATTACAGCAATTGACTTTCCTTTGGTTTTTCGGAGGACTCGACCGCGCCGCTGGATAAATTGTCGTGGGTTCTGGCTCGATGCAAGAATTAGTGCATGATCAACCGCAGGTATGTCGATACCCTCGTCAAGGCATTTGATGGAGACCAAGATCCCACCGACAGTCATGAACCATTCCAGAGCAGACTGCCGATCGCCACACATCGAGCTGTGATACTCCATCGGGTGAAGCCCCATAGCGGCCAGTGCTCCCATGACCTCCTTTAACTGCTCAACGTCCTCGCAGTATATGAGCCATCTTTGTCCTTCCTCATAGAACTCTTTGAGCGTCTCAATTGCAAGGTGACGTTTGTTCAGAGCCTTCTTGGCTATTCTCGAGCGTTGGATGAGCATCATTTTTGCCCTGTCACTGATTATCTTTCTGCCACACTCATCCACCTTACCACGTGCGATATCGAGCCGGATTTTCGCAGTAGCGGACTTCCACTTGTCAGCTTCGTCGGTTGTAAGGTAGACCGGATGCGGGTGATACTCGTACTCGACTAAGCGACCAGCCTTGATTGCATCCTGAAGCGTGAATCTGGGCGGTATGATCTGACCAAAGTAGTCGAATATTTTTGCTGTGCCTTCGGGATCCCCAAAACGACAAGGGGTTGCTGACAGGCCAAGGCGTGGGCCTGAATCAATTGAAAAAACGTTTGAGTTGAACATGCTGCCGGTCTGATGAACCTCGTCTGCGATGATCATTAGGTGACTGCCTTGAGCGATCCTCGAGCGGAACAAGTGTGTGGACGCCGTTTGAATTGTCGTTATGATAATGCGAGGTTCTTTGCCCGCGTCACTTGATGTCATCCCTTTCAACCTGCCGCCCTTCTTCCAGCTATTGTTGCCACCGCCAGCAAGGAGCGTGATCGCATGAGGGATCTCCTCCAAAATTTCCTTATCCCACTGCTCGAGAAGAAGGCAGCTCGGCACGAGAATGATCACAGGCAGTCCATCGCTTACATGTTTCTTTACAGCAATGATGGCGGTAATCGTCTTCCCACTGCCGGTAGCATGCTCGAGGATACCTCGCCTCCCATGCATCTCCCAGTTAGCTATGGCCTCTGTTTGGTGCTTGAGAGGAGTACGAATTGCCTTTTTAAAATCCACGATCTGCCCGATATCAATTTCGTCAAGGCTTTGGTGGGCATACTGAATCAGGCGCTTTCTTGCAGCTTCGGGGAACTGCACAACCGTCACGTCCAAGACTTTGCCATCCCAGAGTTTGTTGAAGTAATCCGCGTGTCGACGGACTCGCTCCTTTTCGTTAGCGTCCCTCCAAGTGCAGAATACTTCAAACGACTCAAAGTTGCCTCGCTCGTGCCATCCACTCCAAGTTTCGTTGGCAGATCCGATGAAACTGACGGCATTTTTGTCATCCTTGAAGATCCCGATCTTCTCATGGTAGATTCCCTGATTTACATGCCGAAGCGCGAGCTTTATATCAAGAGCTCCGACGAGAACCAAGGTAGCGAGGACCTTGGTGTGATATTTGCCGTTAGTGGTTCCGAGCATCTGGTCAATTTCCTGTTCGACTGCGATGGCAAGCTTTGACTGCCGTTCTTCGTATGCTGAGTCAATGCTTTTAGCATCATCTTCGTATAGTGTAGGCGAGCAGATAAGCCGGATCTTCCCACCACGTTTAGCGAAATCGACTATTGAATCGCCAATGATAAGATAGATCGTTGACCTGAAATAGCCGACAGCCCTGTCATATTCTTTGGCATTCTTGATACAGGGCTTGTAGAAATTATCAATAGGGTCGCTTTGACCTGTTCGGTAAGAGGACGCTAAATCAAGCGACCATAATGCGGTATGCTCAAAAGTTTCACTATTCATATTATCACGTCACCCAGTGCCTACAGTCGTCACAACTTCTTCATTTGGCGCTGATAAATTTGTGATGCTGAGTTTTTTCATTACACTTCTAAGGAGGATACATCAAACCGTGATCTTGATCCATCTATATAGACTTGCTGTGCCTCTATCGAGATCCACCTCCTCTTTAGCTTTTCTGCAACGGCACCTGTAGTGTTAGATCCCGCGAATGGATCGAGGACTAAATCTCCAGGTTCTGTAAGAAACTGGATCATGAATGCTGCAAGATCGCTCGGCATTCTCGCTGGGTGCGCCGGAAGATTGTTCTCCTTACAGAAGTTTGTGTACTTGGCATTCCACATATTATTGGAAAACTGGAGCAAACTTTCAGGGTATCTACTTTGATCAGCGGAATCGATGACGCTTGGCGATATGGCGCCTCCATGGTTCTTCAAAAAACCAACTTCGCTAATGACATGCCCTGATGGGCGTCTTCCGCTGTTATAACTTTGTCTTTTGAGGAGATTCTTCATCCCGGTGCTATAAGGTATCAGAACTCTGCGATTGTCAGCCTTCGGGTTTGGACTTTTCGACATCCACCATACATGGGTGAACGAGTCCTTGAGTCGTATTCTTTCGATTGTGACCCATTGACCCGGGCTTGGAAGCCTAGTCGGATTATGCCAAACTATGTGCTGGCAAAGTCTAAGCTTGGCTGCCTCCTGGAATCCAAGTAGCGTTCTCAGTGGAAGTGTAGACATCTCGGGAATCCCTGATTCCCATGCATTACCGAGTTCGATGACAATAGAACCACTTGGCGCTAGAAGATCGGCTATTTTGGGAGCAAGACCCATAAACCACTCAAGGTAGTCATCACCAGTCTTATTGCCGTATCTTTTTTTCGTCTTAAGTGGATATGGTGGTGAGGTGAAAACTAGGTCCACCTTGCCCTTGCATCCTAACGGTGGATCGAGTTCTATCGCAGACTCGATGGTACCAAGCCACATTGACCCTAATTCAGTTGAATATGCCTTTTTTATCAAATCCTTTTCCAATTCCACTTGATCCTCATGTGTTTACCACTCAAAACACAAAAAAACCCGTTCTTTTCTGGAGACTCGGGGTTTCAATTAAGTGTTATATCCCCGGAATAAAGGAAGAATATGCCGTTGCAGGTCAAAGCAATCTTCTCATTTCACCAGTAGAATATTCTGCGTAGGTGCTATCTGTAATGCCTTCCGACTCATTTTGCCATCCAAGGTTGCAAAACCCTTCACTTCGCAACTTGATGCGAGGTGAAGCGCATCGGCAAAATCCATCCCATTTTCATACCAGTTGATGGCCCGCGCAACTTGAACCGAGTCCTCCGTATCTATGGTTGGTAGGCCCATAATATGACGTAATCGTTCAGTAACAATTTCCCTGGTGAGATTGTAACCGGATAAAGATGACAGAACCCAAACAAGTTCAAGTATCACAGACTTCAGGACGTGGCACTCATTATCAGCGATGAAGCTGGTTGCCAATGCCGTCTGGCGCTTGTCATCCTTGACCGCATAGCGGACCAGTATATTGGTATCAACGGCAATCATCGCTGTTTCCCAGCTTCTGCTTCAATTGCCCGGTCCATGGCCTCAATTGTCAAAGGCTTGCCGGTATAGACGGATGGAGTGTCGGGTTGTTCAAGCCGGCTCGCGGCAAAGGGCCTGGCAGCCGTTATGACTACTTCCGAATCCCGCTCCAATATCACCAGCTCGGTTCCTGGCCCCCAGTGATGCAGGTCGCGGATCGATTTGGGAAGAACGAATTGCCCCTTACTTGATAACCTGACCGTTTCCATGGTGTGCCTCCATGTAAGAATATGGTAAGAATTGTATCGCAAGCGTTGGGTAGGTGCAAGGGATATATTATGGAGACTGGACTGGATGTATTTATCCCAGGCGTCGCTCCGCGAGATGGGTCGCTTGCACCCGTAAGTTGAGAAGATACGCGGGAAAGATGTTGACCATCTTGCTCATTATACCCTGGTAAGCCGGCGATATTTGATGCGGTGCGGCTGGTCGGCTGCGGTACCCAACCTGGCTTTGCGGTCCGCTTCGTATTCCGTATAATTGCCCTCAAACCAACAGACCTTGCTGTCGCCCTCGAA
>ORMF012213808.1_pt1 | contig 10825 bp, 10 predicted proteins | sample 1779871 | NCBI WGS metagenome assembly ORMF01 (sample SAMEA104232316, study PRJEB22302) | groundwater metagenome | biome: forest; feature: aquifer; material: groundwater | place: USA | collected 2011-08-07 | depth 5.4 m
TACCGCCGGCTTTATCTACCCCCCAACTCTTTTTCTGGAAGGGTGGTCTCCCGCCACCGCTACCTCCTTGGAAACCTCCACTTCTATTATCTCCTTCTTGAAAATTTTTCATACACAAAGTCTATTCTTTTGGGGCAAAAAAATCAAACCAGCCCAGTTTTTACCTGCAAGTAGCTGTGTGGTCACTATACCAAATTAAAAAACCTACCATGCGGTAGGTTTTTTAATTTGGTGGACCTTAGCGGACTCGAACCGCTTACCTCCTCATTGCAAATGAGGCGCTCTACCAGATGAGCTAAAGGCCCGAACAATGACTTACAACCAACAACCTACAACAAAAATAAAAAATCGCCAACTGGATTTTTTCTATTCTAGTATTCTTGAGAATACTAGAATAGGTTCATTTATTATTTATTATAAGTATTTCCCCGCAAACGCAAGCTTGATTATGTGGTCCAAAAATTGCGGGAAACTCATGCCTATTGCCTCAAGGGCTTTTGGCATAAGAGATTCCGCCGTAAGCCCTGGCAAGGTATTTATCTCCAAAAAATAAATCCCGCCTTCATTCACGATAAAATCGGAACGCGAATAGTGCCTCGCTCCTATGACTTGATGCGCGAGAGTTGCCAATCGTTCAAGTTCTTTTTTTTCGGAAGAGCTAAATCTGCCGGGACAGCGTTCGATTGTTTCCCCGTTATATTTTTCCTTATAACCCCATACCTTGCTCCCCGGAAGTCTTTCTATCTCAATCGGCAAAAGAGCGTAGTAATCCATCCCGCGCAAACCATCTACTACGCTTACGGTCGCTTCCCTGCCTTTTATATATTGCTCAAGAATAACCGTATCGCCATGTTCAAGCGATTCTAGAACACCCGCCCATAAATCTTCCATATTGTCCGCGAAAAAAGTACCGAGTGAAGACCCGCCCGACAACGGTTTCCCAACGACCGGCAAAAGAACGCGCCTGAAAAGTTCGTGAGGGTTAATCCTCTCGTATTCTTTACGGGTAATTGTTTGATGATACGGCGATTCAACGCCATATTTTTTTACTGTTTCCTTAGCAAGAATTTTATTCATTCCAACCGCCGATGGTTGCACCCGAGAACCGGTATAAGGAATTTTGTGCGCCTCCAAAATCTGCTGAACCTTGCCGTCTTCGCCGTACTCGCCGTGCAAGGCGTTAAAGACAACGTCAACCATATTGTTTATATCGCCATGTTGCCGGGGCAAGCCATTTATATGCCATATGCCGCTCTTGTCGACAAAAATATCAATTGGCCTATACGCCTCTCTCGGTAAATGTTTTAACACCTCCGCTCCGGTTTTAAGAGAAATATCGTATTCGTCGCTTGTCCCTCCGCGCAGTACGCCTACTCGAATTTTTGACATAAAAACATTATAGCAGTAAGATGGTTTTTGGCGAAAACACTTGAGCTTGAACGGAGTTTCTTTATGGGAAAATTGCTTTTGTTTAAAAAACCGGACATCGAGCGGCGCGCGCAATTAGGAATGGCCGAGAATGGGGGCAGAAGATTTGCCTGGTGCCAAAACAGAGAGACCAAAACTGTTTTTCTGCACGATTTCAGTAAAGAAACCCTGCCAAAAAACTGTACCCCCGTAATATTTAGGAAAAGACTCTTCCGCTAACGAAAACCTCATCGCCGCTATTAAGCGGCGTTATTTTTTAATCCGGTCGCGCAACTCCCGATGGAATTTTATGGCAAACCTATGCGCTTCGTTGTTCCCAAGAAGAATCTCCCGTTCATATTTACCTACAATTTTACTATCTCCCGAAATGTTGCGCGGTTTGTGGAATTCATCTTTAACCACCGCGACAATCGGCCCCGATATCCCCATTTCTTTAAGCGTTTTTTCGGCGCGCCGTTTCTGGTTGACTCCGCCGTCAACCACGACAATATTAGGCATCCGCCATTCCAAGTGATTAAACCTTCGTCGTAACACTTCTTCAAGTGAAGCCAGGTCGTCCGCTCCCGCCGTCCCATGCAATTTAAATTTCCGATATTCGTTTTTATTCACCTCGCCGTTTTCAATCACAGTCATCACCGCCACGCTATTTTTCCCCGACAAATGTGCCGCGTCATAAGCTTCAATGCGAAAAATTTCGCTCTCCTCTCTTTGCCCTCCCCCCATTTCTCTTTTTATAAGCGCCACGTCCCGTATGTGGTTCAAAGCAAACAACTGACACTTCAGTTCATGAGCGCGTTCAAAAAAATGTTTCTTTGCCGCTATTTTCATCTCTCGCTCAAGATTTTTCACGACAGTTTTCTTTTTACCTTCAAGAAAAAGTTTCAAGTTGCGAATTTGCGCGGAATAATCTTGCTTAGAAATTTCCCCGGAGCACACTCCCGGACATAATCCAATTTGGCGATTGAAACATGGCTTACAGCCCGCAGAAGTACGCAGATTTGACGCAGAAATACGCGGAAAGAGACACGGAACACATTTATCACGGAATGGGAATATCTTGCGGATTATTTTGATGGCTTCGCGCAATTCTCCTCCTTTTGGGAAAGGACCGAATTTGGTCGAAGGTTGAAAGTTAAAAGTTGAAAGTTGTTTCTCTAAATCGCGCCCACGGACAATTAAAACGCGGGGAAACGCTTCTTTGGTGATAATTATAAAATTAAAACTTTTGTCGTCTTTTTCGTCCGTATTATATTTCGGCTTATGCTTCTTAATCAGATATGATTCTAAAACTAGCGCTTCGAGGACAGAGTCGGTTGTTTTTGCCCGAACGGTCTTTGACAAGCGAACCATATTCTCAATATGCGCTCCTCGAGTGGAAACTATGTCCTTGGAAAAATAACTTCTTACGCGCGCTCGAAGCGAAGTGGCCTTGCCTATGTATAAAATATCTTTCCCTTTCACAAACATATAAACTCCGGGGGAGTCTGGTAATTTTAATTTTTTAAAATCGTTGTATTTCATAAATTAGAGTACGGGTTGACCCTGTGGTACCTGCCTGCCGGCAGGCAGGGAAAACGTCATCGCTCCTACGGAGCACGGTAGGCCGCTTATTAATCATCGTTAAAAGAATAAGATGTATGTTGACTTTGGCGTAATTTAATCATTCTAATGCCGTTTTCACTACGGGGTTCAATCCGGTAACGCGAAGCGCGTAGGCCGTAAGAATGGCCTACTTTACCAAATTTTACTACCGGATTGATATTTCACTAGCTTTATGGTATATTGCGATTAGTCAATACCGCAAGGTATTTTTTTGTTTTTTATGTTCCAAACAAAGAGTGAAGGGGTATATAGATGTGGAAAAAAGAACCACCGGTTACGCTCTACCACCACGACACCAGAAACGGGAGTTGTATCGTGCTACGGCACGATAGTGGAGATTTGTTTGAACTCTATATGGCCAAAATTAGGCATGGGAGATGCCCTGATTTATGCCATTCGGACATGGTGGGGAAAACAAAGCGTGAAATCATGACAATGGTAGTATCGGCTCGATCAAATAATAAAGATAAAATCGAGCTCAAGGTAAATGGGCATGTTGGCGAACTAGAAGTGAAAAGGGTTGAAAAATACCTCCAAGGGATAAACGAGCTCTTGAAAATCCAAAATCCGAGAGAAACAAAAAAGAAAAAGAGGAAAATTTTTCCCCAAACTGGTCGAGTCCGCGCATAAGCGCGGATTTTTTAATTCTATTGCTTACGCAAAACTTTTTTTAAATATTTTCCCGTATACGATTGCGCGCTTCCGGCAATTTCTTCCGGAGTTCCGCGAGCGACGATTTTTCCCCCGCCCGCTCCGCCTTCCGGACCAATGTCAATAATGTAATCGCAACTTTTTAAAATATCCATGTTGTGCTCAATCAACATTACCGTATTGCCTTTGTCAACCAGTTTTTGCAAAATTTCAATAAGTTTTTTAACGTCTTCGTAATGAAGTCCTATTGTGGGCTCGTCCAGAAGATAGATTGTCTTCTCCAAATGCGGACGATAAAGCTCGGAGGATATTTTAACTCGTTGTGCCTCACCGCCGGAAAGCGTGGTGGCGGATTGCCCAAGTTCCAAATATCCAAGCCCGACTTCCATTAGGGTTTTCAACCTATCGTAAATTTGCGGAATCTCTTGAAAAAAATCTTCCGCTTCTTCCACCGTCATTTTTAAAACATCATGAATGTTTTTCCTTTTATATTTCACCTCAAGAGTTTCCTTCGTAAAACGCTTGCCTTGGCAAACGTCACACATTACATAAACCGTAGGCAAAAAATGCATCTCCACGGCGATTTCGCCGTTGCCCTGACACGCCTCGCAACGTCCGCCTTTGACATTGAAGGAAAACCTGTTGGCTTTCCATCCTCGCAAACGAGCCTCTTCCGACTCGGCAAACAATTCGCGGATAAAGGTAAAAGCGCCGGTATATGTGGCGGGATTTGAACGAGGAGTTCGACCAATCGGTGACTGGTCTATAAGAATAACCCTGGATAAGTATTCCGTGCCCGTAAAAGACTCACAGTTAAAAAGTTTGGCGGTTCTGTGCTTAAATTCAAAACGCCCCCGTAAATTTTTATACAAAATTTCGTACATAAGCGACGACTTGCCCGAACCGGAAACACCGGTAATGGCCGTGAGTCGTCCGAGCGGAATATCCACATTCATGTTTTTGATGTTAAAAATTTCTCCGCCCTTAACCCGAATCGTTCCCATTTCCCCGCTCCGGCGTTTTTTCGGCACATCAATTTCTTTATCACCGCGCAAATAATCAAGAGTTATTGATTTTGAGGGGTTGGTTTTTGCGGTCAAAAGTTTTTCCAGGTCATCCGCTACCACAATATTCCCTCCGTGTATTCCCGCCCCCGGACCAATATCAACGATGTAATCGGATGAATAAATAGTGTCTTCGTCGTGCTCAACTACGATAATCGTGTTTCCCAAGTCCCGAAGCTCGGTCAAGGTCTTGATGAGCCGTTCGTTATCGCGTTGATGAAGTCCTATAGTCGGTTCGTCAAGAACATAAAGCGCGCCAACCAAACGCGAACCAAGCTGTGAAGCGAGCCGAATACGCTGCGACTCTCCTCCGGAGAGCGTGGTGGCACGCCGGTCAAGCGAAAGATAATCAAGCCCGACATTCAAAAGAAAATCCAGCCGCGACTCGATTTCGCGGACAACAACCGAGGATATTTCACGCTCTTGGAGCGTTAATTTCACTTCGTCAAAAAATTTCTTCGTTTCCCGGATAGAAAGAGCCGTTAAATCAACTATGTTTAATTTTGACTTGTCGTCCAAGTATACATGGAGCGCTTCTTTGCGAAGCCGTTTGCCTTCGCACGCCAAACACGGGTCTAGCGCCATGAAATACTCCGTGCCAAGCCCATGACAAACCTCGCACGCGCCGTACGGAGAATTGAACGAAAATAGGCGCGGTTCTATTTCCGGATACGAAAATCCGTCTTTGGGGCAGGAGAACTTTGAAGACATCAGAAATTCTTCGCCTAAGATATTTACGAGCACCAACCCGTCGGCCTCGTGTAGAGCTTTTTCCAGTGCCTCGGAAAGCCGAAGAATTCCGTCTTTTTTTCCAAGAAGTCCGTCTATTCCGATTTCATCCACCAAAAAGGATATTTCGTGTTTTTTGTATCTACTTAGTTCTATTCGCTCTCTTAAGTTGCATAACTTTCCGTCAATACGCGCCTTGGTAAACCCTTTACCCAACATGTCATAAAGTAATTGATAGTATTCCCCTTTTCTGCCGCGCACTATTGGCGCGAAAATTTGTATGTTGTCTGTTGAATATTTAACCCCCAAAACTTTCTTGGTTCCCCTTTTTTTATCAGTAGTCCGCACCTTCTCCAAAACAAAATTCAAAATCTCTTCATTGGATAGACGTTTTATTCGGTCGTCACAAATAAGACAATGGGGCTTGCCAACGCGCGCATAGAGAACGCGCAGATAGTCGTATATTTCCGTGATAGTGGCAACGGTAGAACGGGGATTCCGGCCGGCAGACCGCTGGTCAATGGAAATGGCGGGCGACAAGCCAATTATTTCGTCCACATCCGGCTTCTGCATCTGATTTAAAAACTGGCGGGCGTAAGCCGAAAGAGACTCCACATAACGGCGCTGACCCTCGGCAAAAATAGTATCAAAAGCAAGCGAACTCTTGCCCGAGCCCGAAAGCCCCGTAAACACAATCAATTTATTCCGCGGCATTTCCACGGTAATATTCTTTAGATTATGCGTCCGTGCGCCCTTAATGACAATTTTATCTATATGTTTTTTATCGGAATCTTTCATTACGGTAATTTCAAATTTTTAATTTCAAAATAATGCCTCAATGTTTAAAACATTAAGAAATTAAATAATTATTTTAATATTTAACAATAATTTGACATTTGTCGTTGTACACAACGACAAACTGCCCCACTCATGCTCATAGAGGGGGTATGTGAGAAAAGTATACCATATTTACGTATCCCCTTGACAATAAAAGGATATGATGATATTATTGTTCCAGATTGATCATTTCGGTCAATCGCCTAAACAGTCGCCACATAGGCGACAAGGAGACAGTCATGAGTATCAAGCCAAAAATGGTAATGCCCCCGATCTATCGTTTCGATTTCCAAAATGACGATGTGGCGAGAAATTGGGGATGGCATCGCGTGACGGACCTGATTGAAGCTGTTAATAATATCCGCTACCTTCAGGGTAAACCTGCCTTGCCGGCAACCGCAATCGGTGTGGAATACGATGCTGTCAGACCTAGCCACTTCAACATCGTGTGTGAATCTAGCTACGATGACGAAAATCCGAGAATCGGATCAATGGCCGCTCCATTATACGAAGAAAGTTACCGATGGCTTGATTTGGCTGCGTCGCAAATGCGTTGTTTCATTCCAGCCAAAATCGGGATGGCGTTGATTAAAGAAGTGAAGAATCCTAAACGCCCGCTTCTACAACGAGTTCGGTCTGCGATGATTGAACTGGTCCACTGAAGAACGATTTTAATAGACGGGAACCTGCGGGTTCCCGTTTTTAATTTCCGGAAAGGGAGTTAGGTACCATTTTCGATTTTCGCCCCGATCATCCTTACCTAATTTTACGTTATAGCGTAAAATTAGGTAAGGATTTTATTTCTTAAATCTTGATTTTAAGATAGCAATTTCGTCACGGATAATTCGTATAATTGCGGCAGATTCGTCCCAGTACCAAAGATTTTGAGTACAAAATCATGCTCTGGGATGTCGACTACTTTTTACCTATTTTGCCGCCTGTTGTAGTCCTACCCTTAAGAACTTTTATTTCATCACGTAGTGTTGCTGCTGTCTCAAAATCCAAAATCTTCACCGCCTTATTCATTTCTTTTTCTTTCAGCTTAATAATTTGTCTCGAAAACTATTCTCTTATTCTCACGAATTAGACAATAGTAAAAGTGCTAAACTGACACAAGCAATTTTGTAGCATACGGCAGGAAATAATTTCGCCACTCTTTTTGAACTGTTGCCGTTTGTTCGTTTTTGAAAGATTCTTCCAAGTAGTTTTTTAACAACTCTAACTCTCCTGTTCGGCCGGATAATTCCGGGTGCTCCAAAAGTTTGTCTACAATTTTAAGTGCGCGGGTGTAAGCGCTTTCGGCTTCTTTATCCATTCCCTTCTTTTTAAGCGAAAAAATCCTCTCCACTTCGCTACCCAGATTGGCCATGTAAAAAAGCGGTGTTCTTTCTGCGTTCATATTACATGATTTTTGAGTCAATAATTTCTTTCATTTTTTTGCGGATTACTTCACTCTTAACTTCCATGGTCCTGTTACCTAGCTGTGGACGTATGTTTATGAGTGAAGTATATTCAATCCATTCACTTCGCGGTCTATTTGGGTAAATATTAAAGCCCCACACTTCAGCCTGTTTTGAGCCGTGTTCCAGAATTTTTACATTGGCATCCATGTGATATTCTCCGCCAAAAGCAACCGTCCCGCGTGAGACATCCACAACACCTTTTACCATATCAGTATAATATTCCTTAGCCAATTCTCGTAATTCGTTCAAGACTATTTTGTCTTCAACTATTTTGATAATCATGTCTTTATTTTACCATAATCTTACTATGAGATTTTAGCCTTGTTGTTACAACACTTTCTATATTATCTTATTTTTTTCCTTCAAAAACTTAGTCTCGTCTCTCAATATTGCCGCCGACTCATCCCAAGTAGTAAAGATACTAATCTTACTGCGGGACATCGACTACTTTTTACCTATTTTGCCGCCTGTTGTAGTCCTACCCTTAAGAACTTTTATTTCATCACGTAGTATTGCTGCTGTCTCAAAATCCAAAATCTTCACCGCGTCGGACATGGCTTTTTCCTTATCCTTAATGAATTTTTTTGGATTCTTTTCAAAAAGATATTTATCGATTGAAATCATGTCCCCGACCGCTTTGTTATGCTCGGTTTCCAAATGCTCCATAATGTCGTGAATTTTTTTCTTGATTGTAGTAGGAGTAACTTTATGTTTCTTGTTATGTGCGACCTGAATAGCACGACGACGATTAGTTTCCCCTAGGGCGCGCTCTATAGAACCCGTAATTTTATCGGCATAAAGAATCACCCGCCCAGCCGAGTTGCGCGCCGCGCGGCCTATGGTCTGAATAAGCGAAACTTCACTCCGCAAAAATCCTTCTTTGTCTGCGTCCAAAATTCCGATAAAAGTAACTTCCGGCAAATCCAAGCCCTCGCGCAAAAGATTGACTCCCACCAAGCAATCAAATTCTCCTTTTCTGAATGAGGTTAAAATTCTAATGCGTTCTATGGTTTTTATTTCACTATGCAAGTATTCCGATTTTATTCCTGCGTCTTTCAAATAGGCGCTCAAATCTTCCGCCATCCGTTTGGTAAGGGTCGTCGCTAGTACCCGTCCACCTTTCTTGATTTCAATTTTTGCCTCGTTTATAAAGTCTTGAACTTGGCCAACATATTTACCTTTTTCTAGTATTGGTCGAACCACCACGTCAGGATCTACTAGTCCCGTTGGTCGAATTATTTGTTCCACAACCTGTGAGCTTTCTTTGATTTCCGTCTCGCTTGGCGTAGCAGAGGTATAAATTGTTTGGTCAACTCTTTTTTCAAATTCAGCATACTTGAGCGGACGGTTATCCATGGCGCTAGGAAGACGAAAACCGAATTCCACCAGAGTCTTTTTCCGCGAAGCATCGCCGTTATACATTCCCCCTAATTGGGGCAAGGTCACATGTGATTCATCTATAACCGTTAAAAAATCAGCTGTTCCATCTTCTTTGTGTGGAAAATATGATAAAAGTGTTTCCGGAGGCTCCCCGGGCGATTTTCCGGAAAGGTGCCGGGAATAATTTTCAATACCGGAACAATATCCCACCTCGCGAATCATAGCGATATCGTATGATGTGCGCCGCTTCAGTCTGTCAGCCTCAAGAAGTTTCCCTTGTTTATCAAAGAATTTGAGTCGTTCTTTGAGCTCCGCCTTGATGAGTTTGATAGCCCGCTCCCGCGCGCCCTTTTCCGTAATAAAATGTTTGGCCGGAAAAAGAAAAATGTCGCCAACCTCGGCAATAATGCGCGAAGATACGGGGTCAATTTTTAAAATCGTGTTAACCTTGCCGTCTGATAAATCAATACTCCAGACTATTTTTTCGGAAATCGGCATTATTTCCACTCGGCTGCCGATACTTCTGAAATAACCCGGCGTTAGGTCGGCAGAGGTTCGCTCGAAATGAATTGAAATAAGTTTGCGCAATAAATTTTCGCGCGCGAGTAATTCGCCCTTTTTTATTTTTAAATGCACTTCTTCGTATTCCTTTGGACTGCCCAGGCCGTATATGCAAGACACAGACGCAACTATAATCACATCTTTCCGTGTTAAAAGCGCTTGTGTGGAAGCGTGCCGTAAACGGTCAATTTCTTCGTTTATTTGAGCATCCTTCTCTATGTATGTATCGGTTATGGGCATATACGCTTCCGGTTGATAAAAATCGTAGTAGGAAACAAAATAATGCACGGCATTGTCGGGAAAAAATTCGCGATACTCCTGCGCCAACTGGGCGGCGAGCGTTTTATTGTGCGCGATAACAAGCGTCGGCTTCTGTATCTCCGCTATGACATTGGCAATTGTAAACGTCTTCCCCGAACCGGTCACGCCCAAAAGAGTCTGCTTTTTCATCCCCCTTTTTAGCCCACTAACGAGAGCCGTGATAGCTTTAGGCTGGTCTCCCGCTGGGGTAAATTGGCTATTTAATTTGAAAACTCCTTTTGTCATACAAAATCAAAGTTACCACATCTCGCCCCGTAATGAGCTTTGCCGTGTATCGAGCTTTGTTCTGATACTGCGGTAATCTCTACCACTGGGGTCGCCAGCAGGCTTGAATGTTGTTTTAATCTTGAATATTGACATATTATTGAAAAACTATACTATGCGGCCAGAAATTAGGCTAGAAATACGTTCTTCCATAAATCTCTCAATTGTCGTCATCGGAGTTAAAATGCACAATTCTGGAACATGGGTGTGTTTTTGGAAAATTCAAGACGCCCAACTTCAAGAAAATGGACGTGAAGGCAGTATCGACATTGAGGCAGATGACAAGCGTATCGCGGAAAACACTGCGAGAGACAGAGTGTCAAAAATACTTTTCGGAACTACATCCCTAAAAGATTGTGTTCAAATAAGTAGCGTCGAGCAACGGCGTTACTAAAACCGAACTGCGCGTAACCAAAACCTCATTAGTTACGCGTATATTTTTTTGTAAAACTGTCCTTAAATTCAAAAAATCTATTGTCCAAAATTGACTGGCGAATTTGTTTGACCAAATTGACAATAAAATAA
>ORMF010245920.1_pt1 | contig 10823 bp, 8 predicted proteins | sample 1779871 | NCBI WGS metagenome assembly ORMF01 (sample SAMEA104232316, study PRJEB22302) | groundwater metagenome | biome: forest; feature: aquifer; material: groundwater | place: USA | collected 2011-08-07 | depth 5.4 m
CCTTCTTCAAGCGCGCGTTCAGCTCCGCGCGCACCGCGTCGGCGATTCCGTCCCATTTGCGCCGGTCAAGCTGGCTCCGCACCTGGCCATCCAGCCGTTCGCCGTAATGGACGGACCCGGCCATGCGTTCCGGGTCCCAGGAAAGGTGCTCGCTGATGATAACGGCTTCGGTGGCGCTCGCCGGGACTAGCACCAGGAAATGGGAGGCCGACTCGGAGGGGTCAAAGCCGAAGGTCCCGGCCAGTGGTCGTTCATCCAGCTTCATGACGCGGCGGGCCATTACTGTTTCACCTCGGCGGCCTTGTACTCCGCCTTGGCGGCATTGACCCAGTCGAGAAATGCTTGACCGCGTTGGAAGTGCAGTGCCGACACCTCGATGCTGAGTTGTCCTTCGTTGGTGAGCTGGCGCAGCACCTCGGCGCCGCCCCGCAACGCCTCCTCGCCGAGTTGGATCTTTTCGTGCAAGGTCAACTCGGCCCAACGGTTCCCGGTCACACTCACCTTGACACCGCTCGCTTCGACCGCATGGTCCTTCAGGCGGTCGAGGAAACTGTACGACTCCAACGTGGTGTGCAGCTCCTGGCGATGATTCCAGGTGAGCGGCTTGTCCGGATCGATCGGCTTTTCGTCGTCGGTTTTGTCCCAGGCGATCGGGATGGGCAGCGCATCTGCGATAACCCTGCCGGCGGTGGCTACCGCCAGCACGATCTGGGCTCCCCGTGGCACTTCGAACGGTCCGGTGTAGACCCCACCGGATAGTTTCGGGTCAGAGCCGTCGGTGGTGTACTTGATCACCGTTTCGCCGGATTTATTCGGCGCAGCCTGGAGTTCGATCATCTTGCTGCCCGCACCGCTTGGCCCAGGAAAGGTCCTGTGCTTGAGTGTCAGACTGTTGTGCCATGTTCTGGCGGGACCTGGGGGATGCTGGCGCGTGGAATCGACCGCCAGGAAGGAAACCTCCATCTCGCTCGTGCGGTAGAGTCCATTTTCCACCTTGTGAGAAGCCTCCGTCGCGTCGCCGCCGACCTCGGCATACACGATGTCGCCATGGACCGGGACCAGCTTCAGCTCAATCTCTCCGGTATCGTTGTTGCGCGTCCGCTCCTGGATTTCCACCGAGGTTGTCTTGGGCGGCGGTGGTGATCTGTCCACGTACCCGCTGGAGTCCTCCCGCCATACTTCGGTGTGGACGAGCTCTCTCTTCATCTCGTCCAGGGCGTCCCGGCGATGCCACTGCCACTGCGGGTTCATGGCGGCGCGGCGCTTGATCTCAGTCCACAGCATCACAGGAGTGGTGAACAGGCGCGCTTCGATCTTCTTGCGGAAGATGTCGCTGGTGATGTCTTCCGTGAACTTCTGCTTGTCCTTCAGCACCTGGATGATCTGGCCCTCGCCGTTGTACCTGTTGTTCTCATAGGTCATGAGAAAGTCGGCGGCCAGCAGGATGTCCTTCTCGTTCTGGCGGGCCGGGTAGTAGAGCGTCGAGAAGGTCTCTTTCACCGCAGAGAGGAACTGCCCAAGGATGCGGTCATGAAGTTCGTCGGCTTGCTTGAACTGGGGATCAGTCGGCGGCGTGTGCTCCGCCTCCATGTCGGCAATGATCTGCTGGATAGCCTTGAGGCGTTTGGCGGTCTCGATGAGACTGTCGAAGGTGTTCCGCGAACCGGTCAGGACTCCGACGCGGTTCTTGAATGTGGCCTGTTCGTAGAGCTGGACCAACTGCGGATTCAGACCCTGACCGGCGAACGGCTCCGAGATGACCAACGTGATGCGGTCCTGGACAAGTTGGACTTCATCAAGGGAGGGAAGCGCCAGCACATCCTGATAGCACCACGCCGCCTGGAGGTTCTGCGGTTTGAAGGCCGTTTCGAGGCGTTCCCGCAATTCCTTGACGGCCTGTTCCCTGACGTAAGCGACCGACAATGATTCCAGCTTGGCGACGAGGTTCTGGACGTTCCTGAAAAAGAGTCTGCCGTCGGTGTTGGAGTGCAGATACCAGGCGGCGGTGGACAGCTTCTCCAGCACATCGTTCTTGAGGCGGGCCAGGTCGCGCCCCGGCGCGCACAGATAGGCCACGATTTCCGGGATAGTGAGACCGACGATGGCGTTGGGGACGTTGGCCAGCGAGGCCATGAAGATAAGGCGGCACGCGTCCCTGGTGTCGTCCGAGCCCAGATTCTGGTCCATGATCTCCGCTACCGCGGCGCCCGTCGAAGCGATGTCGTGGGAAACGGCATTGTCCAGAGTCGGGTTGATCTGCCGGATCTCGGAGAGCGTTTCGGCATCGTTCAGATCAATATCGTGGACGTTGATGAGATACCGCTTGTCCGCCCCACCTCCGGGCTGCCACAGCCGCGCAGTGATGATGCGCATCAGGCGGATCAGTGCTCGGGTCTGCTGAAACCCCGGATTCTCCCGGAAGCGGGCATAGAGGTCCTTGATGGCGGGGTGAAACGGGTAGCTCGTCTGGATGAGTTGCGCAAATGTCTCCGGCGACTGCGCCGTGATGTCCATCTGCTTCGCATCGCGGATGGCCTTCGCGTAGGCTTGGGCCACCTCTCCGATCTCTTGGTTGCCGGGCAGCACCTTGAAAATGCGCTTGCGCAGTATGTGGTAAAACTCGTCAGTGTTCATCTGCACCGGCGTCAGGTTCATCGCGTGCCGCTGTGCTTCATCTTGAACTTGCCGTAGCAATCCGGCGATCTGGGCGCTCGCTTCGGCGTAGGTGCCAACGAGGTCGGTCAAGACGATGCAGACGTTGCCAAGTTCCGACTCAGCCACCGCCTCAAACAGGTTGGTCAAGGCGGTGGCCGTGACCCGCGACAGGTCAGAGTTTCCGACGGCAATCGACCGCGCGTTGTCCAGGTACGGCGGAAGCTCGTCCAGCAGAATCAGCGTCGGCTCGCCCTTGAGAAGGTTGATCCAGGCTGAACGGCCGGGCGCTTTGAGCGGCGAGTAGTAGTCCTTGAAGTCCGACTGCTTCTCCACCTGGCGGGCGATCTCACCCCAGATGCCGTTGGGGACGTCCGATTCACGGCCGGAGAAGGCGATCACCCGCACCGGGGGCAGCGCGGCTGCATCCGGCAGCCCGGGGAGCACCGCAGCACGAAACTCAGGATGTTTGGCCAGCATGCCCAGCGTGATTAGGCTGTGAGTCTTGCCCCCACCCATCGCCTGGGTCAGCTTGAAGAGAGCCTGTTGTGAGTCCCCTTGGAGCCGTCGAAACGCCTCTACAAGGAGTGTCCTCATCCCATCGGTGACCCAGTTCTCCTCGAAAAAGTCCGCCCCGTCGATCTTCCCTTCCGTGAGGTGCGTCAGGTTGAGGACGGTATCGCGGCGGGCGGTGTCGAAAACGCTCTCACGAGGAATGCACAGCGCCTTAATCCAATTCATTCAGGGCCTCCCAGAGTCGTCGCCCAGCATCGGCGTAGACCGGCTTTCGCCCGCTCCAATACGAGGTCGGCCAGTGACTATGCGAAGACGGCATCGTCCAGATCGCCGCTCCGCACTTCCGGCCGTGGTGTACAGGTGTCGAGAACGCTCATGGCACGCCCAGTTCGGTGAATGCGCGCATCGCCGCCGGGGCGACCGAACATCCAGAGTCTAAGGCAGTGGGGGGCGCATGACAACGGGGGGACGGGCGGCACTCGTGTTCAACCGGCCCCTCTCTAGCCCCCCGCACACGCTTCGTACTACAATGCAGATGCACATGCTTCTTCGCTTGCGGGTACCATGATTCGGGGCCTCCATCACGTGGCGCTGGCTGTCCGGGACCTGGGGCAGGCCGCGCATTTTTATGCCGAGACCTTCGGCTTTGGCCCGCCGGAAAAGACCGAGGTGATCCCGGAACAGGGCGTCAGGGCAGGCCTCATCAACCTGGGAAACGCGTACCTGGAATTGCTGGAGCCCACCCGCGAGGACAGCACCGTGGGCCGTTTTCTCACCCGCAACGGCGAGGGGTTGCATCATATCTGCTTGGAAACGGACGATGTGGACGCGGAACTGACGCGCATCGCTGCCAGGGGGATCGACCTGGTTGATAGCGTGGGCAGGCAGGGGATCGCCGGGATGATCGGGTTCCTGCACCCCCGATCCACCGGCGGCGTATTGATCGAACTGGTTGAGACCGGCGGCGCAGGGGGAGCCATGGTGGAATTCGACGGAAGAAAACTCCGGGTGCTCATCGCCAAGCCGGGCCTGGACGGGCACGACCGGGGAGCGAAGGTGGTGGCCCGGGCGCTGCGTGACGCCGGGATGGAGGTCATCTATACCGGCATCCGGCAGAGCCCGGAGATGATCGCCGAGTCGGCGCTTCAGGAGGACGTTGACGCGGTGGGGCTGAGCATTCTTTCGGGCGCGCACATGGAATTGTGCCCGCGGGTGATGCAACTGCTGAGGGATAAGGGGCTGGGCGAAGTGGCGATTTTCGTCGGCGGCATCATCCCCGATGACGATGCCCTGGCGTTGAAAGCCAAGGGGGTGAAAGGGGTGTTCGGCCCCGGAACCACCACCACCGACATCATCGACTTCATCCGGGCGACCGTCACCCCGCAAAAGTGATGGACTTAGCCCAGGGCGTGCTTGCGGGGGAGAAACGCGCGCTGGCGCGCCTGCTGACGCGAGTCGAGAACCGGGATGCGCCGGCGTTGAGCGCGCTGCGGACCCTCTATCCCCACACCGGCCGGGCCGTGACCATCGGTGTCACCGGAATGCCGGGCGCCGGCAAATCGAGTCTGGTGACGGTGCTGGCCGCCGAGTTCCGGCGTCGCGGCAAGACCGTGGGCATCATTGCGGTCGATCCGTCGAGTCCGTTCACCAAGGGCGCCGTGTTGGGCGATCGGGTCCGGATGCAGGAACTCACCCAGGACCCGGGCGTGTTCATCCGCAGCATGGCGACGCGAGGAGCCATGGGGGGCCTGGCGGCCGGCACCATCGATGCCATGACGGTGCTCGACGCCTTCGGGATGGAGGTGATCATCGTAGAAACCGTCGGCGCCGGGCAGGATGAGGTGGACGTGGTGCGAGCGGCCCAGACCGTGCTGGTGGTGGAGATCCCGGGTACGGGTGACGAGATCCAATCGCTCAAGGCGGGCATCCTCGAAATCGCCGACGTGTACGTGGTGAACAAGGCGGACCGGGAGGGGGCCGACGCGGGGGCGGCGACCCTGCGCCAGCTGCTTTCGTTTACGGCGCGGCAGGCGTGGACGGTGCCCATCCAGAAAACGGTAGCCATTCGCAACGAGGGAACAGCGGCGTTGGCCGATGCCGTGGTGAAACACCAGCACTACCTGCGGTCCAGCGGCGCGCTGGAGGCCCGGGACCGCGAACGAGTCCGGTTTCAGGTGCTGGCGCTGGCTCAGGCACGATTATTGGAGGAACTGGTGCGGTCGAACCAGGCGACCGGCCGGCTGGAGGCGCTGTTGAGCAGGGTGCAACGCCGCGAGACGGACCCCCATTCTGCCGCGGAAGAACTGGTGCAGGAGGCCGAGTTCGCCCTGAGGGAGAGCCTCCTCAAACTGCCGCGCTGACCCGATGGACACCGAGCATCGTCCTTGTTTTCCTCTCATGAGGCGCTCCGCGGCTCCGATGGCGGCGTTGGTTCCCGATGTCTCCTGACCTCTGGGGTCAGGCCCTGGTCATCCTGGCCCTCATTCTGGTGAACGGGCTGCTTTCAGCCTCGGAGATTGCGCTCGTTTCGGTCCGCCGGACGCACCTGATGCAGCACGCTGACGAAGGGGAGCCCGACGCCCAGGCGGCGCTGCGGCTGCTCAAGAACCCCAGCCGGTTCCTGGCCACCATTCAGACCGGCATCACCCTGACGGGATTCTTCGCATCCGCCGCCGGAGCGCTGAGTTTTGTGGCGGTGCTTGCGGACATGCTGCGGGCGGCTCCATATGCTGCCGTGGCGGGCGCTGCCGAGTTTCTGGCGGTCATCCTGGTCACCCTGGTGATCTCCTTTATCTCAATCCTCTTCGGTGAATTGGTGCCTAAACACCTGGCCATCCGCTATGCCGAAACCATCACGCTGGCGGTGGCCCGTCCGATCGAATGGCTGTCGAAGGCCGCCGGACCCCTGGTGGCGGTCCTCACATTCAGCTCCAGCGTTGTGCTCAGACTGCTGGGCCAAGGCAAGGCGATGTCGGCGGAGCGGCCGTCGGTGACGGAAGCCGACCTTCGCATCATGTTCGACGTGGCGGCAAACGAGGGCGAGGTGGAGGAGCGCGAGGTGCAGATGCTGCACCGGGTGTTCGAGTTCACCGACAAGCTGGCGCGGGAGGTCATGACGCCACGGCTGGAGATCGTCTGGCTCAACAAGGACGCCACCCTCCAGGATTTCCTGACCGGCTTCGCCGAGTCCTATCACGCGCGCTACCCGCTGTGCGACGGGACCCCGGACCAGGTGGTGGGGGTCGTCTACATCAAAGACGTGCTGAAGGCGTTGACCCCGGCCCCGGCGCTCCAGGACGTGCCCCTTTCCTCCTTCGTGCGTCCCGCCTATTTTGTGCCGGATACCAAGCGGGTGGGCGAATTGTTCGATGAGATGCGGGAGGAGGGCAAGCAGATGGCCATCATCGTCGACGAATACGGCGGGACCGCCGGACTTGTCACCCTCAAGCAACTCATCGAGGAGATCGTGGGCAGCGTCGGTGACGACGTGTTCCCACCTGAATCCGAGTATGAAACCATCGATGAGCACACCTACGTGGTCGATGGCAGCATGCACATCGACGAGCTCAAAGAGGCGCTGGACATTGAACTGCCCGAAGGAGAGTACGAAACCGTGGCGGGGTTTGTGCTGAACAAGAGCGGGCACATCCCCCAGGCAGGGGAGCAGATCCGGCACGAAGACCTGAGGTTGACGGTGGTGGAAATGGCGGGCGTCAAGGTGGAAAAGGTCCGGATCATGCGGGGTGGCGTGTGACCCAGCGGCTGCGGGTGACGTTCTCCCGAGGGGAGGAGGCGAAGTACATCTCCCACCTCGACATGATGCGCTTTTGGGAGCGGGCGTTCCGGCGGGCGCACCTGGCGGTGGCCCGAAGCCAGGGATTCCATCCGCATCCCCGCATCGCGCTGGCGGCGCCGTTGCCGGTGGGAGTTATCGCCGACGCGGAATTGATGGATGTGTACCTGGAGGAAGCCCTCGACCCGTTGGGGTTCTATCGGGCGCTGGCGGCGCAATTGGTGCCCAGCATCCGGGTTTCCGCCGTCGAGGAGGTCCCTAATGACCTCCCTTCATTGCAGGCGTCGATGCGGTTTGCCGACTATCGAGTGGTGGTCGAAACCGAGCGATCGGCGGAGGACATCCGGGCTGCGATCGTCGCATTGGTGGCGCTTGATAGCTTCATGTGGGAGCACCTGCGCGACGGCGAGACGCGGCGCTACGACCTCCGGGCCCAGATAGCCGAACTGGAGCTGGACCGTTGGGAAAACGGCATCGCCACGCTCAAGACGCGGCTTCAGATGGATGTGGCCGGCGCCGGGCGCCCCGAACAGGTGGCGAAGGCGCTGGGCTTCGACGAGCCTCCGTTGTCCGTGCACCGCACCCGCTTGATTCTCGATGATCAGAAGAGTGGCCGTCCGGTTCGACCCCCGATCGCAGGCGGGCGCCATTAACCCGCACCGGCGTCCCTCCTGAGGATTGCCTGTGACCACAGGACGGACGCCGGGCGAGCGGTCATGAACCCCGGCGTCCGGGGGGCAGATTCGCCGGGTCGCTCCAGACGGCGTAGACGTGGCCAAGGGCCGCGGCGGCAACCAGCAGCACCCCCGCCACCAGCAGCAGGGGGTTCGGCGCCGCGCTTGCGATCACGAATCCCAGGCCCATGCCCCCCAGGACGTGAAAGGTGACCTGGATGTAGGGGTTTTCAACCGCCCGGCGGAGCATGGGGTTACGGCGCATGTGATGTATACTCGAGGCAGGTCCCCATCGTCTAGAGGCCCAGGACGCCACCCTTTCAAGGTGAGAACGCGGATTCGAATTCCGCTGGGGGCACCACTTCCGGTCTCCGTCGCCGGCGACCAAGCGTCGTTGCCGGCGCCTTCACCCTGACGCCCGCTGCCATTCGGTGCGGTACCCCTGCCCCGTAATCGCCGTCTCCACGTGGCGGCGCTCCAATTCAAGCAGGACGCTCCACGCCAGCCCGCAGTCCTCGGCCACCCGTGTGTGGCCGGATTGCGCACACCGCTCCGTCAGACGCGGCCAGACGCCCCGGCTTTCCAGCATTCGAAGGCTTCTAGGCCATACGAAGAAGTAGAAGCGCTGAGGCGTCTCGAATCGTGGCCGCAGCACCCGCAGTTCCCGCAGGCGTTGCTGAGCCGACTGGGCCTGAGGCACGACCCTCACCAGCGGGGGGTCCGCCGGGGTGAAGCGGAAATCCACCAGCAGGCGCTCGGAGAACATCCAGAAACCGAGGACCAGCACCTCCGCCTCGTTCACGGCCTCCAGGGCGCGCGCGACGTTCTGGGTGATGAAGGGCTCCATTTCCAACACGGGTCCGGGGTAACGGTGGCGCAGCTACTGCTGCACTACCGTCACCTTAGGTGATAGACCCTTATCGTCTGGCTGGAGGGTGCGGTTGCCCCGGGTGACCACCTGCTCGCCCTCCTCCACCCCGGACCGGACCTCGGCGGACTTGTCGTTGCGCAGGCCAAGTTCGACCTTGCGCTGCTCGGACTGGTCGCCTTTCACCACGTAGACGAAGGATTCCGCGCCACGTTGCACCACCGCCTCCTGGGGGGCCAGCAGCACGTTGTTGCGGCTTTCCACGGCAACCGTCACGTTGGCAAACATGCCCGCCCGCAGACCATCTTGATTGGCGTCCGGCGCCACCTTGAGGCGGAAGGTCCGGCTCGCCGAGTCTGCGGTAGGAGCGATGCTGGAGATGCGACCCCGGAAATTCCTCGTTCCGAACGCGGTGACCTGAAAGGTGACCTGCTGATTCTCTTTCAACCGTCCGATGGCCGCTTCTTCAACGTTAAACACTACCTGGACGTTCTTGGACACCAGGTTGATCACCGGAGTCTGAGCGCTCACCTGGGCGCCCTTTGAGAGATATTTCCGGGCGACCACCGCATCGAACGGGGCGTACAGCGACCCCCGGCTCAGCTGGATCCGAGTCAGGTCCAGCGCGGCCTGCGCCTGGGCCACCGCCGCCGCGGCGGAGTTGATGTCGGGCTGGGTGTAGCGGCTTTGGGTCAGCAGGTACTGCTGCTGCGCCTGGCTCACCGACGCGGCCTGGGCGCCAATGTCGGTATCGGTGTTGGGAGTCTTGGTCCTGGCGAGGGTCGCCTCAGCCCCGGCCACCGCCGCCCGGGCCGCTTCCAGTTCGGCGGCCGTTGCGCCCGCCTTGAGCTGGTCGAGCTTGGCTTGGGATGAGCTCAGGCTGGCCTGGGCGGTGGCCACCGCCGCCTGGGCGGTGGCCAGGTCCGCCTGGGTCGGCGATTTCAGGCGGGCGACTCTGGTCTGGGCCGCCTGGACGTTGGCCCGGGCGTTATCCACTGCTGCAGCCGCAGCCTGCATGTCAGCCTCGGTGGGGCCATCAAGGATCTGCTTCAATCTGGCGCGCTCGCTTTCCAGTTTAGCGCGCGCTGAGGCCACCGCGGCGATGGTGGCGGTCAGTTTTTCTGTGGTGACGCCGGCGCTGAAGGTGTTGGCGTCGATGCGAGCTAGGTCGAGGGCGCGGTACGCCTGATTGACCGCCGTTTCGTCGGCTCGGAGCACCTCGGATGATGCCTTCTGCGACTTGTCGAGGTCGTATTTTTCGTTCGCGATGCTGACGGCGGCGTAGGCATCGATGAGCTTCTGGAGTTTCTCTTTGTTCAACGGCTGCCGGACATCGGCCAACGATGATTCAGAGGTCCGAAGCGTCGCCTCCGCCGCGGCCACCGCGGCTTGGGCCGCCGCCACATCGGCCGCTTTCGGGGTGGCTTTCAGATCAACCAGCTTCGCCTCAGCGCTTTCCAGCGAGGCGCGGGCGGAGTCCAGCGAGGCTTGCGCCGAGAGGATGTCGAGTTCGGTGGGATTGAGCAGGAGGCTCAGTTTGGCCTGCCCGCTGTTCAGGTTCGCGGCAGCGGTGTCCACCGCGGCCTGGGCCGCCGCGATGTCTGCGGCTTTCGTGCCGGCTTGGATGTCGGCGAATTTAGCGTGGGTCGACGCCACGCTGGCGGCGGCCGAGTTGATGTCTTCGATCCGCCCGCCGTTGGTCATGCCCTGAAGGCGGGCCTGCTGGACTTCCAGCAGGGCCTTGGCCGCGGCGATCTCCTCGGGCCGTGCCCCTTGCAGAATGGTCTCCAGCCGCGCCTGCGCGGTCTGGACGTTGGCGCCGGCCTGGCGCACCTGCGCCTCCAAAGTATCCGTTTCCAATCGTGCGATTTCGGTACCGGCCCGAACTTCCTGGCCTTCATCGACAAACAAGTCGGTCAGGCGTCCCGCAGCCGATGGGATCAGATCGACCTGGTCCGTCGCCTGGACCTCCCCACTGTAGGCGAGGGTGGCAGCGATGGGCCCGCGGGTCACCGGCGCCACGCGCACCGGGACGGGGGCCCTGCCTGCCGCGGGCGCAGTGTCGGCGCTGCCGCCGCAGCCAACCGCCGCGGCCAACAAGACGGCGCCGAGCGAGATAACTCCCAGGGTACGGAATCCCCGGTGGGCCGGACTGGTGGGCGCTGTGAAAGGGGCTTGACCAAGTTTCCCGCGGCCAAACCGCCGTTGCATGTGTTCACCCATGGTCATAACTCCTGTGCGTCCTTGTTAAGTAACTACTCAGTCTTCGGGGGACAACGTCCCGAACTCCGATGGAACGGGGTGTCCAGCGGGGCAACCC
>ORMF011068981.1_pt1 | contig 10823 bp, 7 predicted proteins | sample 1779871 | NCBI WGS metagenome assembly ORMF01 (sample SAMEA104232316, study PRJEB22302) | groundwater metagenome | biome: forest; feature: aquifer; material: groundwater | place: USA | collected 2011-08-07 | depth 5.4 m
GAATGCGATTGAAAATCTCCCGAAGGGCTTCCGGATCTCATCTCAGTTTTTTCAGGACGGTACCTGGATTTTCTATCCGAACGGGTTCCTTGCGGCTGATCGGGGCGGTGGTTTCTCGGGGCAATGGAGCCCGGGCTCCACGGGATTTGCGGGGTTGACGTTCAGGCTTCCCGACGGAACCAGGCACTATGGATGGGCCGAAATCACCGTGAATCAGGTTCCGCTGAATCCCAACTACATTGCTACGCTCGACCGGTTCGCCTAGGAGACTGAGGCGGATGCCGCGATCCTGGCGGGTGTGCCCGATCCGGGTTCGACGCACTTGCTCCTGCTCATGGCAATGGGCGCGTTTGGTTTGGCGGCCTCCCCCGCCCGCCGCGCGACTGCGCCCTCAGTGCGGTGATTCGATCGGGTTCCATACGCCGGCGGAGCCGAAGCTATCTCAGTCTCTGAAGTTCGACGTGGGAAGCTCGGTGACGCGGTGGTGCCGGAGCGTCAGAGCCAAGCCAGCGTCGATGATGCGGCAGGAGGCTGTTCCCCGTTGCTGGTCAGGTCTCACACCACGGCCCTCACGGGGCCGGACTCGGCGATCTGCCAGTTTGGGTTGGCCATATCGCCCTACAGGACGGGCTCGAGACCGCATCCTCGACGCTCACCTCTGCCCTTAGGGTCTCTTGTGTTTCACGCCGCTGCTGCAGGGACATGGGTCGTTGCGAACAGGCTTCGCGATAGCCAGTGCCCGACGCAAGCACGAGCCCTCTATTCGAGCGGGGTCCGTCGGCGGGGTGGTGAGACGCGGTGTGGGTTCGGTCGCGAGTAGGCCCCTCGCCTTTTTCAGGAGCTGCACGAGTTCGCGCTGGTGTTGGTCAAGAATTGCGTTCAAATCCGATTGCTTGTCGCGCAAGTCGGCTGACCGAGCATCGGGAGGGGGTCAGGTGGTGAGATGTGTTTCTCTCGTCGGAAGACTATGGTGGAAACGTCGTGTTGAACGGTGACTGCGCGCTCGATACGTTTGCGGCCTAAGGAGGACTCATCGACACGAATGAAGATCAAAGCGGACTCGTGACACGGACAGGATAGAACAGACAGTAATGCTCATCGAGCACCCTTCAGCATCCGTTTACCACCACCTTAAGTCCCGCGGCGTACGGAGGAACGTGATAACAGGCCATCCTGCGTCCATCGTTTTCCACGGCATCCGGCGGAAAACTCGGCCGGCAATCGTATTTGCATGGCGCCGAGGAATACTTTGTTTTTCTGCAACGTCAAGGCCTCGGGAGCGAAAGGGGCGGGCTGGCAGGCCAGGCCGGATCTTGAACCTCGCCTCCTTCCGCCGGGGCTCTGCGCCCATGGTCTGGCAGGGATGAGAATCAAGAACTCGTGAAATCAGCCCCACGTTCTTGGAGGAGGGGAGAACCACTTGATCTCTGGTCGCTTCGTGATTTCCTGCTTTCCAGATTAACCTTAGCGGCTTGGAGCTTGCCAAGAACCGGTGGATCTCGCATTTTCCGGCCATGCAGTCCCACGAGTTGTTGCGTGAAGTGTATCAAAAAGGGAACGCGAAGCAGATCGCCGCGGAGATGGCCCTGTCGCTCTCGTTGATTTATAAGTGGGCGGAGCCCGCGGAGGAGGCTGGCAGCGGCGCGGCCAACCCGCTGGATCGCATCGAGGCGCTCATTCGCTGTACCGGAGACCCCCGCCTTGTCCAGTGGATTTGCGAGCGGGCAGGGGGCTTCTTCATCAAGAACCCAAAGGCCCTTTGGCCGCACCCTTTGTTCCTGGTCCCCGCGACAAACCAAATCGTGCAGGAGTTCGCCGATCTGCTCTCCGTCATCGCCACTGCGGCGGGAGACAACCAGATTACCAAGGCCGAAGCCGCCAGCATCCGGGCCCGGTGGGAAGGCCTCAAGTCCGTTACGGAAGGCTTTGTGCACTGTTGCGAGGAGGGCAACTTCAAATCGCTCAAGAAGGAAGCCGAGGGGAAGGCAAAGCCGGATGACGAGGAGCGATAGCGGGCGAGTTACGGGTTCGGGACCGATCCAAGAGGTCCTCACGCGCTTGCTCGATTACGGGGCACCAAAGACGAGCCGACAGATCCCAACGGAGGCAATGACCCCGACGGCGTCCGCCAGGAGCCCCGCAGCCACCGCGTGCCGTGTCCGCTTGACCGCCACCGCTCCAAAATAGACCGCCACCACGTACAGGGTGGTTTCCGTGCTTCCGAGGATGGTCCCCCCCATGCGCGTGATGACGTGGTCCGGCCCGAGTGTTTTTGCCAGGTCGGCGAAGAGACCGATGGTCGCGCTGCCGCTCAGCGGACGCGTGAACGCGATGGGGAGCAGTTCTGTGGGGAGGTGCGCGAGGTCGAGGGCCGGTTTCAACGCCCGGCTGAGCAGGTCCACGCCGCCGGCGCCGCGGAACATGCCCACTGCCACCAGCATGGCGACCAGGAACGGGATGATCCGGATCGCGACCTGGAACCCCTCTTTCGCCCCTTCCACGAACTCTTCATACACCCGCACTTTTCGGAGGGCGGCGTAAAGCGGGAAGAAGCCGAGGAAGAACGGAATCGCGAGCAGGGAAAGGGAATTCATCACGCGCAGGAAGAGCGTGGCCGTCTCCGGCGACGTGGGTGTAGCACGGATCGTAGAGAAGAACAGAAACACGAACAGACCCATGAACAGGAGGATCACAGCGTTCGCCCATGGCGCTGGCACTGGTGGGGCGGTCAGCGGGGTTTCCGGTTCATGTGGGATCGGGAAGTCTTCGGGGGTTCGACGGTTTGGCGCCGGCGAGGTTAAGGGTGGCAGGCGGAACGCGGGCAGTTTCTCGAGGGTTTTGACCGCGGTGATGCCGGCGATGGTGGAGCAGGTTGTGGCCAGCAACGAGGTGGCCACAATGGCGGCCGGGTTTGCCGAGCCTGCGGCGGCCAGGATTCCAATGGCGGTCATGGGGAGGAGCTGCAGAGAGCTAGTGTTGATCGCCAGGAACGTGCACATGGCGTTGGTGGCCGTGCCTGGGCGGGGGTTGAGCCGCTCCAGGTCGTTCATCGCGCGCAGGCCGAGGGGTGTGGCGGCGTTGGTGAGTCCAATCATGTTGGCGGCGAAGTTCATTAGCATGGAACCCATCGCAGGGTGGTCGGCAGGCACGTCGGGGAACAATCGACTCATAAGAGGGCGCAGCCATCTGGCGAGGGTGACGATCATACCGGACTTCTCGGCCAGCCGCATGATGCCCAGCCACAAGGCGGTAACGCCAACCAGAGGCAGGGCGATGGTCATGACCGCGGACTTCGCGCCGTTAAAGGCCTCGTCAGTGACCTCTTTGAGGTGGCCGTTGATTCCTCCCAGCACCACCGCCACCAGCACCAGTCCAAGCCATAGGTAGTTGAGCATAAGTTGCGTCCGGGCTAGTCGGGGGAGAGGGGGGTCAAGTCTTGCCGCTTGGTCCGGATCAGTTGCTGCTGATGGCGGAGGATCGCGTCGCGGTCAGCGTCAGGAAGGGTGGGATTTCCCAGTTGTTGGGCAAGTTGAAGAATCTGCTGGCTCAAGTGCTGGTCGCGGATCTTCCTTATCACGTCGGCAAGCTGCTTCGGGCGATCCTGAAGGTCGTGTTTGGCCGAGACCGCCTCAGTGATGAGGCGTTGAGTGGCTTCGTCCGGAAAATCGGCCAGCATCGCCGCGACGCTCACCCATGTGCCCTCGGTCCATGCTGCCAACCGCCGCTCTACGACTCGCCGGACTAGCGGGTGGGTGACCCAGGCTGGGTCCAGGTGCGCGGCAGTCCACGCCACCAACTCGTCGTCCAGAAGCAGGATACGGGCGAGCCAGAATTCATGTGGAGACGGGCGTGGCAGTTCGCCCTCGGCCGCCGCCGTGGCATCTGCCTCCTCATCCACATCAGCCGGAGCTGGGCCGTGGTCACGGTTCTTTTTGAACTCGCCTTTGATGCCTTCAATGGTCACCCCAAGGCGTTGGGCCGTCTTGCGAGCGTAGGTGTCGATGAGGACGGCGTTTCCAGTCTTCAACACCGCCTCCGCCACCGTTCGTGCCACGGTCATGCGGCCGAGGTCGGTGCTCAGATCCTGGGTGCGGCAGAGCCGGTTCAGGAGGTAGTCAAAAAAGCCTTCGGCCTGGGCAATGACACGCTGGAAGGCCGGGGGGCCTTCCGCCTTGATAAGGCTGTCGGGGTCGTGGGGCGTGGGGAGCGTCGCCACGCGGATTGCCAGCCCGGATGCAAGCAAGTCGTCGAGGGCCCGGAGCGTTGCGTTTTGCCCTGCGTTGTCGGCATCGAAGCAGAGCACCACCTCGTTCACGTAGCGCTTGAGGATCCGGGCGTGATCAGCGGTGAGGGCGGTCCCTTGGGGGGCGACCACGTTCTTTACCCCCGCCATGAAGCAGGCGATCAGGTCCAACTGTCCTTCGCAAATGATAGCAAATCCGGAATCAAGCAAGCTGCGTTTGGACTTGTCCAAGCCGAAGATGACTTTTCCCTTGGTGAAAATCGGCGTTTCGGGGGAGTTCACGTACTTGGCGGTCTTTTCGTCCCCGGACAGAACCCTGCCGCTGAATCCGATCACGCGCCCTTGCTCATCGCAGATGGGGAACATCAGGCGTCCGCGGAACCGGTCGTAACAGCGAGACTCCCCTTCCTTTCGTACCACGAGCCCCGCCTGTTCCATGAGTTCGATGGAATAGCCCTTGCTCTTTGCCCAGTTCACGGTGTCGTCCCAAGAGTCGGGAGCCGCCCCCAGACGAAAGAGTTGGACCGCCTCGGAGGAAACCTGGCGGCGAGCGAGGTAGTCGCGGGCAACCTGGCCGGAGGCTTCGGTGGCGAGGGCGTTCTGCCAGCGCTGGGTCATCTGCTCGTGGATTTGGAGCAGGGACTCCTTGACGAACTGCATCTTCTGCCGGCCCGGATCCTGGTCCACCTCCAGCGGGATCCGGGCGCGTTCCGCCAGACGCCGAACGGCTTCTATGAAGGTGATGTTCTCGAACTCGCGCACAAAGGTGAAGACATCACCCCCTTTGCCGCAGCCGAAGCAGTGGAAAATCTGGCGGTGCGGATTGACGTTGAAGCTGGGGGACTTCTCCTTGTGGAACGGGCAGAGGGCGACAAAGGCGCCGCCCGCCTTTTTGAGCGGGACGTACGAGCCCACGATCTCGACGATATCGCTTGCGGCGCGGATCTTCTCGATGGTGGCTGGGGAAATGAGACCTGCCATGTCGGGGGGGCTTGAGTCTGCCTGCGTACGGAGTGAGGGCGGGTCTCTAGCGGGCGTGGATCACTTGATCATGTCGTTGAACTTGCGCTCGCGCTCTTGGCGCAAGGTCTCCTTGGGAGGTTCTCCGCTGGGGGGAACAGGCTGGATCAGAAGGATGTTCAGGTACTTCTTCAGGACGACTCCGGAGGTGGACTCGCGGAAGACGGCGTGCTGAGTGGCGCTGAGGGTTGGAAAGGAAACCGCGCCGAAGTTGTCCTGCTGCATCTTGGCAGTCGCGTGCCGCTGAGTGTCGGTGATGTAGATCGCATTGAACAGCGCGAGGCAAAAGAGGAGCATGCAGAGCCACCGAAGCGCCCCCGCAACCATTCCGAAAAAGTACTCTCCGCCACCGAACACGTCCGCGTTGAGCAACCTATCTCCAACGAGGTTCTTAATGGCGGTAAAGGCCCATTTGATCAGGAGGGCGTTGAGGAGATAAACGCCGACGTTGCAGTAGGTGGGATCGATTCCTGTGGTGGTCCTCAGGAGCCCTCCCACCTGCTGGTAGGTGAACGCCCCGACCACGAGGATGCATACCCATTGCAGGAGCAAAATCAACTCGCCTGACATCCCGTGCTTTCGCCCGCGGACGACGCCCGCCACAATCAGCACCAGCACCAAACCGTCGAACCAGTTAAAAATGAGGTTGCTCAGTTGAATTTGCATAGCCCGGATCCGTTGGACTTCGGGCGGCAGACGCCTTGCCGGTGCGCATGCCAAGCCGCCAGTGGGAATGGCCGTCCGGCGGTTGACCGCCTTCAGACGGTCCCATACTAGCGGCGCCAGCAGGTTTTGCCAGCCCCAAATCAACCACGCCAAATTCGCAAATTCGCCCTGGAAATAGGTGCGCGTCCCGGCGTGTACGTGCGCGGTGATATGCTTACCAGCTTGGGGCTGTAGAACCGGTCGAAGCCCGCGCGAATCTCCACTCTTCGTTCGCCCAGGTTGCGGGCATTCGAGTTGCCCCAGGGCGATCCTCTGCCGACAGCCGCGCCAGTTGATCCTTGCGTCTGTGGCCTAGATTGGGTTTCGTAGTGCTTGAAACCACTAACTTGAGTGCGCGTTATGTTCCTCAATTTGCAGATTCATCACTTTCACCGCCGGGGCGCTTGGCTTGGCTTGGCGCTCTGGCTCGGCGCTTCGCTTCTAGCGGCTGAGTCCTTCGAGGAGGTTTGGGCGCTACCCGGCCACTCCGAACTGCCTGACCCCCTGGTAATGCTCGACGGGACGGCGGTTACCACCCGAGGACAATGGGAACGGCAGCGGCGTCCGGAACTGAAACGCCTGTTCGAACACTACATGTACGGCCACGTGCCTCCCGTGCCGGGCGAGGTGAAGTTCAAAGTGCGCCTGCTCGGCCGGGACCGACTGGCGCGCAAGGCGTCGTTGAAGGAAGTCGAGATTGCCTTCGGGCCGGCGCCCGCGCCGCGTGTGCGGCTGTTGTTGGTTGTTCCTAACCAGCGCAAGGGCCCCTCTCCGGTGTTTTTGGGACTCAATTTCAACGGGAACCATGCCGTCTTGGAGGATCCCTCCATCTCCTTGCCCACGTGCTGGATGCCCAACTCCAGCCCTGGGTGCACCAACCATCACGCCACGGATGCCGGGCGCGGAGCCGAGGTGAACGTCTGGGCCATCGAGCAGTCCATCGACCGCGGCTATGCCGTCGCGACGTTTTGCTATGGTGAGGTCGATCCGGACCGCCCCGACGCGCCGGAAGGCATGCGCGCCTGGTTTGCCCGTGGTGCGGGACGGTTCGGCGATTCCGAGGCCGAGCCCGCTCCGCGATATGACTGGGGTGATATCGCTTCGTGGGCCTGGGGGGTGCGCCGGGCGGTCGATTACCTTGTCACCGACCGGGACATCGACGCTCATCGTATTGCAGCCGTAGGGCATTCACGAAACGGCAAGGCGGTCATGCTGGCCGCTGCCATGGATGATCGAATCGCTCTTGTTATCCCCCATCAGGCCGGCTGCGGCGGCACGGCTCCAAGTCGGGGAAAAGTCGGTGAATCGGTCAAGCAGATCAACGACCGGTTTCCGCACTGGTTCAATTCGGAGTTCAAGAAGTTCAACGAGCATCCCGAGAGACTGCCGTTTGATCAGCATTGTCTGATAGCCCTCTGCGCCCCCCGTCCGGTCCTCCTTTCCAATGCCACGGAAGACACCTGGGCAAACCCAGAGGGTCAGTTTGCGATGATCAAGGCGGCGGAGCCGGTCTATCGGCTATTAAATGCCGGGGGAGTGGGAGCCGAGGCGATGCCCGAAGTTGGCAAGCTCGTGGACACCAAGCTGGGGTTCTACATTCGCCCCGGGAAACACTCGATGACCACCGACGACTGGAAGATCTTCCTCGACTTTGCGGACAAGCATTTGCTTGCGGACAAGCAGCCGCCTGCGGGCAAGCTTCCGCGCCGGTGAGCGGGGTGAGGCCATGTGAGCGATGCCGTCAATGCCGGTCTTGCGGCGCCTCCGTCAAGAGCCCGCTTTGCCCCCACGCGTCGGATTGTGGTGCTGAGCGCCGCACACACCGACACCACGCACGCACGCGCCGCGCTGGCACTGCGTTGTGAAGCGTATTGGTATCCGCTCTATGCCTGCGTCCGGGGCAAGAGCTATTCGCCGCCGGATGCGGAGGACCCGACGCAGGCCTTCTTCGCACAGGTGCTGGAGGAGCACTTGATCGTGACAGCGGAATATTAACCGGCCGCTCACGGGAGACCAGCCATGAAAATCTTCCTGACTGTTTTGACTGTTTTTCTGGACCTCCTCCACGCCGCCGATGGCGCGACAAACGACACAACGGCGGTCAAACCAAGTCGGCCGCCTCTAATTGTCGCCGTCGAGCGGGGCGACCGGCGCGCCGTTGAGAAGCTGCTCAGGGATGGAGCGGATGTCGAGGTGCGCACGTCCGACGGAGTTACCCCCCTGTATGCCGCCGCTTTTCACGACCAAGCTGACATCCTGCAACTTCTGATTAGGGCCGGGGCGAAGGTGGATGGACGCGCTGCACACGGACGCACTGCGCTGTTCCCCGCCGGCGCCGAGGGGCGGGGCAATGCGCTCGACGTGCTTCTGGATGCTGGAGCGGATCCAAACGCACGGAGTGACCCTGGTGAATTGGCCCAGACGCCCCTTCACATGGCGGCGGTCGAAGGCCAGGTCGAGACTACCAGGAGGCTTCTGACTCGCGGCGCTCGGGCCAATGTTTGGGACGATCGGCTTCACATCACGCCGCTCTACCTCGCTGTGCTCGCAGGGCATGAGCGGGCGGCGGCGCTGTTGCGCGAGCGGGGGGCTGATCCAGCCATTACGGATGTCTTTGGCCAGACCCCCGCACGGGCAGCCGCCCTGATGGCCGGCGCAAAAACACGCCAGCTTCTGAGCGCGACCAATATAAGCCTTGGCTTCGACTCGAGGTCGATCGTCGTCCTGGCGTATCTGGGCGAATCACAGGAGAGGCGGACCTATCGCGGCAACCGTGTGGCTGTGGCCTTTGGCGACGGCTCCCTCATTGCCACCGCGGCGCACTGCGTTGACGACTTTGCAGAGGCGCAACAGAAGGCAATTCTCGCAAAGCCTCTCGTGTTCAGCCCCTACCACGGAGATCTGTTCGAAGCCGAAATCCTCGCCGTGGACGCATCGGCCGACCTGGCCATCCTGCGCGTGGCGTGGGATGAGCATCCGGCTGTACCTTTGGCCGATGACCAGGAGTTGGAGGGAGCGAAGGAGATGTTCGTCACAGGTTACGCGCCACCCGAGAATAAGGACGGCACCCGGCTGCCGGCCCCACGGCAACTGTCGGCCGAGCAACTGCCCGTGGTGCAAGTAACCGTTTCGAACGGGGCGCCCCGGGTCATTCTCGGGGGAGCGCGGTTCACAGGACCGGGTTGGAGCGGGTCGCCGATGATTCTCACTGGCAGCGGAAGCCTGGGCGGAATTTTCTGCAGGAAGGATGACGTTCATCTCGACGCTTTGCCGGTCCTGCGGAACCGCATCGGCGCCAGCGCCCGGGCCATTCGCGAGTTAATGAGCGCCCAGGGTATCCAGATGAAAGCTCCGCCTCGGGGATGGAAGGGGCCGGACGATGCGGCCGCCGCTTTCTCCGCGGGCTTGGGTTGGCTGGATTCACAGGCGGGCCGTCCACCTCAGGATGCTCTGGCCGCGGGCGAACGGTTTGTGCAACGACGGCCAAACTCGGGCCAGGCTCACCGGTTGCTGGCCGTCAGCGCCTCGGCCATGAGAAGCCCGGGTGCCGGCGAACTGGCCGACACTCATTTTCGGGAGGCCGCGAGGCTCGCACCCGGGAGCGTTCTGGTTCATGCCTCTTACGGCTGGCATCTTGACACCCGAGGTCGCACAGAGGAAGCGCTGGCCGAGCTGGACAAGGCCGCTCGCATCGAACCGGAGAACGCTTTTGTTCGAGCCACGCGGCTGAAGCTCCTGGCCGACTTGAGGCCCAACGAAGCCGAACTACTCGGGCAACGGCTTGTGGCTGAGGGCTCGGACATCGCCGCCTACTGGTTTCATTATGCCGGCGCCCTGCGGAAGCTCGGAAAGCACGGAGAGGCCTTGCGGGCCGCACAGGCTGCTGTTCGGCTCGCGTCAAAGGAACAGGTTTGGTATCGAGGGCGGCTGGCTGACATCCTGGCCCGCTGTGGGCAACTGGAAGAAGCGGAAGAGTGTCATCGCGAATTGCTGGAGCAGCGTCCAGACTCGCCTACCTTCTGGCTGTGGTATGCCCAGTTTCTGGTCGAGAAACGTCCGGAACGGAGCACCGATGCGCGAAGGGCATTGCAGAAATGTGAGTCATTGAACGATCCGCCAATCGTGCCGCCCAAGGTTCTCGATGACCTGCGCGTACAATGCCAACCCAATACCGGCCCGCGCCACGAGCCCTGAGAAAGGCGCTGTTCCTTATTCGTCCCGCACCGGGCGGATGTGATAGCGGATGGCTTTCCACTCGCCGTTCGGCTGCTGTCTAGCGAACGTCGCGGTTTCGATCGTTGCCACCTGGCCGTCGAACAACGTGGTGAACGTGAACCTCGATCCAAAACTCGTCCAACCGGGGGCGAACTCCCTGCCACCGGCTTTCCGGGAAAGGGCTTTGCCCAGCGGACGCCGAACTTTTTCCATCTGGTCCACCCACTCCTCCTTGCTGGTTGTGTGCTGAAAGTACGGGGCTGCCGATTCCCAGCTCTGGGCGAAGTTCCCGCCGTCGAGAAGCGCCAGCCAGGTTTCCACGGCGGGCAGTCCATCTGAAAGAGCGCTTTCCTCTGTCTTTTCTCTTACTGCACGCCAGACGCGGACATTTAGCCGAATCAGACACCAACCCATCGCCAGGAACAACCCAACCACGATCGCGATGCCGGTCGACCGTGCGACCCGGGAGCCGCTGGTCAGCGCGGTCGGGTCCACCTCGTTGAGCCAATCGGTACCGAACGCTAGCGCGGCCATCCCTAGCACCGTTAAGAAGACGACGATGACTCTTCGCCCTGTAATGCGTGCGGCAGTCCGGGCGCATGCGCCCCCCGCTGCCCGATCCGAGCCCAGGTTCAACGCC
>ORMF012434814.1_pt1 | contig 10823 bp, 9 predicted proteins | sample 1779871 | NCBI WGS metagenome assembly ORMF01 (sample SAMEA104232316, study PRJEB22302) | groundwater metagenome | biome: forest; feature: aquifer; material: groundwater | place: USA | collected 2011-08-07 | depth 5.4 m
AGGACGCGGCGGATAACGTTGACCTTCTCGTGGTTGGGCACCAAGCGCCCATGGGCCACCAGGCGACGGATGTCCTTGCCAGCGGAAGGGTTGGCGATGATGCCCACCAGGCTCAAGGAGATGCCCTCCAGGCGATCGCGAGGTGGTTATCCGGGATTGCGCTTCCGGCGAGTATTCCACCCCGCCCCGAAGAGTTTGTTCCCAACCAACCACCCCGCACTGCGTCCGATGGCGCACCTCCCCGGCGGGCGGCCAGGTTTTTCCGGCCCAGTTTTAGACAGCCATCCATCGGGGCTGTTCCAGGTAGCTTTTCACAGTCTGGAGGAACTGGGCAGCGGGCGCACCGTCCAGGGCACGGTGGTCGAAGGTGAGGCTGAGGAACATCATGGAGCGCGGCACTACCTGGCCCTCGTGAACGGCAGGTTTCTCCGTCACGCGTCCAACGCCCAGGATTGCCACCTCCGGCGGGTTGATGATGGGAGTAAAGGCGTCTATGTCGTAGCTGGCCAGGGAGGTGATGGTGAAGCTGCCCCCAGTCACCTCCTTCGGGGAAATCTTGCCGGCTCGGGCCTTGGCGGCCAGGTCTCGCACCTCCTGCGCGATGGACAGCAGCGGCTTCTTGTCGGCGTCGTGAACAACGCCCACTATAAGGCCCTCAGGCAGTGCCAGGGCGACCCCTATGTTGACCTCTTCTATGTGTCGTATTCCGCTGCTGTCCAGTACGGCGTTTACGCGAGGGTTTTCACCCAGGGCTCGCGCCGCCGCCTTCATCACCAGGTCCTGGTCCATGGGCCGCAGGTGATGGGCCCGCCACTGGCCCAGCAATTCCTTGCGTAGGGCCACCATCTCGGTGACGTCGGCTTCGGTCGTAAGGGTGACTTGGGCCATGGTCTGGATGCTCAGGAGCATCCGCTCGGCGATGGCCTTCCGTACGCCTGTCAGGGGCACCACGCCAGAAGCGGGTCTGGCGCGGGCGTCCAAGGCCCGCTGAACGTCGACTTCGGTAATCCTGCCGCCCGGGCCTGTGCCCTGGACCTGGTTCAGGTCCAGGTTGTGCTGCTGGGCCAGGCGGCGCGCCGCAGGCACTACCTGGCCTGATGCCCCTGCCGTAGCAGAGCGTGACGGTGCGGCGAGCGCAACGGTGCTGGGAGCTGCCTTGGCGGACGCTGCCGGAGCAGCAGGGGCTGGCCGGGCAACCGTTTCTCCAGGGGCGGCGATGATGGCCACCACGTAGCCCACGGGGACGGTGCTTCCCTCCGTGGCCAGGATGTGCGCTACAATGCCGGCGGCGGGAGACTCCAGCTCGGAGTTGAGCTTGGCCGTCTCCACCTCCACCAGCGGCTCGCCCTGGGATACTGGGTCACCCTCCTGCTTCAGCCACTTGACCAGGGTGCCTTCCTGCATGTTCATGCCCCACTGGGGCAGGATTACGTCGGTGGACATGGTGTCTCCAGGGCATGTTAGCCCAGTTGATGTTGAGTGGCAATCACTGGCAAAGCCTACCCGAGTTTGAAGAGTGACCTCAACTTCATTGCCGCTGTAACCTGTAACCTAGGGGAGAGCTCACCCAGTTCGCGGCGGATCACTGAAGTGGCAACTGTCATCAACCTATGCAAGCGCAACGTAGATGAGACCTTCAGGCCTGTGGCGTGGAAGTCACGGTGTGTCGAATCCAGCACCAGGTCACTATCCACAATATCGGATGGAATCTGGCTAGTGATGAATGCCAGAACCACGTGATCATAGGTCCCTATAGGCTCGGTCAAACACACCGCTGGACGCACCTTGCTGCTGGAAAGGTCGTCAAATGGAAAGGGCACCAGAACAATCTTACCTTGCATCGTGAAAAGGTTTGCCGTCTGCTAAGGTGTAAATGTCCTCAATGGGTTCTCTTAGGAAGTCAAAGGCGGGGTTGCGCGCCGCCGCTTTTAGCCATTCGCCGTCGTCTTGTTCCACGTTTTCAGAAAACCGTTCCCGGGTGGGAAGCTCAATTCTGTAAACGGCAATATCAGGGAAGCCGTAGTCATGTTCAAAACGGCCTGCTGGAATCCCAGGGCTGAAGAAGAACACGTATTTGTGGTGGGCCGGATGTTTGCTGCAACGTTGTAAGTCTATCAGCAGCTTGCGGTTATTTGTGGGACGCACAGCGGCAAAAGCCTCTGCCATGATTGTGCCATCCTCACTCGAAATATCGGGGCCAGATCTGGCTCCCAGGTTGGCTAAATACGGCCCACTTTCTGGATGGAGGCTAAACAAAGCCTTGATTCCTTGGAAGGTCACCAAATAAGTCAAGGTCTGATTGACCTGCTCAATGATGTTCTGCTTCCTGTCGAATAGGCCGTCACGTCCGATTCTTTTGAACTTGATGGCGTAGAACCAATCTATGGGCTCCACTTCGGAGGCAAGGCCTACTACTCTTGTTACTGTTTGTCCACAAGCGTTTAGAACTCTTAGGATCTTAGCCTCGACTTCCTCTGATGAACTGAAGCGCGAAACTATCACTTTGAAACTCCGTTGCCTTTGTACTGCCGCCTCAAGAGTGTCCCTACTCCAGCGTCTTCTTCACGGCGGCGATGATCTTCTCTTCGTTGGGGAAGACCAGCTTCTCCAGCGCCGGGCTGAATGGGAAGTGCACCATCAGGCTGCACACCCGCTGCACGGGAGCCTGAAGCGTCCAGAACCCCTCCTGGGCCACCATGGCGCAGATCTCGCTGGCGGCGCTGCACGTCTTGTGGGCTGGGTCTACCACCACCAGGCGGCCCGTCTTGGCCACTGAGTCCAAAATGGTCTGCTTGTCCAAGGGCACCGGGGAGCGGGGGTCTACCCCCTCCGCTGATCCGCCTTCCTGGGCGAGCCGCTCCGCCGCTGCCAGGGCGCGTGGCACCATGCCGCCCAGAGCCACAACGGTGACATCTGTGCCCTGCCGCTTGATGTCGGCGACGCCGAATGGGATGGTGTAGTCGCCATCGGGGACTTCCCCGCGCAGGCCCATCAGGTTGTTGTCCTCGAAGAAAAGCACTGGGTCGTCTTCCCGCACGGCCGTCTTGAACATGCCTTTGGCATCGTAGGGCGTGGTAGGCATCACAATCTTGAGACCCGGCATGTTCATATACATGGAGTGAGGCCGGTCGGTATGGTGGGCGGCGATGTTGTTGCCATAAGTTATACCCACGCGGTAGACGATGGGCAACGTCGCCTGCCCTCCGAACATGTACTTCATCTTGGCTACCTGGTTGACGAACTGGTCCATGGCCACCCACATGAATGCGCTGAGGGACCCCACGATGGGGCGCATCCCCACAGCTGCCGCGCCTACGGCTGCCCCCATGAACGCGGTCTCGGACAGAGGGGTATCCAGCACCCGGTTGTCCCCGAACTCCTGCCACAGGCCTCCGGTGACGCCGTAGACTGCCAGGCGTATGCTTTCCCCCATCACGAAGATGGATGGGTCGCGGCGCATCTCCTCTTTTATGGCCTGATTGATCGCATCGGCATAGGTCACTTCCGCCATGTTGTCCTCCCGTAGTCGTTCGTTACCGGCCTTGGCGACTAGTCCCTGTCAATGGGTATGGGGTTGGTGAACAGGTCGTCGAACACCTCTTCGGGGTCAGGGTAGGGGCTTTCGCGGGCGAACTGCACGGCATCCGCAATCTGAGCCCTGACCTCCTCCTCCATGTAGGCCAGTTCCGCCTCTGTGGCTATGTCCTGGGAGAGGATGCGCTCCTTGTGGATGATAAGAGGGTCTCTTTTTCTCCAGTATGCCACCTCTTCAGCGCTCCGGTAGGCTGGCTGGCCCCTGACGACCCGCGCCAGGCCCTCGGAGTGGTCCTGGTACCGGTACGTCTTGCCCTCAATGAGGGAAGGACCCAACCCGGAGCGGGCCCGGGCTACTGCCTCACGCACCGCTTCGTACATTGCAACCACGTCCTGCCCGTCCACCAGCACGCCAGGCATGTTGTATGCGGAGGCCCTGTCTGAGATGTTCTCCACGGCAACCGTGGAATGGAAGTGGGTGGTGACAGCGTACTGGTTGTTCTCGCAGACGAACACCACGGGGAGCTTCCACACGCTAGCCAGGTTCATGGCCTCGTGGCAAGCGCCCTCGTTGCTGGCGCCGTCGCCGAAGAAGGGGATCACCACCTTGTCCTCGCCGCGGAGCTTGCAGGCCAGGGCGGCACCCACCGCCACCGGCAGCGCGGAGGCCAGGATGCCCGACTCGCCCAGGATGCCGATGCTGAAGTCGGCCAGGTGCATGGAGCCGCCCTTGCCCTTGCAGTAGCCTGTCCTCTTGCCGAAGATCTCTGCCATGGCCTTGCGGACGTCGCCGCCCTTGGCTATGGGGTGCCCGTGGGAGCGGTGGTTGCCGGTAATGTAGTCATCGTCTCGGAGGGCGGCGCAGGCACCCACGGCCACCGCCTCCTCACCGATGTAGCAGTGGACTGCGCCGACGAGCTCGCCCCGCTGCACCATCTGAACAGCCTCTTCGTCGAAGTAGCGGATGCGCAGCATGCGGCGCATCATCTCCAGGTACAGGGTCTTTTCATCTATAGCCTTCTGGTTGAGAATGGCCATGGCCCCTCCTTTTGTGAAGCGGATGAGGCATTGTGCCCCCTCTCACGCGGTGGATTCTCCAATACGGCTGGATTATAGCACGTGGGGTGAGGCGGCCAGCATGGGCAGAGACAGAGACTTGCCCTGGCTAGCAGAAATCCTAACGGCCGCGGAGCTTTGGGTCCCAGATGTCGCGCAGAGCATCTCCCAAAAGGTTGAAGGCAAGCACCAGGAGCATTATGGCAGCACCGGGAAAGATCATGAGCCAGGGAGCTAACAACCCAAGGCTCTGTGCCGCGCCGGACAACATTCGCCCCCAGGCAGGAGCAGGCGGCGGAACCCCCAGACCCAAGAAGCTCAGTGAGGCTTCCGTTAAGATGGCACCGCCTAGCGCTATGGAAGCCAGAACCAGAAATGGGGCCATGGTATTGGGAAGGACATGGCGCAACATAATACGGAGAGAAGAGGCGCCTATAACCCTGGCTGCGTCGATGTACATATTCTGTTTGATGGAGAGTACAACACCTCTGCTAATGCGCGCGGCACGAGGGGCCAGAGTTATAGAGATGGCGGCTATCACCTTATCTAGGCCGGCGCCTAGCACCGAGACCACCGTCAGCGCCAGGAGTATGGACGGGAAAGCTAGCATGGCGTCCACCACTCGCTGGATGAAGTCATCTACCTTACCCCCGACGAAGCCACTTATGATTCCCGCCAGATAGCCCAATAGGGTGCCTATGGCTATCGAGAAAAAGGCCACATACATGGATATGCGTGCTCCATAGACCAGGCGAGCGTACAGGTCGCGGCCATTTTCATCTGTGCCAAACCAGTGGGTCCCGCTGGGTCCCTGAAGACGTTCAATGGCGGAAGTGGTGGATGGGTCGTAGCGGCTGACCAACGGGGCAAACACGGCCATAAAAATCATTATCAAGCAGATAACCAGGCCCAGAGTACCTAGAGGCTGAGTACGGGCGAGTCTGCCCATCTGATGGCGCCATCGCCGGAAGCTCTGCCCCGCCCTTATGCCAACGGATACCTGCTCTGTTACTCTTTGCTCCACTGTGTCCCATTCCTTGTGAAAGGTGTGGTTAGCGCCCTAGCCGTAGCTGATACGGGGGTCCAACCACCCGTACATCACGTCTACCAGAAGGTTGACCAGCATGAATATCACCGCAAAAACGACAACTGCGCCCTGAACAATGGTGTAGTCTCTAAAATTTATTGCGTTGATGAAGAATGATCCTAATCCCGGGATTGCGAAGATCTGTTCCAAAATGACTGTCCCACCCATCAGCCCGGCGAAGCCAAGGCCAGCCAGAGTTACCACAGGGATCATGGCGTTCTTGAGGGCGTGACGGATAATGACTATCTGCTCCTTTAGCCCTTTGGCCCTGGCGGTGCGGATGTAATCCTCTCTCATCACCTCCAACATGGTAGACCGCGTCATGCGGGCGATGGTTGCCAAGCCTCCCAGGGACAGGATTACAGAAGGCCAGATAAGCTGCAGCAGGTTAGATCGGGGGTCTTCAAAAAAAGGATGGTAGCCCACGGGCGGCAGCCAGTTAAACTGCAAGGCCGCCAGCAGGATGAACAGGAGAGCCAGCCAGAAGGAGGGCGCTGCCAGAAAGAAGATGCTCCAGAAGCGCAGGAGCAGGTCCACCCAGGAGTTCTGCCTGATGGCGGAAAGAATGCCCACCGGAATGCCGATACCCAGGGACAGAATCTGCGCCATCAAAGCGATTTGGAAGGTTATGGGCAAGCGTTGGAGGATCTCATCTCTGACGGGCCTTCCCGTGAAGAGAGACTCTCCCAAGTCCCCCCGGCCCAGGTCCCAGAGCCAGCCAAGGTATTGGAGATACAACGGCCGGTCAAGGTGAAGTTTTGCTCTGAGGGCATCTACAGTGAACTGCTTCATACTGAGCGCCCCAGCCTCATCGCTGAGCATCCTGGTTGCGACGTCCCCGGGCAGCACTCGCATGATGCCGAACACCAGCATGGTGAGAATGAGCAGCGTGGGGATGATGAGAAGCAGCCGTCGTGCAACGTACTTACCCATTAGGTGTCATACTCTCCATGCTCTAGCGGTTGGTGGTCAGGCCCCGCTCTTGGTGCGCCGCGACCGAAGGTTGAGAGTCACCATAAAGTCGGTCTCCTCGAACCAAATGATCGGGGCCCCAGCCTCATTTATTCCAGGCCCCCTCGGACAGCATTCACAGGCTCCCTCGCTTCGAACAGACTCTTTTTCAGCAGCCTACTGGTCTAGCCATGCGCGGTCTCCCCGGTGCCAACCGCTGGCGGAGTGCAGGCTCAGGCCAACGGTGACGCCATGGAGGTTGTTCCAGGCCCAAGATAGGCCATTGTCGGTTTGCAGAGGCGCATAGCCTATATCCTTCACCACGATGATGTCCTGGATCTGGAAGAACAACGCCTTGCGTTTGGCAGGATCCTGCTCAGAGGACATCTGGACGTAGAGCTTGTCCACCTCAGGACTGGAGTAGCCCATCCAGTTGCGGGATGCTCCGGTGATCCAATATAGGCCTACCACCTCGTCTGGGTCCCTGGTGACCATGCAGTAGATGTACGACTGAATCTGGAAGTCCAGGTTGGTCATGCGCTCCGCGTGCTGGTCGGCCAGGGCTGGTGATATCTTGGTGCGTATCCCGATCTTGCCTAGCTCTTGCTGAATAAACTCATGGGCGTAGGTGTTGGTAATGGGGGCGCGGGCCATCTGGTCCACGTCCAAACCGTTGGGGAACCCTGCGTCCTTGACCAGTTTCTTGGCCTGGTCCAACTCCTCCTGCTTCTTGGCGCCTGTGCCCCAGCCTGGAACGACGTTCCAAATCTTTTCGACAGGGGTGGCATACTCCTGGCCGGGGTTGAAGAAAAGCAGGGACGGCACCGGAGGCATGATATTGCTGCCCATGTCTATCGCAGCCGTGGTGGTGCGGTCCAGGAGCAGGTTGACCGCCTGGCGCATCCTAAGGTCGTTAAATGGAGGCTTTTGATGATTGAAGGCCACAAATCGGGTGCCACACCCTCCCAACTCGACTATGCGTCTGACCTTCCCATCGCTCTCCAGTTTAGTAAGATTTGACTCGTACTGCTTGCTGTTGCTGCCCCCCAAATCGATCTGGTGGGTCAGGAAGGCGGCTACGCGAGTGTTAGTGTCGGGGATGACAGTTATGTTGAAGCCATCCAGATAGGGCTGACCCTGCTTGAAATAGTCAGGATAGCGGACAACTTGCCAGGAGGCCCCAGAAATGATGTTCTTTACGATGAAGGGGCCAGCCCCGGAATCTGCCTTCTTGAGGTCTTCGCGAGTTGTTCCCTCCCGGTAGAGAGAGGCGGAGCTGACGGCTAGGATCTTGGGGACGAAGGGGGATGGCCTGACAAGGTTGATGCGGACCTCGTACTTGCTAGGCGCTTGGATAGACTTCACGTACTCACGGAAGACGCCGGCTCGTGGGGAGACGATGCCGTCTATTTCGCCTGTGATCATCTTGAGGGAATAGGCTACGTCGGCGGCGGTCATCTCTTGGCCGTTGTGGAACTTGATTCCTGGCCTGATGTTGGCGACTATGGTCTTGCCGTTATCCTCCAGGTGCCACCCTTGCTCCGAGCATACCTCGCACTCCACCCCCTGGCCCTCGTAGTTGACAAACAGGTTAAGGTAAAGCTTCCCCAGGGCCGCATAGTATTCTGGCGTCACGGACAGGAGTTGAGGGTCGAATGTGGGCGTGAAAGTGCCGTGGGCCAAGCGGAACGTGCCGCCCCGCTTGGGCTGCTCACCAGGCGTAGAGGTGGGTGTGGCGACGGCCACGGAGGTCGGCGTTGGTGAAGCTGCCGGCCCCGGGCGTGTTGGTGTGGGGGTGGCCACCGGTGCCGCAGTTGGTGTTGCCGTGGGCTTAGCTGTGGCCGTTGGAGTTGGAGTGGGTTCTTGGCCTGGGCCACAGGCCAGGATGAAGAGTAGAGCAAAGACCGCCGCTGCGTATAGAGACGTGCTTCCCCAGCGCTGAATAGACGGTTTCATGCCTTTGCCTCCTGCCTTCAACTCAGGTCCAAGTGTAAACCTGCCTCGGCTCTCTGATTTCCGCTCAGGTGGTACATCCCCTTAGCTAATATACGACTCTACCCAGCCGGCGGATCCATCGTCGCTCTAATTCGTGTTAAAGCTTTACCGAGGTCTAATCTTGTGGGATGCAAGCCCGCTCTAACCATCAAGGACACCTGTCGTTGCTCAAAAAGCGAACCACCACTTGGGTCAAGTTACGTTAACGACGAGGTGCCCTAGTTGATGGCCGAAGTGTAACCATGTCTTTCGGCATTGTCAAGCATCTGTCTTATTGTGAATCGGGTCACTATTATGGAAGAGCGACGAAACACGGCACAAGAAGCCAAGATAAGTTGGAAGGGCGTCACATTGAAGGTGCTGTTGCTATCTGGCCTGCGGGGGATGGGTGATACCATTTGTAAGGTATGAGGCGACCAAGCCGGCATATGCCAGAAAGGAGACTCTAGGCCCAGGAGCGGAGAAGCGCTAGCGGCCGCGAAGCTTGGGGTCCCAAATGTCCCGTAGCGCGTCCCCAAACAGGTTGAAGCCCAACACCAGCAACATTATTGCCATACCAGGGAAGATCATGAGCCAGGGCGCTACCATGGCCTGGGTCTGGGCCGCGCCGGAAAGCATCCTTCCCCAGGAAGCGAAAGGAGGTGGTACGCCTAGCCCCAGGTAGCTGAGAGAAGCTTCGACCAGAATGGCTCCACCCAGGGAAACGGAGGCCAGGATCAGGAAGGGAGCCATGGAGTTGGGAAGGATGTGGCGCAGCATAATGCGCATGGGTGATGCCCCTATGACCCTGGCGGCATCCACATAGACGTTTTCCTTGGCAGACAAGGCAACCCCCCTGCTTATTCGCGAGGCACGGGGTGCGAGCCCAACGGCAATGGCGATGATCACATTCTGTATTCCGGGCGCAAGCACCGATACCAGGATCAGCGCCAGGAGGAGCGATGGGAATGCCAGCCAGGCGTCTATGATGCGTTGAAGTAGCAGATCAAACCTCCCGCCTATGTAGCCGCTGAATATGCCCAGAACATAACCTGATGTGGTGCCAACCACTATTGAAAAGAAAGCAACACTTAGAGAGACCCGCGCGCCATTCACGATCCGGCTATACAGGTCCCTGCCATACTCGTCAGTACCGAACCAGTGGCTCGCGCTAGGTGGCCGCTTTGTGGCATAGGCGTCTCCATGGTTGGGGTCGTACCGGTCAACCAGGGGAGCAAAGATCCCCATGAAGAGAACAAAGAGGCAGATCACCAATCCCAACGTGCCAAGAGGCTGCCCCCGGACAAATCTGCCGGTTCGGTGTGACCATAGTTCAAGTTGCCGGCCTACAAGCAGACCTGTGGAGACGCGGCCTATTGTTGTCTGTTGCATAAGTTCAAACCCTTTACCTGGCCATCAATAACTATTCCTAGCTGTAGGAAATGCGTGGATCAAGCCAACCGTATAGTATGTCCACTATCAGGTTGGTCAAAGCGAACATAAGGGCAAAGACAACTACCACACCCTGGACAATGGGATAGTCACGAGTGTTGATGGCGATGATGAACAGTTGACCCATACCAGGGATGCCGAATATTGCCTCCAGGATGACGGTGCCTGCCAGCAGGTTGGCAAAAGAGAGGCCAGCGAGTGTGGCCACAGGGATAAGAGCATTCTTCAGGGCGTGGCGTAGCACCACCACCTGCTCCCGAAGACCTTTGGCACGTGCAGTTCGGATGTAGTCCTCCCTCATGACCTCCAGCATTGTGGAACGTGTCATGCGGGCCATAACGGCTAGAGCGCTGCTGGCCAGAATCACAGTGGGCCAGAAGGCTTGAAGTAGGTTGGCCTTGGGGTCTTGCCAGACGGGATAGTAGCCCAAAGGCGGGAGCCAGTGGAACCAGTTCGACCCTATCAGTATTACGAGCAGCCCAAGCCAGAAGGCAGGGGCCGCCAGGAAGAAGATGCTCCAGAAGCGCAGGAGCAAATCAACCCAGGAGTTCTGCTTGACCGCCGAGATGATCCCCACAGGGATGCCCACCACCAGGGACAGTAGCTTTGCTAGCAAAGCTATCTCTATGGTGATAGGCAGTCGCTGCAGAATCTCCTTGGTTACCGCATTGCCCGTGTAAAAGGACTGGCCAAAGTTACCCCGGGCCATGTCCCAGACCCAGGTCACGTACTGGAGATACAAGGGCTTGTCCAGGCCCAGCTTTGCGCG
>ORMF011133631.1_pt1 | contig 10822 bp, 13 predicted proteins | sample 1779871 | NCBI WGS metagenome assembly ORMF01 (sample SAMEA104232316, study PRJEB22302) | groundwater metagenome | biome: forest; feature: aquifer; material: groundwater | place: USA | collected 2011-08-07 | depth 5.4 m
ATACCTTTCCTAAGAAAGTTCGAGCAAGGATTTCTGGACGAGTACGGACCCGCCCAGGTAGGATTAGGTCCTCCTTTCGCAAGAAAAGACCGCACCGTTTGTGACTTAGCCAACAACACCTGCGGTTCACGCCACACACACACATCGCTTGTGGCCCGATTTTGAACCAAGGCCGCTGACGCTTGAGTTCTTGTCCATAACGTGTATGGTAAAAATAAGTTACGCCGAGGAAATGAGCGGAAACGGTCCGCGTCCTATTTTTTTCGTCCCAACCATGCCTGACTCCAACGGCCAATGCACCCCCGGCACCTTTGCGTTTATCGAACAACAGATGCGCCAGGACGCCGTCGCTACGGAATTTGGGGCCGACTTCGAATGGCTCTGCCGATTCTTCCTGCTCGCCGCGCCGCAATACCATGGCGTCTTCAAGTCGGTTTGGCTATGGAAAGATTGGCCAGAGCGCTGGGGCGTTGACAAGGGGATCGACCTGGTTGCCCAAACCACGGACGACAAACTTTGGGCGATCCAAGCGAAAGCGGTGCATGCCGACCGGTCGATTCCGAAGAGCGAACTGGACTCGTTTCTCTCGGAATCCAATCGGCCGCAATTCGACTACCGCTTGATCATCGCCACGACCGACGACATCGGCCGCAACGCCCGCGACACTATTGACGGCCAGGAAAAGCCGGTCGGCCTGGTCCTGCGCGGCGAACTGCTGACGGCCGAAATTCATTGGCCCACCCGCATCGGAGAAAAGCCCACGCCGCTCCCTCAGAAGAAGCCACGGCCCCATCAGACCGCCGCGATCAAGGATGTTGCGCAGGGCTTCCGCGACCACGACCGCGGTCAGCTCATCATGGCTTGCGGAACGGGCAAAACGCTCACCGCGCTCTGGATCGCGGAGAAACTCGCAAGCCGGCGTACTCTCGTCCTGGTCCCGTCGCTGTCCCTCATCAGCCAGACGCTCGTTGCCTGGGGACGAAATTGCACGAAGCCTTTCGACTACCTCGTCGTCTGCTCGGATGAAACGGTAGTCCACAAAGGTGAGGATGCCGCCGTCACGAGTACCAGCGAGCTGGGCGTCCCTGTCACGACCGATGTTGGCACGATCCGGCAGTTTCTCGCCCGAAAGCGCAAGAAGCCCGCTGTGGTCTTCGCGACCTACCAATCATCGGACCGCGTCGCGGCGGCTTATGGTGCGGCCGTCCCGGCTGCACCGATTGCCCCGGTGCAGGCGAGACGCCCGCACCACAAGCTGCGGAAGCCGCACAACAACTCTGGCGCGCCGGCCTTCGACCTCGTCCTCGCCGACGAAGCCCACCGCTGCACCGGCCCCGCGGACGGCCTGTTCACGACCGTGCTCGACGCCGCCAAAATCAAAGCCCGCCGCCGCCTGTTCATGACCGCCACGCCGCGCTATTTCACGGGCGGGGTCAAGAAGCGCGCCGAGGAATTGGAGTATGAGCTGGCCTCGATGGACGACGAAGCCCGTTTCGGCCCAGTGTTCCATCGGCTGGCCTTCGCCGCCGCCATTCGCGCGGACCTCTTGACCGATTATCAAGTCGTCGTCATCGGCGTGACCCAAACGGAGCTGCGCCGCTGGGCCGAGGAGGGGCGTTTGGTCCGCACCCAGGACGGCATGCAGACCGACGCCCGCACCCTGGCCGCGCAGATCGGCCTGGCCAAGGCGATGCGGCAACACGACCTGCGCAAGCTCATCACCTTCCACTCCTCCGTGGCCAAGGCCAGCCGCTTCACCGACGCCGCGGTCGCCGACTCGCTGGTCGGCGTCATCCAGCGCATGTCCCCAGGTTCGCGACCCTCGGGCCAACTCTGGACGAGCCACATCAGCGGCCACACCCCGGCGGGCAAGCGCTCCACCCTGCTCACGGTGTTCGGCGCCTTGCCCGACGCCAGCCGCGGCGTCCTTTCCAACTGTGCCTGCCTCGGCGAAGGCGTGGACGTGCCCGTTCTGGACGGCGTCGCCTTCATCGACCCGAAGCGTTCGATGATCGACATCATCCAAGCCGTGGGCCGCGTGATCCGCAAAGCCGACGACAAGCGGATCGGCACCGTCGTCATCCCGGTCTTCGTCGATGAATCGGCCGACGCGGACCACGCCCTATCCCATTCCGCCTTCGAGCCCGTCTGGCAAGTCCTCAAGGCCCTGCGCGCGCACGATCAAAAGCTGGCCGACGAGCTGGACGAATTGCGTCTCAAGCTGGGCGAACACTCCCGCGCCGGCGGCAAGCTGCGGCTGCCCGACAAGATCAAGGTGGATGTGCCGACGCTGGTGTTGGAGGATTTTGAGCAGGCGTTTTATGTGCGGACGGTGGAGGCGACGACGCGGAGGCCACCGCTAACGGAGGAACAGATTCTTGCCTGGGCGGATGCGCACCAAGAAAGAATGGGCAAATGGCCGGTGGTAAAGTCTGGTGAGTTGGCCGATTCGCCGGGCGAAGATTGGCGGAACATTGACAACGCATTGAGCATGGGATTGCGCGGCCTTCGAGGCGGTTCTTCATTGGCCAAGCTGCTGGCCACTGAACGCGGTGTGCGGAATTCGCAAGACTTGCCGCCATTGACCTGCCAAGTCATTTTGGAATGGGCGGATACTCACCGACAACAAACGGGCAAGTGGCCCAACACGAAGTCCGGGCCGGTAGATGGCATGCCTTTCGAAAACTGGGCCAACATCGATACACTCTTGATCCAAGGTCTTCGCGGCCTTCCTCGCAATTCCTCACTGGCAAAGCTGCTTGAAGAACAACGCAATAAGCGAAACCAGAAGAATCAGCCACCGCTGAGGATTGAGTTGATCCTCGGGTGGGCTGACGAGCACTTCGGCAGAACTGGTGACTGGCCCAAAAAAGGCTCCGGTGCCGTTTGTGCGGCACCAGGTGAAACCTGGAGTGCCATCAATTCGGCGCTTATTGGTGGAATTCGCGGACTGCCAGGACGTTCGTCATTGCCGAAGTTACTCGCCGAACATCGAGGTGTGCGGAACATTCGGGAACTCAAACCGCTGTCAGTCGACGAAATCCTCGGCTGGGCTGATACGCACCACAGCTTCACAGGCGAGTGGCCAAATCAAAAGTCAGGTCTGGTGCATGGTGCCCCTGGAGAAAGATGGAACAATATCGAAAGTGCTTTGAATGCTGGTAGACGCGGTCTCCAAAGCCGTTCGTCACTGGCCAAATTGCTTGCCATTCATCGCGGGAAACGGAACCAAGCGGAATTGCCGCCTTTGACCGTCAATCAAATCCTAGCGTGGGCTGATGCGCAGCACCGGGATACAGAGAAGTGGCCCAACAAGGATTCTGGCGCAGTCGCCGGAGCGCAAAATGAAACTTGGTCGGGCATCAATGCGGCGTTGAATCGAGGTCTTCGGGGATTTGCCGGCGGTTGCACGTTGGCCAAGCTGCTCGCCGAACACCGTGGCGTCAGGAACATTCACGATTTGCCGCTTCTGACCGTCGACCAAATCGTGGCATGGGCTGCCGCTCATCATGCACGCACGGGCGAGTGGCCTGGACAATCCTCAGGTTCGATCTACGGCTTGACCGACATGACTTGGAGCGCCGTTAACCGTGCCTTGGCTAATGGAGGGTGCGGTCTTCCCGGTGGTTCGTCATTGGCAAAACTGCTCGCCAAGGAGCGCGGGGTCCGAAACCGGATGGACCTTCCATGTCTTGCGCTCAACCAAATTCTGGTTTGGGCTGACGAGCACTACCGGCGTACCGGAAAGTGGCCAAGAGCCAAGTCTGGACCTGTTAACGAAGTGTTGGGCGAGACTTGGAATGGGATTGAGCAAGCTTTGAGAAAAGGTAGTCGCGGTCTTCCCGGTGGTTCTTCACTGGCCCGCGTCATCAAAATGCATCGTGCAGCTTCGGTTTGATGTACCGACCTTGGGTCACCGCACGCAAGGGGATCGGCATTCCGGTTCGCCGGTGCATTGCGAACCCAGAATCATCGCGCGGTGTCGTTGACGCATGGGACAAGGCGCAACAAAAACAGCGAAAGGATACGGACACGTGACATTTGATCAAGCAATCCAAACGGTCAGTCAGTTCCTTCGGGCGGATGAAGTGGATGGTGACATTGCCTACGATTCGATTCGCTTGTCATTTGGCCAAGTCAACCACTACCTCCGATTCTTGGCAATGATCTCGGACCGAAATCGCGGTGCCGTAGTGGAATACGAAGAGGCTCATTTGGCAATGCAAAGTGCGTTGCGGGCCAGACATTCTGATGATTCAATTGACCTGCGACCCTTCAGTGAACGTTCTCAAAGCGCCTACTGGAATCTGCACCTAGACGTGGAGAGCTTCTATCTTTTCGCAAAGATCATGCTCTCAAAGGTAACTCTCGCAATCGTCACGTACTTCGGACAGGCCCGCGGCATTAAGTTCAAATCTCACGACGAATTGTCGAAGAATCTTGAGCAATTCGCTTTGAGAAAGGGCTTGGTTCTGGAGCCGAGTTTTTTGAAAACCGCCATCCAACTTAAGCGAGAGGTCGTGGACTACAGGGACAAGAGGATCGAACATTTACTGGATTCCACTTCCTATAAAGCACTAAACTTTGGTGGCACCGCCAGCACCGTCGTTTTGCTGACCAAAGGCGATCAAGCCCGCGAATCGCAGCAAGCGCCGATGCAGACTTTACCCATCACGGTGCTCGAAGAGAGCCTGTGTGCCTATGTCGAATTGGTGCTTGAATGTCTCGCGGCCAATCGCGACAAATGCCGGCTAAGACAAGACAGCAAATTCGAAAAAGGGAATTAGATATGGGCTTATTCAAGACGAGGGGAAAGAATACGGGACATTCACTTCACTGGGCTGCGCGGTGTTCGGCCCCAGCCGCCGCCATCGGCCTGGCTGAAGCCGAACCGCGCGAAGCCCCGTGAACGAGGCTGCTCATCCTGTCGGTTGCCGCCACGACCCGCCCTCAATCCCGCCTAGCGTTATGCACACTCAAGCAGTAAAATCAACCGCAACGGGAGGCTAGAGCCATGACCAAGATTCTGCACGGCACCATCCACGGCAAGACCATCGAACTCGACGAAGACCTTGGCGCGATCGAAGGCCAAGAGGTCGAGGTTCAGGTGAAGGTAATTGCGCCCGCCAAAAAATGGGGCGACGGCATTCTGCGCACCGCGGGGGCGTTGGCGGATGATCCGCATTGGGATGCGATCATGGAAGAGATTCACCAGGCCCGCAAGGTGGAACGTCGGCCGCAGCTGGAGGATGCATGACGCACCTTCTCGACACCAACATCTGTTCGGCGCACATGCGTCGTCCCGCGGGCTTGGCGCATCGCTTTTTCCAGTATGCTGGCGGCATCGCGATTTCCAGCGTGGTCTTGGCGGAGTTGTACGCCGGAGCCTACAAGCATCCCAATCCGGCGCGGCTGCTGGCATTGATCAACGACTTGCTGCAAGAGGTTTCGGTTCTCGATTTTGATGCCGCATGTGCCGAACAGTACGGTAAGGTTCAGGGCGGATTACTGCGGCAAGGCATCACGGTTCCGATCGCCGATTTGATGATCGCCTCGGCCGCTCTTCTTCACAATCTCACGCTGGTCACCCATAACACTGCGGATTACCAAAACGTTCCCGGCCTGCGGCTCGACGATTGGCTCGTTCCATGATGAGGGGTGCCCACAACGCCGAAGGGCTTCCCATGCCGCACCCCATCCACCACCTTCGCTCAGCCCCGTTCACAGACCGTCTCAGCATATAAGTAGCCCTGAAGGACCTGGCAAAAAATGACCTCCCTGCGTTCGCGAGTTTTGGGCAGAGCATCGGCGCCGTTTGCGATCGCCGTCCGCACGCACTTGCCGTTCCGTCAAGCGTGTTTCCAGAGATCACGGCTGGTCGGAGACTAGCTGTTCCAGCAGTGCGGCGGCGACCTCGGAAACGCTGGTGGGCTTGTCGGCTCGAAGGGCTTGAGCGTGCGCCAAATCGTTGAGTTTGGTCCAGGCTTCGACGCTGAGCGAAATCGTGCGTTCGACCCGTTGCGGCTGGCTTTCGCCGCGTATGCGCGCCACCGCGCCGGCAAGCTGCTCCAGGCCAAGTGGCCCATGCGGATTGGCCACGTCCACGGGGATGATGCGGGACGCGTGCAACAACCGCCCAATCTCGGCTTGGTCGAGCATGATTCACTCCGCGACATAGTCAGTGATGCCGTAATAGTTGCCGTCGATGACGACTCCGATTTCGCCTTGCCGGGCTTCACGGCCCATGCGACTCAGGGTACGGTAGAGCGCGGTCAATGCACCAGCGGTCAAATCCTCAGACGCGGCATAAGAAAACGCGATCACGGGTTCTTCCCTGACCAATGTGCCGCCCCGTTCGTCATCGCGCCAGACACCCCGTCCGCGCGGCGATGCCGTTGCCCCGCGAAAGACTTGTCCGAGAGTCGTCAACACTTCGTCGATCCAGCGTTCCTGGTCGATTGCATTGCCATCGCGATCCTTGCTTGGAATGAACACCACCACAAGAGAACCGCCGACCGGCAGAGACGTACGGAAGATCTGTTGCGGATCGCCCTTGGAATTCATGGTTCATTCATCCTACATCGTCAACAGCGGGCCCACAAGAGCCGTAACGGGAGGACCTGGCAACAAAATGACCTCCCTGCGTTGGCGAGTTTTGGGCAGGGCATCGGCGCCACGACCAACTCCGCAACCCGCCAGGCAAGGAGGCGATCTGTGAACGGGGCTGCTCATCCTGTCGGTTGCCGCCATGACCCGCCCGCAAGGTCGGGCTTTCGACCGCTGCGCGGCAAGCGCCTGGACGACGTATTTCGGTGACTTTCGCTGGTTGGGTGGTAGAATAGAGAGCGGTCTGACTGCCCTTACAAGTTCGGGAGAATCCGCCATGCCAGTCATCGAGGCAATTTATCAAGGAGGTGTTTTCAAACCCGTAGGGGAAGTTCGCCTGTCGGAAAACCAGCGGGTGGTCCTCAATTTCCAGACGCCGACGGGTCAAGACGCGGCTGCCTGGCTGGCTGAGGTTCGGGAATTCCAGCAGAAGATTGTTGCCGAGCGCGGCTATTTCCCCGACAGCACCTTGGACATCGCCGCCGACCGGGTGCGCGATGAGTGACGTGGTCGTTGACAGCTGCGTGGCGGCCAAATGGATCCTCCCTGAGGCCGATTCGGGTCAGGCGCAGCGATTGATTACCGAGGTCGCGATGGCCGGCGAGCGCTTGATCGTCCTCGATCTGGCATTTCCGGAAATTGGCAACGCCATCTGGAAACGCTTGCATCGCAGCATCGCCACGTTGGCGGAAGCCCGCGTGTTTATGGACAAACTCCTGCGCAGCCCGGTCCACATCGAGCCGGCAATTCGCTTGCATCGTCCAGCGCTCGAAATAGCCGCCAAGTATGGGCGCTCCTTCTACTGATGCGCTATTCGTCGCTCTGACTCAGGACCTGGGACTACCCGGCGTAACGTCCGACGAACCGCTCTATCGTGCAGTGCATGCCGATTTTCCGCAAATCGTGTTGCTGCGCGATTGGTAGATTTCACCCCGCACGATTGGCCCCGGCGCCCACAGCGCCGAACGACTTTCCATTCCGCAGCCCATCCACCACCTTCGCTCAGCCCCGTTCACGGGGCTTGCCGCGCAGCGGTCATAGGCCCGGCGTTCACGCCGGGTGATGCAGGGTGAATGCCGTATGGTAAGCCCCGTTCACAGACCGTCTCGTTTTGTGGGTAAGCAGGGTGGACTGGGAAAGAGGTTTCGGACGCCGACCGCGTGATTTCAAGCCTGCGCGGCGGACCATCGGGTAGTGCCACGCGAACATGCGTCGTAAGTCCTTGTTCTGCAACAGCGGAAAACCTCCCAGACTACCCACAAAACGAGACGGTCTGTGAACGGGGCTGAACGGCCAGCGAACGAAACGGGGTCGGGAGTGCCTTCGGACATCAATGATCCGAAAGCGCTCCCGACCCCCGTTTCCATTTCTCAGCAGCAATCGGATCCACTATTCTCCGTGCGCCTCCGACATCGATGATTCCCAAATGGCGTCCGTTGGGGAGCAGAATCCCCAAACGCGGTCCATGATGTCTTCGAGGCGGTCGCAGAGTGGATTATTCTCTTCGTCGGCGTCATTGCAGCCCATTTCCATCCGGACGCTTTCCAGGACGGCGTACGTCGCTTTTTGATCCGTGCCGCGCGCCTTGTGTCGCAACACAATGGCGAGCAGGTCGTCGTACGATACGTCCCGTTTCAGGGCCGACACGATTTCTTCTCGAAGGTTGTCGGTGTTCATGGAATCACCAGCTTCCACTTGGATTGCGTGGCCGCCAATGCCGCGCGAAACTGATCGAGCGTCATGGTCCTGGCTGTTCCTATTGTAATATGGTGAGCGGAATCGCGAAAGGCCATCAAATCGAGACCGAGGTCGTCTTCGGCGATTTGCCACACGTTGAATGTCGCCTGACGTTGCATTCCGCCCCATAAAACGGGGCGACGGTGAGCGGGCAGATCCTGAACGCGCGCCGCACACGACAACCCGCGCGAACAAAGCCTGGTCGGCGGATCGACGTTGCCGTTGGCGTCTGGCCGAATGTCGGGATTGGGGTTGGGCGGCACGCGGACGCCGAGAAGCTTGGGGCTGTCCCCTAACTTTGGCACTCCATTCTCCACCAGCATGCCACGATAAATGCCCGGACCTGGGAATAGCACCCTGGCCTCCCCCCAACTTTGCCTTGGCGATACGCCGATGAAATTCTCAGCCCAATTGTATGCAACACCGTCCCGCAGCCCATCCACCACCTTCGCTCAGCCCCGTTCACGGGGCTTGCCGCGCAGCGGTCATAGGCCCGGCGTTCACGCCGGGTGATGCAGGGTGAATTCCGGATGGCAAGCCCCGTTCACGGGGCTTCTTGGTGATCGGCTTGAACCGCTGCCATCGCCCTGGGTGAAGCCGAACGGCGCGAAGCTACTGGAAAACGACGGTGGGAACTCGAAATGACCGTGTTTAAGGCAGCAGCCAGTTTTCCACGCGCAGGCCGGGAACTTGGCGAAAATCGCGCAGGTTGGCGGACAACAGCAGCGCGTCATGCGTCAGCGCGATGGCGGCAATCTTGAGATCGCGCGAGCCGATGCGAACTTTTTGTCGGCGTAAATGGACAAATACGTCTGCCGCGGCGGTGTCCAACGACACGATGTCCCACTCCGCGAAAAAGCCGAATAAGTTTTCCAAGCGTTCATAAGGTGAGATTTGCTGGTGAACCGCGCGCGTCCCATGAATCTTGGCGAGCCAGCCCTTGCATTGCTCTTCCACGCAGACGATTGGCACCGCCGGAGAATCGGTGGAGTTTTCGAGGCGATTCAGCAACGCGGCATGACCCGTGGCAGCGCGATTGGTCAGGATCGATAGGTGGTCTGTGTCCAGAAAGATCATGATTTGACCCGCTGCCGTTTGCTTTGCCGACGGCGGGCTTTCTGGCGATCCGCCTCACGGATTTTCATGGCATCCGCGAACAGCTCGAGCATTCCGGGATCGTCAGTGAACATACCAACGGTCTTGCGCCAATCTTTTCTGCGGGGTCCGTTGGTGTGCTGGACCTTGATTTGCGCCACTTGTCGCTCCAGAGCGGCGACACGTTGTTCCAACGAAAGCTGCGGCATCGCGATTGCCTCCTTCAAGAAACGATTCCGTATTCATTTCCATCATACGTGAAACCGTCGGGGGCGGGCAATGGATTTCGCGGCCGGCGCCGCGCGCCATTTCCCCTTCCGCAGCCCATCCACCACCTTCGCTCAGCCCCGTTCACGGGGCTTGCCGCGCAGCGGTCATAGGCCCGGCGTTCACGCCGGGTGATGCAGGGTGAATTCCGCATGACAAACCCCATTCACGAGGCTTCGCGGTGTTCGGCTTGAGCCGCTGCCATCGCCCTGGCTGAAGTCGAACCGCGCGCAGCCCCGTACACGGGGTTGCTCATCCTGTTGGTTGCCGCCCTGACCCGCCATCAACGGCGGGCCTACGACCGCGGCGCGGCAAGCTCCGTGAACGGGGCTGGAAAGGCGAGCCGCCTGTCGCGAACAGCGCCGGGCGCCAAGCACACGGCTTTGAGTGGACTCGTGAGGGCCAGCGTACAGGCAGATCGGTGGTTGTAGCGCCGCAGCGTTCAACGGCGCGCCGAACTTCCCCAGCGGCAATCCGCCGGCTGGCGAACCCGGCATTGATTTCGCGACCGTTGTCAACAGCGATGCCGGCTTCCCCGGCGTGCGCGAACGTCCGGTGGCCAAGGACATGGATCGCGACGGCTTCGCGGATGTCGGTCTCTACGTGCCCGCCGCGGGCGCCGGCGACTCCGCCGCCTGGTTCTTCTTCCTGTCGGCCGGCGACACCCTGTTCAATCGGCCCAACGCGTCGTTCTCGCCGGCGCCCTTGGGCCCCGATGTGTTCTACAACTTCGGCGGCAACTTCCCGATTCCGATCGTCGGCAACTTCGACCCGCCGCCCACGCGTCCCGCGTTCGCGCCGTCGGCGCTCAAGCTGACGCAGCAAACCGGCGCCAATGTGCTCCTCACGGCCGATGTGCAGCTCGCGGGGCCGGGCAGCTCGGCGGGCCTAGATGGCCATTTCACAAGACTCTGAGCAGCTTGGACTGGTCAAAAACGACGTAAGTCCTTTGCTGCCAAGAAAACGGAGTGCTCATGGTAACTTCTCAATAATCTTGGGAGGGGCGCAGCTGATCGGGGTGTCGGTTCATATGAATGAGGAGTATGGGGAATGGACTTCCTGAGATTGCGCCTGAGGAGCGGACGCCGCTGGTGGTTCGGCTGCTGGAGATTTATCA
>ORMF011078497.1_pt1 | contig 10820 bp, 8 predicted proteins | sample 1779871 | NCBI WGS metagenome assembly ORMF01 (sample SAMEA104232316, study PRJEB22302) | groundwater metagenome | biome: forest; feature: aquifer; material: groundwater | place: USA | collected 2011-08-07 | depth 5.4 m
AGCGGCATCGATGTCATTCTCGGCGGCCATACCCACGACGCGGTGCCGGATCCGGTGCCGGTCAAGAATCGCGGCGGCGTGACGCTGGTGACCAACGCCGGCTGCAACGGCAAGTTTCTCGCGGTGCTCGATCTCGACGTCAAGGGCAAGCGTGTCGCCGGCTACCAGTACCGGCTGCTGCCGGTGTTTGCGAACCTGCTCGAACCCGACCCCGAAATGGCGCAGTTGATCCGCAAACTGCGCGCGCCCTATGAAACACAACTGGCGGAACAACTTGCCGTCAGCGAAGGCCTGCTCTACCGGCGCGGCAACTTCAACGGCACCTTCGATCAGGTTATCCTCGATGCGCTGATGGAAGCAAAAGGCGCCGAGATTGCGTTCTCTCCCGGTTTCCGCTGGGGCACCTCGATCCTGCCCAACGAGCCGATCACGCTCGAGGACGTGATGAACCAGACCGCGATTACCTACCCCTACATTACGCTCACCGAAATGACCGGCGAGACGATCAAGGGCGTCCTCGAGGACATCTGCGACAACCTGTTCAATCCGGACCCCTACAAGCAGCAGGGCGGAGACATGGCGCGCATCGGCGGCATGACCTACACGTGTAATCCGGCCACAACCAAGGACCGCCGGATTTCCGACATGATGCTCGGCGGCAGGCCGATTGAGGCCGGCAAGAAATACAAAGTCGCAAGCTGGGCGCCGGTCGCCGAGGGCGCGTCCGGCCAGCCGGTATGGGAGATCGTGACCGCGTATTTGCGCAGCAAGAAAGTGATTCGTCCGCCCAAGCTCAATCTGCCCCGGCTGACCGGCGTCAGCGGCAACCCGGGGCTCGCGTGAAGCTCAGCCTGCCGAACGATGGCCTGATCAAGGCAGCCGCAGCATCCGGATCGCTTCGTCATCGACAAACCGGGTGATATTGATCTGCCCGTGAAATCCGAATGTGGGTGCGGTGGGCTCGATATGTTCAAAGGAGAAGCGCTCGGCAATCGCGTCCGGGGCGAACGCAATACCATACCGCTCCTCCAGGTAGCGGCGGTGGGTTAGACAAATCGCCCCGTCTTCCGGATGCGCCGCCAACACGCGGGGATCCTGCAGCGCCTGCAACAAGGCCTTTGAGCGCAGCGAGAATCCGCCATTGCCCACTGTATGATCGGCCGGAATATCCAGTTTCTCATGGGGCCAGCGCGCGCCGATGTAATCGTACAGCAGGAACTGATCGGACCAGGCGTCAGGATTCACGACATAACCATCCCACTGGACCAGCAGCACGTAATCGGTGTCGATGTAAGGCAGCAGACGCTTCATGACGAACCGCGCGTAATCGTCCAGCGATTGGATGGGATCGATTATCACTGTTTCTGCCGGTCCAGCGTCGAGCTTGCGGTCCGTGAAAAACATCGCGCGCGGGAATTCGCAGCCGTTCAATGTCAGCTTCAGCGCGCGAATCGCAAGCGCAGGATTGCTGCAGTCGACGCAGCACAAGGTGGTATTGGGAATCTTCACCCGGGCCGCCCGCGGCTCTATCCTGCTCTGTGCTTCGAGCACAATGAGCCGCCGCTTGATCAGGGCGGTCACATCGCCGATGCGGCCGCCTTCGCCCATGATTTTCCAGATTCCCGTGTGTGCCTCGTGACAGCCCGGATCGATGCGCAAAACCTCGCGCAGTTCCGCAAGATCCTCATCATTTTTCCGCAACGCGGTCAGCACCTGCTCCCGCGTATTTCCGATCACCGGGCTGTCGGGACGCAGCGCCATCGCGCGAAGCGAAAACTGGTCGGCCGCGTCAAGACGCCGCCGCCGCAGCGCAATGACCGCGCCCAGGCGCAGCAGGTCGGGATGATCAACCGAGATTTCAAGTATGCGGTCGAGCAGCGCGGCCGAAGCGTCGAAGTCGCCCGCACGAAATTTCTCGAGCACCTGTTGTAACTGCCCCTCGACTAGCCTGAGGTCCATTGCAGCGTCAGCGCACACGGGGTGGGGCGATTGGTATGGTCATCGAGACAATGCCACCGGCTGCGGGAGAAGGTCAAATTATGATTTTACGCATAACCATCGCGTGTGAGGAGCCAGGACTGGCCAATATCGCGTTTGCTGCGTAAAGTACCGGTCTTCACCCGAGCGCGAATCCGATGCCCATCTACGACCCGACCTGTTTTGACGTTGCCGACGTTCAAACCGCCAAACGGATCATCCTTACCCCCGAGTACGCCTCGACGGAAGAACGGTGGCTCCGGGAAACGCCCGCCCACATCGAGACGATCATCGAGGAATGCCAGCTCGAGTCGGGGCAGGTGGTACTCGACTACGGCTGTGGAATCGGCAGAATTTCGCGCGAATTGATAAACAGGGCCGGCGTGATGGTCATCGGCGTGGACATCAGCCGCAACATGCGCCAGCTCGCGCTGGATTACGTTTCCAGCGACGACCGGTTCATTTGTGTGAGTCCGCGCGCGTTCGACGACCTGGCAAGCAGCGGCCTGCGGGTCGATGCCGCGTTTGCGGTATGGGTGCTGCAGCACTGCATCAAGCCGCAAACCGACAGCCGCCGGATACGGCGCGCGCTCAAATCCGGCGGGAGATTCCACGTCGTCAACAACGTCTACCGGGCCGTTCCAACGGATGCCGGATGGGCCAACGACGGAATCGACATTCGAGCCCTGCTGAACCGGGAGTTCAGGGAAACCAATTATTTCCCACTGCCGGCCGAGCTCGTGCCGCAGGAGCAATTCCGACGCTATACTTTTTGTGCAACATACGAGAATGTGCTGCCGCTTTCCGACGCATGAGCGGTCCGCAGGTTTCCCGTTGTTCAGGAATTCAATCGTGCGTGCGAAATCCTGTGCAGGGCGTCGGCTACCGCCGTAAATGCCTGGGTCCAACCGCCGTCGCGACGGCGGAACAGGCGGACCGTCGGATACCAGGGGCTTTCCGTGCCGGCGATCTCCCAGCGCCAATCCGGAATTCCGGGATGCAGCAACCAGGTCGGCCTGCCCATCGCTCCACAAAGGTGGGCAACTGAAGTGTCAACCGAGATCACCAGATCGAGGTTGGCCACGAGCGCTGCCGTATCCGCGAAGTCTTCGATGCGGGAAGTAAGGTCGATCAGCGGCACTGGGAAACGCGCGACATCGTCCGCACTGCCGCCCAGGTGGAGGTTATAGAACGCCACACCCGGAATCGCGGCAAGCGCGCAATATTCATCCACCGCCGGGATGCGTCCGAGTTGATGCATGCGCAACGGATTCCCGCCCCAGGCAAGTCCTACCCGCAATCGGCTATTGGCGGCGGGATCAATGCGCCAGGTGTGAACCAGACCCGGCAGAGCCCGGAGGTAGGGTATCGGCCCGGGCAAATCAGCGAGCCGTATCCCGAGCACACGCCCGAGACTGAGCAGCGGAATCGAAAAGTCCGCCCTGACCGTCTCCCCGGCTTCCGCGTCAATCACGCGGTGTAGACCGGGCAAATCCTGCATCAGTCGGACCATCGCCCGACGACATCGGAAAACGATCGTGGCGCCTGGCTGGCCGATGCGGGAAAGAAATCGCGCGAACATCAGTACGTCGCCATAGCCCTGCTCGGCGTTTACCAGCAGCGTTTTCCCGTCCAGACGCTGCCCTTCCCATCGCGGTTCCGGCGCGTTGTAGTACCGAGCGAACCTTGGCATCCGGGTACGCCACTCGTAACCTTGCCAATCCTCCGGCAGATTGCCTTCCAGAAGACCAAGATTGGCCAGCCCGAAATGCGCATCTGCACAATCGGCGTCGAGCGTCAGCGCCTCGCGAAAATACTGCCGCGCCTCGCGTAGTCGTCCCAACTCGAAGTTCGACTTCCCGAGTCCGCAAATGATTTCGGTGCGGCCGGGGACCGCGCGATGGCAGGTCTTCAGCTGTGCAAGCGCCTGCTCGTAATGGCCAAGCTCGCTTAGCGCGAGCCCGATATTGATGCTCGCGTGGATGTGCCCCGGGTCAAGCGTGAGCGCCGCGCGAAAATATGAGATTGCAGTCTCATATTGCCTGCGTTCGCTGTACACGCGTCCGAGATTGTTCTTCGCAGCCGCAAAATCTGACTCAAGCTGCAACGCTCTTTCAAAACACTGTTCCGCCTCGGACAACCGCCCCGCGTCGAGATGAATCAAACCGAGGTTGTTATGCAGGCCCGCGACGCCGGGAGCAAATTCGAGCGCCGCCTGATAACACGCCTGCGCACGTGCCGGTTCACGCCACGCCATATGGAGCTTCGCAAGCTCGACGTGCGCAGCCGCCAGATCGGGGCGCAGTGCGACTGCGTTTTCGAAATGGCCGGCTGCGGTACGGTCATCGCCTTTCCTGCGCTCAAGCTGTCCGCGCAGAAATTCAAGCTCGGCATCGTTTGGGTAAGCCTGCGCCAGCCGCGTGATCCTCGGCCCGGCTTCCGCCAGAGCACCGGCATCGAGCAGCGCATGAATTTCCAAAACCGCAGCGGCGGGTGCCATAGCGCCGCCGGGGACAAACGCTGAGCCTGCCGATTTCTCGGCACCGCTTCCCCGAAGTGCTTTCCGAAGCATGGCTTTCGCCAATCGCAGCAAGGAGCGATACCGATTCGTGTGAGAGTTCTGATTATAAGGCATCGCGGCAAGCGCGAACGGACAGGCCGCGTATACAAGCTGTAAGCTTGCGGCATCGACAACAATCGACGCGACCGCTGCCTTTACGGCCCGGAACCGCCTTGACGATGATTGCAGATCGGATTCAGTTCCGGCATTCGGCCGGCACGTACGCGTACTGCGCGGTTGTGCCTCCGGTACCACATACCCAGGTCACCCGGCCCGCCGAATACGACGGCGTCAAGATTATGCTTACCGCCGTCCCCACTGACGTATTCGAGCCGAAGACGGTGATAATGCCACCATCGGTGACCGAGCCGCCGGTGATCTTGCCCACGACCGTTACTGTCAGGCCCAAACCAGCGCTGGCCAGCGTCATGTCGGCGTTGGCTTTCGCGGCGATCGCATCCTTGAAAGCGCTTGCCGCCGCCACCAGCTCCGACACCTTGGCCCGGATCGCGTAATCCTGGTACGCGGGGGCCGCCATGGCTGTCAAAATTGCGATGATCGCCACTACGACCATCAATTCAACCATGGAAAATCCGCGTCGAATTCTATTATAAATAGCCCTGCCCCGGCCTCCCGGGTGCCTCGGTCGATGCACCCGGTGTTGACTCAGCTCGCAATACGGATCAGTGCCGGCATTCGGCCGGAACGTACTTCCACTGCGCTTGCGTGCCGGCCGTTATCGCGCCGGCAGTGCATTCCCAGATTATCCGCCCGGCGTTTAACGACGGCCTCAGGATGATACTGACCGCTGTTCCCAACGTCGCCCCCGAGCCAGCAACCGTGATGGTGCCGGCCGCGCTCACGGCGCCAGCGGTAATCTTGCCGCTGAAGGGGGTCAGCGTCAGGCCCGCCCCCGCACTGGCTAAAGTGCCGTCCGAGGTGGCTTTCTCGGCAATCGAGGTCTTGAAGCCGCTCGCGGCCAGCACCAGTTCCGACACCTTTGCGCGGATGGTGTAATCCTGATACGCGGGCAGCGCGACCGCCGCCAGAATGCCGATGATCGCCACCACGATCATAAGCTCGATCAGGGTAAAACCTCTCTGGATACGTTTCATATAAGCTCCCGGTTGACAAGAAGACAATCGTTATACTTCGCGCTTTTTTAAAACGCGTTTCAGTTACGCAAATTCCGTACCAGAAAAGTTTTGGCGTTCAATTGTCTTTTCATTACTTTAAAACCAGATGCAGCATGCCGGACGTAATCGCACAAAGCTAGCACGAATATTGAAGAATCATGCCAAATTTCCTGTATTAACAATCCTGATCAACACTTTTTTGATTTTGGTGGTCGTAATCCTGATTACTGGTTTCCAGTTGGATGGAATCGGTACCAGTCTTATATTGCATGGCAGCAACAAATCTTGACGCCAAAACGTCAGAAACTGCCGCGTGGCGTCACACGAGTTCCGGTTATGGACGCATCGAAAGGCGCTGTACGATCCGCATGATGACCGGAATCCACCCGTCCTGCTGCTGCCGGAAAAGCTGGACGGATGGATACCACGGCATCGCGTCCCCTGTTTGCAGATAACGCCACTCCGGTACCGCCGGTATCAGCACCCAGGTAGGCTTGCCCAGGGCTCCGCTCAAATGTGCGACCGCGGTTTGAACCGAAACGACCAAATCAAGCCCCGCAATCAGGGCGGCCGTTTCGTCGAAATCGTCGATCGCCTGCTGCCAATGATGAACGGGAACACCGTATTCGCGTGTAAACCTGCCGGACTCTTCGCCATTGTCACTGTATTGCAGGCTGACGAAATGGCACGATGCCTGCGAAACCAGCGGCAGCCACTGCTCCAGCGGTATGGAGCGCAACTCGCGGCGGGTGGATACCGCGCCGCCGCGCCAGGATATGCCGATCTTGGGGCCCGCGCCGAGTGCTTCCAGTTGTTCTCGCCAATACGCGCAGCGCTCCGAATCTGTTTGCAGATAACCACTATGATGTGGAAAGCGGGATAAATCGCTGCGGAAGTGAAGCGGCAGGCTGCCGATTGCCACCTGATAATCGATCGCGCCGAGCCCGGAAATCCAGCTCGAATCGCGATTTGTTTGCTCGCCGGCGCGAACTGTTATCGTCGGGAATGACCGGCGAAACAGCTTTTCCAATTGCGACGAGCATTCGACGATGCAACGTCCGGCATGCTGCAGCAAGTCCGGCAAACACGATGCAAACATGATCTGGTCGCCGAGGCCTTGCTCGGCGTATACCAGGATCGATCTCCCCGCCAGCGGTTCCCCGCGCCATTCCGGAAAACCGAAATCCCTGGCGACGTAAGTGCCGTACGCGCATTTGCGGGCCTCATAATCAGGCCAGCCCTCGGCAAAGCGACCCAGCTTGAGCGCGGCAAGCGCGCGGTTAAGCCGCGCTTCATGCAGATCCGGATGCGCCGCCAGCAAATCATCGCACAGCGCGAGCTCGGCATCGAGGAGGCCCCGGTGCGCGAGCACCATGCAGTAATTGCATCGTATGTCCGGATCCTGCGGCCGTAGCCGCAAGGCCGCCTCGATGTGCGCGGCGCCGCGTTCGGGTTCGCCGAGATCGATGAACAGCGTGTAGCCGAGGTTGTTGTGCGCGTGAGCAAACTCGGGGGCAAGCGCGATTGCCTTCTCAAAATACGCCGCCGCCTCGCCGTAATCCCGCCGCCGCCGCGCCACGAGCCCGAGTTGATGCAGGGCCTCGGGGAAATCAGGCCTGAAATGCATCGCCAACAGAAAACAATCCGCGGCGTCCTCGGGAAGATTCTGGTTGAGATGAGACAGCCCGAGATAGTAATGCGCCTGTGCATGATCGTGTTTGATCTTCAGTGCCGCGTTGAGGTGACGCACAGCCGTATCGAAGTCGCCAGCGACGCAGGCTGTCCGGCCGGCTTCAAACAGGTTCTCGGCTGCGGCCGAGCCACCGCCTTCAGGCTGTCTCGCCGTCGCATCCGGCGATGCCTCCGGGACGCGGCCGGCGCCGCGAGCGGGCCGGAATCTGGAAAACCAATCCGGCCAGTTCATGACGCCGCACGGTTCCGGCACGCGGCCATTTCAAACATCACGCACCTGTGCAAGCTGTCGCATCGCGTCGCCCACCTCGGAAATCACCGATGCCCATTCGCGCGGCTTCGTCTGGCGGAACAACCGCGCCGACGGATACCATGGCATCGTGACGCCGCTGCGCGGGTAACGCCATTCGGGCGCGCTCGGCAGCAATACCCACACCGGGTGCCCCAGCGCGCCGGCCAGGTGCACGGCTGTCGTGTCGACACTGATCACGAGATCGAGCGCGGCAATCGCCGCTGCCAGTTCGTCAATATCGGCAAACTCCTCTCCGAAGCTGCGCACCACGATACCGTGCTCAACGCGCAGCTGCGCGAGCTCGGCCGCAACGTCCCCGTATTGCAGGCTTACAAAATCCACGTCCGGCTGCGCCAGCAGCGGCAACCAGCTCGGCAGCGCGACCGAACGCGTGAACTGGCGCGAGCGCAACGATCCGCCGCGCCACGCAATGCCGACGCGCAGCCCGCCGCCGGACGCAGTAAACCGCGAGCGCCAGAATCCAATGCGGGCATCGGCGGCACGCAGATAGCCGCCGTGCGCCGGAAATGCCGTGCGCAGGCGCCGGAAATGCAGCGGCAGCGACCCGATCGCGACCTGGAAGTCGGTGGGCGGCAGCGCCTGCAACCACGCCTTGCTGTCATCCTTGCTTCCGCCGTGTACCGTCGCCGATGGAAACGAGTGCGCGAACAGCCGCGCCAGGCGGGTGCTGCATTCGATAATCACATGCCCGGCGCACTGCAATATGTCAGGCACGCAGGAAGCAAACATGATCTCGTCGCCGAGGCCCTGCTCGGCGTAGACCAGGATGCGCTTGCCGCTCAGTGGCTCACCGTGCCAGACGGGGAATGGGAAGTCCCGCTCGGGTGTGGCTGTCGCCGCGAAACGGCGCTCGTATTCGGCCCAGCCGGCGGCGTAGTCCTCGCGCATCAAAAGCGCACAGCAGCGGTTGAGCACGGCGTCGCCAAACTGCGGTTGGCGCGCCAACACGCTATCGTAATGTGCGAGCGCCTCGTCGAGGCGGCCGAGATCGCGCAAGGCGTGCGCAATGCAGGCTTGCGTCTCCGGTGTGCCGGGCTGCAGCGCAAGCGCACGCTCGAAGCTCGCGAGCGCGTCTTCCGGATAGCCGGTCTCAAGCAGCAGCAAACCGAGGTTGTGGTGCACCTCGGCGAAGTCCGGCCTGGCGGCGAGTGCTGCCGCGTGGCTTGCGCGCGACTCCGCGTAGCGTCCCAGCTTGTAGAGCACGAACGCAAGCTGGCATGTCGCATCCACAAGCCCCGGGTCATGCGTTATCGCCGAGCGATAGCATTCGACCGCCTGCTCAAGCTCGCCGCGTGCCTTGCAGGCATTACCGACCTGGAACCACGCCGCAGCAGACTGCGGATCGAGCTCGAGCGCGCGGCGGCACGCACTTTCCGCCTCCGCGACGCGACCCAGCCGGGCGAGCGCAGTTCCCAGATCGCGATGGGCCGCGGCAAGATGCGGCGCAAAATGTACCGCCAGCTGGAGGCAGTCGGCGGCGTCCTCGAAGCGACCCAGCTCGAGATGCACGAGCCCCAGCTGGTGGTGCGCCTCGCCGCAATCATGCCCGAGCTCGATCGCACGCGTCAGGGTGCGCTCTGCCTCCTCGTGCTGCGCGCGCTGGCGCTGCAATGCACCGAGACGCAGCAGTTCGGCCACGACAGTGTCCTCCGCGGCCGCCGGGGCAGCAGGTTCGGCGACAGCGGGGGCGGTATTATGCCTCCCGCGCCAGTGCCTCAGAACAGTGCGGAAATCCATGGCACGATTTTGCCGTATTTTCCCTGAATTCGTGCTGCTGCCCGGCCGGGTAATTCACGTATTCGTCGAAAAAATTACGCTGCCGCTCACGATGCGCGGGGTCAACAGCTCCCGCACCGTCCTCGCCGCGCTGTAGATATCGCAATCGACACGTGATACCGCGCCCGGACTGCGGGCGTCGTCCGCAATGCAATCAACTGTCTTGGTTACCGTGAACTTCGACCAAAAGCTTCCACGTGACGCCCGGATGGTCCTTGGCAGCCTCATCGAAAATGGCCTTCCACCACATCATGGGGCGCACGGTACAGTGCGCGTTTTCGCCATTGGGCAAGGTGGTCAAAGCGGGATAGCACGCAATATTGGCAAACACGAAGCGCGTCGCATAGCTGAAAATCTCGGCCACGACCCACCTTACATCCTCCTCCGGGCAATGTTCAAGCACGTCGGTCGAGATCACGCCGTCGAATTTGTCTTCCGGCAGCTTGCAGTAGGGCTCGTAACACGGATCGTAGCAGCACACCTCGTCCACGTCCCAGTAATCAATCACGCTGTCCCAGTTTCCTTCGCCCGGTATGGTGATTTTGGTCGGATTGTATTGGTACCCCTTGCCGCAACCGTAATCGAGTATGGTCTGGGCGCCCGTGCTGGCGATCAGATCCCTTATGCGTTTGGCATGCGGGAAGAGGCTCTTGCCCGGATAAGTGGCCTCGGGCGCGAGACCGAGCCGCCGCTCGCCTTCATCATGCAAACGGCGATAGAGCTGCGTCAGTTCCAGGTAACGCGGGCTTGGGTTGCGCCGGGAGAAATTCATGTCAGCTCGGCCATGATGGATGCGACGACGGACGGCCAATCACCGGGACGCGCTTGACGGAACAGCCGTACCGACGGATACCACGGCATCGTTTCACCGTGCCATGCGTAGCGCCACTCGGGCACGTGTGACAGTGGAATCCAGCACCGTTGTCCCAACGCGCCGGCCAAGTGCATGTTGGTGTTGGGAACGCTGATCACCAGATCAAGCGCAGCAATCAATGCCGCGAGTTCGTCCGTGTCTTGCAGCGCCTCGGGCCACCAATCAAGCCCGACGCCCAGCCGCTTCGCCGCCGCCACCTCTTCCGCGCAATCACCGCGCTGCAGGCACACGAACCGGCAGTTGCGCGCCGCGAGCCAGGGTAGACACTGGACGAATGTCAGCGAGCGAAGTTCCTCGCGCGTCTTGCGCGTGCCCCCGCGCCAGCTCAAGCCGACTTTGAGCGCACCGCCATTTCCCGCCAGACGTGACTTCCAGTCAGTGACGCGAGCGCGATCTGCAACGAGATAGCCGCTGTGTTGCGGAAAATCTCCCGCACTGCGGCGCAGATACCGCGGCAGACTGCCGCACGCGACCTGCACGCTCAATTCGGGA
>ORMF012350838.1_pt1 | contig 10818 bp, 13 predicted proteins | sample 1779871 | NCBI WGS metagenome assembly ORMF01 (sample SAMEA104232316, study PRJEB22302) | groundwater metagenome | biome: forest; feature: aquifer; material: groundwater | place: USA | collected 2011-08-07 | depth 5.4 m
AAGCGGCTCTGTCCTCGATTCTGTTCTCGATTCAAAGGTCGACCGATCTTATCCTCTCCTTCTTTCAACTTCCTGACACCCAGTATGCTGCCAACGCTGCCTACTAGTGCATATACTTATGCAACGATTGATATGCGGAGCAGTATGAGCGGCGATCGATGCCTCCCGCTTGCTCCGGTGGTTACCCATGAGGAGCCCACCACGAGCCTCGCCGCGGCTAAGCATCGCTTCTTAGAACGCCCTTGGCGCGAGTATGCTAACAGGACAATTCGCGCCGTACTCTCTAGAACGCATGTGTACCTCCGATCTCTCCTAAGAAAATGAACTTAATAGATTAGCGTTAAAGAAGGGAAAGGGAACCTAATAGCCAGAACTGGTTATTGAGTGCTTCCAGTTGGTCAGTGGCGTTTATGGTGCTCATGGCCGCGCTACGGATGCCCAGATCATGGGGGTTTTATTTGTAGCGGGAGCCAGGCGAAACATAAGGCCGTAATCGGGGCGAGGGTTCGATAACGGATGCAGCGAATAACGGCGCGGCACGCAAGAGCCGCGGATTTTGCGATGACCGAGATTGGAAGATCCACCGGCCGAATGTAGGTCTTGAGACTCAGGAGCAAATGGCCGCGTAGCATATGGTACTCGTAGAAAAAACTCGCTCTGTCTGCCGACTGTCCAAGGTCATGTTGCACGAAAACATCTTCCGCGCAGACCATCTTTTTCCCCTGGCGGGTTATCCGCCAACCAAGTTCTGCGTCCTCGCCGTACATGAAGAACGATTCGTCGAAAATTCCAGAATCGGCAACCAGCTCTTTTCGGAATAGCAAACAGCAGCCGGTAAAATAATGAAACCGGCCTCGGCCGGGTCGGGAGAGCAGCAGGCCGAAATAATGATGATACCAGATACCGAATTCGCGACCAGGGTCGTCGGACAGGATTCTCGGCGCCACCAGGGCGACGTCTGGTTCGTTCGCAAACCGCGCTATCATGCCGGCAACCAAGCCGGGACCGGCGAGCGCGTCGTTGTTTAGCAGGAGATAGAAATCGTGGGGAGACTTTGAGCGGCGGTCATGGCGGAGAACGAAATTTACGCCTCGTCCAAACCCCAGGTTCTTGCCCGCCGAGAGGATCTCGATATTGAAACCCGGGCGGGTCGATCGAACGCGCTCGGCGGCAGTGTGGAGTTCCGCGGAGGAGATTTCATCTTCGGAGTTGTCCAGGACATACGCGGTCCGGATGCCCTGGCCGACCAATGATAGAAGACATTTCTCGGTCTTCCCGGCGCCCCGGTAGTCGAGCACAATGGCACAGACTGTTTCTTTGTTCATGTTTTCGGCCGGGACCGGAATAATGGCCGCTAGTGAATGGGACGATTAGAACTCACGACGTCGGTATTTTCAAGGATGCGACAAATCGTTGACGCTATTTTTGGTTGAAACCCCAGCTTAAAACTGGCAGGAATCCAAAGACGCCGTAGGACATTCATCCAGGATCCCCCCACCCATGCTAAGCCTTCATCCCATGACTTTGGTCATTTTTACTTTCGGCGCCATCGTCGGCAGCTTTCTCAACGTGTGTATCGCTCGGATACCCGAAGGAGAATCCGTCGTCCATCCGCCTTCCCATTGTCCAAAATGTAAGGCTCCCATCGCCTTTTACGATAACATTCCGTTGTTCAGTTACTTGCTCCTCGGGGGCCGCTGTCGCGCGTGCCGCGAGCGGATCTCGCCGCGCTATTTTACGGTGGAGCTTTTAATGGCCTCTCTGACGGTGGCGCTTTTCTACAAGTTCGGGCTTGGCCCGGCTTTCTTCTCCAGTTTTATTTTTGTGGCAGCTCTCCTGGTTATTTCGTTCATCGACCTGGACGTGAGAATTATCCCTGATGTCATTAGCTTGCCCGGAATTATTCTCGGCCTGCTGTTTTCGCTTCTCGGTTATTACCTCGTCCATGATCCTGCAGAGCTGATCCCGTCGCCGCTAAGTTCGCTGATCGGCGTGCTTGTCGGCGGTGGCTTCTTATTGGCGCTGGCGTGGGCCTATGCGGCGGTTACCGGGACCGAAGGCATGGGAGGCGGAGACATCAAGCTGCTGGCGATGATTGGCGCCTTTCTGGGCTGGCCATCCATACCTGTGACGTTGTTCTTATCGTCTTTGGGTGGGTCGATTATCGGTCTCTCGGCCATGTTGATCAAAGGTGTCGGCCGCAAGTACGCTCTGCCTTTCGCTCCATTCTTGTGTTTGGGCGCCCTCCTTCATTTGTTTTTCGGCAAGGAGCTGGTCGCCTTCTATCTTTACCCATAATAATCGAACGCCGCCCGGCGGGTCGCTATTGGCAATATTTTCCAACCCCCGGGGGGCTTCTTTTGCCTCTTGACAGGACCTCCTGAGCAGCAGTATTGTCCGCTCATCCTGGAGGCGTCCATGGTATTCAACGCAAGACACGGCTTCTCTGTCCTTGAACTCGTCGTCGCCCTGGCTCTGGTAGGGATTCTCGCTGCCATTGCGCTACCCGGCTGGACCCGGCTGCTACCCTCCTATCAACTCGACGGTTCGGTGCGCCAGATTCAATCCGAGTTGCACAATATCAAGATGCGCGCGGCGGCGGAAAATGCCGGATTGCAACTAGCGTATCTGGCGGGATCATCGCAGTACACCATTCAGGCCGACACGAAGATATTAGCTACCAAACCGCTGCCGGAAGGAATTGTCATTACCAAAGCGGGAACGATTTCATTTTCGCCGCGAGGCACCGCGGGGGCGAACCGAGTGCGGTTGCGCAACTCCGCGGGCCTGTGCAAACAGGTGGTCGTCAGCGCCACTGGGAGAGTGAGAGTTTGCAAGCCGAATGATTGCAGCGGGGATTGCTGACGAAACGGTTGTTTCATGGATATCACGGGACGGCAAGCGGGTTTCACTTTCAACGAAGTTCTGGTCGCCATGAACGTGATCATGGTCGCCGTCTTGGGGTATTCCCTGAGCTCAGTATCGGTGATTCGAGACCAGGCGACGAATGACAACTTTACGATCGCGATTCACCTCGCTCAAGACAAGGTCGAGCAGTTGAAAACTCAATCGAACCCGGCCAATGAGAATCGTTGTCCCGACGCCGGCGAGCGCGGCGTTTCGGCCATCGCAACCCCGGGTGGTATTTTTGATCGTTGCTGGAGAATCATTGACTCCGTCCTCGGGTCGAACCTCAAGCAAATCGATGTCACGGTTTCGTGGCGCGATTATCAACCTCGTGAAGTTAAGCTCTCGACACTCGTATTCGCCGATGGCGGTTCGTGATGGCAAAGCTTGCGAATAACAGAGGAGCGACGTTGGTCGAGAGTCTGGTATCGCTGCTTCTCGGCACGGTGATGATCACCGGGCTCTACGGCTTCTTTCGCTCGGAGTTGTTCCATCACCTGACTCTAGAGGCCAAGACCGCGACGTTGGAAGATGCGCGGGGCGGTTTGGACATCATAGTCCGCGATCTGAAAAATGCGGGCTCCTGGGGCACCGGCACGGCGCCGCCTGAAAGCGGCAGCGACGATCCCGACGGCGATGCCGATTCCATCTGCAATCGCGTCTACGCGGCCAGCGCGACCATGATTCACGTCCAGATGGATTTGAACGGCAACGGCAACTGCGCGGACACAGAACCGCGAGAAAATATCCGCTACGAGCTCACCGGGCCCACTTCGACTTGCCCGGGGCCTAAGATCATCCGGCGCAACGGTGATTGTCTGATCGCTAATGTGGCGACGGTGACAGACGGCAAACTGTTTCATTATTACGACAGTGCCGGAACGGAACTTGGCGACACACCACCGCGCCAAGCAATTAAGAGAGTGCGGATCGCTTTTGCGGTGCAGGTCAAAGACCCGGACCCGGCGCGAGGTGGAAACATTCGTTCGACGCTCTCCACCAGCGTGGAGTTTCGTAATTGAGCAGGGAATTCATGGGAGGCGTTCAAAAACGGCGTATCCCCACGGGCAAGCTTGTGGCACATTCCACTACGCCAGTGGGGCGAAATCCTGAGCGAATGCCCCCGGCCAAGACCGGGGCTCGAGTCGAAGGGTTGAAGGGGCAACGGGGAATGATCTTATTCAGTTCCCTGCTGGTTCTCTCCCTTTTGATCACGGTCGGAGTCGGCTCGCGCATCATGCTGACCAACGATTATAAGATCTCCGGCAATTTGCGTTTGAGCACTGACGCTTTCTACCTCGCCGAGGCGGGGATCGAATGGAGCAAGCGTGAGATCAGCGTGACGTCTAGCCATCCGCCGATTCTTGCAAACCGTGCCCAGAGTTTTTCTTCCGGTGCGTTTTCTGTTGTGTTTCCATCCTCGACGGCGGTCACCCTGCTTTCGGCGAAGATTGTGGTCCGATCCACGGGCCGGGTCGGCACGTCCACGCACCAGCTCCAAGCTCAATTGACCAAGACCTATGATTTCGCGGACGGCGCGGTCGGGCTTCGTGGCAGCGCGACTCGCGTCGGATTTAGCGGCAATTCGTTTCTTATCTCAGGGGCCGATCATGATCCGGTGAAAGCGGCTCCGGTCGCCGGAACCCGATCTCGCCCGGCCATTACCGTTTCCGGCGACTCGCTGCGCAATGCCCTCGTGGCGGGATTGGACGCGAGCCAGCAGTCCAACATAGTCGGGGCTGGGGGAGCGACCCCTGACATTACCAAAAGCAGTCATATTCCGGGCTCCGCCGTGACCCAATTCGCCGATGACCTTTGCAGCTCGGCGCAGGCGATCCCGCTGGCCGTGCCGGCCGATGGAATCCTGTCTGTGGAAAGCCAGCAGTGGGGAACTCCATCGCTTCCCCAGCTCCGCTGCATCGAGGGCCTCCCTGGCGCGGGCGATACCGTCCGGCTCGGCGGAAACGTTTCCGGTGCCGGCGTACTCGTGGTAAAAAGCGCCGAATTGATCGCCAGTGGCCCGTTTCGCTGGGAGGGTCTCATCATCGTCACGGGCAGCAATGTGGGCTTTACAATTCTCGGATCGGAGACGAAGGATATTTACGGCGCTGTGATGATTAATGAAACCGGCACGCCGGGGAGCGAAACGGCCATTTTCGATATTCGGGGGAGCATGCGGCTATTTTTTAGCCGCATCGCCTTGGGCAGGATCACCGCCTTAATTCCAACTTCGGCATTGAACAACGCGTACGGATTCCTACCGTCCAATGTAACGCAGGACTATTGGCGTGCCCTGAACTTTTAGCCATTCGAGATGCGATGCCTGCAATTTTACATTGGTCGGCTAAGATGTTAGATTACAGGACTATATCGAGTCGGGTGTCGATTGCGTGCGTAACTAATTGAGATTACCTAGCCCCGAGTGAGATTGCCGAGAGTTTGGTTTTCTAGCCTATCAAGTGGTTAACGGACCGACGACTGAACCACGGCTGAGGTGTGTGAGGGAGCGAGCATGGACATGAATAAGACCATTATGGTGGTTGACGACAACCCAGATATTATTACCATCGTCAAGACCATCTTGGAAGGCAAGGGATACAGCGTAATGAGTGCTTCGGGCGGTGCCGAACTGCTGAACATGCTCAAAGGCCAAAAGCCCGATCTGATTATTCTGGATATCATGATGCCGGAGATGGACGGCCTGGAGGTTCTGAGCCGCCTGAAAGCGGTGTCGGAAACCGCGACGATTCCGGTGATCTTACTTACCGCCAAGGTTCAATACGAGGATGTCTTGGGAGGTTATAAGCTCGGCGCCGATTATTATATCACCAAGCCATTTACCAGCACGCAGCTCGTCAACGGCATCAATCTGCTTTTGGGTGAGGGCAAGTCGTAACCCATTCGTTTCACCGCCTACTTCACAACGACGGCCGCGCCAGTTAGAACGGCCCTTCCCGCGCGTTGCTTCATCGGTCCTGTTCGTGTCATTCTTCTGTATCAATGATTAGGTTCATTACCTTTGAGGGCGGTGACGGGACAGGCAAGACCACCCAGCTCAAAGCGCTTGAAAGTCATCTTCGAGACAAAGGGCGCTCCTGTGTAAGCACCCGGGAGCCCGGCGGGACTTCTCTAGGGAAACTGATCCGGCAAGTTCTGCTCGAGGTCGGCAAACAACCGATCGCGTCGCCAACCGAATTGTTCCTCTACCTGGCCGACCGGGCACAACATGTCCAGGAAGTGATTCTACCCGCCATCGACGAAGGCAAGATCGTGCTATGTGACCGCTATACGGATTCCACGCTGGCCTACCAAGGTTACGGCCGGGGTATCGATCTCGATCTTTTGCGGCAATTAAATGAGTTCGCCAATCGCGGCGTGAAGCCGGATTTGACTCTGCTACTCGACTGCCCCGTGGAGCTGGGCCTGTCACGAACCGCTCAACGTCAGTCGAACACCGACTCAGCGCGCGGCCGCGAAGATAGGTTCGAACGCGAAAAGGTGGAGTTTCACGAAAAAGTTCGCGCCGGGTTTCTCGCGATGGCTCGCGCGGAGCCTGAGCGATTCCGCATCATCGACGCCTCGCGCTCCGTGGAGCAGGTGTCGCGGGAAATTCAAAATGTCATCGACCGGGAAATGAGCTAAATGGGTTTTGCTGTAATTATCGGTCACCAGCGACCATTGGAAATCCTGCGCCTGGCATTGGGCAACGGGCGGCTGCATCACGCCTATCTGTTCGTCGGCCCGGAGGGAAGCGGGAAGCGCACGGTGGCCCTCGCCTTGGCCAAGGCGATCCACTGCCGGGAAACGGAAAACGATTTTTGTGACCGCTGCCCGGATTGCGCACGCATTCAGGCAAGAAATCACCCTGATGTTCGGCTGGTCCAGACCCTCGAGGACAAGAAGGAAATTAGCATCAAGCAGGTTCGCGAGCTCGAGAAGGAACTCAATTTCCGTTCGTTTTCGGGCAAGCGGAAAATCGCGATTATCGATCCGGCGACTTTATTGAATGCATCGTCGCAAAATGCGCTGCTCAAAACCCTCGAAGAACCGCCGCAGAATTCATTGATCGTTTTGATCGCGCCGAACGCCGGGGCTCTTCTGCCAACCCTACGCTCGCGTTGCCTGCGAATTTCTTTCGGCCCCCTGGCGCGCGATGAGGTTGCGCGGTATTTGATGAGCAAGGAAGGAATCAACCAAGACGAAGCAAGTCTAAGAGCGGCCTTGAGCATGGGCAGCCTCGGCAGCGCGATTAAATTCGACAAGGATGAGCTGCTGGAAAAACGACGGAGTTGGGCCGCATTGTTGTTGTCATTGAACGCCGGCGACTACCGCGGCGCCATCGCGGCCGCCGAAGCTATCGCGGGCAAAAAGGAAGAATGTCTGGGTTTTCTCGAATGGGCCGAGACCTGGTATCGCGACCTGCTGGTTCACGCGGCAACCGAGAATTCCGAAGAGATGGTTAACGTGGACATGCTTACGGAAATTGAGTCCCAATCCGCCAAGGGTAACTTTGAACAGATGCTGGCGTCGTTCGCGCAAACGGCCCGGGCCGCCGGACGGATTCAACGAAACCTCAATCGCCGCATGGTGCTGGAAAAATTTCTCTTCTCCGTGGTGGGAGGCCGTTGATGGAGCGGATTTATTTTACGACGCCGATCTACTACGTCAACGCCGAACCGCACCTCGGGCACACCTACACGACGGTCGTGGCGGACACCTTGACGCGCTACTATCGGTCGCTCGGCTATGAAGCCTTCTTTCTGACCGGCACGGATGAACATGGGGACAAGATAGTCCAGGCCGCGGAGGCGGGCGGTGTCGATCCCAAGTCCTACGTCGATTGCGTCAGCGGGCTGTTTCGCTCTACTTGGGATCGTTGCGGCATCGCTTATGATTATTTCATTCGCACCACCGACCCGCATCATCAGGAGTTTGTCGGGCGGATATTGCAGAAAATCTACGACAACGGCGATGTCTATTTCGGCGAGTACGGCGGTCATTACTGCTACGGTTGCGAGCGGTTCTACACCGAAAAGGAGCTGGTCGACGGCAAATGTCCGGATCACCAAAAGGCGCCGGACTACATCAGCGAGAAGAACTTTTTTTTTCGCATGAGCAAGTATCAAGACCGGCTGATCGAAACGATTCATTCGCGGCCTGATTTCATTCGGCCCGACCGTTACCGCGCCGAGGTGCTGGCCTTTCTGCGCGAGCCGCTGGAGGATCTTTGCATCTCGCGGCCGAAGAGCCGTCTGCAATGGGGCATCCCGCTGCCCTTCGATGCGAACTACGTCACTTATGTTTGGTTCGATGCGCTGCTCAATTACGTCAGCGCGCTGGACCGGCGCGGCGGCGACTCCTTGCAAATTTTCTGGCCGAAGGCGAATCATCTGATCGCCAAAGACATTCTCAAAACCCACGCGATTTACTGGCCGACGATGCTGATGGCGGCCGGTTTGCCGCTCTTCGATCACCTCAACGTCCACGGCTACTGGGTAATGGATTCCGGCAAGATGTCCAAGAGCCTGGGCAATGTCATCCGTCCTTTAGAAATGAAAGAGCGCTTCGGCATGGACGCGTTCCGTTACTTTTTATTGCGCGAAATGGCCTTCGGCCAGGACGCCAAGTTTTCCGAGGAGGCGTTGGTTACCAGAATCAACGCCGATCTCGCCAACAATTTGGGCAATTTGGTCAGCCGCGTGCTGGCGATGCAGCAGAAATATTTCGCCGGCGTCGTGCAGCCGTTGAGCACCGGCTGCGCCGCGGAGGACAACGAGCTGCGCGACAAGTTCGCTCGCGCCGAAGAAGAGCTTAAGGGCTTTATGGCCGAGTTGCAATTTCACCGCGCGCTGGAAGCGCTCTGGTCGGCGCTCGACCACGCCAATCGTTATGTCGTGCAGACCGCGCCGTTTACGATGATTAAAGATCCAGCCAAACAGTCGAGGGTCGGCGAAATCCTGCACCACTTACTTGAAGTAGTCAGGACGCTTGCGCGTCTGCTCGCGCCGTTTATGCCGGACACCGCCAGCGAGCTGCGCGGGTTGCTCGCGCTCCCGGACGACAAAACGGCCTTGCAAGCGCCGTGGGGGCAGGGCTTCCAACCGGGGCATAAGATCAACGGCCCGAAAGTTCTCTTCCCCCGCATCGAGACCGACGCGAAGAAGTAGTTGGCTTCCGCAATCATGTTGATCGATAGCCACGCTCATATTCAGGGCAAGGAATACGCCGGCGAAGTGGAGGCGGTGATCGCCCGCGCCCGCGAAGCAGGCGTGGAAAAGATCATCGCCGTCGGCGGTGCCGGTGACATGTCCAGCAACACCGAAGCGATCGCGCTGGCGAAAATATTTCCTGACATCTACGCGACGGTCGGCATGCATCCGCATGACGCCAAGGATGTCGGCGCGGATGAACTTAAAACACTAAAAGAACTCGCCGCCGACCCCAAAGTCATCGCCGTCGGTGAAACCGGTCTCGACTATTACTACGACCACTCGCCGCGCGAGGTTCAGCGCCGCGTGTTCGCCGAATTCATCCACTTGGCGCGGGAAACCGGACTGCCGATCGTCGTCCACGAACGGGACGCCGCGCATGATGCGGCCGATTTGCTACGGGCCGAAGGCGCGGGAAAATTGCGCGGCGTGATCCACTGCTTCACCGGCGATTATGAAGCCGCTTGCGCCTACCTGGATTTGGGCTTCTATATTTCTTTCACCGGCATCATCACGTTCAAGAACGCCGATGCTTTGCGCGATGTCGTCCGAAAGGTTCCGCTGGATCACCTGTTCGTCGAAACCGATTCCCCCTACCTGACGCCTGTGCCGTACCGCGGGAGGCGCAACGAGCCGGCGTATGTTCGTTATGTCGCCGAGACGGTCGCGGGCGTAAAGGGGTTGTCTTTGGAAGAGATCGCGCGCGTGACGACCCAGAATGTGCGAGAGCTGTTTGGTGTTTAGTTGACCAGCCGTCGCTATGCGGTGGTTAGTGAGTGGAGTTAGGAGAGTCTGATGTGGACTCCGGATTCACAGTTTCCGAAGTCTTGCGCGGTTCGATCGGCGTTAGACCGCGCCTTTCGTTTGACTGTCCCCGAATGGCTGGATGTGATATTTTACCTTCAATGAGCATGGAGGTCGACCCATGAAACCGGCAAAAGTAGGCCGTGACGCAGGATATCTAAATGAGATCTTTGAAACTCTGAAGTCGGTGCCGAAAACCCGGCTTCGGATCGTGCGCGATGTCGTCGGTGCGCTCGCCGAACATGCCGAGGTTGGGAAGGATGGAGCGAGGTCGGAGCGCAGAGGACGAAAAAGCCTTCTCAAAACTCCCTTCTGCGGAATGTGGGAAGGACGAACGGATATCGGCAACGGGCGATCCTACGCAAGGTCGTTGAGGCAAAGATTGGAGAGCCGTGGCGACCGGACCTAGCAGCTTCGTTGACACCGACGTCCTTATAGATGTTGCGAGAAGAGACGCTCGCGCGCTCGATTTCTGGCAGCGCACCGAGGCACGGTCGAGGATGACCTGCTCGGTCATCTCTGTATTTGAGCTTCTTGCGGGATGCCGGAACCTGCGTGAGCAGCGCGCCATGCTGAGAAGTCTTGCAACCGTGGATATCGTCCAGGTAGAGAGCGGCGATTCCATCCTGGCTTTAGAGTGGTATCGCGCCTACCATCTTGCTCGCGGTATCGGGTTCCTCGACTGCTTTGTCGCCGCCGCTCACCGTTTGTTTACGTCACAATCGATTCGAAGGTGAAAATCTATGCAACTCCAGACTTGATAATCATCTAGCTGGCTTCTCCGAGAGGCGCTAAGGTTGGCGATGAGCCAACCCCACAACCCAAAGGAGGAGACGAAGATGAAACTATACGGAGCGATCGATCTGCACTCGACCAATAACGTGACGGTGGTGATCGA
>ORMF012195357.1_pt1 | contig 10815 bp, 6 predicted proteins | sample 1779871 | NCBI WGS metagenome assembly ORMF01 (sample SAMEA104232316, study PRJEB22302) | groundwater metagenome | biome: forest; feature: aquifer; material: groundwater | place: USA | collected 2011-08-07 | depth 5.4 m
GTGATCGACCTGCCGAGAAGCAAGATGGGCATCGACATCGAAAATAATTTTGAACCGCAGTACATCGTCGCCAAGGACAAGAAAAAAACCCTCTCCGAACTTAAGAAAAAAGCTAAAAGCAAAAAAGAAATTTATCTTGCCTGCGATCCCGACCGCGAAGGCGAGGCGATCAGCTGGCATCTCAAGAACGAACTGGGAAAAGGCAAAAAAGTGGTGCGCGTCGTTTTCAACGAGATCACGGAAGAAGCGGTCAAAGAGGCCTTCAAGCACCCGACGACGATCGATATGAATCTTGTCGGCGCGCAGCAGGCCCGGCGCGTGTTGGACCGTCTCGTGGGCTATTCTTTAAGCCCGCTTTTGTGGCAAAAAGTCGGCCGAGGCCTTTCGGCGGGGCGGGGGCAATCGGTGGCGCTGCGGCTCATCGTGGGTCGGGGAAAGGAGGTCAAGGCCTTTGTTGCCGTGGAATACTGGACCATCGAGGCCGAGCTTAAGAAGAAAAAGGGCGCTCAAACGCCTTTCGTCGCGAAACTCGAGAAGGTCGGCGAAGTGAAAGCCGAGCTCAAGGACGAGAAAACCGCGCAAAGCATTCTCTCCACGATTAAATCAAGCGATTTTGTCGTCAAAGAAGTCAAGCAGCAGAAAAAGAAACGAAACCCTTATCCGCCGTATACGACGAGCAAACTCCAGCAGGCTGCTTACAACGTGCTGCATTTTCCCGCGTCCAAGACCATGCGGGTCGCTCAAACCCTGTACGAGGGCGTGGACATCGGTTCGGAGGGCAGTGTCGGGTTGATCACCTATATGCGCACGGACTCGGTGAGAATTTCCGAAGGGGCGCTTAAGGAAACGCGGCAGTTGATCGAAAAAGATTACGGCAAAGCCTATTTGCCTTCGAAACCGAATGTGTATAAATCGAAGAAACAGGCGCAGGAGGCCCATGAGGCGATCCGTCCCGCCAAAGTTTCCAGGCGTCCGAAAGATATCGAACAATACCTGACCCCCGACCAGTTTAAACTTTATACGCTGATCTGGAATCAGCTTGTTTCAAGCCAGATGAACCCGGCGATCATCGCCCAGGAAACCGCGGATATTTCCGCCGGCAATTGTTTATTCCGTTCCACGGGAAGCCGCGTGGAATTTTTAGGATGCCTTGCCACGCAGGGCCGGACCGAGGAGCAGGACAATCCGCTGCCGCCCCTGATCGCCGGCGAAAAACTGGACCTCCTTAAACTCGACAATCACCAGCATTTCACGAAGCCGCCCGCTCGTTTCACCGACGCCTCTCTGGTCAAGGCGCTCGAAGAAAAAGGGATCGGCAGGCCCTCCACCTACGCGCCGATCATCCTGACCCTGACCAGCCGCGACTATGTGCGCCGCGAGGGAGGCAGTCTTGTCCCGACGGAACTGGGGATCTTGGTCACGGACCTCTTGGTGCAATATTTCGCGAAAGTGCTGGATTTTGAATTTACGGCCAATTTGGAAGAAGAACTGGATCGGGTCGAAGAAGGAAAGGCGGAATGGGTTGAGGTGGTGAGGGAATTTTACGGCGTGTTCAGCGGACAGATGGATTTCGCGAAGACCCAGATGCAAACCGTGAAGCGCGAGGCGGAGCCCACGGACGAGCAATGCGACCTCTGCGGCAAGCCCATGGTGATCAAATGGGGCCGCCGCGGCCGTTTCATGAGCTGCTCCGGGTGGCCCGCGTGCCGCAACGCGAAATCGATCCCGACGAGTGTCGTTTGCCCGCAATGCAACCAAGGCAAGCTCGTGGCGCGCCGCGCGAAATCCGGCAAGGGGAGGCCGTTTTACGGCTGTTCGACCTATCCCGCCTGCAATTTTATTACGAACCGTTTGCCGAAAGCCAATGAACCGGCCGCACCCGCGTCCGACGGTGAAGCGGCTCCGGTCCCGGAAAGCGAAGAGGCCGGTGGATAAGACTCTCGATAAATTTCTCACGCATCTCAAAGTCGAAAAAAACTATTCGGCCCATACGCTCACGAGCTACACGCATGATCTCAGAGAGTTTTATAAATTTTTAGGCGAAAGGCGTATCGAGTCGATGGAGATCCTTGCCTTAAGGCAGTATTTGGCGCTTCTTAGGAACGACAACCTCTCCAAGAGAACCGTGGCCAGGCGCATGGCCGTGCTGCGCAGCTATTTTAAATTCTTGACGCGCGAAGGCTATCTCAAAAAAAACCCGATGGGGCTCTTGAAAACCCCGAAACTCGAGAAAAAACTTCCGATGGTGCTCGATGAAAACGAGATCAGCCGTCTCATCGACTCGCCGGACCAGGACGTGGCCGGCCGCCGGGACCGGGCCATTCTCGAAACGCTTTATTCGACGGGGATGCGGGTTTCGGAGCTCGTTCAATTGAATCTGGAAACCATTGATTTCATCGGGGGTTCCTGCCGCGTCATGGGAAAAGGCGGCAAAGAGCGGCTTTGTCCCATCGGGGACCGGGCGCTTCGGAGCATCCGCGAATATATTTCTTTGAGAAACCGATCCGTGAAAAAGAAAGACCCGCCATTCCTTTTTTTGAATCATTCTCCGAACAATAAGGGGTCGCGCCTGACGGACCGGAGTGTCCGGCGGATCTTGGACAAGTATATCGAACGGACCTGCCGCCGTGAGAATATTTCGCCGCATACGCTGCGCCACTCGTTCGCGACGCATCTTTTGAACCGCGGCGCCGATCTGCGGTCGGTCCAGGAGCTCTTGGGACACGCGAATCTTTCAACCACTCAAATTTATACGCACGTGTCCAGCCAGCGCTTGAAAGAGGCCTATGACAAGGCGCATCCGCGTGCGTGAGCGGCTAGCGCGGCTGATCTACGAACTGGGATTTTTTTTGTTCGGCTTATTTTATTTGCCGTTGTTTTTTATGAAGGGGAAGCATCGGGGCGGATTTTCGGCAAGACTGGGCCGCGTTCCTTCCGGTCTCAAGGAAGCGCTTGAAGGCAAGAAGGTGATCTGGATCCACGCGGTTTCCGTGGGAGAGTCCATTCAGGCGATCCGGCTTGTCAATGCGTTGAGAGAAAAACGGCCGAACGTAAGATTTCTCGTCACGACGGTGACCGCGACTGGGCAGGAAGTGGTGAGGAAGCTTAAAAATGATGAAGACGCGGCGTTGTATCTGCCGATCGATTTCCGGATTTTTGTGCGGCGGTTTATCCGCGATATTCATCCGAGCACCGTGGTCCTTCTTGAGACGGAAATTTGGCCGAACCTTATTTATGAATCGGCCTCGAAGAATATCCCCGTGTTCATCGTGAACGGCCGGATCTCGGATAAGGCGATCGGAAAGTATGAAAAGGTAAGCTATTTTCTGGCGCCTCTTTTAAACCGTCTGTCGGGTATTGAAGTCCAGGATGAAAACATGAAACGGCGGTTTGTGACGCTCGGGGCAAAGCCGGAGCTTGTTTCGGTGACTGGAAATATGAAGTTCGACTGGCAGCCGCCGTCCGAAGAGGAAGCAATGGTGGAAATGATCCGTCAGCGATTTTTGAGCGCGGGTTCGTTTTTGTGCATCGCGGGCAGCACGCACGAGGGCGAGGAAGAGGCGCTGTTCGGCCTTTATCGATCGATACGCACCCGGTTTCCTCAATTCAAACTTTTGATTGCGCCGAGGCATCTTGAGCGGATTCAGGCGATCGAAAATAAGGCGAAGCAATCCGGGGTGGTTTTGAAAAAAGTCTCCGATTTCATCCGGGAGGTTTCGGGAAAGGCCCTTGAGAGTGGATCGTACGAGACGCTCTTGATTTTGGACCAGATGGGCGTCTTGGCGGGTCTCTACCGGCTCGCCGATGCCGTGTTTATCGGGGGAAGTTTGGTGAAAATGGGCGGGCACAATCTGGTCGAACCGGCTTTTTTCGAGAAACCCATTCTTTTCGGGCCGTTCATGGAAAATTTTATTGAAATGGGCGAAGAATTTAAACGCGCCGACGCGGCGGTCGAAGTGGAAGATGCAAGCGGGCTCGAGAAAGAATTGGTTTTCCTGATGCAGAATCCGGAACGGTGCCGGGCGCTCGGCCGCGCGGCCAAGCGTTTGGTTTTCCGGCATCAAGGAGCCACAAACCGAAATCTGGAAATTATTTTATCAGCGGTGGCGTAGCCATCCTTTAGGAAGGAACTGAACTTTGAAAAAAATAATAGGGTCGTTTTTAGCTTCTGTGTATCACAAGGCATTGTTATTGAGTCAGGCGAGTTATCGGCTGTTTCCGTCCCGCATTAAAAAGGTCGAAGCACGCGTGATCAGCATCGGAAATATCACCTGGGGCGGGACCGGCAAGACCCCGCTGGTCGCGAAGCTGGCGCGGGAGTTGGTGGCATCGGGAAAGAAGGTCGTGGTCTTGATCCGCGGTTATGGAGAAGACGAAGTGGCGGAGCTGCGGAAGAAATTGCCCGAGGTGCCGGTTTTAGTGGGCCGCGACCGGATCAAAACAGCCAGAGAAGCCGTCCGCAAGCATCAAGCGGAGATCATCATTCTCGATGACGGGTTTCAGCACCTCCGCCTTCACCGGGACCTGGACATCGTGAATATCAACGCGACGATCCCGTTTGGCCCCGGGGACCTGATCCCTAAAGGGACTTTGAGGGAACCGATCGAGCATCTGGCCCGGGCGCAGATTTTCATGTTAACCAAAAGCAACATCGGCGCTAAAAATCTGCATTGGATCCGGCAGCGGCTTCTTTCGATCAAGCCGGGCGCTGTGATCTTCGAGGCCATTCATAAACCGGTTCAATTGATGGATTTTAAACGGAACCGCTATTTGCCTCTTCAGGAATTGAAGGGCAAGAAAGTGGCGGCCATTTCCGGGATCGGCGACCCCTATTCGTTCGAGAAAACCATCGAGGGCCTGGGCGCCGAGATCCTTTTCGCGGCGCGTTTTGACGATCACCATCGTTACCGGGAATCGGAGCTGAAAGAATTTGTGGCGCGCTGCAAAGAGGTAGGCGTCAAGGACGTGATCACGACGGAAAAGGATTTCTACCGGCTGGAACCGCTGCTTAAAAGGAAAAGGCCGCATGAGATCCATAACTTAAATTTTTTGGCGTTGCAAATCGAATTCCAGGTGGATGATGAAGAAGATTTTATTCGAAGATGCGTTAATCCTTAGTTTCGCGAAGGCGGCGCGGGTTTTGGTCCGCTGGCTGCCGTTAAGGTTTTCGTTGGGGGTCGGACGGGCGATCGGGAACGTCGTCTATGCCTGCACGAAACGCCGGAAGATCGCCTACCGTAACTTGAGGGCGGCTTTTTCGGCCGAGAAATCGAGGCCCGAGATGAAACGGATCGCCCAGGCTTCGGTGCAAAATCTCGCCATGGCCGCGATAGAACTTCTGCGTTTTCCGGATCTGGATCAGGCGTATATCCAAAAACATGTGGCGATCATCGGGACGGAAAAATTTATTCCGACCCTGCAATCGGGAAAAGGGGTTATTTTTCTGACGGCCCACTTCGGCAACTGGGAGCTTTTGAACGTGACAGGCGGCCTGATCGGTTATCCGATGGTCGCGATCGCGCGCACGCAAAAGCATCCGAGGTCCGACGAATATTTGAACTCCCTCCGGGTCTCGACGGGTTGTCAGGTGATCCGAAAGGGAATGCCCACGCGGGAGATCTTAAGGGCTCTGAAGAAAGGCAAAATCGTCGGAATTTTGAGCGATCAGGACGGCGGCCGAAACGGCACCTTTGTCCGTTTTTTTAACCGTCTGTCGTCCACTCCGAGCGGCGCCGCCGTTTTTTCTATCCGCACCGGCGCCCTGATTTTCCCCGTGTTTAATTTCCGCACCCCCGAGCGGATCAATCATCGCGTCGAAGTCGAAGGGCCGCTCGTCATGCCCGACGCGTCCATTCAGTCCGAGGAAGCGGAGCGGATGATCCTTCAGCAGTTCGCGGATCTTTTGGAATCCAAGATCAGGAAGTCGCCGGACCAGTGGTTGTGGGGCCATCGGCGCTGGAAATCAACACCCGACCGGTCCGTTTTGATCTTGAGTGACGGGAAAACAGGCCACGTGAATCAATCGCTTGCGGTCTTTGAGGCGATTCGCGCCGAGAGAGAGGCCCGGGGCGTTCCGGCCGAAAACACGCGCGCTCATATTATTGAAGTCCGGTTTAAAAGCGAATTTCTAAAAAACTTTCTGGCGGTCCTTTGTGTGATCTCCCGGGGGCATCTTCCTTTTATCAAGCCGTGGCTTATGAGGACAGCGCTCGAGCCGGCCTGTTATGACCGGATCATGAAGACCTACGCGGACACGGTGATTTCTTGCGGATCGTCACTCGTCGGCGTTCATTTGCTCGCCAAATATGAGAATCAGGCGAAATCTCTGATCGTGATGAAACCCCCTGTTTCGCTGAAATGTTTTGAGGCCGTGGTGGCGCCCCGTCATGACGGGTTGAAACCCAAAGACAATGTGTTTATCACGGACAAGGCGTTGTCGTTGGTAGAAGGCCGCCGTCTCGAGACCGAGGGCGCGAAGTTGGAAGCGGAGCTTCATTTGTCCAACGAAAATAAACGGATCGGCCTTCTGGTCGGAGGCGATACGCGCTTTGCGCAGTTTCATGAACCGTCGTTCCAGAAGATCATCCAAGGCATCAAGCGATACAGCGAAGAAACGGATGCTTGGCTCTTGGCGACTTCGTCGCGCCGCACGCCGGAGTGGGCCGACCGGACATTGAAAACGGCTTTTAAAGATGATAAGCGTTGCGCGCTTCTTGTGATCGCCAACGAGTCGAATCGTCCGGGGATCGTGGGCGGTATTCTCGGCCTGTGCGACATGATCGTCGTGTCCGGGGAATCGATCTCGATGGTGTCGGAGGCGGTCTCCAGCGGAAAACCCGTGGTTGTTTTTATGCCCTCGGATCAAACTCAGCTCAAACCGAAACACCGGGTATTTTTGGATCAATTGGGCGAAGAGAAATTGATCATTCCCGTTTCTTCGGGGGATGTTTATGGCGCGTTAAAGCGGGCGCTCGTGCGTGAACCCGGAGAGAGCGACGCACTTTTGTCGAAAGATAGAGAAGTTTTGAGAGAAGCCGTCAGGCGGGTGATTTAATGAATATTCTACAGATACTTCCCGAGCTCAAGTCCGGCGGTGTGGAACGCGGCACCGTGGACTTCGCCAAATACCTGCATCAGCAAGGCCATAAGTCGGTGGTCGTTTCTTCGGGAGGGCCGCTGGTGGGGGATCTCGCCGCCGCCGGCGTGACGCATTATTCTTTGCCGGTTCATAAGAAATCTATTTTTGCCATTATCCGGTCGGTGCGCACGCTCTCCAAGATCGTGACGCTTGAAAAGATCGAGATCCTTCATGCCCGAAGCCGCGTTCCGGCGCTCGTCGCGTTCTTCGTCAGCCGCAAGACCCACGTTCCTTTTGTCACCACCTGCCATGGATTTTACAGCCGCCATTTTTTCAGCCGCTTCATGGGATGGGGGAAGCTCGTGATCGTCGGGAGCCACATCATCGGCAAGCGGATGCGGGACGACTTTCGCGTGCCCCACAACAAGATCCGCCTGATCCCCCGCGGCGTCAATTTAGAGGAGTTTAAATTAAGGCCGGCAAGCACGGAGCCCAAGAAAAAAGAAATCGTGGTCGGCATGATCGGACGTTTGACCTCGATCAAAGGGCATCCTCTTTTCCTGAAGGCGATGGCCGGCGTGACGCGTGTTTTCCCGAATGTGAAGATCCAAATCATCGGTGACGCGCCGAAGCCCCAGTACAAAGAAGAGTTGGCCATGCTGACAAGGCGTCTGGGTTTGTCGCATTGCGTCGAGTTTTTAGGGACAAGATACGACATCCCCGAGCTTCTTTCTCACATGTCGGTCTTGGTCGTGCCTTCGGTGGGCGAAGAGGCATTTGGACGCGTCGTGATCGAGGCTGGCGCCTGCGGCGTGCCGGTCGTGGCGACGCGCATCGGGGGGCTCGTGGACATCATCGAACACGAGAAGGAAGGACTTCTGGCCCCGCCGGACGACCCTCGGATCCTGGCCGAGGCCATCATACGCCTCTTGAAGGATCCGGCGCTTGCCAACCGCTACGCGGCGGCGCTGCGGCAGAAAGTGGAAAAGGAATTCAGTTCGGAGCTTATGTTTCAAAAAACGCTCGCGGTATATCAAGAAGCATTGACTCAGAAGCGGATCTTGGTCATCAAATTAAGCGCGGTGGGAGACGTGATCTTGAGCATTCCGTCGCTGCGCGCCTTGCGGACCCAATACCCCGAGGCCTGGATCGCGGTACTGGTCGGCCGGAAATCAAGAAAGATCATCCGCAATTGTCCCTATGTCAATGACACGATCGTGTATGAGGAGGCCGCCGGTAATAATCGGTTGTCCGCGCTTTTCAAAATGGCCAAGGTGTTGTTTAAGGAGAATTTTGACATCGTGGTCGATTTTCAAAACAATAAAATAAGCCATTGCCTGGCATTTTTAAGCGGGGCCAGGGTCCGCGCCGGGCATCCGAATCGTAAATGGTCATTTTTATTGAATAAAAAAACAAGAACGCTGCCCCACGCGGTGATCTCGCCGCTCGATCATCAATTTGAAGTGTTAAAGCTTTTGGGGTTTGAGCCGGCGGACAAACGCCTTGAATTATGGTCGGAGCCGTGGGAGGACGAGAAGGTCAAAGAATTTTTAGGTTCCGAATGGCTGGCGCCGAGCCAGACGCTGGTGGGGATCAATCCCGGGTCCTCGCTGCGATGGCCGACCAAGCAGTGGCCGATAGAGAACTTCGCCAAAATTTGTGATGAACTGGCCAAGCGCAACATCCGCGTCGTGCTCACGGGTTCGCCGGAGGACGCGGCGCGCACGGAAGAATTGCTGCGCCTGACGCGAAACAAGCCGATCAACGCGGTCGGCAAGACCTCGATCACGGAGCTCATCGCGCTGATCCGGCGCTGCCATGTGTTTATCAGCTCGGACTCCGCGCCGACGCACGTCTCCGCGAGCGTTGACGCGCCACTCATCGCGATCTTCGGCCCCACGGACCCCAAGCGGCATTTGGTGCCGCCGTCGCACTATCAGGTATTTTGGAAGGAGATCCAGTGCAGCCCTTGCTATCTTCGCAGCTGCCCGATCGGCCTCATCTGCATGAAAAAAATCACGGTGCAGGAAGTGTTGGATTCCACGCTTCATTTGATCAAGGAAAAACGCCCCTTGATCTTTGATAAAGAACACGCCGTAGTCCATTCTTAAGGGGATCGACATGAGCTTTTTTAGAAAAAGGTTCTGGGCTCTTTTTATTTTGATCCCGGCCTTTTTTTTATTTTATCAGGCGAACTTTGAAACGCCGATCCTGATGTACCACCGGGTGGGGGAGGTTTGGGACGGATCGAGCACGACCGTTTCAACCGCGGCGTTCAGGCGCCAGATGGAATTCTTGAAAGTTCACCGGTATCGCGTGATTTCGCTTGGCGATCTTTTGAAAGAGCTGAAAGCGGGTGGAAGGATCTCATTTAAAACCGTTGTGGTCACCTTTGATGACGGATATTTGGATAATTTTAAAAACGCTTTTCCCGTTCTCAAACAGCTGGATCTTCCGGCCACGGTCTTTATGATCACCGGAAATATCAATCATGAGGGCTGGCTCGCCGAAGAGGACTTAAGGATTTTGGACGATTCCGGGGTTTCCATCGGAAGTCATACCGTGAACCACGCTTTTTTGCCTGAGTTGGGCGAGCGTCAGGCTTCTTTTGAATTGGCGGAGTCCAAAAAACGGTTGGAAAAAATTCTCGGGCACCCGGTCACGCTCTTCAGCTACCCGGCCGGCGGAGTCACGCAAGAAATAAAGGAGCAGGTGAAGAAAACCGGCTACGACGGGGCCGTAACGACGAATTACGGACAACCAAGAAACGATCCTTATGCGCTTCATCGGATCAAGATCACCGAGGCGGGCGGAAATCTTTTCGGTTTTTGGATCAAGACAAGCGGTTTGTATCCTCTCGGGAAAAAACGGATCCAGGTTTGACATGGCCGAACCTCGACTATTGATCGTCAACGTCAATTGGCTGGGGGATGTGCTCTTTTCCACGCCGGCGATCCGCGCGCTTCGCAAACACCTGCCCTCGGCGCACCTCGCGTGTCTGGTGCCCTCGCGATGCACCCCGATATTGCGCAATAATCCCAATTTGAATGAGGTTATCTCTTACGAAGATCAAAGGCCTCTCGCCGCGTGGGCGGGGCTTATCCATCTGATCGGAGAATTAAGAAAGAGGCATTTTGATCAGGCGATCTTTTTTCATCGCTCAAGGACCAAGGTGTTTTTGGCGGCATCGGCGGGGATCAAAGAAAGGATCGGTTATTCGACGCCCTTGAAAAATAGATCGCTCACGCGCGTTTATGACGCTCCCTCGGAGAAAATTCACCGGATCGATTATTTTCTGGGTCTTCTTAGGTCTATGGGGATCCCGCCGGACGGAAGAACCCTGGATTTCTTTCCGGATCCGGGAGCTGAACCCGGGCTTGGCCGGCTCCTGGAATCCCGCGGCGTATTCAAAGGCAGCGATTACGCGGTCGTTCACGCAGGCGGTAATTGGGCGCTGAAACAATGGCCGGCGGATTATTTCGTGGAATGGATCCGCTTATTTTTAAATAAATTCCCCTATAAAATTATTTTATGCGGCACCAAGCCGGAAGAGGGTATTTCAAAAAAGATCCAATCCCGTTTCAGCGAAAAGGAAGTGGTGTCCCTGTGCGGAGAGACCTCTTTGGACGCTTTGGCGATCTTGCTGAGGCAGGCCCGGTTTGTTCTTTCCAATGATTCAGGGCCCCTTCACCTGGCGGCAAGCCAGAACACAAGAATTCTGGCGCTTTTCGGGCCGA
>ORMF010328164.1_pt1 | contig 10812 bp, 10 predicted proteins | sample 1779871 | NCBI WGS metagenome assembly ORMF01 (sample SAMEA104232316, study PRJEB22302) | groundwater metagenome | biome: forest; feature: aquifer; material: groundwater | place: USA | collected 2011-08-07 | depth 5.4 m
GCGGCATGACGCTGGTCATCATCAGTGGCGGCATTGATCTCGCCGTGGGCAGCGTCCTGGCACTTGTGGCCGTGAGTTTTTCCCTGATGAGCATTCACTGGGGTTGGTCGCCGTGGGTGTCCGTGCCGCTCTGTCTGTTGATCGGCGCGGCGAGCGGTGGCGTGGCCGGCGGCTTGGCGGCGGGGTTTCGCATTCAACCCTTCATTGCGACGCTGGCGATGATGGTCTTCGCGCGCGGCCTGGCCAAAACGATTTCCGGCGGGATGAAAGTTTCCACCGCCGTGAAGAATCCTGACGGCACGTATCGCTATGTGGCGGTGCCGAACGTGTTCCGTTTCATTGACAACCGCATCCTCGGCGACAATGTCACCGTCGTGACCGTGATTTTTCTGTTCTGCGCGCTGGTCACGTGGCTGTTGCTCTCGCGGCATCGCTGGGGGCGGTACATCTACGCCATCGGCGGCAACGAGGAAGCGGCGCGGCTCTCCGGCGTGCCGGTGAAGCTCACGAAAGTGCTCGCGTACGTCGCCGGCGGATTTACCGCCGCGCTCGCCGGACTTTGCCAGGCCGCCCAGGAACAACAGGGCGATCCCGAGACAGGCATCGGCTACGAACTCACCGCCATCGCCATTGTCGTCATCGGTGGCACCACGCTGACCGGCGGCAAGGGCGGCATCGGATTGACGATTATCGGCACGCTTACCATCGGCTACCTGGAAAAAATTCTCAGCGTCAACGCCGTGCCCGAAGCGAGCCGGCTGATGTTGACCGGCGCCATCATCATCGCGGCGGTGCTGGCGCAGAGGAGGAAGCGGGGCTAGTCCATCGTCGTCGCCGCCGACGTGAGGCGGCGGCGTGTGAAGGATGCGGCGAGCCTTCGTCTCCTCACGTCGGCGGCTACACGTGTTCACGTGGAAAATCCTTTCCAACCTGTCGGCAAATGGCTATTTGAAACCCACGTATGAGGAACTACAGAAAGCTCTTGGGGTTCGTTTCGGTTCTCACCTCCATCGCGGCCCTGATCGCCATCACGGGTTGCGGCAAGTCCGGCAGTGACCAGCCGACTGGCGGGGACGCATCCAAAGGGGCAAAATCCACCTACACCATCGGCATGAGCCAGTGCAATCTCGGCGAGCCGTGGCGCGTGCAGATGAACGCCGACGTCAAAGCCGCCGCCGAGAAACACCCGGAGATCAAGATGGTTTTCAAAGACGCGCAGAACGACACGCTCAAGCAGCGGTCACACGTCGAGGAATTTGTCAGCGCGAAGGTGGACCTCATCATCATCAGCCCGAAGGAGGCCGCACCGCTCACCGAGCCGGTCGCGAACGCGATGGCCGCCGGCATTCCCATCATCGTGCTCGACCGCGCGCTGCTCGGCGACAAATTCACCTGCTTCATCGGCGCAGACAACAAGAAGATCGGCAAGGCCGCCGGCGAATGGATCAAGCAGAAGCTCGGTGGCAAAGGCAAGGTCGTGGAGTTGAAAGGCCTGATGACCTCGATCCCCGGCCAGGACCGGAACAACGGATTTCGCGCCGGCCTGGCTGGCAGCGAAATCGAAGTCGTTTTCGAGGCGGACATGAAATGGCTCGAGCCGGACGCGCGCAAAGAAATGGAATCCGCCCTGTCGCGTTTCCCGAAGATTGATCTGGTGTATGCGCATAACGATCCCGGCGCGCACGGCGCTTATCTGGCCGCGAAGGCGGCGGGCCGCGAAAAGGAGATGCAGTTCGTCGGGATTGACGCGCTGCCGCAGGAAGGCATGGCCTACGTGCAACAGGGCATTCTGAGCGCCACGTTCCAGTACCCGACCGGCGGAGCGGAAGCCATTGAAACCACGCTCAAGATTTTGAAGGGCGAGCAGGTGCCGAAGACAATCACCCTTGGCTCGCGGGTGTTCGACAAAGAAAACGTGGCGGCGGGCGGGCAGGCGCTCGAATAGGAGTCTGGTAACATCGGAGAAAAGGATATGGCAACAACTGAACCAACGGGAAAACGATCACTTCCAAAGCTGAAGAAGAAACAGGTGCAACTTATCGCCAGCGGCGATCTGCGTCTGTCGGCCAACCAGGTTTGCTGGCCGGCGCAAAAGGAAATGGAAGACACCCTCTGCGCCGCCATCCAGGCCGAGGGCTATGAAGTCGTCCGCGCCCACGCCTACGACGCGGTGGCCAAACACGGCTTCATTGATTCGCAACGCAAAGGCCTGGAGGTGTTCAAACACATTGACCCGAACGCGCCCCTCATCATCGCGGAAGCCGTCTGGCAGTACTCGCATCACGTCCTCGCCGGACTTACCACACATCGCGGGCCGATTCTCACCGTCGCCAACTGGTCCGGCACCTGGCCCGGCCTCGTCGGCATGTTGAACTTGAACGGCTCGCTCACGAAACAGGGCGTGAAATACTCCACGCTCTGGAGCGAGGATTTCACCGACGACTATTCCCAAGCCAAACTCCGCCAATGGCTCACGACCGGCAAATGTCTGCACAAGACCGATCACGTCAAGCCGCTCGCCAAAGTCAAAGTCCCCGGCGCCGCGCGCAAACTCGGCGCGGCGCTGGCCACGCGGTTGCGGCGCGACAAAGCCATCATGGGCGTGTTCGACGAGGGCTGCATGGGCATGTTCAACGCCATCATCCCCGACGATCTGCTCCACGCCACCGGCGTGTTCAAGGAACGCCTCAGCCAGTCCGCGCTTTACCACGAGAGCACCCAGGTCAGCGACGACGAAGCCCGCGAGATCCGCGCCTGGTTGGAACAGCGCGGCATGAAGTTCCACACCGGCCCGAACGACGCCACCGACCTGACCGACGCGCAAATCCTCTGGCAGTGCAAAACCTACATCGCCGCCGTGCGCATCGCCGATGACTTCGGCTGTGACTGCATCGGCATCCAATATCAGCAAGGCTTGAAAGATTTGCTGCCCGCCAGCGATCTCGTGGAAGGCACGCTGAACAACCGCGAGCGTCCGCCGGTGAAATCCCGCGACGGCCAACGCGTCCTCTACGCCGGCCAGCCCCTCACGCACTTCAACGAAGTGGACGAGAGCGCCGGTCTCGACGGCCTGCTCACCCAACGCGTCCACGACGCGCTCAAGCAACCGCCCGAAAACACGCTGCACGATCTGCGCTGGGGCGACTGGGACCAGTCCGGCACGACGAAGGAATACGTCTGGGTCTTCGAGATCAGCGGTTCCGCGCCGCCGGCACATTTCATTGACGGCTGGGCGGGCGCGGAAGGTTTTCGTCAGCCGCCGATGTATTTTCCCAAAGGCGGCAGCACCCTGCGCGGCATCTCCAAGCCCGGCGAAATTGTCTGGTCCCGCATCTACGTGGCCGGCGGCGCGCTGCACATGGACCTGGGTCGCGCGAAAGTCATCACGTTGCCCCGCGCAGAAACCGAGCGCCGCTGGCAAGCCACCACCTGGCAGTGGCCCATCATGCACGCCGTCACCTACGGCGTCTCGCGCGACCAGATGATGGCCAAGCACAAGGCCAATCACATCCAATGCGTCTATGCCAGCAACGCCAAGTCCGCCGACCAATGCCTGCTGACCAAAGCCGCGATGGCCAGCGCGCTCGGCATCAAAGTGAACCTCTGCGGCACGAAGGCAGATGGGAAGCCTTGGTGAGAAACCATTGGCGCTACATACGATGCTTTACTGAAAATCCACCCCATGCATGCTCCCGCCTTTCTTTCTGGAACATATTCGCGGGTCATAAACGGTCAAGAACTAGCTCGTCAACCCATTCCGTCCGGAATAGGCTCGCCGCATGAAAAAAGATAGGCGGAAGAACTCGCCGGCCATTGTCTGTTAGGCGGCACAGCAACCGGTTCAATACACGAATATGCCCGAGAATAAACGGCAATATCTTCAGCCGATTCCCAGTCGGTTTGAACTGACAGTGCTCTACTTGCTGTTGGGCGCACATATTGTTCTTGGCTCGGACGCGGCGATTCTCAGTGGTTGGCTACCGTTTGTTGCGATTTCATTTTGGATGATTGCCCTATGGTTTGTGTTTCGGGCTGCTTTAGCTCTAATACAGTTTCGTGTTGTTTGCCAGAGATTGTCACGATGGATTGAGGCTATTTCCATTGTGGCGGTGATAGTTATTCTTCACACTACGACCATCGGTCTTTCTGCGAGAGTTTATCTGAGCGAGCGGCATCTGCGGGAATGGGCGCAGCTGGCACAGAGCTCCAAGAAGATGTGGACGGGTAGAGGCATCCCATGTGGCATGTTCACGATTCAGACGATGGTTTCCAAAGATGGTGTTACATGGATGGAGACCGTTAGTGGAAGTCGTTTGTTTCAGTTCGAGTTTTCGGATGTCGGCTCCGAATATGCCGGCCTTGCGTATTGCGAGCGGGGAAGGCCACCCAAACTGCCACCAGCATATGGCCAGAGTTACTATCATCATTTATACGGACCGTGGTGGTTATGGTTGGACAGTCAGTAATGAAGGTGCCGCCTAATATGAGAATAGGCGGAAGTATTTCCGCCGATCATTTCCAAAATTAGCTCCCACTTCAGAATTCACTTCCTAAGCTTTCACGGCGCAATCAGCCTTACTCGTCATCGCCCGCCCCATCGCTCTCGATTCGCACTCAATCAAACACTCGCCAACTCCCGGGGGCCTTGCTAATTTCCACCGCAGATGACTTCGGCGGGCAAACAGTTTCTCTCTGACTGGCTCGGCGGCCTGGGACGTTTTGGCCTGCTGGTCCAGGAATCGCTCGCGTCGTTGTTCACCTTCAAGGTCGCCGGGCGCGACCTGCTGTATCAGATGCATTTCATCGGCGTGAAGTCGCAGTCCGTGGTGCTCATCACCGGCGCGTTCACGGGCATGGTGCTGGCGGCGCAGACGTATTTCCAGTTTCATAAGATCAACATGGACACCGGCACGCTCGCCCTGGTGGGGGTCTCCATGTGCAGCGAGCTCGGCCCCGTGCTGACGGGCTTGATGGTCGCGGGCCGCGTCGGCGCCGCCATCGCCGCCGAACTCGGCACGATGCGCGTGACGGAGCAGATTGACGCGCTGCGCACCCTGGCCACGCACCCGGTGGATTATCTGGTGGTGCCGCGGCTGCTGGGCGCGCTGCTCGTAATGCCGGTCTTGACGGCGGAAGCCATTACCATCGGCATCGGCGCGGGTTATGTCGTGGGGGTTTTCCTGCTGGGCATTGACCCGGCGTATTCGTGGTACAACATGCTGCGCTATACGGGCGTGACGGACATGGCCATCGGCATCATCAAAGCCGTGGTCTTCGGGGGCATCGTGGCGAGCATCGGCTGCTACAAGGGGATTCATTGTCGCGAAGGCGCGGAAGGCGTGGGGCACGCGGCCACGGAGGCCGTCGTGTATTCCTCCATCACCATCCTGATCTCCAACTTTTTCCTCACCCTGGTGCTGGGGAAGTTGTTACACGGCACATGATCGAGGTGCGCGATCTTAAGAAGAGCTTCGGCCCGCAAGCGGTTCTCGACGGGGTGAGCTTCGGCATCGAAAAGGGCGAAGCGCTGGTCATTATCGGCCGCAGTGGCGGGGGCAAAAGTGTTTTGTTGAAACACATCATCGGCCTCCTCCAGCCCGACTCCGGGCAGGTGGTGATTGGCGGCGAAGACATCACGCGGATGAACGAGCGCGAGTTGATCCGGGTGCGCAGCAAGTTCGGCATGGTGTTCCAGGGCGCGGCGTTGTTTGATTCGATGAACGTGGCGGAGAATGTAGGATTCGCGTTCCGCCGTCAGAAAAATTTTACGGAAAAGGAAATCGCGCACAAGGTCACGGAAGCGCTGGATATGGTTGAGTTGCCCAACGTCGAACAGAAGCGGCCGTCCGAACTGTCCGGCGGCATGCGCAAACGCGTCGGGCTGGCGCGCGCCATCATTTACCACCCGGAGATCGTTCTCTACGACGAGCCGACCACCGGCCTGGACCCCATCGTGGCCGACAGCATTGACCAGCTCATCAAGCGCGTGACCGAGCGGTTGAAAGTCACCACCGTCGTGGTCACGCACGACATGCGGACCGCCCGGCGCGTCGGGCATCGCATTGCGATGCTGCACAACAAAAGGATTTACGTCACGGGCACGCCGGAGGATATTTTTGCGTCGCCGGATCCGGTGGTGCGGCAATTCATTGACGGCGTCGCGGATCCGTAGAAAATAGGAACCTGATATGAGCCAGTCGCGAATTGAAATCAAAGTGGGCCTCTTCGTCCTCGTGGGCCTGCTCCTGCTGGCGACGCTGGCCATCCTGTTCAGCTCCGGCACGGCGTTTTATCGGAACACGTACGAACTGCGGCTCAAGTCCGGCGACGTCGGGGGCATCAAGACCGGCGCGAGTGTGCTGATGCGGGGCGTGAAAATTGGCAATGTCGCGGGGACGAAACTCGACACTGATGGCAAGGGCGTCACCATTTTTCTCAAGATTGATAATCGGCAACCGCTTTTCAACAACGCGCGGTTTGAGATCGAGCAGTCGGGATTTCTCGGCGATCGGTTTATCGCGATCTACCCCGGCGACGACCCCGGCCAACGGCTGGCCGCCGGCGATGAAGTTCAGGCTCGCAGTCCCTTCAACATGCAGGAGGCGGTGGCCACCGCGACCGCCACCATTTCCAAAATCAGCCAGGCCACGACGAACCTCGACGCCGCCGTGAGCGACGTGCGCCGCCTGGTGCTGACCGAGGAGACGCTGGGCAAGTTCGGTGCGTCGCTGGATCGTTTCGCCGCCATGACCGCCGAAGCCCAGGCCGCCGTGAGCAGCTTGAACGCGCTGATTGCCACCAACTCGCAGCCCGTCACCGCCGCCGTGAGCAATTTGAACTCGTTCACCGGCCAGTTGCCGCCCCTCGCCACCTACGTCCATTCGCTGGTGCAGAGCAACGGCGTGGAGCTTTCCACCGCCATCAAAAATCTGGAAAGCAGTTCCGCCACCTTGACCAACCTGCTGACGGATGTGCAAAACGGCCACGGCGCCGCGGGCCGGCTGTTGCGCGACGAGGAGATGGCCGCGAATATTTCGGCCATCGCGCGCAATCTTTCGATCACGACGAGTAATCTTTCGGTTACGACCAGCAACCTGAATCGTGGCGGCCTGTGGGGCATCTTGTGGAGTAAGAAGCCACCCCGCGCCGACCCGGCCTCACCATCGGTCGAGTCACCCCGCGGCGCGCAGCATTAGAATTATGACCCTTTGGATCATCCGAATTTTGTTTCTGAGCCTCTGCACGATGGGCGGATTCGCCATCAGCCAGGTACGCCCGGATTTTGTGGCGGAGAGCCACGGCGGTTTGCTCGGCGTGCTCATTGGCTTCGGTTTCGGCGGGTTGTTGATCGCCGTGGACGAAATGCTCAAGGGTTTTTCACTGCGCGCATTCTCGGCAACGACGTTTGGGCTCTTGCTCGGCGCGCTGGTCGCCACCTTGATTGACCGCTCCGGGCTGTTTGATGGTGTGGACGACGCCACCCGGCAATTGGTGCGGCTCGGACTGTTCCTCGGGTTCAGCTACATCGGCATGGTGCTGGCCATGCGCAGCAACAAGGAGGATTTCTCGCTCATCATCCCCTACGTCCGTTTTGCGCCGAGCAACAAGCCCGACAACCTGCTTCTGCTCGATACCAGCGCGATCATTGACGGGCGCATTGCCGATCTGATCGAAGCCAACTTCCTCGAAGGCATCATCGTTGTGCCGCGCTTTGTCTTGAAGGAACTCCAGCAAGTCGCGGATTCGCACGACCCGATCAAACGCGCGCGCGGACGGCGCGGACTGGAAATGCTCAACCGCGTCCAGCAAAACCAGCGCAACGAAGTCAAAATCCACGACGGCGATTTCCCGGAAGAAACCGAAGTGGACGCCAAACTCGTTCGCCTGGCGCGCAACCTCGGCGCGAAGCTTTACACCAACGATCACAACCTTGGTAAAATTGCCGCGCTGCAAAATGTCCGGCACGTGAATCTGCACGAGCTGTCCAAGGCGCTGAAGCCCGTCCTGCTGCCCGGCGAATTGCTCGAACTCAAAATCGTGCGCGAAGGCAAGGACAAGGGCCAGGGCATCGCCTATCTGCCGGACGGCACGATGGTCGTCGTCAACAACGGCCAGTCGCAAATAGGCCAAACAGTGTCGGTGCAAGTCCAGAGCCTGTTGCAAACCGGGGCCGGCGTCATTGTCTTTGCGGATTTGCGCACCCCGGTCGGCATTTCCTCCTGACCCGCATGAAACTTGTTACCATCAGTAAAGAATTCCAAATATCTGACGCCGACCTCAAACGCGCACGGCTGGAGGCGGCTGGTTTTCATGCTTTCGTCAATAACGTGGCCGTCGCCAGCTACTCTGGCACTGCCATTGCCACCGGCGGGGTTCTGCTCCAAGTGCCCGAAAGCGAGGCCGACGACGCACGCGAATTCCTGAACGCCCCAGACTCACCCGGCGAATGAATCCGCCGCGCGCGCGCCGGTTGGCCGCTCTCAAAAAAATTCTGCCTGGCGAAATCGTTCTCGCTCCGTCTGTTCTCCGGCAATACACCGGTGACAAATGGTTCGCCACCCACCAGCCCGACGCGGTCGCCCTGCCCCGCTCCACCAAGTCCGTCGCGATGATTCTGCGCTTCGCCCATCGCCACACCATCCCGGTGACGGCGCGGGGCGCCGGCCACGGCTACGTCGGCGGTTGCGTGCCGTTACGCGGCGGCATTGTGCTTTCCCTAGAGCGCATGAATCGGATCGTGGAAATCAACGCCGGCGATTTCGTCGTCGTCACTCAACCCGGCGTTATCACCGCCACGCTGCAGGACGACGTCGAAAAGCAGAAATTATTTTACCCACCCGACCCGGCAAGCCGGGGCGAAAGTTTCATCGGTGGCAACATCGCGACCAATGCCGGCGGGCCGCGCTGCCTGAAATACGGCGTCACCCGCGATTACGTCCTCGGCCTCGAAGTCGTGCTGGCGGATGGCACCATCGTCCGCCTCGGCAGTCGCACCCATAAAAACAAAACCGGCTTTGATCTGCACCGGCTCTTTGTCGGCTCGGAAGGGCTGCTCGGGGTTGTAACCGAAGCCACGCTCAAGCTGCTGCCCCTGCCCCCTTACCGGGCCAACCTCGCCATTGGGTTTTCCACCATGCGCGCGGCGATCCGTTCGCTGCACGCCATTCTCGGGGCCGGCTTTCTGCCGGCCGCACTGGAACTCGCGGATTCCTTTACGCTCGCCGCCGCTTACCAACGAACCAAAAGCGAACGCCTGCACGGATGTCGCGCCCACCTGATTATTGAACTGGACGGGCAACGTAATTCCGTCCGGGGCGAGATTCGCACGTTGCAACGAATTGTCCGCGCGCAAAGGCCGTTGTTTATCGAGACCGGTCTTGGCGACAAACAATGCGAAGCGGTCTGGAAGATCCGCCGCGAGTTTTCGTATTCGCTGCGCGACACCGGCCTTACCAAACTCAATCAGGACATTGTCGTGCCACGCAGCCGGCTGGAAGATTTGTTCACGTTCGCCGCGCGCCTGCAAAAGAAACACAAACTGCAACTCGCCTGCTTTGGTCACGCCGGCGACGGCAACATCCACACGAACGTGATGGTGGACTTCACCCAACCCGGCGCAAAACGGCGTTCCGCAGCCGCGCTTGATGAATTATTCCGCCAGGTTGTGGCGTGGGGCGGCGCGATCACCGGCGAACATGGCATCGGCATCGCCAAGAAACGCTGGTGGCCGCTGGCCGTCCCGACATCGGCGCGGGAGCTACACCGCACCGTGAAACGCGCGCTCGATCCCAAGCGGATTCTGAATCCGGGCAAGTTTGTTTAGATCATCCGCTACGGGCCGACGCGATACCGGCGCAGAGTTGGCTCTACTTCCTGGGCCCACGCATCAATGCCGCCGCGCAGGCAGCGGACGTTTTGCAAACCGTGGCCCAGATAATAGGCGGCCGCATCCAGCGCGTTCCGGCCCTGATGATCCACGATGACGAGCGGTCGCGTATTCGAACCGTCCGCCATGATCTGCCGCATCACTTCCTGCGAGAGCAGCAGCGAGCCAGCGATCTGCACCGCCTCGAATTCCTCGCGCGAACGGATGTCCACCAACCGCACGGACGGGTCCTGCTGGCGCCAGGCGGCGAGTTCCTTCGGCTCGATGAAAATTTTCGCATCCTGTTCGTGGCTGGACTGGATGTGCGCCAGCACCTCGGCCACGGCCAATCCGCCGTTGCGTTCGCAAACCTGTGTCAGCGTCTCCGTCGGCTGAAAGCCGCAACTGCTGCACCCGCCGATGTGGTAGCGGCGGAACAGCGCCCGTTGCGCACCAGGAAATGTTTCCAGCACGGCGCTCATCGGCGATTGGGGATGGATGGCTTCAGGACGATTCATGACGATTCAGTTTCCCACGGGCGCATTGTTGTCGGGTCGTGGGTGGGCCAGCAAGCGGAAAGGGGGTGCGATTTGAAGAATCGAATTGCGGAATGTCCCGCTCCGACCTTTAATCTCCGGTGTCATGGCCAGTACAATTGCGGTATTGAATCGTGTCACTAGGGTTGAGGGACGGTTCGCTCCGGTGGCGGCGTTGACCTGGCCCCGGCTATTTTTGCTCGCAGTCGTGACGGTATGAAAGCCTATTTCCTGTTCATGGTCTGGAGCGTCGCATTGACTCGCGTAATGGGCGCCGAACAAAAGTATTATGGCGCGACGAATCTTTGGAAAGTTCGCATTGACGGGGGCAGCCGGTCGTCGCCGGCCCTGGGGCGGGATGGGACAATTTACATCGGTAGTTGGGATGGATATTTGTTCGCCCTAAACCCC
>ORMF010275045.1_pt1 | contig 10808 bp, 7 predicted proteins | sample 1779871 | NCBI WGS metagenome assembly ORMF01 (sample SAMEA104232316, study PRJEB22302) | groundwater metagenome | biome: forest; feature: aquifer; material: groundwater | place: USA | collected 2011-08-07 | depth 5.4 m
CCGGCTTTCTGAACGGCCGCGGCATCGGCTACCTGCACTGCATCTCCCCCGACAAGCAATCGGTGATCCCGGAGTGTTTCCCGGCACCGCAGACGCTTATCCTCGGTGAGCTGTACACGAATTTCGATATGTCGCTGCGCGACAGCGTGCTCTATCCGCGGGAATTGCTGCGCGGGGCGACGGCGCCGACATTTATGCGAACCGACACGCATATGACCGACCACGGCACGCTGACCAGCGTCGCGGCGATCGTCCAGCGCCTGACAGGCCAGCCGCAAGGCGCGACGTTGCGGACAATGCTCCAGCGGATCACGGTCGCACGCGACTGGGTCGGCGATCTCGGCGGGCGGTTTGCGCCGCCGCTATCCGAAATCCGCTATCTCGCGGAGCACAATGGCGACATGGTCTGGTTCCACAACAATCTCGACGGCGGTAATAACGGCATCGTCGATATCCTGTTCAACCGCAGCCCTGTCTATCATAAAAATATATTGATCTTCGGCGATTCCTTTGGCCGTGAATACACGCGGTTTCTGGGATGGTATTTCCGGCAATCGGTATTCCTGCGAACGCCATTCTTTCATGAGGAATTGATCGAGCAGATCAAGCCGGATTACGTGCTGACCCAGAATGTCGAACGCTACCTCGATTTCTGTCAACCGGACGAGGTGCGGCCATCGTTCTTCATGTACCCGCATCTCGCCGGCAACCCCTACCGGCCGGCGCCGGAATTCGCCGAGGCGTTCTCGGCGGTGCTGAGCGGCGGGCGGGCGCCCTATCGCTCATTCCTGGAAAAGATCGGCGTACCGTGACGATGATGATGGCGGCGACAGCAGCCCGGCAATGAGTCCCCCCGACATGCACATGGCGGCGCCCGAACTTACCGAGATCGCGCCGAGCGAGCCGATCGCATGCGACGCGGCAACGATCGCGCCCGATCTGCTCGCACAATTCCCGCCGCCGCCGAACGAAGCGCTCGCGCAGCCGGCCCAGTTCGCTGACGACGAATGGCTCGCCGCCTTTATCGAGCGCAGCGGACTGCTCGATACCGCCTATTATCTGAAGCAGGCGGACACGGTATGCGAAACGACCTTCGATGCCGCCCTCGACTATATCCGCCGCGGCGAGCCGAAAGCGCTGAAACCCAACCCCTATTTCGACCCTGCGTGGTACGCGCAAAAATACTTCAAGGCGCCGTTCCCCGCCGGCGCCTTGCGAGACTACCTCTGTGGCGGCGAGCAGCGCGGGCGCAAGCCGTGCCCGGTCTTCGAGCCGCAATGGTACGCCACGACCTACGGCCTCGACCTCGCCGCGCATCTCGCGCTGGCGCATTATCTGGGCGCGCGTGCCTCGAACCTGGTCGCGCCGAACAAGTATTTCGACCCGATCTATTACCTGAACAACAATTCCGACATCGCGATCGCCAACATGGACGCGTTCGAGCATTGGTATCGCTGGGGGATTTTCGAGTACCGCCAGGACACGCCGGCGTTCGACAAGAACTACGTGTGGAAGACCCATCTCGGCGGCGACCAGCACCTGCACCCGTTCGAAATCTTCATGGATATCGGGGTCGCATACGGTTGGCACCCGAAGGCCCCGGAGGATGCCGGCCCGACCGTGCATCGCGAAATCCGCAAATACGCCGCGCCGGGACCGCTGTTCGAGGATTGGGCGCCCCTGGCGGCCGACACCCCGCGGCTGGCCAAGGTATTGGCGCTCTATCTGCCGCAATTCCATGCGATCCCGGAAAACGACGCATGGTGGGGCGCCGGCTTTACCGAATGGCGCAACCTGCCGCGCGGCGCGCCGCGCTATGTCGGGCACTACCAGCCGCGCATCCCGCGCGACCTCGGATTTTATTCGCTCGATTCGACGGCGACGATGCGGCGTCAGATCGATTTGGCGAAGCGGGCCGGCATCTTCGGGTTCTGCTTCTACTACTACAACTTCAACGGCCACCGGCTGCTGGAGACGCCGGTCGAGGCGTTCCTCGGCGATGCCAGCCTCGACATGCCGTTCTGCATCATGTGGGCCAACGAGAACTGGACGCGGCGCTGGGACGGTGCCGAAAGCAACGTGCTGATGCAACAGGACTATCGCGCGGCGGATGGTCCGGCCCTGGTTGCCGACCTGGCGCGCCACATGCGCGATCCGCGCTACTTGCGGGTCGGCGCCGGACGGCCGCTGTTGTTCGTCTATCGCCCGGACATCATCCCGGACTGCGCCGCCACGGTTGCCGCCTGGCGCGGATACTTCCGCACCGGCCACGGCCTCGACCCGGTCATCGTCATGGCCCAGACCTTCGGCATCACCGACCCGCAGCCGTTCGGTTTCGACGGCGCGCTGGAATTCCCGCCGCACGTGCTGGGCGCCAACCTCGAATACCTGAACCCCAAGCTCGATCTGCTCGACGCCGACTTCACCGGCCAGGTTTCGGACTATCGGCATCTGGTGGCGGCGTCACTGGCGGTGCCGCCCAGGGACTACCCGCTGATCAAGACCGCGCTGCCCGGCTGGGACAACGACGCGCGCCGCCAAGGCACCGGCCTTTCGTATATCGGCTCGACGCCACGGCAATTTCAGGGCTGGCTGGCGGCACTGGCCGAGCGGGCTTGCTCCCGGCCGTTCTTCGGCGAACCGCTGGTTTGCGTCAATGCCTGGAACGAATGGTGCGAGGGCGCCTATCTCGAACCCGATGTGCATTTCGGCTACGCCTACCTGAATGCGCTGGCCCGCGCGGTGGCCGGCGACCCGCCGGCCGCGAGCACCGCCCCGCCGATCCAGCCACCGATTCGAGGCAGCCAGTGCTAACCAAACCTTAGGTTTGGCAGGCGTAGGCTCACGCCCGCGCCGCGCAGACACCCTGCAGCGGCCGGGTTGGACCGGGCAGATCGACGACCGTAGAATGGGCCGCACTCGCGGCGGGTAACAGCGACGAGGACGCAGCGCGTGCAGCAAACCCCCGGCCCCGATGCACCCCAGGCTTATGCGACAACCGTGCCGCAAACGGTGGCGGCACGCGCGCACGCCGTCGTGCTCGACGAAGGCCTCTACGCGCTGTCCCTGTCCGCCTCTCCGACACCGCCTGCGACCGCCGGACTGACATTGCCGGCGATCCATGTCTCGGCGCCGCCATCCGACGAATACGACCCGGTCGAGATCGTCGCATCCACCGGCGATATCGAGGGCTGGCTCGACGGCACTGGCGGTACCGTGGTCATCAAATCGCCACCCGGCGGCGGCGTTGTCCTGGTGACGACCTACGGCGTGCCCGAACAGCTCCCCGAACTCGCCAGCGAAATCCGCCGCCTCGACCAGCCGCGCGAACGCCCGCCGACGATTGTTGCGCCGCAGGCGCCGGGCCGCGAATTGCATAGCGAACTGGTGCTGCATATCCAGACCCAGGGCGACCGACAATTCACCGCACCGGGTTGGATCGGCAACCGCGGCGGGCGCCTGCGCATCGAGGCGTTCAGCATCCGGCCGCTCGACGGCCTGTTGCCGAGCGACATCGAATACAAGGCGTTCGGGCCGAATGGCCGCGAGACGCCGTGGGTCACCGACGCAAAATTATGCGGCACGCGCGGCCGCAGCCTGCCGCTGACGGGTTTTGCCGTGCGCATGGCGGCGCACCTGCGCGACCGCTTCGACGTGTCGTACGAGGGGGCGTTTTTCGACAGCGGCGTTGCCGGCCCGAAGCGCAACGGCGAGCCGTGCATGGCCGCGGCGCTCAACGATCCGCTCGAAGCGATCAGCCTGCACCTCGTAGAGCGCAATGCGTAACGTGGCCGCCGTACCCGGCACGAGGAGCGCATGAACTCCCCGAACGGCGCCGACGAAGGGTTCGGGCCGCCGGAGGTCGCGACTTCGCTGCCGGGCGGCGATGCGCGTCCCGAGCGCATCGTGCTCAATGTCGGCTGCGGCTATCCGCTGCGCCAGAAACTGCACCCGATGTTCCAGGACCCGATCTGGCGCGAGGTGCGCCTCGACATCGATGCCAGGGTAAAGCCCGACATCCTGTGCTCGATCACCGACATGCGGCCGGTGCCGGCCGCCTCGGTCGATGCGGTGTGGTCGTCGCACAATCTCGAGCACCTGCACCGCCACGAGGTGCCGCGGGCACTCGCCGAGTTCCTGAGGGTACTGCGCCCGGCCGGAATGCTGCTGGCGACGCTGCCCGACCTGCAAAAGGTGGCCGAACTGGTCGCTGCCGATGCGCTCGAAGACGAGGCGTACCGTGCGCCGAGCGGGCCGATCACGCCGCTCGACATGATTTTCGGCCACACCCCGTCGTTGGCGCGCGGCGATCTGTTCATGGCGCACAAGACCGGCTTTACCGCCAGGACGTTCGATCGCCTGCTGGGCGACGCCGGGTTTGTCGGCATCGTCGTGCAGCGGCGCAACTACGATCTGTGGGCAAGAGGCTTCAAGCCCGGCCTGTGAGCGCCTCTCGCCCGCCATGAACTGGCTGTTCATCCACCAGAATTTCCCGGGACAGTTCGTCCATGCCGCGCGCTACCTGGCGGCGGCGGGCGACACGGTCTGCTACATCACGCAGCGGCGCGACCTCGAACTGCCGGGGGTGCGCAAGATCGTCTATGCGCCGCAGCGGCAGAATTCGCGGGTGCACCCGTTCGTGCGCGAGTTCGAGGTGGCGATCGAAAACGGCCTCGCCGTCTATCGCATCTGCGAGGCGCTGAAGGCCGGGGGTTTCCAGCCCGACCTCGTGATCGGCCACAATGGCTGGGGCGAGATTCTTTACGTCAAGGATTGCTGGCCGCGTGTACCGCTGCTCGGCTATTTCGAGTTCTTTTATCCCCCGACGGACAGCGACCTCGATTTCGATCCCGAATTTCCGCCGCAGGTCGGCGATGGCATGCGCGTGCGGACGCGCAATGTCATCAACCTGTTGGGGCTCGAAACGGTGGATTGGGGCCAGACGCCGACCGAGTGGCAGCGCAGCCGCTACCCGAGCCACTATCGGCGGCGCATCAGCGTCATCCATGAGGGGATCGACACCACGGCTGTGCAACCCGACCCGCATGCCCGGCTGTGGCTGCGCGGCCGACCCGCACTGTCGGCGGCCGACCAGATCGTTACGTACAGCGCCCGCAACCTGGAACCGTATCGCGGCTTCCACGTCTTCATGCGCACATTGCCGGAGGTGTTGCGGCGCTTTCCCAGGGCCCAGGTGCTGATCGTCGGCGCCCACGGCGTCAGCTATGGGCGCAAGGCGACCCGCGCGCCAACATGGCGGGAGCAGCTGCTCGCCGAGCTCGGCGACCGGCTCGATGTAAGCCGGGTGCATTTCCTCGGGCGATTGCCCTACGAGCAATACCTCGCGGTGCTGCAGATTTCATCGGTCCACGTCTACCTTACCTACCCTTTTGTCTTGTCGTGGGGCGTGCTGGAAGCGATGGCGGCGGGTTGCCTCGTCGTGTCGTCGCGCACCGCACCGGTCGAGGAAGCGATCGTCGATGGCGTCAACGGCTATCTGGTCGATTTCTTCGATCGCGAGGCGCTGGCTGCGCGCATCGCCGACGCGTTACTCGACCCCGCGCGACAGGCGCCGCTGCGCGCCGCGGCGCGGCAGACCGTGATCGACCGCTACGATCTGGCCGCTATCTGTCTGCCGGCCTATCTGGCGCTGTTGCGCCGCCTGGCGCGCCGTCCGCGCGGCGCCGAGCCGGGCGGCGGGGGCGATCTGGCACCCCACCCGCCGACATCGTTCATCGGCGGCCACAGCTGAGCCGCCGCCCTCACGCCCTCATCAGGAGGGCGAATTGCGTTAAGCATATAACAACGATCGATTAACTATAAACTTTGTTTCCAAATTGTATTTAATTGTTGCAAATAGACTCATCCGACGCATCGCACCTCATGGGTTGAGAATGCAAGGATTTATTCGACCGGCGGCAGAATGTCCGTGGCAATTCGAGCGGCGCACTTTGCTTCCGGCAGTAGAAAAATCGAACGGCGATTGTAACCGATTGGACTTCCGTCAGATGGCGGCGACCACGTGCTCTTGAAGAATTAAAGGCGCCACGATGCCAACAGCCACCACGATAGTGGTCGCCCGGGAGGATTTCTCGATCCCCGGCGGCGAAATCCTCGACGAGGCGGCAAACCAACTGCCATTGTTGGAGACCTCGTTCTTTCGCATGCTGCGCGAGTCGAAGCCCGATGTCGTGCTGCTCGATTTGACCAAGGCCAACGGGCACGGCGTCGAGACGATCCTCAAGATCCGCCGGCAAAGCACGGTGCCGATCCTGGTCGTCTATGGCGGCGACGAAAAGGTGGCGCGCGACTATCGCATCGCCGGCGCGGCCGATTGCATCCCGGCACCGGTCGATGTCGTGGCGCTGAACCAGGTGTTGCAGCAGATCGTGCGGGTCGTGGGGCATAACCTGCCGCAGGCGGCGCGCGACGCCGATTCGGTCAATTTTTCCGGCATGCGCTTTTGCCCGCGCCAGAACATCGTGACCGGCGCCGACGGCGCGGCGGTCAAGCTGACCACGGCCGAGAGCCGCCTGCTCGCCCATCTCGCGACGCACCCGTGGGAACTGCAGACGCGCGTTGCCTTGGCCGAAGCGCTCTATGGACGCCACCGTCCAGCCACCGATCGGGCGATCGACGTGATCATCAACCGACTGCGCAAAAAGCTTGTTGGGGTGGGCGAAGCGGCCCAGTATCTGATCAAGACCGAATTCCGCCGTGGCTATCGCTTTGTCAGCGATGTTTCGGTCGAATCATAGACGCGGCGCCCTCTCCGGATCGCGGTCGCGCCGGCCGGCCCGCCGGCAAACCGGCGGGTATGGCATTTGCCTGCAGAGCGGCTCGCGGCGGGGCGGCGCGCTGATCTGGGGGTGCGTATGGTAGCCGCTGTTCCCGGGACGACCGGGGCGCCACAAAAGGGCGACGCGCCGGCCGCCGGCATGTCGCTGCTCGGCTCCCTCGTCATCGCCGCGCGGCATCGCGGGCTGCATCTGTCGGTCGAGCAATTGGTGCGCGACCACCTGCTGGAACCCGGCGCGCCGAACGTTTCGCAACTGCTGCGCGTCGCCGAAGCCGAGGGGCTGCGCACCAGCCTCGTGCGGCTCGATCTCGGTCAGCTCCCGACGCTTGCCAAGGTATTGCCCACGATCGTGCTGTTGCGCAACGGCAGCGCGATGGTATTGCGCGAAATCAACGACGGCGCGCAGCTGCCTTACGTCGTCCTGCAGGATCCGAATGCGCGCGAAGATTTGCCGCTGACCTTGGATCATGCGCGGTTCTCGGCCGCGTGGACCGGCGAGGTCATCCTGCTCAAGCGGGATTACCGCATCCGCGACGAGGACCAGCCATTCGGCTTGCGCATGCTCGTCGGCCAGTTGCTGCGCGACCGGCGCATCGCGCGCGACGTTGGCATCGCGGCAATCTTTCTGAGCCTTCTGGCGGTTTCGCCGATCCTGTTCTGGCGCGTGCTGATCGACCGCGTGCTGTATTACGGCAGCCTCGACACGCTGACTGTATTGTGCGTCGGCATGGCGGTGTTGCTGTGCTTCGAGACGGTGTTCAGCTATCTGCGCCGCTATCTCGTGCTGTACGCGACGCAGCGCGTCGATGCGATGATGTCCACCTTCATATTCGACAAGGTCATCGCGTTGCCGATCGATTTTTTCGAGCGACAGTCGGTCGGCGAAGTGACTCGCGACATGGGCGAGGTGTGGAAAATCCGCAACTTCCTGACCGGCCAGCTGTTCGGCAGCGTGCTCGATTCGGTGGTGTTGCTGGTGTTTCTGCCGATCATGTTTTTCTTCAGCCCGCTGCTGACGCTGCTGGTGCTGGCGGTGTGCGGGATCATCTGCGCTTTCATCCTGCTCAAACTGCCGACCCTGCGGCAGAAGGCCGGCGCGGTGTTCGGCGCGGAAGGCGACAAGGGCGCCTTTCTGGTCGAGACGTTGCACGGGATTCGCACGGTCAAGGCGTTGGCGCTCGACGCGCGGCGGCGGCGCGACTGGGACGTCAAGGTAGCCAAGGCGGCGCATCTGCGGTTCGACGAAGGCAAGGAAGCCAACGTGATCCAGACCGTCGTGCTGCCGCTCGAGCGGCTGATGACGAGCGGTGTCTTTGCGCTGGCGGTCTTTTTCGCCGTCGTCACGAAGGACCCGGTCTATGTCGGCGCGCTGACCGCCTTCATGATGTTGACGCAGCGGGTGGCCCAGCCGCTCGTGCAACTGTCGCAGATGGTCACGCAATACGATGAGGTGCGCCTCGCGTTGGAGGTCATCGCCAAGCTGGTCAACCAGACCCCCGAGGAAGGCCACGGCAAGTCCGGCGTGCGCACGCCGATCGTCGGAAATGTCGAATTCGCCAATGTGCGGTTCCGCTATCAGGGGACCAATTCGCCGGCGCTCGACGGCGTGTCGTTCACGATCCCCGAGCACACGATCTTCGGCGTCATGGGGCGCAGCGGCTCGGGGAAGACCACCGTCACGCGCCTCCTCCAGATGCTGCACAGCAACTACGAGGGACTGATCAAGATCGACGGCACCGACGTGCGGCAATACGACGTCGATCACCTGCGCGCCAATGTCGGTGTCGTGCTGCAGGAGAATTTCCTGTTCAGCGGCACGATCCGCGAGACGATCGCCGCCGGCAAGCCGGACGCGACGTTCGACGAGATCGTCCTGGCGGCACGGCTCGCCGGCGCCGAGGAATTCATCGAGCGGTTGCCGCGCGGTTACGAGACATTCATCTACGAGGGTTCGCCGAACCTGTCGGGCGGTCAGCGCCAGCGCCTCGCGATCGCGCGCGCGCTGATCACCAATCCGCGCATCCTGATCCTCGACGAGGCGACCAGCGCGCTCGACGCGGAGAGCGAGGCGATCGTCAACGCCAACATCCTGCGCATTGCCAAGGACCGCACGCTGATCATCATTTCGCACCGCCTGTCGTCGCTGGTGACGGCCGATGCCATTCTCGTCCTCGAACGCGGCAAGGTGGAGGATATCGGCCGCCATCAGGAATTGATGGAGCGCTGCGAGATCTACAGTCATCTGTGGCAGCAGCAGCACCGCCATCTCGAGCCGCAGCAGCAGAGACCCGCGCATGAAGTCATTCCGTTCCGTCCGGCCGGCAGCGCGTGAGGCGGAGCCGGAAACCGACATCCGGCTCTACCAATCCGAAACCGCCGAGATTCTGTCCGGTCCCGAGCCGCTGCAATTGCGCGCGACGCTGTTCACCGTCGTCGGCATGTTCGTCAGCCTGTTCCTCGTCGCCTTCCTGATGAAGATCGACCGCGTCGTGTCATCGACCGCGGGCCGCATCGTCACGGTCGAGCCGACAATCGTGCTGCAGGCGCTCGACTCGTCGATCATCAAGACGCTCAACGTGCGCGAAGGAGAGCGGGTGACCGCCGGGCAGTTGCTCGCGACGCTCGATCCGACCTTTGCCACCGCCGATGTCGGCGCCTTGCGCGGCCAGATCGCCAATTTCGAGGCGATTATCGCCCGCGTCAAAGCGGAACTGGCACAAAAGCCGCTCGAAATTCCGCCCAACCCGGAGCCCAACCTTGCCGCCTACGGCACGATGCAGCGCGATCTCTACCAGCAGCGCAAGGCCCAGTTCGAGGCACAGGTCCGCGCCTATGACGAGCAGGCCGGCCAGATCAAGGCGATCATCGCCCGGCTGAAGAACGAGGAGGCGCGCTTTGGCGACCGAGCGCTGATCTCGAAGCAGATCGAGCAGATGCGCGCGAGCCTCGCCGAAGCACAGGTCGGCAGCCGCCTCAACCTGCTGGTAGCGACCGACCAGCGGCTGGAAATCCTGCGCAATATGGAGGTCAACCGCAATTCGATCGTCGAGGCGCAACATCAGTTCGATGCGGCTGTCGCCACCAAGGCGGCCTATGTCCAGCAATGGTTCGGCCAGGCCAGCCAGGAAATGGTTACCGCCCAGAACGGCCGCGACAACGCCGCCGAACAGCTCGCCAAGGCGACCAAACGCCAGGAACTGGTGCGAATGACCGCGTCGGAAGACGGCATCGTGCTCAAGTTGGCCAAGCTGTCGGCATCCTCGGTGCTCAACCCCGGCGAGCCGCTGATCTATCTGGCGCCGCTCAAATCGCCGCTGGAAGCGGAGGTGCGGGTGGCAGCGCGCGATATCGGGTTTATTCGGGCGGGCGACCAGACCACGGTCAAGCTCGACCCGTTCAATTTCGTCGAGCACGGCACGGCCGAGGGCAAGGTCCGCTGGATCAGCGAGGGCGCCTTTACGACCGACGACAACAACCAGCCGTCCGAACCCTATTACCGGGTGCGCGTCGCCCTCGGCCAACTGGCGTTGCACAACGTACCGGCCGGTTACCGCCTGGTGCCGGGAATGACGCTGACCGGCGACATCCATATCGGCAGCCGCTCGCTGTTCACGTACATGATGCACGGGCTGGTGCGCGGTCTCGACGAATCGATGCGGGAGCCGTGATGCAATCGTTCCACGAACCGCGCCGCCCCGCCGCGTTACGCCCGGTCCAGCCGGCAGGGTACTGGCGCACTGCCGCCGCAGTGCCCGGCGCGCGGACGCCCGCCGCGGCGTCGAACGGCGTCGCCAACGGCACGGCGATCCCGGCCGCACCGGTGCCGCCTGCGCCGGAGCCCGCGCCGCGGCGCCGACCGCTGCCGGTGGCGCAGGCCCCGTCGCCGCCGCGAGGCGCTGGAGCTCGGTCGCCGTCAGCGCCCGGTTATAGACCCGGACCTCGTCGATCTGGCCGGGGAAGTCGGAGGCGCCGAGACACGAAGCCTGCGGCGGGTAGCCGGCGGCGGAGA
>ORMF011760393.1_pt1 | contig 10807 bp, 10 predicted proteins | sample 1779871 | NCBI WGS metagenome assembly ORMF01 (sample SAMEA104232316, study PRJEB22302) | groundwater metagenome | biome: forest; feature: aquifer; material: groundwater | place: USA | collected 2011-08-07 | depth 5.4 m
CTTATAACGATATTGTGGTCTACTTCCCGGGGTGATTGTCATGCGTTCAGCCGTTTCTCGTGCCGCGCTGGGACTGATCGCGGCGTTCTCCCTCCTCGCGTCCCCTGAAGCGGCCGCGCAGGAGGCACAGCGCGTGTACGTGGTGGTCGCCGATTCGGTGCCCATGTCCGTACCGGCTGCCGCGACGGCGCTCGCCGGCGCGCTGACGCGGCAAGGTTGGACGGTGCTCGCCAATCATGCGGTTGGCACCGCCGCGCCCCTCTGCAAGTACGATGCGCGCGTGGTCGTCGCGCAGCAGCCCGCGCGAGTCGCGGCACTGCTTGCCAACGGTGCCCAGGCGGCCTTCGCCGTTCCGGTGCGCCTCGGAATCTTCGAGGATGAGGGTGGCGTGCATGTGTCGCTGGTGAATCCGTTGTCTGTTGAACGGACGATCGTCGCCGAGTCAGGGCTCGAGTCGAGTGGACGCACGCTGGTGGATGAACTCTCCGCTGTCGCGGTTGCCGCGACGCAGGGCCGCAGGGTGCATCGTCCGTTCGGCCAGTCGCGCACGCGCGGCCTGATTGGCAAGACCATGGGCGTGATGGCCGGTGGAGCGTTCACCAAGCAGGTCGGGACAATCACGGTCTCGACCGGCGGCACACCGGCCGACGTGCGTCGAGTGGCCGATGACCTCTGGACCCGGCTGCAGAAGCCGACCGCTGGCAAGTGGCAGCTGCGCGGCGTCTACCGCCTGGATCTCATGGAGCAGGGCCTGGTCATCCTTGGCGTGAGTGGTGCTGCAATGGAAGCCAAGGCGTTCGGAATCGTCGGCGCGGGCGGAGATGGCAGCCGCTCGAAGTTCAGCTGCCCCGGCCTGGCCTATGCCGCGGCGTTTCCCCTGGAGCTCGTGATCCGACGGGACGGCGGGCAGGTTCGCGTGGAGGCGATCGACGCAATGTTCCGCATGAAGATGTACTTCGAGGATGCCGGACAGATGAAGTTCGCGCGCAACATGATGATGCCGGGCTCGATCGCCGATGAACTCAAGGGGATCGTATTGGGGCAGGCGCGGTAGATCGCGGGATGCTGACGCGTGCACTGACGCTCGCTGTCGGCCGCTGACTACCGGGCCGGCAGTCGCCGAATGGAGAGAATACCCAGCGCCGGTCCCACCGCGAGGAAGGCAAAGGCCCACGGCCATCCAGCGATGCGTACGATCAGCGGCACCACCTGAATGGTGAGCGTCGTGAGCAGGAAGCCGAGTGAGACCTGCAGCGTGAGCGCGGTGCCAACCGCATGGGCTGGCACGCTCTCGGTGACGAGCACGCTGAACTGCGCGCTGTCGGCGATGATGAAGAAGCCCCAGACCAGCGCCACGGGAGTCAGCAGCCACAGTGAGTGGCCGAAGAGCAGTCCGATGAGTGCGCAGGCCGTGCCGCTCACCGCCATGGCGATGGTGACGAGCCGCGCACGACCAATACGATCGGACACCAATCCGCCCCAGACGCATCCGACACCGCCCACGGCGATGATGGCGAAGCCGATCAGGGAGGACGCGCGCGTCGCGACGGGAGCCACCGCGTGCGGGCTCGCCGCGATGCTGGCTGCGACAAAGGCGGGAATCCAGGTCCAGTAGGCGTACAGTTCGGTCATGTGGCCCAGGTACCCGCCGGTCGCCTGACGAAAGCGCGGCTCGCGAACGACGCTGCGCACCAGGTGCCAGTCGAAGGGGCGCGACGGAAAGGCAAACGGTCCGTCACGGTAGCCGAACCAGATGAGCGCGGCGGCGAGCAGGGCGCTCGCCGAGCTCAACGCGACGAGCGCGGCGACGGTGGTTCCCGGCAGCGCTCCAATCAGGTATGGCCCGGCCTTTCCCACGGTCAGCGCGCCGACGATGGTGCCGACCGCGAGGCCACGGCGCTGCCGGAACCAGGTGCTCGTCATCTTCATCGCCGGCGGATAGACGCCGGCAAGGCAGGCGCCGGCAAGGAAGCGCGAGAGCAGGGCAGGGACGAGCCCGTCGGCAAAGGCGAGGCCGGCATTGGCGACCGCACCGCTCAGTGCCGCGATGGTGAAGAGCGTTCGGGCGGGAACGACATCGGCCATGTTCAGAAATGCCGAGATGGCCGTCCCCGCCACAAAGCCAAGCTGCACGGCAATCGTGAGCCAGGCGACCTCAGCGCCGTCGAGTTGCCAGAGGCGCTGCAATTCCGGCGCGACCGCGCTTCCCGCGAACCAGAGCGACATGCCGAGCAGCTCCGCAACGGAGAGCAGTGCGAGCATCCGCCAGCGATCAGGATGCGCGTCGATCACCGGCGGCATGGAGTCGGGCGCCGCCGCCGCAGTGATCGAACCCACGCTCATTCCCACCCGTGCGGACGCCGCCAGAGCCGCTTCTGCACGGGCCATGGACGCTTGAGCGTAAAGGCGTCGTCGCCAAAGTGCTCGTCATTGGCGAGCGTGTCGGTGACGTCGGCGGCCTTCGCTGATGCCTGGTCGGCCCAGTGCAGAATCTCCGCCTCGAGCGTCATGGGCGGCACCGCTGCCCCGAATTCGAGCGACCCGTGATGCGACTGGATGAAGTGCTGCAGCTCGAGTTCCTGCTCCGCGGTAAACGCGCCCTCCGGCAACGCCCGCAGGCGGCGGTCGAGCATCATCGAGCCGAGGACGATGTGTCCGAGCAGATGCCCCGCCGTCGTATGGCCAAAGCCGGTGGGGCTGACGCTGTACGCCTCAACCTTGCCGATGTCGTGGAGCAGGGCGGCGACGGTGACGAGCTCGACGTTGGCGTGCATCGTGCGCGCGATCCCCTGGGCGATGCTGGCGACCTCGACGCTGTGCAGCAGCAGCCCGCCAATCTGCGCGTGATGTCCGGTGGTGGAGCCGGGCGCGCGCTCGAAGTCCTGCCGAAAAACATCGTCGGCGAAGAACAGGTCGAGCGCCGTGCGCAGGCGCGCGGAGGTCATCGCCGAACGCTGCTGGTCGATCCACGCCCACAGTTCCGCCGGCTTGCGCGCGATGCGCGGCAGGAACTGTTCAGCGCTTCCCGCCGACGCGGGCAAGACCCGAAGCGGTGCCGTGAGCGTGAGCTGCCGCTTGCCCTGATACTCGCCCACGTTGCCGATGGCCTGCACGACCTTCCCCTTTTCCGCTCCCGCCACCCATGGGAGCTGCTCGGACCAGACGGGAGCGGTCTCGATGCGCCCCGTGGCGTTGCCGAGGGTCAGCCGCGCGAACGGCTTGCCGTCGCGGGTATCTCTGTCGGCGCGATCCAATACCAACAACTCGTGTTGGATGCGGTCACCGGCGTGGAGCTTGGAGAGATCGAGCAAGGGCAAGTGACGGAGGACGGAGGACGGAAGACGGAGGATGGCAGATAGAAACTATCGCGGAGTGCTGACAGTTGCCTCATCCGAAACGCGCGCTTCCTGGCAAAACAACGCGCCCTGCATCGGGGACGATGACCGGGCGCGGTGGGGAGGGCTGAACGGAGCTCTCCTTGATTAACTACTACGCATCCGCGAGACGCCTGGTTTCAGCCGCCGCGCGCTCGGCGTCGAGCAGGGCCTGCTTGCGCTCCACCCCCCAGCGATAGCCGCCGAGTTCGCCGGTCTGGCGCACGACGCGATGGCACGGAATAAGCACCGCCACGTTGTTGTGTGCACAGGCTTGCGCCACCGCCCGCGACGCGGTGGGGCGGCCCACGGCGGCCGCGATCTGCTGGTACGAGCGCTGCTCGCCGTGCGGGATGCGCCGGAGCGCGGCCCACACGCTTTCCTCGAACGGCGTGCCCTCGGTGTGGAGCGGGAGATCCACGCGGGGTGGGGCGCCCCGCAGCCGGCGGACGATCTCCTCGCGCCACGGCGCGGGCACCTTCACGTTGCGGCTGAACGAAGCCCAGGGGAGCGAACTGCGCAGGCCGCGTTCGAGGTCCGCGGTGGAATCGCCAAGCGCAAGATAGCGAATGCCGCGAGCCGTCAGACCGAGCAGCACAGTGCCGACGGGCGAGTCGAACGTGCCGAATGCGATGTCCTCGGAGAAACGTTCCGCCGCCGAAAGGCGCGCCAGCGAGCGCTGTCCGGCACGGGCGGAGCGGGAGGGGGCGAGCGCAGTCATGGGCCACTCCATGCAAAAGGGCACCGGCCGCACGGTGCGCGCCGGTGCCCTCATACTCGCGAATCGGTCGGCGCATTCCAATCCGTTTCTTGCGCCGGAATTTCCGTTTCTTGCGGTAGCTCAGTTCACGTAGGCGATCTCACCCTCGCCATCAATGCCGAGTTCCTGCTCCATGCCGCAGACCCCGCAAACCTTTATGCAGTGCCAGACTTCATTGAACGTCTTCCGGTTTGCAGCAGTCGCGGGCTTGATGGACAACTTCTTGTAGCTGTACTCGCCACAATGCTCACACGCATGCGCCCTGGCCACCTTCTCCGCGCGCTCCTTGGTGATCGGCTTCGGCATGCTGGAATTTAGCCTTTCGACCCGCTCGCCGGAGGGAAGCCGAGTGCTCCCGTCGGACGCGGCGCGTCGTTGGGGAGGTTGGTCTGGCCGGCGGCGTCCATCACCTTGCGCAAGGCGCCGATGGCGCCCATCGCACCAGCGGCCTCGGTGGGGAGGAAGATGGTCGTGCCCTTGCCCTGCGTGAGCGTGGGCAGGGCTTCCATGTATTTCAGCCCCAGCAGGTAGGTGGCGGCCTCACCCGGCGGCAGCGAGCTGGCGATGCCGGCAATGGCCTGCGCTTCCGCCCGCGCCATGGCCAGCCGCGCCTCGGCGAGACCCTTGGCCCGGAGGATCGCGGCCTCCATCTCGCCCTGCGCCTTGAGCACCTGCGATTCGCGCAGGCCCTCCGCCTCGAGAATGACGGCGCGCTTGCTGGCTTCGGCGTTGGTCACCGCGGCGCGGCGCTCGCGCTCGGCGCGCATCTGCAGTTCCATGGACTGCTGGATGTCGCGCGGCGGTTCGATGGTCTGCAGCTCGACGCGGGTGACGTCCACGCCCCAGCCCAGCGACGCCTCTTCGATGACCTCACGCATCCGCTTGTTGATCTGGTCGCGGCTGGTGAGCGTCTGGTCGAGCTCCATTTCACCGACGATGTTGCGCAGCGTGGTGCGCGTCAGCGTCTCGATGGCGTAGGGGAGGTTCTGCACCGAGTACGTCGCCTTCTGCGGATCGGCGATGCGGTAGTAGAGCACCGCGTCGATGTCGATGGTGACGTTGTCCTTGGTGATGACGGGCTGACTGGGGAAGTTCAGCACCTGCTCGCGCAGATCGATGCGGCTGGTGGTGCCGGCGATGATGCGCCGCTCGCCGCTGACGTCGCTGGAGAGGTAGTGCGTGTCGATGTGCCGCGGCACCTCGACGAACGGAATCAGGAGATTGAAGCCGGACCGGGCGATGCGGTGGAACCGCCCGAAGCGCTCGACGAGGAGCACCTCGGCCTGGCCGACGATCTTGATGGACTGCGTGCCGATGAAGAGCGCGAGGAGCGCGGCGGCGCCGATGAAGTACCACATAGTGACGGTAGGCAGTAGAGGGTAATGGAACGGCCTGCGTCAGCGATAGTAGCGCATTTCCCCTGGACTGGCGAGCCGGAGGATCGCGGGTCGCGTGGCACTCATGCCTTTCTTTACCACGGAGGACACGGAGGTAGACGGAGGGCCACGGAGTACTGCTACTTCTTGGGGGAACAGCGCGCGCCACGCGGAACTCTGCGTGGCGCGATGTCTTTAACCCAAGGTTTTGCCGTACTCCGTGGCCCTCAGCCGTTCTCCGTGTGCTCCGTGGTGAAAAAGGCCTGCGCCGCAGTGAAATGCCCGCCAGTGCTTACTTCTTCCAGTCCGCGATGAAGAGGTTCGTCTCGTTCGGCTTGGCGTTGTGCCGGTTGGAGGCAAAGATGAGCTTCGTGCCGTCCGGCGAGAACATCGGGAAGCCGTCGAAGGAGTCGTTGAACGTCACCTGCTCGAGCTTGTCCCCACCGGCCATGGTCAGGGAGGCATCGACGAGGTAGATCTCGAAGTTGCCGGAGCGCGGGGCGAGGTAGTTCGAGGCGAAGACGATCTTCTTGCCGTCGGGGGTCCACGACGGGCCGAAGTTGGCGCCGCCCAACGCCGTGACCTGACGATTGTCGCTGCCGTCGGCGTTCATCACGTACAGCTCCACCTTGGACGGGCGGATGAACCCCTGGGCGAGGAGATCGCGGTACTGCCGGAGCTCGACCGAGTCCTTGGGATGGTGCGCGCGGTAGACAATCTTCTTGCCGTCCGGCGACCACCACGGGCCGCCGTCGTAGCCCGGCGTGTTGGTGAGGCGCTTCACGTCGGTGCCGTCGACATTCATCGTGTAGATGTCGAGGTCGCCATCCTTGAGCGACGTGAAGACGATCCGCTTGCCATCCGGCGACAGCACGCCCTCGGCGGTGTAGACGTTGTAGTTGGTGAGGCGCTTGAAGTTCGACCCGTCGACGTTGGCCGTGTAGATATCGTACTTGTCGAGCGGCCAGACATAGCCCTTGGACGGATCGGGGCGCGGCGGGCAGAGGGAGTCGTGCGCCGTGGAAGAGCCGAAAAAGAGGCGCTTGCCGTCGGGGAAGAACCAGCCGCAGGTGACCTTGCCGCGGCCGTCGCTGACGCGCGTGAGCCCGGTGCCGTCCGTCCGCATCACGTACTGCTCATCGCAAGTGCGGCCGTTGCGCGTGGACTGGAACGTGATCCACTGGCCGTCGGGGCTCCAGTACGCCTCGGCGTTCTCCCCGCCATTGGTGATCTGACGAAGGTTGGAGAGGCGCACTTCACCGGGATTGGGCGCAAGCGCCTGCACCTGCGCACCGGTGGTGGTCGCGCTGGCAAGCACCACCAGCGCGAGGACGAACGGGGAGATCAGTCTCATACGGAGGTCAGCGCTTGTTGGCTGATGGCGGAGTGATGGGCGGCACCAGGGCGAACAGGTCGCGCTGCGACTGTCCCTTGCGGAGCAGTTCCAGCGCCTTCACCAGCTGGTTGTCGTCGTTGACTTCGCGACGCTTGGCGGTGGAATCGCCAAAGGCGAGGCGCGAGATGCGGAGGTCGATCAGTCGCGTGATGTATCCCTGCGCCGCGTCCCAGTCCCTGCGGACTACCGCGACGCCCTTCTTCTGCAGCTTTTCGTAGAACTCGTCGCGCATCGCCTGCGTCACGACGAAGTCGGGCTTGACCGACCCCTTCCGGGCGAAGGCGAAATCGTAGAGCGCGATGTACGTATCCTGTCCCTTGGCGCCGAGCACGCGGGCGACCTTCTGCTCCGCCGTGGTCAGCGTGTCGGACGCGACGATCACGTCGGGCGTGATGGCGCCACCGCCGTAGATGACGCGGCCGCCGTCGGACTTGAAGCGCGGACGTTCCTTGCGTGCCGAGTCGCTCTCGGTGGTATCGGGGCGCACCTCGACGAACTGGCCGTCATCGAGGAGCTTGCGCTCCTTCTGGATGGACCGGCCGCTCGGGGTGTACCACTTGCCCATCGTGAGCTTGATGGCGTAGCCGCCGTCGAGCCGGTAGACCGACTGCACGAGTCCCTTGCCGAAGGACGTGGTGCCGACGATCAGGGCGCGATCGTGGTCCTGCAGGGCGCCGGCAACGATCTCCGAAGCGGAGGCCGAATAGGCGCTGGTGAGAATGACGAGAGGAAGTCGCGGCGCCACGGGGTCCCGCTCTGCCTTGTGGCGCTCGGCGACGCCCTGCCGGTCACGGACGCTCAAGATTTCCTGGCCTCGCGCCAGGAACAGGTTGGACATCTCGAGCGCCTGGTCGAGGAATCCGCCCGGGTTGTCGCGCAGGTCGAGCACGAGCCCCTTGGCCCCCTCGTTCTGGAGGCGGATGATCTGCTGGGCGAGTTCCGGCGTGGAGGTCTCGTTGAAATTCTGCACCGGCACATAGCCGATCTTCCCGTCGAGCATGATGCCGAACGGCACCGCCGGGATGCGGATGATGCGACGCGTGAATGTGGCCGAGATGGGCTCGGTCCAGCCCGGGCGCGCGAACTTGGCGTTGACCTTGGTCCCCGGCTCGCCCTTCAGGCGCGACGAGACCTGGTCAATCCGCCAGCCCCGCGTGCTGGACGTATCCACCTGGATGATCCGGTCTCCCTCCTGGATGCCTGCCTCCTCGGCGGGCGTGTGGGGGTAGACCTTGGAGATGATGATGTTGCCTTCCTGCTCCTCGATGAGCATGCCCACGCCGCCGTAGAAACCACCGGTGGTCGTGTTGAAGGCCTCGAGCTGCTTGGGCGTGTACAGCTCGGTGTACGGATCCTTGAGTTCCCGCAGCAGGCCGCGCGCCGCCTTTTCGTAGAGCGCGCTGGCGCCGATGGAGTCGACGAACCGGTCGCCGACCACGGACATCACCTGTTCGAACAAGCGCACGCCGTCGCGGGTCGCCCGCTCCTGGATGACGAAACCGCCGGCCAGGATAGGAGTTGCCACCACAGCCAGCGCGATGAGTGTCTTGCGGGTACGCGTCATACGGGCCTTGCTAAGGGGGAATTCGAAGCTAACGGCCCCGGCAGGCTTCCGGAATCAGGGAGAGTCCTGCGAGCCAAGGAAGGGCGGGCGGGAACGGCCGGGGGGCTCACTATCAGAACCCGTTGCCGGGCAAAGGGTTCCCGTCAGTCAGTCACCTGATAGCTGACCAGCCACACCTTGTCGTGTTGGGCAATTGCGGCGCTACGGAGCACTCCCGCGGCCAGCAGCATCTCATGGGCGGGCTGCAACACCCGCTGGAGGTGCGAGGGATAGCGCTGGGTGAGCGGGAGCATTTCCGCGAGCCGTTCGAGCGGGACCTCCCACGTCTTGCCCGCATCGTGACGCGCCACTTGCAGCACGCGGTACAGGCGTCGTGCCACCGGTGAGGAGAGCTGTTGATATCGAGCGGCGGCCAGCGTGATCGTGAAGCCCGCCGCGATATTGGTCCTGAGCTGCGGTGCGAGCGTCACCTGCGCATCGCCCGGTTCGTTGTTGGTGAGGGTGTTGAAGAGCGCGAGCTGATCACGGTCGGTCAGGCGCCGTCGGTCGATGGAAACGGTGCTCAGCATGGTGAACTGACCCGTCCAGCGCGTCCCCGAAGTCGCGTCGAACCAGGCCTCCGTGGACTCGAGCGCGGTGCGCTGGAGCCGGTTGAGCGCGCTGCGCAGCTGCTCATAGGTGCGGCCGTCCACTCGGCGCCCCATGGTGCGCAGAAAGTCGTGCAGCGTAAAGGAGAGCGTGCCGTCAACCGGCGCCTCCGCCTCGTGGTAGCGCCGCAGCAGCTCGACGTAGACGTCCTGGTCGAAGGTGCCGGGCAGCCGTTCCCCCGGGGCAGGCAGGACGCGCCACCGACCGCCGCCGTCCGCGGCATACGTGATGGCGACTTCTTCTCCGGAGTCGCCGAGCCGGAAGAGCGGGAGCGCCTCGATGGCACGGTCGAGGATGACCGTGCGTGCATGGATGCGTCGGCGAGGCGTGTGGCTCATGCGCCCACTGGACGAAGCATCGCGCCGAGGTGCGGCATCAGCGAACGTCTTCGCGCCCCAAGGCGGCCCGCACCGATTCCCGCATGGCCGACACGATATCCCCCCGGGCGGCAGGGCTGTCGTCGCGCACATGCAGCTCGATGCCGTCGGCCACCACGATCCGGCGCCACGAGACTGCCGGAGCATCGTCGTTCTGCACGGCCTGATCGGCCCCAGACTCGAGGGCGGGAGCGAGCGACTGCGCGACGCGCTTCTCCAGGGCGTCGCCGGTGGCGCCGGCCAGCTCGCCCTTTATGGCGTCGAGCGTCTGTCCCTCGCGCTGGCGAATCTTGATGGCGAGCAGCTGGAGCAGGTGCCGGTAGTGATACGTGGCAGCAGTGCCGCGCCCCATCGGGTGGTCGAGCAGTCCATGGGCGACGTAGAAGCGTACGGCGCGTGCACTTGGCGTGGCGCGCGCCGAGGCATTGGTGGGACGCATGCCCGCCGCATCCACGAGCGCCGTGGCGTGCGCGGCGAGCCCGCGAGCGTTCCAGGGCGCGTGTTTGGCATGGGCACGCAGCAGCGCAACAGTAGTCTCAGCCATCGTGACAAGAGAATAACTCGCGCGCGGTCCGGCGGCGAGCCAGTGACGAGCCAGCATCGCGCCAATGCCGAACGGCGGACGGGGGGCCGCACTGCTGTGCGAGGCCCACCGCCCGCCGCGAGCGACGGCCAGTAGAGGCGCCGACTACTTCTTGGTCTTCGCCTTCTTGGCGGCCTTCTTCGGTGCCGTCTTCTTGGCTGGCTTCTTCGCCGCCTTCTTGGCTGGCTTCTTTGCGACCTTCTTGACCGGCTTCTTGACGGCCTTTTTCACGGCCTTCTTCGGAGCGGCCTTCTTGCCCGCCTTCTTGGGAGCCGCCTTCTTGGCGACCTTCGTGACCGGCTTCCTGGCCGCCTTCTTGGCCGCCGCCTTCTTCACGGGTTTGGCGGCCTTCTTGGGCGCCGCCTTCGCCACGGGCTTGGCGGTCGGCTTCGCCGCTGGCTTGGCTGCCACCGGCTTGGCCGCAACCTTCGGTGCCGGTGCGGCCACCGGGGCCGGGGCCGGCGCCGGCGCGGCGGCGGGTGCGGCCGCCGGCTTCGGAGCCTTGGGCTTCTTCTCGCGACGGGTTTCGCCGAGGCCGGCACCGAACAGGTCGGCGTCTTCCTCTTCCTCACCCGCGTCAATCAGTACACCCGGCTCTTCCTCGTCCTCGTCGTCCGAATCCTCTGCGCTGTCCCACAACGAATCGGAGTGATCCTTGTTGATGGCCCAGCCGCCGTCTTCGTCGTCCTCCTCGTCATAGCTCATGCCGCCGCCGTAGCCCGAATCCTC
>ORMF011992104.1_pt1 | contig 10807 bp, 10 predicted proteins | sample 1779871 | NCBI WGS metagenome assembly ORMF01 (sample SAMEA104232316, study PRJEB22302) | groundwater metagenome | biome: forest; feature: aquifer; material: groundwater | place: USA | collected 2011-08-07 | depth 5.4 m
AAAACGTAGTAGCGGGGAGCAATACGGTTGTTGCGGTGACGGCGACGGGCACGGCGTCGCTGAGTTACCAGTGGCGTTCCAACGGAACCAACCTCGCCAACGGCGGTCAGTTTGGCGGTGTGGGCAGCCCGACGTTGTCCATCACCAATGCGCAGCCGGGCAACGCGGGCAGCTATTCGGTGGTGGTGACCAACTCAGCGGGATCGGTGACCAGTGCGGTGGCGGTTTTGGCGGTGCTGGTGCCGCCCGTCATCACCGCCCAGCCACAGAGTCTCACGAACGTGACGGGCACCACGGCCAGCTTTAGTGCCAGCGCTACCGGCAGCGCGCCGGTGAGTTATCAATGGCAATTCAATGGGGTAAATTTAGCCAACAGCGGACGCATCAGCGGGGCGACGACCAACGCCTTGACGATTGCCAATGTGCAGGCAACCAACGCTGGGAATTATACTTTGGTGGTCAGCAACATTGCCGGCGCGGTCACTAGCGTGGTGGCTACTTTGGCGGTGACTGCCCCGCCTGTGATTGAGTCCATTGCCCTGAGTAACGGCGTCGTCGTGATCACCTGGAGTGCCGTTAGCGGCAGGAGTTATCGGCTGCAATTCAAGGAGGGTCTTGCAAGCACCAACTGGAATGATGTGCTTCCAGATGTCCTGGCGGTCGGACCAGTGGCTGGGGCGCACGACGGCATCGGCAATGCGGGACAACGATTCTATCGGGTCTTGCTCGTGCCATGAAATGTTTCTCCTCCTGCCGGCCCTCATTCAGAAAACCAAAAGAATTTCGTCCTGTTCTCCGAGTCGGATCGCGTCGTCTGCCTTGACTGCGGGTATTCACGCGTTGGAACTTGCCGGTAGCAGCCGCAGATAGGTGAGCAACTGGCGCGCGCGGCGCGGAAATCGTTCCGGCGGCACAAGGGCGCACAGTTTCTTGAGCGAAAAGATTGCGGTGGCAAAAGTCGCCACACCCCCAAAACCGAAGGCAAGGGATGAAATAAACATTTCAAAGGCGGCAAACACGCTTACTGCCAGTAAGCCATAAACCGAAGCAATCCACAAATTTTCGCGACTCCAACGGAAGCCGCTCAAGCGCCGCACAATGAGATAAGCGGCCACAGCATACACCGCGTATAAAATTACGAAGGCCACGCCGACCCCGTTCAAACCAAACTTCTCCACCCCAAACCATACCATTACGATGTAAAACGCGTTGGACAGAAGTTCGGTCCAGAAGAAAAGTTTTTGGGCATTCTTGGCCATCATCACGAACGCCATCGGCCAACTAAAAACTCGTAACAACATCCCCAGACAAAACCACCGCAATACTTCCGTGGCCGGAAGAAACCGGCCGGATGCCACCATGTGCAACAACCACGGCGCAAAGGTCAGCGTTGCCAGCAGGGCCGGCCCGGCCAGCAACAATCCCACTTCGGTCTGCTCGTTGACCAGCTGGTTGCACCGAGGGTTGTCGTGCGCCACGGCTGTCAGCCGCGGATAATAATCTGTTCCCATGGCTTGGAACACAAATCCCACCAGATAGCCGCTCAGGAGCCACGCCTGCCCGTAGAGTCCCACGGCTTTCTCATCCATCCTGTGCAACAGGATGATGTTCACCAAGGACATCACACCCTGCATCATCACCCCGCTCAGCATGAAGATGAAACCGAGTTTTAACAGCGCCGCCGCCTCAGTGGTGACTTCCCGCGATGAAAGTTGCACCGCGTCTACTTTGATTTTGCGCGCATACCACCACGAAGTCAGCATCGCCAGAAGTGAGACACAGACCAACGCTACCGCGATGATGAGCGCCGGATTCCAGCTCTGTAAAAAGAGCAGATATATGACGGGAATGCTGACGACCGTCCCGAGCACCGCCCCGATCAAGCTGTTGCGGGCATAATCCCCAACCCGCCGCATCCCTTGAATCAATGCGGTTTGTCCCTGCGATATGGTGCTAAACAAAACCGTCAAAGCCACCAAGGCCACCACCCCGGCAAGGTTGCGATCCTTGAGCCACAACTGCGCCACGGGCACACACAAGGCGCACAATGCAAGTGCCCCAATAATTCCCAGAATCAAGGATACGCGACGCAGCGTCACCACCGTGCGGGCAATTTTTTGATGGTCGCCACTGGCTACCGACTCCGCGATTTGCCGCACGCCACTGTTGTTAATTCCCACCCCGGCAATGCTGCGCGCCAGTTCGGAAATTGACCAACAAAGCCCCCACCATCCTGCACCGCTAGGGCCCATGATTGAGGTAATCGCCTTGTTGCGTAACAAGCCCACCACCGCAATCACGGCAGAGGAACTGCCAAGCAACGCAGAAGATTTGAGAATCTGGCCGTAGGATTTTTTGCCGTCGCTCACGCGGGGTAATATCTCGATCCCAAAGGAACAATTCAGGCCACGGCGGCATTCACTGCCTCAATCACCAAGTCAGCCTGACTGGGAGTCAAATGGGGACCAATGGGTAGGCTTAACACCATGTCCGCGGAATTTTCCGCCAGAGGAAAGTCACCGCGCTTCCAGCCTGCATCGGCGTACGCGCCGGACAAATGGGCGGGCACCGGATAATGAATCAGCGTGCCGATGCCGGCGGCGTTCAGCTTCTGTTGCAGACCGTCGCGGTTGGGGTGACGAACCACGAACAAATGCCACACGGGTTCGACCCAAGCCGAAACGAAAGGCAGCACCAAGCCGGGCACAGGTTTGATTTCCCTGAGGTAACGTTGCGCCACCACCGCTCGGCGCTGATTCCACTGATCCAGCACGTTCAGTTTCACGCGGAGCAAAGCGGCCTGCATCTCGTCTAGTCGAGAGTTGTAACCCATGACTTCGTTATAATATTTCTTCTTCGAGCCGTAATTACGCAACGTACGGACCCGGTCAGCCAATGCCGCGTCGTCCGTGGTTACTCCGCCAGCATCGCCGAATGCGCCGAGATTCTTGCCGGGATAAAAGCTGTGACCTGCGGCGTCACCCAATGAACCGGTTCTGCGCCCCTTGTAGCGGGCTCCCTGGGCTTGGGCGTTGTCTTCGATGACTTTCAATCCGTGCCGCCGGGCGAGTGCCATGATCGGGTCCATGTCCGCCGGCTGGCCGTAAAGATGCACCGGCATGATAGCTTTGGTATTGGGCGTGAGGGCCGCCGCAATTCGGTCGGGGTCAAGGTTGAAGGTTTTAGGATCGGATTCGACGGGCACCGGCACCGCACCCGCGTATGAAACCGCCAGCCACGTGGCGATGTAAGTGTTGGACGGGACAATGACCTCGTCGCCGTCGCCGATATCATAAGCGCGCAGAATCAAGTGCAGCGCTTCGAGGCCGTTGCCCACGCCGACGCAATGTTTCACGCCGCAATAGGTCGCGAACTCCTGTTCGAAGGCTTCCACTTCCTTCCCCAAAATATACCAGGCCGAGCGCATGAAGCGGAAGTAGGCTTCATCCAGCTCGGCCTTAAGCTCTTCGTAAGGGCTGACGAAATCCAGAAACGGCACTTTCACGGAGCGACTTCTCCCATGGCGCGGAGATATTCGCGGTAATCGCGAAAGTAGTCGTTTTCGTTGTAAGGTTCGGAAGCCAGCGCCAGGCACACGGAGCCGGAGGAGAAATTATCCATCTCGCGCCAGACCATCGGCGGCAGATACAGGCCGTTGTAGGAGCGGTTCAGGTGGATGCGCTGGGTTTCTTTGCCGCTGTAAAGGATCACATCGAAACTGCCCGACATGGCGATCAAAAACTGTTGGCACTTTTTCAGCGCGTGTCCGGCGCGTTCGGCGCCACCAGGCACATCGTAAAGATAAAACACGCGCTTGATGTCGAATGGCACGTGCCGGTTGCCTTCGATGAACGTCAAGTTGCCACGCGGGTCGGTGATTTTCGGCAGGTCAATAAGTTTGCAGTTTTTTATGTCCATAGTTGACGGCGACGTTCACGGTTTGATCCACGGCGTATCCGGATTTTGCCGTTGGGCTATTTCCCAGGCGTGGATTTGCGTTTCAGCCAACCGCGCCAGCGGGAGGAGTCGGGCCTGAGCTTCGGCCCAAGCCGACGGCGTCAGGACAAAATGGATCAAATCCACTGGCTGGCCGCCAATGATTTGCGCCGCGGTCTCGACGCGGGTCTGCCGCCAGCCGAATTTACGGTTGAGCGAAAGCACCGGCAGGTTGGTTGCGACCGTGGTGCCGATGAGTTCGGAAAGTTTGAGCTGGCGAAAAGCGATGTCGTAAAGCGCGAATCCGCTGGGCAGAGCGGTCGTCACCCCGGGCCGCATAATCCAGCGTCCTGCCTCCGCGCTCCGGGCGGCGGCGTTGTAAAATGAGTAGGTGCCGGCCGGAATTCCGCCCGGCGTTTCGGCGATGAAATAATAATCGCCTTCCCGGGCAAAATAGGCTTCGAGCCATTTCTGCTGGCCGGCGATGTCGGTGGCGGAGTCGCCCACACGCCCGATGGCGTGGTCCAGATTGCGCAGCCAGACGATGAACGCAGCGTCGGTCATGGCTACTGGCCGCAACCGCACCCCGAATTGTTCCGCTGTCAGAGAATGTCGCATGACTTGATTTCAAAAAACCGCGCCGGGTTCAGAGCCGCAAAACGACTTCCTGCCGGTAAAAAAAGACCACGCGCTGGACGCCGACGATGCGCGCGGCGATGGCCTTGACCTGCTCCACCAGCGTGACGCCCAAACCCACGCCGCTGTGATCACTGCGAAGCGCGTAGTCGGGATGGACGGCGACGTGGATGACAGCGATTTCCGCCGGCGCGGTGCGCAGAAAAACCACCACGCCCACCGGTTCATCCTGCCGACGGCGGCGATCGAAAGCGAAGAGGGTTTGCGCCTCCTGGTCACCGACGCGGATGGCCAGGCCGGTGGCGGTTTCCTCCACGCGCGGGTGGCCGAAGCGTTCGAGCGAGTGAACGATGCCGGCGCGCACCCGGTGCTGGCGCGGATTGAGGAAGAGCAGTTCTTCCAAAGCGCGGCGGCATTCCTTCGGGGCATGGGAAGAAAAGGCCAGGTTCACGCGCGCTTTTTGGACTCGGCCACACGCCACAGATCGCCGGCGGTGACGGCGGCTTGCACGTCGCTGGCGTGCAGGTTCACGCTGTAGCTGGCGTCCAGCATGGCGATGGTGGACAACACGGACAGCGAATCCCATTGCGGAAACGATTCCAGCACGTCCGTTTCCTGCACGGCTTCAACTTCCAGCACGGCAGCCATTTTTTTCAGGAATTCATCCATAGGCAATAAAGTCAGGGATACTCGATCATTTCACAAAATGCCAAGCCGCCCAGTTCGAGCAGCATGGTGGACCAGGTCAGCCCCACGCCATAGCTGGCCAGCACCACCTGCGACCGGTTCTGGCGGAGGTGCGCGGCGAGGTTGAACGTAATGACCAACGGGATGGTCACGCCGCTGCTGTTACCGAAGTGCTCCACGATGTTGCTGGGCATTTTGGCGTAAGGCAGTTTTAATTTGTCCGCCAGTTTTTCGAGCATGAAGCGGTTGGCCTGATGGCTCAAAATATAATCCACCTTTTCCAGTGGCACGCCCACGGTGGCCAGCAAATTTTCAATCTGTTCCGGCACCTCCGTCTGCACAAAATTGAAAACCGCCGAGCCGTCCATCCGCAAATGATCCTTGGCGCGCAGGTTGTGGTCGCCCACGTCTTCGAGCGCGGCGGTCTCCGGGCTGCTGGGCAGACGCAGGCCACCGGCGGGGATCATGAGTGCCTCGTTGCGCGTGCCATCCATCTTCAGGTTCGCGTGGATGACCGAATCTTCCGGATCGCGCTCGATAACGGTGATGGACGCCGCGTCGCCGATGAGCGGATAACTGTTGCGATCTTTCGGCGATGTTTTCCGGCTCAATACGTCGGCATTAATGAGTACCACGCGCCGGACAGTTTCCTGTTCCAGAAGCATGTAGGCTTGAATAAGGCCGATGATGAAACCAGCGCAGCCCTGGTTGATGTCCAGGCAAAGCAGGTCGTGCTTCAGATTCAGCCGGCCCTGGATGATGTTGCTGGTCGGCGGCATGAAATGATCCGGCGTCTGCGTGACGAGGATCAGCGCATCAAAGCCGGCGCGGTCGAGCAAACCGTTTTTGAACAAATGCTCCAAGCCGGCCACGGCCAGGTCGGACACGCACACGCCGGGCGTGACGACGCGGTGTTTGTCAAAGCCCATCACCTGCTTGAGCTTGAGCGACCGCGCCTCGGGGAAGTTGAAATTCTTCATATCCTCCACGAACGACCGTTCGTTCGCGGGCACGATAGTGAGGATCCCGGCGATACGTTTGCGATGAAAGGTGAAATTCATTATTTGACCCCGCTTTTGCGCAGAAGCGCCGCTATCGTTTCAGGGTTTTTGAAATTTTCCGGCACAATATCCACCCCTTGGATGGAAATGCCGAAATTTTTGTCCAACATCGCAACCAAAGTCACCACGTCAAAGGAGTCTAGCATTCCGTCGGCAACAAAATCCTTGGAGGCGGCAAAATTAAATTCGGGACGAATTTCCTTCAGTATTTCGGCAACTGTTTTCATTCGCGGATCATTTCATTTACCAAAACATGGTCAACCAGTTTGTCTGAAGTATAACCGTAATGCTGGTACCTAAGAATCGCGGGTTGATTGTCGGCCATCACCCACAGGTTAAAACGCTGAATCGCAGCATGGGCCGCAAAATACGCGCGCATTAGAGCTGACCCATAACGCAAAGTCCAGAATTCTTCAGCCACCACCCAGTAACGGATTGTGGAGGTGACTCCTTGAGTCTCAAAAAAAAGCAGGCCCGCCAGCGTCTCAAGGTGCTTAACCATCAGAATCTGACGGTTATTTATTGCCGCTTCGATTTCATAAATCGTGGGCAGTTGTTCCGCATAGTGGTCGAAAGAGGCGTTGAGCATGTCGAAAATGGCCCGGGCATCACCAATGCCCGCATAAACCGGCTGCAAATTGCCGGAGGAAAGCGGCTGGGAATCGGACAAACCTGGCCGTGCCATGCGACAAAGTCGGACGTAATGCCGAAAGCCTATGGATCTTATGATGGGCAATAAACTGTCAGATGCAGCTTCACGTTCGATCAAGTCCATGACCATGGATTTGATTTTCACATCCGGCAACGCTGTGAATTCCCGCTTAAGGGCCTCGCCGTTTGCCGCGCAAAAATATATGTGCCAGAAGTCGCGATCCTTTCTAAGGAAAAATGCTGCTTCGGACTGGTGTTCACAGAATAGTTCGCCGTGATCAATCCAGCTTTGCAGTTTCTGCGGAACGGGAAAGAAATTGGTGCAAAATCCCGGGGCCTTCGACTTCACCCGCTGGATGGCGGTGAAAACTTGGTTGACGGTATCAACCGGCTGCATTGCCATCCTGTTCAAGGCTGGACGCCAACTTTTGACGATCAATCTTTCCGTTCGCTGTGAGCGGTATTTTCTCAAGACGGCGAAACGATGTTGGCAGCATGTATTTGGACAAGCGAGTTAACATCCGCTCGCGAATAAAAGCCGGCGAAAGATCCTGGTCCGACTCAAAAAACAGCGCGATCTCCTTTTTGCTTTGGTTGTAAACGACACAGCCGTTACGAATGCCATCCACTTGGAAAACGGCATGTTCAATCTCACCCAGTTCGATTCGATAGCCCAGATGTTTGATCTGAAAATCCTTGCGGCCGATGAACATGATTTCTCCCCGGGCGTTCCGGGAAACCAGATCCCCAGTCCGATAGATCAATTCGGGATAGTTCGGGTTCAGTGGATTCTGGGTAAACGCGTTAGCCGTCTTTTCCGGATTGTTCCAATACCCCAAGGCCAGCGAACTCCCGCGCACACAAAGTTCGCCGGCTTCATCAGTTTTTGCCGGCTCGTTTTTTTCATTCAGAATCAAAATGTCAGTATTGCGGCACGGAAACCCGATCGGCAGAGCCTCTTCATCCTTGAAATCCCGATCCACAGTATAATAAGTGCAATCCACGGTAATCTCAGTCGGCCCATAAAGATTGGAAAACAGTGTCTGGGGATATTTGGCACGCCAGTAATTGAGCGTCTTGGTAGGCATGACTTCGCCGGCAAACAAGATTTTCAGGAGTGACGACGGTGCCAAGGAATCGAGAATCTTGCAATTGGCCACATTCGTCATTACGGACGGCACCCAAAAGAAGGTGGTAATGTTCATTTGCTGAACAAACTGCATCAATTTGAGCGGATAGCCGAATAACTCCTCCGGAATCAGCACCAAGGTGGCACCGCAAGACAGACATAGATAAATATCCAAGGTTGAGTTATCGAAGAAAAACGGAGCCTGGTTGCCAATCACTTCGCTTTCCGAGATCTGATAGCAATTCCGCGCCCAGTCAATGTAATCAATCACTCCGCGATGCGGAATGACAACTCCTTTCGGGATGCCGGTCGAGCCCGATGTGTAAATGATATAGACGGGATCGGTGTCAATTACAGCATCCAATCTCTTCAACAACATCGTGTTGTCATAAGCCGCTTCCGCTACCAACGCTTGCTCCACCAGCAGCAGCTTTTCTTCCGGAACACCAATCGCACGCAACGCTTGGGTATGGGAAGCGGAAGTGATGATGATGTTGGCGCCCAGGTTGTGCAGTATGCTCTTCAAACGCTCTGGCGGTGACTTAATATCGAGGTTGGCGTAAGCATTGCCACTGTAAAGAATGCCCATGTTGGCAATAATCGCTAGCGCGCACTTCGGGAGAAATACCGCTATCGGTTGGTTGAATGCCGAAGTTCGCTTAAGGATCAAACCAGCACAATTCTTTGCATACCGCTCCAGTTGCGCGAAGGTGTAATCGCCTGTCGCATCCTTGATTGCGAGTTTGTCTCTCCACTTCAGCAGGGCACCCTTCTCGAAGTATTCGATCGCGTTTATTTGCATGCTAAAATCAATTTATAAATACGCGGTTGCCCCTGGTTGAACCGAAAGGATTGTTCTTGTACGTCATCTACGTCATCATGGCAACAAACGCACGCGGAAAAACCGCCGCGGGGCGCTTCCCACGGCATTGGTTGCGCTCGCCGTCAGCCCACTGGTCGTCACATCCGTCGCAACCTCCGTCCAGGTCACATCCGTCAAATTTGTTTTGTATTGCAGCCGGTAAGTCTTGGTTGCCACTGCGCTCCAGATCACCGTCGCCACGCCGTTCGTCAACCTCAGCGACAAGATTGTCGGCGCCGACACTGGCGCAAGCATGACGCGATAGAACCGCTGCGGGACGCCACCGACAAAATTAGTGATGCTGGCAGACAGATTTGTCGCCGTGACATCCGGAGACAGATCGTTCCACGTCGTGGCCGTCAGGCTGTCCTTGTATTGCACGCGGTAGGTTGTTCCGGTTTCAGAATTCCACGTGAGCCTTGCCAGCCCGTTCGACACCGTGATGGACGTGATGATGAACAACCGGTTCGACACCGTGAGCGTCACGGTCGCCATACCGGAATTCGTTACCCCGTCATTCGCACGATAGGTAAAACTGTCCGGGCCACTGAAACCACTGTTGGGCGTATAAGTGAATCCGCCATTGGTGCTGAGGTTCAACACCCCGTGCGTCGGCCCCGCAACCAACACTGCCGTCAAGATGTTGGTCGGCAAATCGTTCACCAGAACGCCTGGCGCCGCCACCGTCAGGGTCGCGTTACTCACTGTATAGGCGTCGTTCACGGCAATCGGGGCCACATACACTTTCGTAACGATGACCGTGAAACTGTTCGTCGCGCTCAGTCCACCATTGTCCGTGACCAAAGTTGTGAAGATGTTCGTGCTGGGCCCTTGGGCTCCCGTCGGCGTCCAGGTGATCACACCGCTCGGCGAGATCGCCGCATTCGTCGGGGCAGACAGCAACCCATAGGTCAGAAGTTCATTCGGCAAATCCGCGTCGGTCGCCGCGTTTGTCACCGACAGGGTCGTGAGGGCGGCAATCGTCCGGAGGCTTTGAGCCGGCAATATGGGCGCGCTGTTCGTCAGCAACAGCACGCGATAGAAGCGTTGCGCCACGTTACCGACGGAGTTGGTCTTGCTGGCCGTTGCCCCGGTCGCAGCCACATCACCGGGCACCACACTCCAGTTCGCAACCGTCAGGTTGTCCTTGTAGAGCAGGCGATAGCTCTTCCCGGCCTGTGACGTCCACGTCACCGTCGCCACGCCATTGGACACCGTGACTGACCTGATCCTGAATAACCCGTTCGTAACCGTCAGCGTGCCGTTAACATACGCGATCGTGTAATTCGGCAGTCCCGTTCCCGCTGCATTTGTTGCTGTGATCGTATAGTCTCCGACCGCCGCTCCAGCAGCAGCCCCGGCGCTCGCCAGACTCACGTTCGTCACGCTGTCGCTGTTAAACAATCCGACCGTCGTGAACTCGTTCCCCGCAAAGCTCAACGGGTCGCCGTAAGCCTTACCCGTGTTGTTCGCCGTCACGGTCAGGCTTGCCGCCCCCACCGCCAGCGTCCCGTTGCTGTACCCGATGGCGTAGTTCGTCAGACCCACGCCTTGCGCCAGGGTGGCCGTGATCGCGTAACTCCCCACCGCCGCGCTGGTCGCCGCTCCCGCACTCGCCAATGTCACGTTCGTCAGCGTGTTCCCGTTAATCAGCGTCCCGCTGGTGATCGTAAATTCCGTCCCCGCAAACGTCCGCAAATTCCCATACACCTTGTTCGTGTTGTTCGCCGTGATCGTCAACGCCTTCGCGTTTACTGTCAGCGTGCCCGCCACATAGCTGATGGCGTAGTTGCTCAACCCGCTGCCCACCGCGTTCGTCGCCGTGATCGCGTAGCCGCCTACCCC